>WNGJ01019652.1_pt1 | contig 15888 bp, 13 predicted proteins | sample 5400611 | NCBI WGS metagenome assembly WNGJ01 (sample SAMN13153375, study PRJNA577476) | soil metagenome | isolation source: 40 cm soil or saprolite under Garry oak tree replicate 1 | place: USA:California | collected 2016-06-15 | reverse complement strand
CGGAGGGGCACCTGGTGACGGGCCTGCTCTACGTCGATCCGACCGCCGAGGACTTCGCCAGCACCGAAAAGATCCCGGCGGCGCCGCTGAAAGACCTCGCCGAGAAGGACCTGCGGCTCTCGCCCGAGCAGTTCGACCAGTTCATCGCCGAGTTCGCCTGAGCACAGCCGCTCCGCCCAGACCAGTCGAGGTCGAGCTGGCAAAGGGAACGCGTCTGGTCGCGCGCCGCGACCCCGCGATGGCCAAACTCATCAAGCGAGTCGGCAAGCTCGAGCTGCGCGACCCGCACGACGACCCGTTTGCGGCGCTGGTGCGCTCGATCATGTACCAGCAGCTGGCGGGCGCAGCCGCGACCGCGATCCACAACCGGTTCCTCGGCCTGTTTCCGGAAGGACTTGCCCCTCTTGCGGTGCTTGCCTTGAAGGACGGCGCCATGAGAGCCGCCGGCGTCAGCGGCTCGAAGCAGGCGGCGATCGTGGACCTGGCTACCAAGGTTGGCGACGGGAGCGTGCTGCTCGAGGACGCCAGTTCGCTAACTGACGACGAGCTCGTTGCGAGGCTCGTGCAGGTCCGGGGCATCGGCCGGTGGACGGCGGAGATGTTTCTCATGTTCCAGCTGCGCCGCATGGACGTTTGGCCGGTCGACGACTACGGCGTGCGCAAGGGCTGGGCGCTGACGCACCGGCTCAAGGAGCCGCCGGCGCCACGCGCGCTGCAGGCAGAGGGCGAGCTGTTCCGGCCATACCGGTCGGTTGCGGCATGGTACTGCTGGCGCGCGGTCGACAACGCCGCGCCGGTCTAGCTCGCGGCAGGGGCGGCCGGGCTCTGCCCGGCCGCGACTTTGTTCCTTTCCCAGCCCAGCGTTGCGGGGCGTAAACATTCAGATGATCCCCTCCGCAGGGAGAGAGAGCAGGAGCGCGCAGCGCTCCGATGAGAGGGAACCGTCTGGTTCCCTCTCATTATTTTCGGGAGTAGCTGCGCCGGAGGCGCTCGATCTCGCGCTCGGTCATCGGCGGCGTCCCGTAGGCGTCCAGGAAGATCTGCGCGAAGCCAGGCCCGAAGTTGTACTGCAGGCTCCAGATGGCGGCCGCGAAGTCGACGCGCGGGCTGTCGACGCGCGCGCGGCCGACGTCGACCAGCGCCGACAGCCGGTCGTTCTCGACCAGGACGTTGGGCGAGCAGTAGTCGCCGTGAACAAGCACCTCGCCGCGTTCGGGCGGGCCACCGAACGGGCAGTCAGTCGCATCGATCGAGTGGAGCTCGCGCAGGATCTCGCCGAGTCGCGTCGCGGTAGTCGGGCCGTCCCAGGTGATCGACCTGTCGTTCATCGGCACACCTCGCACCGCGTGCGTAAGCAGCCAGTCGTCGCCGAAGCCGTGAAACAGGCCGATGAGCTCAGGCACCGGCCATCGTCCCTCCAGCCATTCGAGCCGGTCCCGCTCGTCATCCAGGTGAGCGGCCCTCTTCACATAGATCGACCTTGACTCGCCTTCCAGCCGCCAGACCGTCCCCGCCCAGCTCATCCAGGCAAACTCGTGGCGGATCTCCCCGCCGCCCAATGCCATGCGCGCGGCCTCAGCAACGTCATCAGGCAACCGCATGCCCGTCGAAGACTCCACCGCGATACCTTTACCATCGGCGAGGGTGGCGGTGAACTTTCTTCTCCCGGACTCGGCCGATGCGTTCCGCGTCGCGACGTGGGGCGAAATCGAGCCGTACTACCAGGAGCTCGCGGCGCGGTCGCTGGACGAAAGCACCGTCGAGCAGTGGCTCACTGACTGGTCGCAGCTTGATTCGCTGGTCTCGGAGGCCTCGACGCTGGCGTACTTCGCGTACACCTGCAACACCGCGGACGCCGAAGCGGAGGCCGCGCAGCTGCGGTTCGGCAGCGAGATCGAACCGAAGATGGCCCAGCAGGCGGCCGGCCTGCAGAAGCGCCTGGTGGACCTCGGCTACGACCGGCCCGGCCTGAGGACGACGGTCGAACGCTTCCGCAACCAGATCGAGCTCTTCCGCGACGAAAACGTCCCGCTCGTCTCCGAGCTGTCGAAGCTGGAGACCGAGTGGTCGAAGGTCAACGGCGCCATGACGGTGGACTGGGACGGCGAGCAGAAGACGCCGCCCCAGCTGCTCCCCTACCTGGAGTCACCCGACCGGGCGGTTCGCGAGCGGGCCTTCAAGCTGCGCGCGCAGCCGTACCTCGAACGGCGCGGCGTGCTGGCCGGCATCTTCGACCAGATGCTGGCCGCGCGCCAGCAGGTCGGACACAACGCAGGATTCGCGAACTATCGCGACTTCGTCCACCGCGAGAAGAATCGCTTCGACTACACGCCCGACGACTGCATGCGGTTCCATGAAGCCGTCGAGGAGACGATGCGCCCGGCCACGACGCGAATCCTCGAGCGGCGCAAGCAGGAAATGCGCGTGGGCGAGCTGAGGCCGTGGGACATCACCGTCGACCCGCACGGCCGGGCGCCCTTGCGGCCGTTCAGCGACGTGCGCGAATTCATCGAGCGCACGTCGGACGTCGTGGCCCACGTAGATCCGGACTTCCGCGGCTACATCAACACGATGGCCGCGGCGGGCATGCTCGACCTGGAGAACCGCAAGGGCAAGGCGCCAGGCGGGTACTCGGCGACGCTCAACGACAGGAAGATGCCACTCATCTTCATGAATGCCGTTGGCATCGACGATGACGTGAAGACGATGCTCCACGAGTCGGGCCACGCGTTCCACGGCTTCGAGGCGTCAAAGCTGCCGCTGATCTTTCAGCGTCACCCGGGCTCAGAGATGGCCGAGGTCGCGTCCATGAGCATGGAGCTGCTCACGTCGCCGTACATCTCCGCCGAGCAGGGCGGGTACTACTCCGACGACGACGCGCGGCGGTCGATACGCGAGCTGCTCGAGGGCGTGATCCTCTTTTTCCCGCACTGCGCCTCGGTCGATGCATTCCAGCACTGGATCTACACGGACGAGGCGGGCGCCGACGCCGACGCAAGAGATCAGAAATGGCTCGAGGTGCGGCGGCGGTTCGAGAGCGACGTCATCGAGTGGAGCGGACTCGATCGCGAGCGCATCGCGCGCTGGTATCAGCAGCCGCACTTCTTCGCGAACCCCTTCTATTACATCGAGTACGGCATCGCCCAGCTCGGTGCGCTGCAGGTGTGGCGCAACAGCATGAGCGACTCCGTGAACGCGGTCCGCAACTACCGCGGTGCGCTTGCGCTCGGCGCGACCGAGCGGCTGCCCGACCTCTACGGTGCCGCGGGGGCGCGGCTCATCTTCGACTCTGCCGGGATGCAGGAGCTCACGTCTGTGGTCGAGGAGCAGCTGGACAAGCTCTACAACTAGCTGCGCGCGATGTCGCGCAGCGGCATGCGTGGTCCGAAGCGAGGAGCCGACGCGCCCATCAGCAGGAGCAGCCGCAGGACCCTGGCGCGATGCGGACGGAACGGCTCGAGGATCTCCAGCATCCGCTCGTCGGTCGAGCGTGCCGTGCCGTCGAACGCGTTGCCGACCATGTGCGGCATGTGGTAGTCGCCGGTGGGCACGGCATCCGCGTCGCCCAGCGCCACGAGCGCGACCTTGGCCGCCGTCCACTGACCGACGCCCGGGAATGCCTGCAGGCGCTGCCACGCGCCGGACACCGACATCGTTGTTGTTTCCTCCAGGCGCCGCGCACTGACTGCAGCCCGGATGATCACGTCGGCACGCCGGCGCTCGATGCCGAATCGGTGGAACGCCCAGTAAGGCGTGCCGGCGAGCACCGCGGCCGGCGGCGCCACGCGCAGGTTTGCCGGTCCTGGCGCCACGGTGCCGAGCTCGTAGACGAGCTTCCTGTACGACTCGTGGGCGGCGTCGGTGGCCACCTTCTGGCCGATCACAGTCGGCACGAGCACCTCGAAAACCGCGCGGGTTTTCGGAATCCGCAGGCCCGGATGGCGACGCTTCGCGTCCGCCAGCGCCGGCTCGCGCGGTAGGGGCGACGCTTCGCGTCCGCCAGCGCCGGCTCGCGCGGTAGGAAGCCTGAGTCGTCATCCTCCTCGCCGCACAGCGCGGGCGCGTTCTCGGCTGCCCATGCCGCGCCTGGGCCCCAGGCGTCGACGTCGACCACGCCATCCGCCATGACCAGGTGCAGGGTGGCCGGTCCCTGCGGCGTGTGCGTCGCGCGCCACACCTCGCCCCCGCGCAAGCGCATCGACGGCCCCGGCCCGATGGCGGCGAGGGTCAGCGCGAGGTTGAGAGGCTTGTGCGGCCGGAACCGCGATCGAACGTCAGGCGCCGCGTCGTCAGTCGGAATTCAGTGGGATCTCCAGCGTGAATGTGCTGCCCTTTCCGGGCTCGGATTCGACGGTGAGATCTCCATCATGCATGCGCGCGATCTCGCGCGAAAGCCACAGGCCGAGGCCTGCGCCCGAGGTATGGGCGGTCGCCGCGGACTGGATGCGACCGAAGCGCGTGAACAGGCTGCGCTGGTCGTCCTTGTTGATGCCGATGCCCGTGTCCGTCACGGCAACAAATGCGTGGTGGTCGCGGCGCGCAACCGTGACCGCGATCGGTGCGCCGGCCGCCGAGTACTTGACCGCGTTGCTGACCAGGTTGCGGACGACGATCTGCAGCCGGTCTGGGTCCACGTCGGCCCACAACGGCTCGGGCGGGCGATCGATGTTGACCTCGTGGTCGGACACGAGAGGCCCAATGTTTTGAATTGCGTCCTCGGTGAGACTCGCGACGTCGCTGCGCTCCTTCCTCAGGGCGAGGCGTCCCTCCTCCAGACGTGACGTCTCGATCATCTGCTCGAGCATCGAGTTCACCTCGTCGGCTTTCGCCACGAGAAGTGGCACCACCGAGGCTGCTTTTGGCGGCACGTCGCCAAGCGATCCCGCCGCGATCATCGTGAGGTAGCCCTTGATGACGGTTATCGGCCCGCGCAGCTCGTGCGACGCGAAGTCGAGGAAGTCGGTCTTCGCCTTCTCGAGGGCCACGATCCGCCCGGTGAGCAAGACGCGGTCCAGACCCGCAGTGATACTTACAGCGAAGCCGCGCAGGCGTGAGATCTCCCATTGGCCGAACAGCGGCGTGAACGGCCCCGCGAGAATCGTCATCATGCCCTGGCCCTGAGTCAGGTCGAGCGGTATTCGCAGCATGGAGCGTGAGGTGCCCGGTTGGGCGGCAAGCGCGGCCGCTTCTTTCTGCGTGAGGCCATGCGCCGCGAGCATTGAGCCGTCCGAGTCTTGGATGAACCCGGCAGGCGCGCCCACCATGCGCGCGCCACCGGCAAGCGCGCGGCTCGCGAGCGTGGCGCGGTCGGCGCTGTACAGCAGCAGCTCATGCAGCGCGCTGCGCAGCTCCTCCTCTTCGGGACGGCTCCAGAGCTGGCGCAGCCACAGCGGCGGCGCGAAGCTCGCGTACATCAAAGGCACGATGGCAAGCACGATGAGGTCGACTACGACGGCGGCGGTCGGGCTCCGCAGCGCCGGCCCGGCCACCGTGGATGCGACGATCACCACCACCAGGCCCGCGTAGCCAAGGCTGAGCGAACGCAGGCGAGAGCCCTCGACCGACGGACGGCCGATGGACGCGAGACCGAGCCGGAAGATGGGCTCGATCACGCAGAGCACCCACGTGATGACGATCAGTCCCACAGCCGCGAGCTGGAAGGGCGATTGCTGTGCCTGAGGATTCGAGGACAGGCCGGCGGCCACGCCGATGATCGCAACCAGCACAGTCCAGACCGTGATGGCGGCTGCCAGGCGCCTGCCGAGCGGGATGAGCGAGTTTCGGAACATCAGCAGCGCGTATCCGGAAAGCACGAACAGGACGAGGGCCAGGTCCGTGACGAGCTGCACCGGCAGGCCGACGAGCGCCGCAGCAGGCGTCAGCACGACCAGGGCCGACAGAGACACGAGGGCCACAACGAGCCACAGCCGCTGGCGGTCGCGGTGGCGGACCCAGTCCGTGAGCGTGAACAGGGCGAGTGCGACAAAAGCAGCCTGGACGGCGATGTCCAGCGCCTGCAGGACCGAAGTCATCCGACGGAGCTTACTTCATCGACGACATTTCAACGACATCCGCGGGAGCCCTCTCGGGAGGCGGGCCCGGACTGCTGCCATTGATCGCCGGCTAGGCGGTGTACGCCTCCACCGCATCGTTTCCGGCGATCAGTGGGTTGCCGCCGCCGCACACCAGGAAGCGGCCATCGGCGAGCATGCTGCCGGTCGCCAGCCAGCGGGCGACGGCCATCGGGGGCGCCGACGACCATGAGCCACGCGCAGTGTCGAAGACGTCGACTGAGTCCAGCAGGACGAACGTGTAGCCGGTCGACTGGACGGTTGCCGGATCGTACTTCTCGACAAGGCCGCCCGCGACGATGACCCTGGTGCCCCCGACGAGAACACCGACGACGGGAGCGATGCGCGGAGCGACCTGCGCAGTGGACGCCCAGGTATCACTCCGCGAGTCAAGGATCTCCGCGGGCGCGGGATCGCGCGTCCCACCCACCACGAAAACATCACCGTTGCCAAGCGTGGCCATGGCATGGCCGACGCGACCTACCGACATCGTCGGGCCTGGGATCCACACTTTCGTCGCGGGGTCGTAGACCTCCGTTGTCGCAAGCGGGCTCCCGGCCAGCACCGACGCGTCGAGCGAGCCGCCGGTGTCCACTGACACGCCGCCGGTGACGAGCACCTTGCCGCCGGGGAGCATCACTGCCTGCGGCCGGTCGCGCGCCACGAGAAGGCTGCCGGTAGACGCCCAACTGCGAAGCACCGGATCGAAGATCTCGGCCGATGAAAGCGGCCGGCCGGGTTGCCGGCCTCCCATCACGAGCACCCTTCCATCCGCCAGCCGCACGGCCTGGTGATTGGCGCGCGCGCTGATCAAGTTGCCCGCCGGCGACCACTTGTTGGTTCCCGGATCGTAGATCTCCGAGTTGCCGCGGCCGGGCCCGAGTCCGCCGACAACAAGCACGCGGCCGTCAGCCAGCAGCGTCGCGGTGTGTCGGGCCCGTGGGTACGCCATCGACGCGGCGGCCGACCACGCGTTGGTCTTGGGATTGAAGATTTCGGCAGTGGCGAGCTGGTTGGCCTCAGCCTCCTTGCTTCCGCCGACGACCAGCACCCGCCCGTCCTGCAGGACGGTGGCAGTCTGGTCGATGCGACCCGTCGCGAGCCTTGCCAATGTCGCCCACGACCCGGCGTTGGCCGGGGGCGGCGGGCTCGGAGTTACCGGCGACGCAGCGCCGCCTGCTGCGGGCGCCCATGTGCTGCCGTCGAAGGTCCACGTGTCGTTGCGATCCCGGCCGCCGAACAAGACGATCACGTCGCGCGAGTCGTCGTATGCCATCGCCGGCCGGTAGGTGTCTGCCCAGCGCGCTGGAGGCGAGCATTCAAGCGCGGCCTTTCGCCAGCCGGGGTCGAGTTCTGGTCGCCAGGTCCAGGTCTCCCCGTTGCCGGCGAACCGGACGAAGCCAGTACCCACGAAGTAGGCGACGTTGCCCACGTAGCCGGTGCCGTCCGGCCATGGGACGCCGAGCGCAGACCACGCCGCGTTTCCGAACCGGTATGCACCCACACTGCCGGCGACCAGCAGCGATCCATCCTTCGGCGAAACGATCACTGAGTGCGCCGAGCCGAATACGGGTCCCTGGTCGGGCAGGATCTCGATCCAGTCACTTCCGTTCCATGCCCAGACGTCACTCCGATCGCCGGAGGCGGTGCCGCCCACGAGGACCACGCCTCCACGCGACGGATCGTTCGCCATCGCAGGCTCATCGCGACTGGGTGGCGTGTGGACGGGGTTCTGCCGGGTCCATATGACACCGTCATACGTCCATGTCTGTGGGGTCGCGCCCCATGGCCGCTTGTGAGGTGGCAGGCGGGCTCTGCGCGGGATGCTGCCTCGTCCAGCCCTGGACGTCCCAGGTCCATGTGTCCACGAAGCCGCCGCTCCCCTCCTGGGTGTTCCCACCGCCGAACAGCACCATCACGCGCCTGTCGATGTCGAAGGCAAACGCCGCGTTGGAGCGCGCCAGGGGCGCTCCCGCGATGACGGCCGGCGCGTAGCACGAGCCCGAGGCGCTCGCGGTCGCGGCGCCGGGGGCGAGCTTCCCGCATGCCGTCAGGGCGACGGCTACAAGGGCAACCCATCCAAGGCTCCTGATCGAGCGCGCCATCGAAGCAGCCAACGTCACGCCGCCCTGCGAGTTACGGGCAACTGGCTCAGCGGGATTGGCTGGGGAAAAGTAAGGTTGGGACCTTCAACGTTCTGATCCGGAGTCTGATGCGCCTCAGCGCGTTAACCTCCAGCCGAGAGCTATAGAGTTGCCTCGAAAGAGCGTGCTCTGGCTTCTCATTGCGCTGCAGTGGTTGCACATACTGGCCGGCATCTTCTGGTTTGGCTCCGCGATGACCGCCCACGTTATTGTGTTCCCCGCGTTCCGAAGGTTCCCGCCTGAGGCGCGGCGCGGGATAATCGAGGCGTTCGCAGCCAGGTATGGCCGGTTGGTTGCGGCGGTGGCCGGCGCGACCATCCTTCTCGGAATTCTCCGAGGCCTCAGCGGCGGAGTGCTGAAAATGCTCCCATCGCTCTACGGCGTGACGTGGATGGCGGCGATCCTGCTGGCGGTTGGCGTCGCAGCCTTCGAGGGCGCGCGCCTCAGCCCAGTGGTCGGCAAGTTGATCGCGGCTGAGGGGCCTGAGCAGATTGAGGCCCTGGATCAAAGGCTCGCTGGCTACGGAAGGATCGAGCTGGGCGGGTTTCTCGTCCTCTTCAGCATGATGATCGCGATGCGCTTCGGCTACTGATACCTCGGCCTCGAACGCCCAGAGCGGCTACACCGGTTTAGGCGAAGTAGCTGAATTCAGCGGTTTCGGTTGGCTGGGGAGGAAGGATTCGAACCTTCAACCTTCTGATCCAGAGCGATCCGCGCACTAATGATCGCTTCTTTGAACTGGAACTCCTACGTCTGATTAGTGAATTGCGCGGTAGCGTCGCGTCTGAGCCCAGGACGCACATTTGGCGTGAAATCGGCGCGCGGCGCGTCCTAGAAGACTCTGGGGCGTGTTCCTAGAGGGCTGTATACAGATAACCTGTATTCGCTCAGTACCGTAATGACGCGGGGCTGCCGCGGCTCTTCGCCGAAGGGCCGGCTAGGCGAGATGTGTTGAACGACACGTTGAGGATGTGTCGACTGGCATAGGCAAACGCGCCAAGCCGCCCTACTCTCGCCTCTGACCGGTGGATCACCTTTGAAACAAGACGCGGCCTGGGGAGGACCAAAGACGATGACTTCGCGCAGGTTCCGAGGTATCTCAACCGCGGCCGCAATTGCGTTCGCCGTCTTCGCCGGCAATCATGCTTCGCGCGCTTGGCGATCCGCCATCGGGGACGTCATGGGTTGGTTGGAGCCTCTGACTGCACCCCGGCTGTGCGGGCTGTGCGGCAAGGGATATGCGTCGACAGGCTGGATGGTGGACCCGGTCGGCAGGGTCAGTGGGCGCTGCCTGGGTTGCATGGGGGACACGCCGACATATCAGGAACTTGAGATGCAGACGAGTCCATCGTTCCAATGCGACCAGTTTTATCCAGGTCGAGGTCTCGCGCGGCGCGCGAGGCGGCATCTGATCAGTGAATTGCGCAGCGGCTTCTCGTCTGAGCCGAGCACAAGATCTGACCACGAATCGAACTTGTCCAGATATCAACCACCATCTACCTAGGGGGCGAAAACGATGGAGTCACCTCGGCGCGTGAACGCGCGAAAGCTGGTCATCGGTGTCAGCGTCGTCGCCCTGTTGGCACTGGTGGCAGTTCTCGGAGCCCTTACCGCGAACAATCTTCGCAGGCCGGTACCAGCGCTCCCAGCTGGCGGGACTCTGCTTGCAACGATTTCCATACAGTCAGCCCGCGACGTTACAGCCGGCTTCGGCTCGATCTGGGTCTCCACCGGCCAGGGCAGCTCCGTTGTCAGGATCGATCCGACGACGTACTTCGTCACCGCCGTAATCACATTGCCGGATCCCGCGGCGATCCTGGCCGTCGGAGAAGATTCGATCTGGGTGACCAGCGCCCCTGGCAACCGGGTGACCCGGATCGACCCGGCCACCGACCGGGTTGTCGGGAGCCTCACTTCCGGCGAGCATGGAGCCTTGGGAATCACAGTCTTCGACGGTTACGTCTGGGTCGCAAACCACAATGGCGATCCGACCGGTTCGGTGGCGAAGATCGACCCCGTCAAGATGCAGGTCGTCGACCTCATCCCCCTCGGCGATGAACCAGATGCCGGGCCGACCTGGATAGCTGCTGGTGCAGGGTCGATCTGGGTCGGCGTCCAGAACATCAACGCCGTCGTTCGCATCAATCCGAGCAACGACACTGTCGTCGCCACCATCCCGGACAAAGGTGTCTGCCGTGAAATAGTCGCCGACAACCGAGCGGTCTGGGTCGCGGGCGGCTGCGACCCCGGCCCCGGCGTCACACGCATCGATCCGGCCACCAACGCAGTTACCCAAGTGAGCAATGCGGGTGGCAACTCGCCAGCAATCGCGTTGGGAGAAGACTCCGTGTGGTACGCCACCACCGACAATTTCCTCGGGCGCATCAATACCACTACGCACAAAGTCGTCGGTCGACTCAAACTCCCCGGCCCGGCCTGGGCGGCCACCGTCGCGTTCGGGTCAGTCTGGATTACTGACCCGCAGGATGGGCTCCTCTTCAAGGTCAAGCCTAACTAAGCGACTGCTGCCCGTCGCCCCGAGCAGGGCTGGAGGTGCGCGTCGTTGAAGATGAGTGATGCCACGACAGGGAGTACGCCTACCTCTCGACGTCCTTGACTGCCACGCGGACGGTCGGCTGGTCGCCAGGCCTGAGGGCCGCGATGGGGCATGGAACGGCCTGAGTTTTGTGGACACTTCCCCGTATCGGCTACATGTACTGTTGGCTGGGGAGGAAGGATTCGAACCTTCAACCTTCTGATCCAGAGTCAGCTGCGCTACCGTTGCGCCACTCCCCAACTCGGCTCAGGTTGAGGCTACGCCGAGAGCGCCTAATTCTAAGCAGGCCCCGTAACCCGCTACCGAGCTCCGGTCGCCAGCCGGCGAACTCCCGCCAGGCTCCCGGACCCCGCTTACTTGCGCGAAGTAGGGCCCAGCTCGAGCGAGCGCGAGGAGCGCTCGACATGCAGGGGCGTCGCCCCCATCAGGCGGTCGAACAGGTCTTCGAGCAGCACCTTGGCCTGATACAGGTTCACCGCCCAGCCGACCCCGAAAACCCGGTCGCTGAACAGCTGCTCAGACTCGGGATTCCAGTACGCCGTGCGTATGCGTTCCCATGTAGGAGGTCGGAAGTCGTAGGGTACGGAGCCGAACACGCGACCATGCCACGTGCGCTCGGCCTCAGGCTTGGCGAGCTCGGTCGCGACGGCAGCCACCACGAGCCCTACTACCGCAAGTCGTACCGCACGGCGGATTCCATGCAGAGCCCCCATACTTCAAGGAGAGCGTAGCCCAAGTAACCGTGCACGTCCTGAACACGTTGAGGCAACCGGGGTAGATGGCCAAGAGGCTCAGATCGACGGCGGGCTGGTTGCGCTGGCTAACACCCGGGCTCGAGATCAAACGCTGGCTGCTGCTGCTGATGTTGGCGGAGCTGGTGCTCGTGCTCGGTGCCGCGTACGCCTTGAAGGAGCTCTACCAGACGGCCACGCTGCCGTACCAGTTCTACTACATCACCCTGCAGTTCTGGCCGTACTGGGCGCGCGCGACGGTGTTCGGCATCCTCGGTGTAGGGCTGCTGGCGTTCAGCTACCTGAAGCTCACTCAATCCGTTCTTGGTCCGTTCCTGCCCGGCACCAACATGGGCAGCATCGTCGAAGTCATCCATGCGTTCCGCCTGCGCGGACGTGGCCCGCGCATCGTCGCCATCGGCGGCGGCACCGGGATGTCCGCCTTGCTGCGCGGGCTCAAGACCTACACCTCGAACCTCTCGGCCATCCTCACCGTCGCCGACGACGGCGGATCTTCGGGACGCCTGCGGGACGAGTATCGCGTGCTGCCACCAGGCGACTTTCGCCAGTGCCTCATCGCGCTGGCGGACGCCGAGCCCTTGATGAAGCAGCTCTTCGACCACCGCTTCACAGAGGGATCCCTCAATGGCCACTCGTTCGGAAACCTCTTCATCATGGCGATGGCCGACGTAACCGGAAATTTCGAGCACGCGCTGCGCGAGTCCGGCAAAGTGCTCGCGGTTAAGGGCACCATCGTCCCGTCGACGCTGCAGGACGTGACGCTCGTCGCGTCCATCAACGGCAGCAACGTCGAGGGCGAGTCGAAGATCCCCAAGCAGAACGGAAGGATCAGTCAGGTTTTCCTCAAGCCCGACGGCGCTCAGGTCAACCCCGAGGCCGCGCAGGCGATCCTCAACGCCGAGCTCATCGTCATCGGCCCCGGTTCGCTGTACACGTCTATCCTTCCCAACCTGCTCGTGGAAGGGATGGTCGAGGCCATCAAGGCCTCACCCGCGCTGAAGCTGCTCGTGTGCAACCTCGCGTCGCAGAGCGGCGAGACCGATGGCTACGGCGTCGACGATTACCTGCACGTCGTCCGCGACCACGTTGGGTCGAACCTATTCGACTTCGTGCTCGTGAACTCGAACCACTCGCACATGCCGACAGGCGGCCAGTCTCAGGTGGTCTTCAGGCCCGAGGACGCCACGCAACATCCAGAGGTGCGGTTCATCGCCGCGGACGTGGTCAACATCCGCATCCCCTCGCACCACGACCCCGACAAGCTCGCGCGCGTGATCATGCGGAAGGTGTGGCAGGCTTAGTCGCTCGCCTGGCGCGCCACCCCGCCACCAGCTCCACGATCGCCATCGCCACAGCCACATAGACGTAACCATCGAGCGCGTCCACCACGTAGTGCTCGCCGAGGTAGACGATGGACAGCAGCACCGCCAGGCTCCAGAGAATCAATCCGACCGCCAGCGCTTTGTACCTCGTCCATGCGTACGCGGCGGCCAGAGCAGGGAATGCGGCGTGCAGTGACGGGAAGGCGGCGAACCGGTTCGGGTTGAAGCTGTTGTAGATCTCCGAAACGAAGTACTGCCCGTCCCACAGTGCGCTGACTGTCTGATTGTTGATCTTCACCACCTGGCCCGGGAACTGATACCAGGGCGGCGCGCTTGGAAAAAAGAGATACGTGGCGAAGGCCAGCAAGCACATCAGGAGCAGCGCGGCGACGAAGCGGCGGAAGTGCTCACGGTGGTTCACCCAGAAGACGAATCCGACAACGATCGGCAGCGGGAAGTGCATGAAGTAGAAGAACATCGCGATCACGTCCTGCGGGCTGACGACGCCGGGGTGGTAGAACGCGTGCTGCAGGACGAGCGTTGGAATGGTTCCTCCGAACACGAAACGCTCCACCCCCGAGAGGTCGTACGGCGCGAACCCGGTCTTGGCCGCGAACCCTCGCATCTCCTCGTAGGCGAGGAACAGGATCAGAAATGGGAGCCAGTCGATGATGAAGCTGCGGCCGCGCCCGAGCGCGATCGCGATGAGCAGCAGGGCGAGCACGACCCACTCGGGTTCGATCGAGATGCCCCGCCACAGCATCACGCCGAAGATGAGGACCAGGTAGGCGGCGCTGCCGGCGAGGATGAGGCGCGACCGCTGCGGGGCGGGCCGCGGCTCAGTCTTTTCGGACAACCACCACCGCCGTGATCTCCACCGTGACCGAAAACGGGAGCGCGCTCGCGCCGACGGCCGCGCGGGTGTGCTTTCCCGCATCGCCGAGCACATCGGCGATCAGATCGGACGCCGCGTTCATCACCTTGGGTTGATCGCCGAAGTCGTCGGTCGACAGCACCCACCCGATCAGCTGCGCGACCTCGATGACGTTGTCGAGGCCGGCCGCGGCCTCGATTTGCGCCAGCACGTTGAGAGCTGCCGCCCGGGCGGCGTCCTGCGCCTGCTCGATGCTCACCTGGTCCGGGCATCTGCCAGTAAGACGCGCGCCATCACGCGAGGAGACCTGTCCGGCGATGAACAGCAGCGCCCTGCCTTCGCCGACTGGCACCAGCCGCGTCGGAATGTAAGAGGCTGCCGGCGGCGGGGGTGCGGGCAGCGTCAGGCCAAGCTCACGCAGCCGGTCGTGAGGTTTGCTCACAACGAAAACGTTAGCGGCGGCGGCTTCTGATTTGCGACACGAGCGCCAGCACGAGCACCGCGAGCGCGATGACTCCCAGCGCGATGTACGGCGCCTGTGCCGAGCTCAGCCACTTGAATAGATCGAAGCCTGAAGGCTGAGCGTTGTGCGGGCGCGCACCGCTCGGGGTGGGCGTGACGCCCACCGGCTGTTGCGGGGTGCCGCCCGTGTCGTGATAGCTCCACAGGAAGACCGCATGGTCTGACGGTCGAAACGTGGCGACATAGAGGATCGGCTGCTCATCGCCCGACACCGCAATCGCAGTCACGGACTGCAGCGGAGGTCGAAGCGAGCTGAAGTGCTGGCCGGAGTCGCCGGTCGCCCAGATGCCGCCCGACTGACCGCCGCCGCCGTCGCTGGTCACGTAGAACCGGTCGGAGTGCGCGGCCGTGAACCCGACCTGCGTGTAGTCCGTCGACGGCAGCAGCGCACCCGAGCTGAGAGATGTGAAGGTCGTGCCGTTGTCCTGGGATATGAACAGCCCAGTGTTAGTGCCGAGCACCAGCGGGCGCACGGTGCCGTTCGACGGCAGCGGGCCGGCGGCGATCCTGGTGATGATGGTGCCGCTGATCGCCGGCTTGAGCGCCGTCCAGGTCGCGCCTGCGTCGGCGCTCGTCCAGAGCGGAACGGTTCCTGAGGGACCACTGTCACCCCCGGCGATCAGGCGCACCGGCGGGTTGACCGCGGCCACAGCGATCGCGTCGATGCTGGACGTCGAAAGTCCAAGCGATGTCCATGCGGCGCCGGTGTCGCTCGAGTAGACACCGTGATCCGTGCCCATTTCGCACCACCGTCGGTGCTCATCAGAGCGCCGCCGTCGCGCGTGCCCGCAAGCACAAGGGTCGGGTTGAAAGGGCTGAACGCGATTGTGAGCACAGCAGCGCTGCCTCGCTGCACCCGCGTCCACGTCGCGCCGCCGTCAGCACTGCGATAGAGGCCGCCCTGGCCTCCGCCCGCGATCACGGCGTGATCGTTCACAGGATCGACCGCAATCGCGAACACCGGCACGCGGCCGGGGTCCGGCAGCGACGCGAGCTCGACCCACGTGGATGGTGGCAACGTATCTGCGCTCGCGGCCATGGCCGCGATCAACAGGGTGGGAGCCACCGCCAACGTCGCTAGAAGACGCCTGGAGAGCTGCGACAAACGCGGTTATTTTATCGATGCCCCGGAGCGGCCTCCCAGGTCGAGCTCAGGGGTCGATTGCATACAATCCCCTCGTGCTGGCTCGTGCTGCGAGCTGGCTGGACCGAGCTGCGTTCAGCCCTGACACGCTTCCGGACGACCTCGTCATCGGCATGGCACTGGCGCCGCCGGTGATCGCGGGGCTCGTGATCTTCAAGCTACCCGCGGTGGAGATGCTTGGGATCGCGCTTGTCGCGGGCATCGCCGCCCAGCTGGTTTCGCGATTTCTGTGGCGCGGCTTGATCCCGAAACCGGAGACAAGCCCGATCATCGCGGCCGTCGTTGGCATCGCGCTGATCGGCGCGGGCGCGCCGCTGCTGCTCAGCGGTGAGGTCGCTGTGCTTGCGGTGGTGCTCGAGGTGCTCCGCGCGCGCTACGTGCCTGCGGTTCGGGCGCAACCCGGACTCATCGCCTGGGCTTTGGTCACTCTGGCGAACCGTGGCGCGACCATGGCGTGGGTCAACCCAAGCGGCGGCAACAACTCCGAGCCGATCGCGATATG
>WNGJ01003640.1_pt1 | contig 15890 bp, 14 predicted proteins | sample 5400611 | NCBI WGS metagenome assembly WNGJ01 (sample SAMN13153375, study PRJNA577476) | soil metagenome | isolation source: 40 cm soil or saprolite under Garry oak tree replicate 1 | place: USA:California | collected 2016-06-15 | reverse complement strand
TTGTCATGCTGATACTTCTGCTGCTTGCAATTTCAACCGTGGGGGCTCTATTCGCGCTTGCTCACCGCAATACAGCCAGTGTGGTCCCGGTAGTCGGGCACATGTCCTTTATCAGTAGCGGAGAGCTGTATGAGAACAACAACCAGGGTCTCAACGACCAGGTGCTGATCGACCTGCATCATATTCCCGACCCCGGTCCTGGCAAAAGTTACTATGCCTGGTTACTTGGCGATGAAAACCAAACCGAGGTACCATGGGTCCTCCTTGGACAATTAAGCGTTAACCAGGGGGACGTGCATTTCCTTTATCCAGGTGATCAGGCCCACACTAACCTGCTCAATGATATGAGCCGTTTTCTGATTACCGAGGGCGTTGCGAATACAACACCAACGAATCCATCGCTTGACCAGAGCTCCTGGCGCTACTTCGCCGGGATTTATCAAGCTCCCTCCCTTAAGGACCCGAATCACTTTAGCCTGCTCGACCACCTTCGCCATCTGCTGGTTCAAGCTCCTGAACTCCAAGCACGGGGGTTATCTGGAGGCCTGGGCATTTGGCTGATGAGAAATGTACAAGAGATTTCGAAATGGGCGCTCTCTGCCAAAGAGCGGTGGGAAATCAAAGATATTGCATTTATGCGCCAGCAACTCGTCAATATTCTCTATTATCTCGATGGAGAATGTACCCAGGCAGACTTGCAAGGTGTGCCACCTGGTACGCCTACCACTCCCGAGAATGGGACGATTGCCCATATTGCCCATTTCGCCCTGCTCAACCCTTGTATACAAGAAGAGCAGGAACAAGCGACTCTTCTGAAGAACGTCTTCCAGCACGTACCTCATAACTATGTGGATCATATGCTGTTTCACCTGGCCGGGGTGATCCAGTCTCCTGGGGCAACGCCAGCTTTACATGCATTGGCTATCCAGATCAATACGGCCATCAATAATGTGAAGAACTGGTTAGGGCAGGTACGCCTGGATGCAGTGCAACTTCTACATATACCCGGCGAGCAACTGACCCAGCTCTCGGCCTTCGAGATCCTGGGTAATCTGGAACTCCAGGCGCGATCCGCTTTTGCAGGTCAGACGGATCCAGATACAGGAAACCTTCAAGAAGGTGCCGTGTGGATCTTTGACAATATCGAGCGCCTGGCAACCCTGGACGTGACAGCATATTCACCGCACTAGCACTGTCATGACTTTTCTCTCACACTCGCAAGGACGCAAAGCCGCTATGCATAGTCCTGCTGGAAGGAGCCCTCCAGGCTCTTTGTGAACATATGCTATACTGATGAGAAAGTGGGTAACTTCGGCGCTTAGCGTGACTGGAGTGCAGCTATGGCACAGGAACAAGCAGCCGGAACAGGGCAGGCATTGAACCTTTCGCCTATAAAACTCCCCGGCTTACCAATTCAGCCCATTCCGCTTATCGGGCGCGAGTGAGCATCACCTCTTGTAAGCCAGGAAAGAAATAAAAAATTACCGCGCAAAATGAGCGCTATTTGCACACTATCTAGCAGAAAGCATACCCGATTGCCAGGTTCAATCCATCCCAAAATTAAAGCATCCCTCTCGGCACACAACGGGCTTGACTCTACTACTCCAACCACGCTACAATGTTCGTGCTAGGTTAACAAATATTTGCTGAAACACCAGCTCCCCTACCGGCATAGACAAGTGCTCACTGGCAAAGGAGGAAGCAAAAGTGTCAGGAACCCAATCCCCTAAAAGGGGATGGGCTTGTGTAAACAAGCTCACCTGACCAGACTCAGCTCGAAAGAGCTACGTTACGAGCGAAATAGGTACGTTGGGATGCGTCGCCAGTTCCAACCGCTACGGTAGCAGGTTAAACAGAGGTACAAGGGTTAACTCAGTGCTTGTTACGCTAAACCGTTCAGTAACCTTGTCAAGGCGAACATTACCCGCGCAAGCGGAGGCTCGCAGGAGCAATGCATGTCACACGTTTTTGTCCTTGATACACATAAGCAGCCATTAAACCCGGTCCATCCTGGCCGAGCACGATGGTTGCTCAATACAAGAAAAGCCGCCGTGTTCAAGCGCTATCCATTCACCATCATCCTTCTGCGTGCGGCAGAGTCGCCACAGGTGCAGCCCTTACGCATCAAGCTAGACCCCGGTTCCCACACCACCGGCATCGCCATTGTGGCTGATCACAGCGGCCAGGTGCTGTTTGCTGCTGAACTCGCACATCGCGGGCAGGAGATAAAGAAGGCCCTCGATACCCGCAGAGCCGTGCGCCACAAGCGCAGAGCACGCCATACGAGATACCGCAAGCCCAGATTTGACAATCGACGCAGGCCAAAGGGCTGGCTGGCCCTTTCACTCCTAAGTCGTGTGTCTAACACCCTGACCTGGGTGAACCGGCTCAGGAGACTGTGCCTGATTTCAGCGATCAGCATGGAGCTTGTGCGCTTCGATCTACAGGCCATGGAGAATCCAGCTATCGAGGGCTGCCAGTATCAGCAGGGCACCCTGGCAGGCTATGAGCTGCGCGAGTATCTGCTCGACAAGTGGGCGCGCACCTGCGCCTATTGCTCGAAGCAAAGCGTTCCCTTGCAGATAGAGCATATCATCCCACGTGCCAAGGGAGGGACAGACAGGGTGAGCAACTTAACCCTGGCCTGTGAGAAGTGCAATCGTGCTAAAGGCACCCAGGATATTGCTGTGTTCCTCAAGCAGAAACCTGAGGTACTCAAGCGCATGCTTGCCCAGGCCAAAGCCCCCCTCAAAGATGCAGCGGCTGTGAATGCTACGAGGTGGGCCCTCTACGAGCGATTAAAGGACATAGGGCTACCTGTTGAGTGCGGCAGCGGGGGCTTGACCAAGTTCAATCGCAGCACGCGCAACTTACCGAAGACGCACTGGCTAGACGCTGCATGTGTGGGCAAGAGCACACCTGAGATATTGCAGCTCAAGGGGATCATTCCCTTGCTCATCGCGGCCAACGGCCACGGCTGCCGCCAGGTGTGCTTGATGGATGGCACAGGCTTCCCACGAACCAAGCCCAAACAGAAGCAATTTACGCATGGATTTCGCACAGGTGACATCGTACGCGCGATGGTTCCAGCTCACCTGAACAATGCAGGAAGTCACGTGGGAAGAATGTCAGCCAAGGCAAAAGGAGGGTTTACCATCACAACTGCAAAAGGCAAAATTACCGATGTGGGAAAGAAGTATTGTCGCACGCTCCAACGAGCCGACGGCTATGGGTACTCGAAGCAATTTACGCCTGCGGGTGCCTTTCTTTCCTCCCTCAGCCTAAAGGCATGAGGGTACCCAGAAAGGATTTTTATGGCAGCTCCGATTAGTGAAGGTACGCTCCTCTGGGAACCCTCGGAGGAAATGAAGCAACAGGCCAATATCAGCAATTATATGCAGTGGCTTGAAAGCGAAAAGGGCTTGCATTTTGACGATCCTGAAAGACTATGGGAATGGTCGGTCAACAGCCTCGAAGACTTTTGGGCCTCGATATGGGACTATTTTCACATAAAAGCTTCGCAGCCTTATAGCGCCGTATTGTTAGAACGAAAGATGCCCGGAGCACAATGGTTCCCTGGCGCTGAACTCAATTACGCTGAACATGTATTTCGCAATGCGACTTCCAGCCGCCCCGCTATGCTCTTCCAGTCCGAAGTGCAGCCTTTAGTCGAGATCTCATGGGATGAACTGTACCATAAGGTATGCACAGTTGCTGAGGCTCTGCGTGCTATGGGGGTGCAGCGCGGTGACAGGGTCGTATCCTATATGCCCAACATTCCAGAATCGACCATCGCATTGCTGGCTACCGCAAGTCTGGGAGCCATCTGGTCTAGCTGCTCGCCAGATTTCGGTACGCGCAGCGTGATTGATCGCTTCCAACAGATAGAACCAAAGGTACTCTTTGCAATCGATGGATACCGCTATAATGGCAAAGACATTGACAGGCGTTCCACGATTCCCGAACTCCAGCAATCGCTGCCTACCTTGCAAAAGACGGTTGTAGTCTCCTATCTCTACCCCGATTTGAGCGCCGAAGGCTACAAGAACGCTATACTTTGGCGTGATATGCCTCCCGCCACCTCAGAACTAACCTATGAACAAGTTCCATTCAATCATCCCTTGTGGGTACTCTATTCCTCCGGCACAACTGGCTTGCCAAAAGCGATTGTGCAAGGTCATGGTGGTATCTTGCTTGAGCACCTGAAAAGCCTGCACCTTGGTCTCGATCTCAAAGCGGAAGATCGATTCTTCTGGTTCACCACCACCGGCTGGATGATGTGGAACTTCCTCGTGGGAGGCTTATTACTCGGCATAACCATTCTGCTTTACGATGGTAGTCCATCTTACCCCGATATGAACGTTCTCTGGGAATACGCTGAAAAGACCGGCATGACATTCTTTGGGACCAGCGCCGGGTTTATCCTGGCCTGTATGAAGGCTGGTATAGAACCGGGCAAAACGTATGACCTGAACAGGCTGCGAGAAATCGGCTCGACCGGCTCTCCCCTGCCACCTGAAGGCTTTCAATGGGTCTACGATCACATCAAGCACGATATCTGGCTTGCTTCTATGAGTGGAGGCACGGACGTGTGCTCAGGTTTCCTGGGAGGTTCCATCTTGTTGCCCGTGCGCGCCGGGGAACTCCAGTGTCGCTCCCTGGGGGCCAAAGTCGAAGCGTTCGATGAGAACGGTAAGCCGCTGATTGATGAAATGGGAGAACTGGTCATTACCGAGCCAATGCCCTCCATGCCTTTGTTCTTCTGGAACGATCTTCAAAACAAACGTTACCTGGAAAGCTATTTTGATGTGTATCCCGGCGTGTGGCGGCATGGCGACTGGGTCAAGATCACTTCTAGGGGCAGCGGCGTCATCTATGGTCGCTCCGACTCTACCATTAACCGCAAAGGCATCCGCATGGGCAGTAGTGAAATCTATCGCGTCGTGGAAGATATCCCAGAAGTTCTCGATAGCCTGGTCGTTGGTATCGAGCGTCCTGGCGGTGGCTACTATATGCCCCTTTTCGTTGTCCTCAGACCGGGCAGTGAACTGGATGATGCCCTCAAGGCCAAAATTCGCGGCAGGATTCGCAGCAATCTCACCCCACATCATGTCCCTGACGAGGTATTTGCCATCGCCGAAGTCCCACGCACCCTGAATGGTAAGAAGCTGGAAGTACCCGTCAAGAAACTCTTCCTGGGCGCTCCTTTAGAGAAAGCGATCAGCGTGGACTCGATGAGCAATCCGCAAGCTATGCAGTATTTCATTGAATTCGTGCATAAGCTCGGTTAGAGGCCGGGATAGGAAAATCAAACACAGCAGCGCTAAAAAATGGTAGAATGAAACTATAGAAGTGCCGTCAACTTGCTGATGGTCCTTAAGCAGTAGTCTTAGAGACTGCAACTCTTAGGGGCGGGGAGACGTAAAGTAGAGCAAGGAACCTTGTTGTTGCTTCTGTGGGCAAGGAGCCTGGGACTTGGCATTTGTCTTGCATGCGAGAATTACAGAAGCATAAATTTGAACATGACTCTTATGGAGTAGTGCATGAAAATTGGCCTTGTATCTCCGTATGACTGGAGTTATCCTGGGGGCGTGCGTGACCATGTCTGGCACCTCGCCAACGAGTTCATCGCAATGGGGCATGATGTACGCATAATGGCACCGGCATCAGGTCCAAAAGGAAAATTGGCTGAGAAGTACATCCTCAAGATGGGTTGGACGACACCTATCCCGATTAATGGGTCCATCGCGCGTATCATGCTTGATCCTTCGCTTGCACTACGCGTGCGCAGGGTGTTGCAGCGTGAACATTTTGATATCATCCATGTGCATGAGCCACTGGTTCCCGGTCTCTCCCAGGCAGTGCTACGCTGTTCGCGCACAGTCACCGTAGGCACTTTTCACGCCACCTCCTATCCAAGCATCTACTCTACTTCTAACCTGGCATATGCCTCCGCCTACCGGTTTCTTCGTCCTCTTTTCCGACGGCTGGATGGGTACATTACTGTTTCCACTACTGCTCGCCAATTTATCTCGCGCTATTTCCCAGCATACTACCGCGTTATTCCCAATGGGGTCAACCTTGAATACTTCAGCCCCCGGGTTGCGCCTTTGCCGCAATTTATGGATGACAAGCAAAACATTCTTTTCGTTGGTCGTTTCGAGAAACGCAAAGGCGCAAAGTACTTATTGCGAGCCATCCCGTTGATTCGTGAGCGGTTCCCACAGACACGCTTTATCTTTGTCGGCGAAGGCCGTCTGCGACATGGCTTTCAGCGCTTTGTCGAGAAGCGAGGCTGGCAAGATGTGATCTTTACGGGCTATGTGTCCGACGAAGACAAGCCTCGCTACTTTACCAGCGCCCATGTCTTCTGCTCTCCTGCCACCGGCGGGGAAAGCATGGGTGTCGTGCTCTTAGAGGCAATGGCCTCGGGCACGCCGGTAGTTGCGTCCAATATCGGCGGCTACGCAACAGTCGTCAGCCAGGGCGTTGACGGGCTATTGACGGCTCCGCGCAATAGCGAGGAGTTGGCCTGGGCAGTGAAACACCTGCTTGAACACGAGCCGTTACGTCAGCAATTTATTCATGCTGGCCTGGAAAAAGCCAGCGAATATGCCTGGCCCTCGGTCGCGCAGCGCATTATGGACTACTATTATGAGTTGCTGGAAGAACACGACACCACCTCGCTGAAACAAATATCGCGCGCTTTGTGAGGTTTCATGGAAATCATACAACAAACGGAAACATCCCAACCGTTGCTAAGGAATACAACTATCCTATGATGCAGCAGGGCATGACAAGATACTGGTATCTCTCTTCCTGCATGAAGGCAGGTAGCCCCGAAAGGCTATTGCCGGCAACCGTAGCGGCAGACCTCCACCCATATAGGATGGAGATTTATCACCTCACAAAACGGGTGATACATGCGTACATCGACGCATGAGAAGTTAAGAAGAGTATAACAGAGAACTATGTTTTGGTCAACTGTTCTAGCCCTAAACGGATACAGCCGTGCCGATATACATATGCATACCAACCTCGGTGATGGTTGGGCCAGCCCGGCACGAGTAATTGAAGAAGCAACGCGCCATAGATTGAGCTTGATCGCCATTACCGACCACGACCATATAGAGGGCGCAAAGCGGATAGCGGAACTGCTGGCGCAACAGAATAGTCCACTACAGATGATCACAGGCGTTGAAGTTTCGACGCGCCAGGGCCATTTGCTCGGCCTCTTTGTGAACAAGCCTCCCAAAGCCATGCGGCCGGTCGAAGAAAGTATCGAAACCATCAAAGAGCAAGGTGGCATAGTAATCGTACCACACCCCTTCGGGCGCCTTGTTCCCAGTTTGAGCCGCGCGAAGATCGACGCCTTGCTTGAAAAGGGATACGCTATCGATGGCATAGAAGTATACAATCCCTCGCCGGCAAATGCATCGATGCGCTCCGCCGTTCGCGCTGCGAATCAACAGTGGAAACTTGCTGAAACCGGTGGAAGTGATGCGCACTTCTGGCAGCATATTGGTTCTGCCTACACACTCTTCCCAGGGAACAGCCCCGATGATCTGCGCCGCGCTATTCTCGACCGCAGCGTTCGCTCAGGAGGCCAGGAACTACCGCCTGTGCATCTTCCAGCGGCCGCCTACGTTGCCCAGTGTGCCTGGAGTTGGTTCGTTGATCCTCCACGGCGTCTCGTGAGGTCTTTCAAGGATCGTTAGCCCATATTGGCGAAAACACCACCCAATCCTCAGGGTGCGCCTTGATGTTTTGCTCCAGCTTTTCAATCACACTGCACATCAACGTGTCAGCATTAGCACGCTCCTCCTCTGTAAGTTCGAGTGAAAGAGGGACAAAGTGTCCTGCCATATGTCTTGCAGGCGTATACCAGCCGAATGCTCCGACTAAAGGCGCTCCCGTGCGCTTTGATAGAGATACAGGGCCGGACGGCAGGCGGGCGGGTTCACCAAAAAAAGACTTTTCGACGCTCTCCCCCTCTATAGCGCGGTCGGCCGTAATCAGTACGAGCTGATTTTTTCGCAAGGCCTGGATAATTGCTCGCAAGGGCGAATTGCCTCCCAACGGTATGAAATGAATGCCCTGGCTCCTTCGCAATCTGAGCATTAAATCAAGCATGCGTTGATCTTTCAGGCGTTCGACAGGAACGGTCACCTGGTAGCCTTTGATAGAAAGCCACTGAATCAGATATTCGAATGGCCCTGTATGCGCCGCGCAGAGGATCACGCCTTTTCCTAGTGCCAATGCTGCCTCGAGGTGTTCTTGACCTTTGACATCCGCATGGCTCATAATCCATTCTGGTTGAGTGTATGGCAGCAAAAACACTTCCAGGTGGTTACGCACACTATTCCGGAATATACCTCGTACAGTTCTTCGCAGCCGCTTACGCCCGGCGCGCGTTGCCAGCACCTGGGCACCAAGCACGTGGATCATGTGAGCATTCGCCTGTTTTCGGGCTTTGCTCGCCACAAGCCAGGCGACCGGACTTATCACGTTAGCTAAGGTTACTACAAACCAACGTGGCAGGCGTGGAATTACAACTGAAGCGAATCGAAACAGGTAATACATTAGAATTCTACTCAGATGGCCAGAATTGGCGGAACATGTACCACTGTGTCGGCCACTCGCGTACCATTTCCTCCAACGTATCATATATATACTGGGTCAAACGCGCTATCTCGGTTGCCTTTTGCCCTCCCTTACTCTCCCGTGGGAAAATCGGGGGAAATAGTCGTGCATAAAATCCATTGTGATGTCCATACCATACATAGCCAGGTAGAATCGGGGCACCGCTTTTAAGCGCCAGTGCTGCCGGGCCACTTGGCACGTACGTCTTGCGTCCAAAGAATGTCACTTCTGTTCCCTGGTCTGGCGTGACAGGGCGATCTACTACGATGGCAACCAGCTGATTCTGTTGCAGGACACGTAAAATGCGGCGTGCAGAACCCTCCATCGGTATAATGCCAATGCCTTTCTCCCTGCGTTGATCCTGCACCAACTGATTTAAACGTTCGTCGCTAAAAGTTTCTGCCACGGCAGAAAAGGGTTGATGATGGGCGAGCATAGCCCCGGCCATGTCCCAGTTACCGAAGTGAGCACTAGCCACTATGGCACCTCGCCCTGCTTGCAGGGCCGGCATCATAAGGCTCTGCCAGCCTTTCCCCCCCTGGCTCAAATCGCGCATGTGCTGCTCGATGAAGTCAATATCAAGGCGTGAAAAGTTCATAAAGTCGGCAGCGTAACGCCCATAGTTACGCCATGAAGCTAATGCCAGGTGCCGAACATACCGATCATCTACTGGACGCCCGGTCACCTGGGCCATGTTCAACTGGGTCACCCAGCGCTTAGAAGGCCAACCGAGGTAACTCGCCGCGCCGATAGCAGATCCCAGGGCATGTCTTGGGCCTTGTGGTGTCCAACTGGCTATTATGCTGATACCACGCGTAAGATAATAGATAGAAGACAATCACTCCTCCAAATTGCTTGTGATTACTCGCGATGGAGCATAGGCTTATTATAAAGGCCATCAATGTGCTCTGTCTCGTATTTACACTTTCTATACTACCGCTTCAAATTTGCTGATGTCAATGTTGGGCTTTAGCCTGGCCCGCATCCCTACAAGCTGAGAACGCACTCTTTCTGGCACGCTTCACACCAGCCTAGCAGTATGCCCTCCTGCTCGTGGACATTCGCAAGGCGGCGGGCACACCGGCACACATAGCCGTGTTGACGGGCCGGGTTGCCAAAAACCAGTGCATGTGGAGGAACATCTCTTGTCACAACGGATCCCGCACCAATCAAAACAAACTCCCCGATGGTGATGCCACAAATAATAACCGATCCCGCGCCAATTGATGCCCCATACTTCACCAGTGTTGGTGTAATCTCCCAGTCATCGGCGCCCTTGAGCTTGCCATCAGGAGTAATAGCGCGAGGCAGCAGGTCATTCGTGAAACAGACATGAGGGCCAATGAAGACGCCGTCTTCCAGCGTAACCCCTTCGAACACCGAAACGTGATTCTGGATTTTAACATTTGAGCCGATGCGCACACGCGCGTCAATGTAGACGCCTTTCCCAATAGTGCAGGTCTCGCCAATATGGGCGTATTCTCGTACCTGCACCTGGCGCCAGATACGCGTTCCCGCCCCAACATACGCATCAGGAGACACCTCAGCGCTGGGGTGAACATAGAACGGTGGATTCGTCATGTCATCTACTCCTCACTACCCAGTGTACTGCTTGAATATCAGCTCTATCATGGGAGGAATGTTCCTGGACATCAACCTTCAATTTGAAAAGCATGATCGATTCCCGGTTTCTCCTGCTGTTACTTTACTGCATACTCTATAAGCAAGACAAGGCTAGGAACATATACCTTGTCTGATCGTTCGTAACAGCATCTCAACAAGTGCATAAACCATAATAGCATAGATGAAGCTCTATGCTTAAGGTGCTAAGATTTATTTTCAGGCAAGGAAGAAGGCTAATGAATCTTGTCTCTTTTTCTATCAGGACGAAAGGTATTCACAACTTTGCCCGGCGCCTAGGAACAGTTTTTACCCGTTTCAGCTTTACTGAATCCTCTATACGCTGCAATTTATACTGCCTTGTTGACTCACTTAAACAGTATAATGCTGCTCCGACATTCTTTATCCCGGCAGTAGTGTTAAGCCGGCATCCCGCATTAATCGCAGAAATTGCTGATTGTGGTGCAGAGATAGGTGTTCATGGCTATGTCCACAACGATTACCGCACATTGAGCGAGAGCGAACAATACAAGCAAACCGAAAAAGCTACTGCTATCTTTGAACACTTACAGCTTCCATATCAGGGTTTCCGCAATCCGTACCTGGGCTGGACCTACGAGTCGCTGCGTGTCTATGCTGCACTCAATTTTACATATGAGAGTAATGAGGCCGTCTTACATGACGTCGTCGATCTAAACAAATTCTCTCCTATCCTGAGGAGTGGCTTTGATAAATCTCTGGCACTATTTCAGGCCACACCTTGCTCTACCTATGCTCTGCGCCCACACTTTGAGGGCGAGTTGCTGCGTATTCCAACAAGTATTCCAGATGATGAAATGCTATTTGACCGCTTGCGCATTACCGATCCATTAGAAGTTGGACGCATCTGGAGTGAGGTGATGCAGCGTGTATACGACCGTGGTGGCCTCTACACACTTAATCTTCATCCCGAGCGCGGCGTTCTTTGTAAACAGGCTCTTGAAACGTTGTTATCCTACTCTCGTAGCCGTCCACTCCCGGTGTGGGTGGCTCGCATAGAAGATATTGCACAGTGGTGGAAGGAGCGCAGTGCGTACAGACTGAGTATTACACCACTGGAATCCGATCGTTGGCAGGTTGAAGCCACCTGCACTGCTCGCGCTACCTTACTTGCTCGACATCTTACCGTTGAAAATCAACCGACTACTCCCTGGAATGGTTCTGATGTCCGTGTACAGTCTCATTGCTTCACAGTAAACGCGACACGCTGTCCATGTATTGGTGTGTCCTCACAAACGCCTCAGCAAGTGCTCGACTTCCTCTATGAGCAAGGTTATCCTGCCGTGCGTTGCACGCAGGAAGATGCGCACACCTATGCCATGTATCTCGACAAACCAGAAGGATTAGGCGCGACCCGCGAGGAACAAGCAGAAAGCAGAAGTACACTTGTTCAGCAGATCGAGGCAGTAGAAGCCCCCCTGCTCTATTTTGGATGTTGGCCCAACGGTAGCCGGGCAGCTCTTGCTATTTCCGGCGATATTGATTCGGTGACCGTACAGGATTTCTTTTTGCGTATTCTGGAAGTGTTCCGGCATAAGTAATGCTACTAGGTTGCTTGCTGTTTGTTTTGCTACGGTAAATTATCGAGGTAGCATATGGGGTTTTTCTCAAATAAAGTAGCACTCGCCTTTCTAATATTGCTCATCCTCATCGTCTTGATTCCCCTGATTGTGTTTCTCATACTGGCTCGGCGAGATAATAAGGGGCAGCCGCAGATGCCGACGCCGAGTCCAAGAACTAACCAGGCACTAGAGGGAGCGGCGTCCTGGCCTGTGATTGGTCATAATGTTTCCGTGTGTTCTTCTTCTGAGCCTTCTAGTGCTAATGTACCTACTACTATAAAGAAAGGAGAGAAAGTTGGTTGCAGTCGGTCGTACTGCTTCCAAGAAGTCGGACCCATCACTGTGATGGGAGACGGACAGATGTTGAAAACAAAACCTCAAAAGAGAAGACAACATGAACAGAAACTATATGCTTCGGCGTATTTTTACGCTGTTTGCAATGGTAATCCTCTTCGGAGGATTGTTCCTTACTTCTGGTAATCGGACAGCTCATGCTGCTACCCCCCTTTCGGTGTACCCGACTAAAGGGATTAGCAGCACAGGTTCATTTGACCTAGTGGCAAATCGGAGCATGGTCCGGGGGGTGACAACTGTGGGGCAGATAGCGGAGTAACCCTAAGCACAGTAGTGCGCTACCGGAAATACAATACGTCTCTCATGCGTACACTGCAATTGGGCAGTCGACGGAGTCTTCCAGCATTACCGGGAATGGCTCATATGTTGCAGTTACTATTCCGTCAGTAAATCTGAGTTCGGTCGGTTTTGGTACTGGTGATCGTTTATACATAGACGCATTCGGACACGTGAGCGCAAATAATAGTTCGGATACGGTCACCGCCTGAAACTGCGGAATGTAGGTAAGCGGATTGCATCCTTTCAGATATGCCATTGGTACTGCACCTCCCGTTTCGTGCGCCCCATCACAGCATCAGCAACGCCGGGCTCGGCGGCGGATGCATGCCGTGCCCCGGCGAAATCAGTCTGGCGAATCTAATGCTGCCTCCTCGGTATGATGTCTGGCTAAATTCGTTTTTTGTACAACGTAGCTACTCTGGTAGGAGTTGCTCGGCCTGTAGAATAGGAGCATGACAACAGAGGAACGCGTAGCCCAGTTGGAAGCCGAAAACGCCGCGTTGCAGGCCAAGAGTGTGGCATAGCGAGCGAAGAACGGGGCCTTGCGCAGTGAACAATTCTTTGCGCTTGCGGAGATTTGGGCGACGCGCATATTCTTTAATGCCTGGAAGGTCGCCTTCTTTGGCGGCCAACCTTCTGTATCTCGCGGCGCTGCAACAGCAAGATAAGCACTAGAACGAGCAACACAATCGCGAGCGCACATGCCACGATGACCGGTATGTTGCTCGCGATCATCTCTTGCGTTGATGCTTGTTTTGCGGGTGCCTTTGGCGGAGTGATATGAGTAGATGGTGGATAGAGGCCCGTGATGACAAAGTGGGGCGTACCCCCGACATCGACCGTATAGGCAATCTGCCGGCGCGGCAGATCAAGCACCACGACCTTGCCTCCACGGAGGGCAATGAAGCCGAGCTGTCCATCGTTGGTGATCGCAACTGATTCGGGTGGAGCATCGGTATGGATGACACGAAGCGGCTCTTTGGGCAGTGTTGTACCAGCGAAAACGGGGGTCAGGACAGCAAGTAGATTGTGCTTCTCATCTGGCACGTAGACCTCATCTGTGAGCGCGTCATAATCGATCTGTCCAAACGCTCCGCCAGTGAGTAGTTGATTGACTGCTCGTGTCCTGATGTCTATTGCATCAACAGTCCCTTGCCGTGTTGTGACGTAGACTGTTTCTCCAGGTGGAAGAGAGAGATACTGGGGGCCATTTGGAATAGGAATTTTGCCAAGTTGTCGTTCTGTCAGGCCATCGAAGATTGTCCATGCATCCGTCCCCGCTACCAATAGCTGGTGTATCACAGAGGAGCCTGTAGCAACGATAGCTACTGCCAATCCGTAAACAGGGCTTTCCGTCTTGAAGACATGCCGTACTGCACAGGTGGTAGGATCAAGAGCAGCGATGCGAGCAGCTCCACTTCCTGCCGCATACAGGATATTGCTGTACTGGTCAAGTGCCAGGAATGCAGGTTCTCCAGGGAGTCGGGCTGTACAAACAGGCCGCCCTGTTTCAGCGAGGATTACGCTCACCTGTCCTAGCCCTGGTTGGGTGACGTACAGTAAACGACCGTCGAGGCTGAGTAGGATGGTATGGGGGTCACCAGCTACAGAGATTATTTTCGTTATCTTTCCCTGTAGCACGTCAATCACACTGACGCCAGAGGGTGTTCCTGAGACATAGGCCAGGTTGGGTGCTCCGCCGTCAGCATGAACTATCAGAGGGAAACACATAGAGAGCAGTGTGAACACAAGCAGAAACGAGAGAGACCAGCGATATCTTCTTGAGGCCGTTCTCATCACTCTTTTGCCTTTCGCCGGATGCAAGTTATAGATGCCACTACTTTACACGAGAAGTTATGCGTTGTCCAGTCCATCATTGTCGGTCGGGTGCATGATCTCCCGGTGCTTGCTGCACCTGCGGGTATGTGAATACCGGGTCGAGCAAGTGAGCTGTCCACACTGCCAACAAGTCAGTCAATGGGGCTTTCCGGCGGAGGTGAATGCGCCAGTGCAATATGGGCCAAACGTGTGGGCCTGGAGGTGTATCTGCACCACTATCAGTTGCAGGCGACGGAACACACCTGTGGAGCCCTGGCCGACGTGCGCAGCCAAGTTACCGTCCATCTCTCGACTAACTAGAGAGCTTTTCACAATATTAAGAATAATACCATTTCATTTGGAAAATAGCATCTGCAAGTGCTGATATGATGTTCATTATGATGGAGAATTAGTGAAGCTCTGGGAAGGAAGTAGAGAGAAATGGATCTATTTTTAGGCAATAAGGAAGGTGATGTATGAATTAATTGTAGGCATGCGCCTACAATTAATTCATACATCCGAAGGAGAGGGATATATACCCCGTACGCCTTTTGCAACGCTATCTCAACCTCGACAAAAACCAAACTCACATATAAAAGACGGTATCCTTAAGAGGGGAAAGTAGGCGGAGAGCTATGTTAGTCCATATTTATGTAGGTAAGGTTCAATAGTTGAGTACAATGTTGAGCAATCCTAAGACGCAATGGGAAACACGCTTAACTTCTGGCATAATATTATAACCTCGCCTTAACCAGGTCGTAACTGCCTTGCTCTCCCAGGTTCTGTGTATTTCTTCCATAATAAAAAGCAGTTTATCAGAGCCTTGGACGAAGTGTATCTTACACATCTAAATTAGGACGGTTGCAGATCTACTTGAGCTTGAAGAGGGAGCGAGCCTTTTTGAGTAATGGCGCAACCAGGGTGAGACGTAGCTGTCTTGCCAGCATACAAATGGCGTAGCCTCTTGCCAAATAACTTGGCAGAAAGGGCAAAAACATGAGTAACCTACCTGCTTCAGATAAGAAGAAGAAATCATTTCATTTCAATTTGAAATCTTTCTCGTTGCGAGCGCAATATACGAAAAAGTATTTCTTCTATTTCATGTTTATTGTAATATTTTTAATACCATTATTTCTTCCAAATCATGTACTTAAAGCAGCTGCTACAGGGCAATACATCCAATCTCCGTCTACGAGTTTTTCCTTTACAGCAGGGGGGGATATCGGAGGAAATAGTAGCTCTTCAACAGCACTTGATCTTATTGCACAGTCTGGTAGTCAATTCCATCTAGCTATAGGGGACCTCAGTTACTCAGAGATCACTCTTGAATCAAAGTGGTGCTCATATGTGCAGAGTCGTGTGGGCAGTACCTTTCCATTTGAACTCCTTTCCGGCAACCACGAGGATGGAGGAGAACCTGCCGGACAAGATGGATCGATAGATAATTTTGTGCAGTGTCTTCCTGACAGGTTGGGCGCAGTAGGGACGTATGGGAAAGAATACTACTTTGATTATCCTGCCTCTTCCCCGATCGCACGCTTTATTATGATCTCCCCAGGTCTTACTTTTACAAAT
>WNGJ01003639.1_pt1 | contig 15890 bp, 11 predicted proteins | sample 5400611 | NCBI WGS metagenome assembly WNGJ01 (sample SAMN13153375, study PRJNA577476) | soil metagenome | isolation source: 40 cm soil or saprolite under Garry oak tree replicate 1 | place: USA:California | collected 2016-06-15 | reverse complement strand
TTGACGGGCAGTGTGGTGACGACGGTGACCAAGGCGACAGTGGATAGCAAAGGGACAGTCACTTTGCTCGTCAAGGCCGAAGGCATCTGGGTGTACCAATTTACTACGGCCTACAAGATGCAACTGGCGAAGCTGATTGTTGGGAAATCTCCGAGTCAGGCGAGTGCGTTGCTGCTGGGACAGCCGGGTGTAGGGAAGGTGGATGGCATCAATATAGCGGGCGGTGGCAATACTTTGCCGACGGACGCAAGTCAGATCACTATCGTAGTGCAGAATGTGCCGGGATTGCAGGGAACCCCGACGCCGACGGGAGGTCCAGGGTCAGGTACCCCGACTTCTACGACGTCATCACCGGTGGCGCGGCCCTCTCCAAGTACGGTACCCGGGAAGTAAGGCAGGCAGCCAGGAAAGGATAAACGCAGGCGATGCTGACTCTGGAAGGCAGGCAGCTTGGCAATTACAATGTCATCCGACGCATTCGTGTCGGCGGTATGGGAGCTGTCTATGAGGGAAAGCAGCGCACAGCTTTCGATCGACGCGTAGCGATTAAGGTCATTCTTGGGAATTACGCTACAGATCGTGATATGCGCCGTCGCTTTGTTCGCGAGGCTCGCACGGTAGCACGACTGCATCATCCTCACATCCTGCAGCTGATTGAGTATGGTGATGAGCAAGGTCTGTTGTACCTGGTCATGCCCTTTATTGAGGGTGGTACGCTGACAAGCTATCTACGGCGCAGCATACCGGATTTGCACGAAGTCGCCGCTATCTTTCAACAACTTCTTGATGCTGTAGAGTATGCTCATGACGAGGGGCTCATTCATCGTGATATCAAGTCCTCAAATGTTCTGTTAGAGCTACGCCGCAGTGGAGCCCCATATGTCTACCTGGCTGATTTTGGCCTGGTACGCACTTCACGCCAGGCTGAGTTAGAACAGGCGGGGATACCTATTCCCCTCGATCAAGTACCAGGCACTCCCCACTATATGGCTCCTGAGCAGACAAGAGGTATTGTTACAACAGCGAGTGATATCTATGCTCTCGGTGTACTGCTCTACCAGATGCTGACCGGAGAACTTCCTTATGATGATCCAGACGAGGTACAAGTTATCCAGATGCACCTGACTGCGCCAATACCATCTCCCTGTGACCATGATGCATCCATTCCTGTTGAGCTAGGGGAAGTCGTACGTGTGGCGATGGCAAAACGGATTGAAGATCGTTATGGCAGTGTAGCAGAGTTGCGCCAGGCCTTCCTGGCAGCCATCCAGGAACCGGTAATCTCAGTTGATGATGACGATCTGCCTGTGGACGAGGTATTTCCTCCTGGTCGCCCTATTTCTACCCCATTACTGCCACTGGAGCCACCTGTACCATCACCGATATTGGAGCGTCGTGTCAAAGCTGTTGCTAATCCGGCACTTGTGCGTAGGAGGCAGCGTGTAACAGATGAGGCCATGAAGAACAGGCAACGCGTTACAGAGCCTGTATATGGACAGGGCCAGCGCAAGCGTTTTACCTGGTCGGCACTGGCAGCATTGATAGTTCCTATTGTTCTCCTGATACTGCTCATTGTGCCGCGACTATTGGGTGCGAGTCTATTCCCGGTGGGAGTTCCGCTGGTCGGTGCTGATCCCACGACCACTGTTTCTGTCACTGCGCAAAGTAAAGCATTGCAAGATACTTTCCTGTTGACAGCTTCACCACAAATCAAGAATGCTGATGTGACAACGCGCATTATTCCTGACCGTCTTGTACATGGCATGGCGACGGATAGCCGTTCCACGCCGACAACGGGTACCACAACTATTGCAGGCGTGCCGGCCAGAGGAACTGTGCTCTTCGTGAATAACAACAACTCAACAATCTCCGTGCCAGCAGGTGTAACGTTTACCTCTACATCGGGTGTGCAGGTACGGATTTCCCAGTCAGTAGATGTGCCGGCGCGACGGGATGGAAGCAATGGTACCATTTCTACTTCTGCGATGGCTGTCATGTCCGGGAGCGAGGGGAATATTCCGGCACATGCTCTTAGTATGAAATGCTGCCATGGCCTTACTGTCAGTAATCCTTATCCTTTTAGTGGTGGTGTGGATACTCACCTGGTACATGTGGTGACCCAGGCCGACGTGAATAGCGTCAGTGGATCCTTGAGTTCAGAACTCCAGCAGCAAGTGTTGAAACAGATTTTAAAACAGTTACGCCCGGGCGAAGTAATGGCGGAGCCGCCTGTTTATAGCACTACCGTTGCACCAGATAGCCCTGTAGGAGAGCAAGCAGATCATGTGGATGTACAAGTAGCTGAAGCTAGTACGGTTATGGTCTATAACCGCAATGACGCGAGCTTTGTTGCAGCGCAGTTGTTGAGTGGAGAGGCTACGCAGACGCTCGGCAACAGCTACCTGCTGCAGGGTACAGCGGCCGTAGATGCTCCTCATATAGTGAAGCCAGGGAAGAATGGTGTCGTCTATCTGAGTGTGACAGTACATGAGGTATGGGTATATTCTTTCTCGTTTCAGCAAGTGAAACAATGGAAGCAAGCTATTAAAGGGGACACATTGGTAAAGGCTCTTGCTTTCCTCAATGAACAGCCGGGCGTAGCGGCGGTACAAATCCATTTCCCCTTTGGTGCCGATCATCTTCCTGCTTCTGTAGACCAGATTAACATAGTGTTAGCAGGTAAGTAGGCACGATTAATTGCCCCTGAAAAACAGAGATATGCTATACTGGTGCTATTAAAGACCAGGTAGGCAATGTAACCTTGCCCATAAGATTGCAAAATATGCAAGAGGATAGACTGAAACTATGAGCGATAAGACAGAACCCGACATGGGTGAAATACACGATTATAAATCCATACTCGAACTGATAGGTGAAACTCCCCTGGTGCGACTCAACAGCGTTGCAAGCAATGTACCGCCGCTGGTTCTGGCGAAAATGGAGATGCTCAACCCCGGTGGCAGTGTCAAAGATCGGATTGGGCCCGCGATGATTGAGTATTGTGAGAAACTCGGGTTACTGCGCCCGGGCGGCACTATTGTTGAGCCTACAAGTGGTAATACAGGACATGGACTGGCAATTGCCGCTGCTATTAAAGGCTATCACTGTATACTTGTCATGACCGATAAAGCGAGTGAGGAGAAGCGCAGCCTCTTGCGAGCCTATGGAGCTGAAGTGGTTATCTGTCCGAGTAGCGTTACACATGACTCGCCGGAACATTATAAAAATGTGGCTTACCGGCTGGCCGAAGAGATTCCAGGAGCATGCTGTCCAGATCAATACGCCAATCCTGCTAATCCTGCCGCCCACTATGCTACCACCGGTCCTGAAATATGGCGTGATACGGCTGGGCGCATCACAGCATTCGTGGCCGGTATCGGTACTGGTGGTACGATCTCCGGCACGGCCCGCTTCCTCAAGGAAAAGAATCCACAGGTGAAAATTATTGGAGCTGATCCTCCAGGTTCTGTCTACTCCGGCGACGCTCCAGGACCTTACAAGGTTGAGGGTATTGGCATGGAGGTTTTCCCGCGTAATTATGATGCTTCATTGGTAGATGAGGTGATTCGTATCGATGATCGGGCCTCGTTTTATTGGGCACGCAGGCTGGCACGTGAAGAGGGTATTCTGGTAGGCGGCTCAGCTGGCACTGCTCTAGGCGCTGCCCTTGCCTACTCGCGCCGTCTCGCTCCCAATGATGTCGTGGTGGTCTTGTTCCCGGATACGGGGCGCGGTTATCTGAGCAAGCAGTTCAACGACACCTGGATGCGTGAGAATAATTTGCTTGTGCAGGCTGAGACCGAGCAACCGACCTTGCATGACGTCCTGACCTATCGCCGCAGTCACTCACGTACCATGCCACTTGTAGTGAGTGTCACCCCAACTGACTCAATAGCGGATGCCGTTGAACTGCTGCGCCGTTATGGTATCAGCCAGACGCCTGTCATGGAGAATGGTCACATGGTGGGAAGCCTCACCGAGAACTTGTTGCTGCGCCACCTCGCCAGCGGTGAACCTCTCACCGAAGCAGTTGTCCATGATTTACAGGGTCCACCTTTTCCACAATTAGAGGCGGACGCATTGGCCCAGGAGGCCTACACGCTTTTCAGCAGCGGGCAATCGGCAGTGGCTGTGATGAATGGCGCTAGCCTGGAAGGTATTGTGACGAAGAGCGACCTGTTGGAGTTCTGGGCACATAACCGAAATGTGTAGCATTCATCCAGAACAAGGTCTCACACGCTCAATCCACCCGTCACTGTATACATAGCTTCATTGAGATGCCCTCCGACTGGGGCAGAGCCTATTGGAAATACGGGGAAAGCTTTTCCGCCCGAGAAGCATAGAGCAATATAATCACCCACCTTATTGTTACCCGCCGCTATCCATGTGTCGTACATAGGCCCGGCCAGATGCGTTTGTTTGCTCCAGGTGCTGCCTCCATTGGTTGATGACACAAATCCAACGTTAAGCGGGCAGTTGTTAACGCAGCTGGCCGAATAGTAGTAGAAAACAAGGCCGAGATGGGCAAAGCTGCCAGAAGTCGATGTATCAACACCAAAACCGTTGACATAATAATTTATGTCATTGGGAATAGGGGCAAGCGGGAGGCGCTCTACAGGAGCCCATTGGAGGCCATCTGTCGAGGTAGTCATTGCCAGGTCATTGCTACGGCAAAGCGGTTCGAAGCGACAATCCACCCAGACAAGATACACTTTGCCAGAACCGTCAATGCCTGCGCTAAGAAAAATGTAACCGCTATAATAAGCATTTTTGGCGTAAGAAATAACGTCGGTAATGATTATCGTGCTGCTCCAGCTTATACCGCCATCGCTAGAGATGAAAGCCATAATAGCATTTTCATTGCCTCTACTTATGGGAACGATAACCTTGCCGCCGGGCTGTACAAGCGGTAATCCGCCTATGCCGGAGGCCCTGTCCGCAGTAGTTTTAGCGACTCCCCATGTGTGCCCACCATCTATGGAGGTGCTCATCTGGATCAAGTCGTTTCTATTGAAGTCATCCCATTCCATATAACAATGGCCGTAGAAGGGGCTGGTGGTCGTGTTATCACAGACTAACCAATCTTTGTCCAGTATCCCCGAACTGCCAGCGTACGCAACTGTAATGGGCCTGTTCCAGGTAATGCCCCCATCAGTAGAGAGGTTGACTAACACCGCGGGAGCCGTAAGATTGCCAGAAACTATCAGGCGAGCAACTGAACTAATCATCCAGGTATTGTGATCGGCATCGTAGGTAACTACAGGGTCTGTAATGCGATCATATACGCCTCCAACCAATTTTGTGGTGCCCTGCAGGAAGCCATTTACCCAGGTAGAACCTCCATCCCTGGACGTTGCCCAACCAATATTATCGCTGCCAATATCGCGATATCTGCCTGCCTGGAAGGTTGCACCGATGGTTGGGCCATACGCGTACGTATCAGGTTCGACTTCTGTCTGATATTGACCCATGCCATTACTATAAGGGTCACTACTAAGCTTGAGGGGTGTCATTTGAGCTTCAGGTGCCCTGGTTGGCGTAAGAGTGGGTGTTGTGTGAGGCGTTGGTGTTGCATGAGCAGAGGAAGTGGTTGGTGTTACATGTGTAGTGGGTGTAGTGCCGGCGTTGCATGAGGCGACGAACAAGAGGAGTATGGTAAGAATGATGTAAGAACTGGCGGTCGGGTGATACCGAGAAATGCGCGGCATAGTAACCTCCCCTGATAGATAATATGTCTCTCTAAAAGTTTGTGAGAACTAGCCCTGTGAATCGTTATTGCGTTAAAATATACCATAGGAAATGCGCTTTGGAGTGAAAGGTGATGATGCCAGGACTAATAGACCCTTTGGAACCCCAGAAACCTTACGAAGTATTCGAGCACACCGCCGATGTTGGCCTGCACGCCTGGGGCAGAACATTATCAGAGTTGTTCATTCATGCAGCACAGGGGATGGAGAGTCTGATGGTAGCTCCAGAGCAGGTACGTGTTCGGGTCAGGCGAGAGATTGCAGTGACGGGTCACGATGAAGTTTCACTCCTCATTGCCTGGCTTAACGAACTGATCGTTCTGTTCGATACCGAATACCTCCTATTTCGTCAATTTGAGATCGACGACATTAGCGGGACATACTTGAAGGGCCATGCTTCCGGCGAACCCTACGATGCACAACGTCATGACCTGGGCAGCGCTATCAAAGCTGTAACCTGGCATGAAGCTGCTGTAGAACGTACCGATGAGGGATACAAAGCCCGTATCATCTTTGACATTTGAAGACCAGCTCAGAAAATCCCTTTTAGACTGTAACCCTCTACGCAAAGACCGGGGCGGACGTAGAATCATTATACCCTTTGATTACAGACAGATTGTTACGCAATGATTTGAGGAGGAATTCCCATGGGCAATTCAAAGGAGAGGATTCCTTTACAGCGTGTAGATACTAACCGCTGGTGTATTCCGAAGCACTACAACGCAGAAATGCACGTGCCAGGGATGGTCTATGCCGACGATGAACTGATAGTACAGATCCAGGAAGACAATGCGCTGCAACAGGTAGCGAACGTGGCAACGTTACCCGGCATTGTCGGCTACTCGCTGGCCATGCCAGATATTCACTGGGGCTACGGCTTTCCGGTCGGAGGAGTGGCCGCGACCTCCGCTGAAAACGGTGTTGTCTCCCCTGGCGGCATTGGTTTTGATATCAACTGCGGCGTTCGTTTGCTGGCGACCGACCTCTTATATGAGCAGATCCGGGGTAAAGTCGATAAGCTTGCCGATGAACTGTTCAGCAACCTGCCATCGGGCGTCGGCGGAGCAGGTATGCGGGATCTGAGCGTCGCTGAGATGCGAGCCGTGATGGTGCGTGGCTCCGCGTGGGCAATCGAGGAAGGCTATGGCTTTGCCGAGGATCTGGAGGTCACCGAGGAGCATGGATGCCTGGCTAGCGCCAATCCCGAGACAGTATCGGACACTGCCTTACGGAGGGGGATGAAGCAACTCGGCAGCCTGGGTTCAGGAAATCACTTCTGCGAAGTGCAGAAAGTTGAGCATATCTATGATGCAGAAGCGGCTACTGCTTTAGGTATTGGTCAGCCTGGTCAAATCGTTGCGACGATACACTGTGGTTCACGAGGTTTCGGGCACCAGGTCGCGGAAGATTACGTGAGGCTGGCCGAGTCCGGGCAGAAGGATTTTGGTTTTCACCTGGTAGACCGTCAACTTGCCTGTTTGCCCTTGCAGTCAGACCTGGGGAAGGCGTACCTGTCGGCTATGGCCTGTGGAGCAAACTTTGCCTGGGCCAATCGCCAGTTATTGATGCATGGAGTACGCCAGGCCTTCGCAAGCGTGTTTGGACGCAAGGCCCGGGCCAGGGACGTGCCGATGGTCTATGACGTCTGTCACAACATTGCCAAGATGGAAGACTACGAGATTGACGGGCAGATGCAGCGGGTGTGTGTCCACCGCAAGGGGGCGACGCGTGCCTTCCCTGCGAACTATCCCGGCGTGCCTGAGAGGTATCGTGCGGTGGGGCAGCCTGTCCTTATTCCAGGCGATATGGGCCGTTACTCGTTCGTGCTGGTCGGTGCGCCAGGCTCAATCGAGCAGAGCTTCGGCTCGTGCTGCCATGGTGCCGGGCGTCGACAGAGCCGTACTGCTGCCAAGAAGTCGCTGAGCAGCAAGGACTTGCTCAACCAGTTAAATGCCAGGGGGGTGACGGTGCGTGTGCATAGTAAGAACCTGCTGGCGGAGGAGGCTCCCCAGGCCTACAAGGATGCGCAGCAGGTGGTGAATGTGGTGCATAATGCCGGGCTGGCCAAGTTGGTAGCAAGGTTGAAGCCGGTCATTGTGGTGAAAGGTTAAAAAGTCGGAACTTTCTAGCCCACCATGGCTGACCACATAAGATCGGGCACTTTCCAGGGAGATGGTGATGCCTCGAATGCGGTGAGTTTCGGGAAAAGCTTGCGGGCTACTTTCCCGCGGGTCACGAACCAGGGTGGGGTGGGTACGCCGCGGAAGGGCCCGCGCAGCACGGATTTTTGTGGACGTGAGAACATCAATGTATTGTGAACGACGCCGGTGCCAGACTGGATGTTGGCGATATCGTGCCCGGGGAAGGCTCCCCAGGTGGTTACAGCCAGGGCAAAGCCTGCTCCCGCCCAGTAATTGACGCCTATTGTGCCGTAGCGGAGGTTGGCAACCGCACGCTCGACGGCCGCAGCTATGGCCGGGTCTTTGAGCGATTTGGGGTGGACGATGATGGTGGCGTTGAGCGTACCCCAGAGCTGGTCATTGGCGAAGGCAACGGCGCGGTCGATGTACTCGGGCACATTTGCCGCTTCGATGGGTGTCTCGGCGAAGAGACTGCAGAAGACTTCGGTGGTGAAGCACACATCCTCAGCGTTGCCAGGGTCAACGCCGGCAATCAATGTCCAGGGAAGCTGTCCACTGCTGGGCGTCCCAAATTGCTCGGCCTCCGGATGCGCTGCGACGAAGGTCTCATGGCGCTCTTGCGCTCCTGGATAATAGGCAGCGCGTGGAGGTATCTTCGTTAGCACCTGGCGCATCTGCTGTAGGAGCTGGTCCCGCTGTGTCCAGCCCGCGGGGTCAATAATGACCCGGGTGGCGTTACAATTGAAGCCAGCGTTGTTAGTGAGCATCGTTACGAGATGTTCGGCTTGATAGGCTATGTCACCGGCACTCCAAGGACCAGGTACAACGATGACCGGACTGACATTGCCCAACTCACCTGTAACGCGCCTGATCAACAAAGGTTTATGCTCCGCCTTGCGTGCCGCCCCTTCAGGACCGGGACCGAAGACAATAGCGTCAAAGGTCTTGTCCGAACCCGTAATGTGGATCTCGTCAACTCCTGGATGGTTACAGAGGTAGGTACCTTGCGCCGCTCCTCCGTGCGCTACACGCAAGAAGCCGGGCTCTACCAGCGCCCGGAAACTCTCTTCTATCAAGGGTCCCAGGTATGCATTTACGGGATTGGTTTTGAACAAGACTACCTGGTCCTCTACGAACAATTTGTAGAGTATATCCATGGGGCCAATGCTCGAAACGTTTCCGGCTCCAAGGACCAGGGCAACCTTCCCCTCGTGTTGCTGGGCTTGATATGCAGTGGCCTGAGTCTCAGGGAGCTCCTCTACCGTTACCCCTGGCTCCATCCAGACTTCTGCTGTGACACCGTAGAAGAAGAGACGATCATACATCGTTTGTGGGAATACCTGTGCGACGACCTGACCGCCTGGTCGCATCGTGACAGGGCCTGGAATCCTGGGGTGCCCGTAAGTTTCGATATCGGTAAGCGATTGCCGTAACTGTCGCAAGTTTTTCAGCACGGGCCATGGACCTAGAGCCCACTCTTCACTGGCAGTGGGAGAGTCCTCAGCGATGCTCTTGGCCTGGAGACTTGTGGTGACCCAGCGTGGCGCGATAGCCACAAAATCTTTGATGAGCCTGTCTAATAGAGCGATGCGCTCACGAACTGTGCGTGTCACCCATTCATCTTTATGCGAATGCAGGACCTGCGCTGCGGCATCCATCTCATCCTGCGTGGAGGGCGAAATGCTGCCCGAAATAGTAGGGAATTGGGGGGAACCATGATGGGTAGCAATGGTCATAGCCGATATCTCCTTGATTTCTTCTTACGTCACACTAACATGATAGCAGACTTAAATAGAAAAGTCATTAATTCGACTTGCCATGGGTGCGAAGCGCACCTATAGCTTTTTTTAGAAGCCTAAATTGGAGGGGACTTTAATTGGTGGGTCCAGAAGAATTGCCAGATGAGGGACGAGGCATTGATGACCTGTCCATCAGCATCATGCGCGAAGCCAGTCCTGGGCCAGGTATGTTTGCCTCCATAAATGCGATAGTGGATGATAGTGGCATTATCCCTGCACGAGTTCCATTGTTCGCCCGTGACCCGACTTTGCTGTAAGAAGACAGTTGGATTGCTCGCGCAGTCATCGCGCACTGCCCAGTCTGCAAGCCATTGTGTAATTGGAAATTCATCATCGTTCAGCCTATTGCCTACGTAGGGGGCAATCTTATCGCCAGTGCCATGAATCTCCAACAATGACACTGGCCGATCTGGATGGCAGCCATTCGCTACCGGATGCATGCTGCCCGATACAATAGCAAAGGCCGCGATACGGTCGGATAGTTTGCAGGCCAGCACATTGGCCATTCCACCGCCATTTGAGAAGCCAACCGCGTAAATGCGATGGGGATCAACACACAGCGTAAATTGTAAATGATCGATTAAATCACTGGTGAAGCCTACATCATCGACATGGGGAAAATTTGAGGGACCAGTATTCCAGCCTGTACGGCGATCCAGGCCAGTAGTGCCTTGTGGATAGGCAACGATAAAGCTATAGCGATCAGCGAGTTGAGACATCCCGGTGAAGCGTTCTTGCACAATCGCGTTGCTACCATGGCCGTGGAAATTCAAGACAAGCGCGTGCGCGGTCTCATTGCGGTAGCCCCTGGGAATGTGGAGACGATAGGAACGCTTAAGTCCTCCTGAGACAATTGTTTCGTTGGCGCTGCTACCAGGGGAGAGAGGAGAACGTTTGCCACAGCCCATACCTGGAAGTATGATATGTTGTACCATTGTTCTGCCATTTTGCGTAGCACTGAGTGTGTTACATGCTGTGAGCAGGCAAACAATCACGACCAGGAAGAGAAGTCCTTTATGTACAATGGCATGGGAATGCATTCAATTTGACTCCGCATTAGCTGTGAACTTATACTTAGGGCTTATTAAAAAATAACCTTCCGCGTTACTGGTAATACGACTGCTAGCCCTTGCTTGAAGACAGGAAGTTATTTCTTAACGACTCCTTAGCTATCAACATTTGCTACTCAAGTAGTGGCATGATGTGGTAATGATGGTACTGCACGAAGCTGGATGGTGACGATAGTTCCTTCGTAAGGGGTACTGTCAATTGTAATTGCCCCTCCCTGGGCTTCGACTAATTCTTTCGCGATGGCAAGGCCAAGACCATTGCCACCAACTAGCTGTGGTAGCCGACTGCGAGATGGATCGGCTCTATAGAAGCGATCAAATAACGCACTTAATAGAAGCGTAAGCAATCCTAATGAAACCAGCGTTAAACGCCAACGAATCGGTATGCGATTGGCTAACTCTTGTAATCGCTTCATTCTTTGCATGTGCTTATCTTATCCTCGAAGGGTATAGCCTATGCCGCGTACAGTCTGAAGCAAGCGCGGTGGATTATCGTTCAGCTTTTCGCGTAGATGACGTACGTATACCTCAATGATATTGTCATCGCCGACGTAATCATAACCCCAGACGCGTACCAGGATTACATCACGCGTTAGGACCTGGCGTGGGTGCATGAGAAACAACTCTAAGAGATCAAATTCTCGTGGAGTCAATTCGACAGGCTGTTCATCGTGAGTGACGATGCGTGTGCCGCGATCAAGTGTGATGCCACGGAACGTGAGGATATCCGCGAAGTTGTTACCGTGCCGCCGGAGCACGGCACGCACCCGCGCCATCAATTCTTTGAATGCGAACGGTTTGGTCACATAATCATCGGCACCAAGATCAAGCCCGGCAACACGATCATCAATATCGTCTTTTGCTGTCAGCATGATGATCGCTGTGTCATGGGTTTTCCGTATCTGACGCGTTACCTCCAGGCCATCTGCACTTGGCAACATGATATCCAGGATAATGATATCGGGTTTGTGCGCGGCTGCGGCTTGGATGGCCTCAGGGCCGGTAAGGGCTGCAAAGACACGAAAACCCTCGTAAGTGAAGCCCATTTGTAGAAAATCTACGATCTGGGGCTCGTCATCAACAACTAAGACGGTGGGTTGCCCATCTGTATTACTACTCTGGTGAAGCATTGGCATAACACACTTTTCTATTGCATGAAAAGGATCAGTAAGTTATTACAACTTTTCAGTATAGCAAATCTACCTGAAAATTCGCTGAATCCAGCCGCTCTCCCAGTAATCATAGCACTTTTGACCGGCGCCCTCTCTTCAGCAAGTTTTCAGCAAATCCCCGCTCTTTTTTCAGCAAAGAGAGGCATGATAAAGGCAGAGCGTTGTTCATAGATGCCAGGAAAGAAGGAATACAGGTGTTAACCCTAAGAGAAGATGTAAAGAGCATAAAGCAGATAGCTAGCGGGTTCTTATATAAAAGTCTGGTGGAATGGGCGGTGACTCAGCCGGGTGCGACGTATATAGTGGAGGCGGAAACGGGCAGAGAACTGACCTACGCGCAAACATTGGCTGCGGTGAAGGAACTGCGACAACTCCTTGGTGCTGCCCCGCGTTGTCTTGTCCTCGCGTTCCCTGCAGGCATTGCCAATGCAGTACTGTGGCTCAGCGCCTTGAGTGGTGGTCATCAACTGGTTCCCCAATCGTCAGGGGCTACGGATGAGGAAAAAGCCTGGGTGGCGAAGAGATACAAGCCAGATATGTTGTTTGTAGAACGGATGGAAGATGCGCAAGGTTTTGGTTGCCCTGATGCCACGTCTATCACCCGGCAAATGTGTGAAACGCTGATTGAGCACGCATCTTCCTGCAGCCCGCTAGATGCAGTAGAAGGACAGGTCTGCCTCACGACATCTGGAACGACAGGAGAGCCGAAAGGGGTGGTGCTGAACGAACGGCAAATAGCCTGGACTGCCGATCATATTCGCAGCAGTCATCAACTTTCCATCCAGGATCGCGGCTTGACTGTGCTGCCATTTTTCCATGTCAACGCGCCAGTAGTGAGTCTTTGTGCATCGCTGCTGGCAGGCAGCACCGTTGTGATTGCCCAGCGCTTCAGTCGGCAGCTCTTCTGGTCATGGATAGAGCGATACCAGATTACCTGGGCGAGCATTGTGCCAACAATCGTCGCAATATTATTGGAAACGGAAAGACCGGCCTTCCTACCGGGCGCTTTACGTTTTGTGCGCACCGGCTCAGCTTCACTGCCTGCGGCAGATCTGCACGCATTTGAAGAGCGCTTTGGTATTCCTGTCATCGAAACCTACGGTTTATCAGAAGCGGCGAGCCAGGTGGTAGCTAATCCGGTGCCGCCGGGATTACGCAAACCGGGTTCGGCTGGCCGCCCTGTTGGTGTAGCGCTGCGCATCTGCTATCCCAGGACTGACGAGAATGGAGGGGAACTACGTGATGTCGTGCAGGGAGAAACGGGTGAAATTTGTATTGCCGGACCTGGCGTGATTCACGCGTATCAGAATAACGCCGGGAAAGAAGCATTTCGAGATGCATGGTTCCGAACCGGTGACCTGGGATACCTGGATGAAGATGGATACCTGTTTATTAAGGGCCGTTTACGCGAGGTGATTAATCGCGGAGGAGAAAACATACCACCACGCGAGGTCGAAGAAGTACTGCTTAGCCATCCAGCGGTGGGGGAGGTTGCTGCCGTTGGTCGTCCTGATCATATTTACGGTGAACAGGTCGTTGCTTATGTTACTACGAAAGTGGCATGGAGCGCGGAGATAGCGCAGGAACTTCGCCTGTACGCTGCCCAGCGGCTCAGCCCACATAAAGTACCTGTCGATTTCATTGCGCTTGATGCGATGCCAAGGAATGCTACCGGCAAGATTGAGCGGCGTCTTTTGCGCGCGCGGGAACAAGTTCGTTTTACGGGACGTGACGGCAAAACCAATGTGCGTGCGTCTTAGTTGAACCAACGCGCGGTGTGAGTTTATCGCGCTGCAGCGTGATTATTGAAATGAGGTAAGAAACCTGGTGAGAGAACAGCTATCCCGCCGTCCGCACATATATGAATTGGACCCGCTGCGCATATGCACGGCACTAGGTGTCGTTGCCGTGCATGTGCTTTCTTTTACAGCCTTTCTCAATCATTCCGATATAGGTACCCAGCTGCAAGACGCTGTCGTGGTTGCGCTGCACTTCACAAGAGCAGTGTTTATGTTTGTAACGGCCTTTGCCCTGGTCTATGTTTATTATGGGAAACCCTTCGCACTCAAGCAGTACTGGATCAAACGGGGCATAGGTGTAGTGCTGCCCTATAGCATCTGGAGCATTGTATATGTCTGGGTGAATACACCGGGGCAGCCGCCACTAACGTTCATTAAGACGGCAATCTTTGATATTCTAACCGGTAACGCATCATATCAACTGTACTATATCCTGCTTACCCTGCAATTTTATATCATATTGCCGCTGTTCTTGCTCTTCCTGAAGTATGTCGCACATCATCCGTGGAGAGTACTGGCGGTGAGCTTTGTGATCCAGGTAGTATGCTTTTACGTTGACTACCACACGTTGCAAAAAGGCACATTCTCCTCATCGGGTATTTGGCAATTCATCGAGATGTATCAGAACCGCTTTGTGCTTGTCTACCAATTCTACTTTATACTTGGTGGTTTAACAGCGCTGTACTTTTCGCGGGTACGGTCGTTCCTGCTGCGCCATGGCAGAGTTATCGTGTGCGGATTTCTACTGGCCGTGGCGGTGCTATGGCTGCATTTTGTGCTGCAGGTACGTGTGTACCAGGAGCCAATGGATTACGCGTCATCCGTATTGCAGCCGATCATGGTGTTTTACAGCCTGGCCGTGATACTTTGCGCTTGCTGGCTAGCCAGCCGGTGGGCGAGCCACCTTGACCAGGAAGGGCATCCGAAGGGCTACAGGATCTGGCATGTTTTATCGGACGCATCTTTTGGAGTCTACCTCATACATGCCCTCATCCTAACTGTGTTGCTAAGATGGGTTGTATCAGCGATGCCGGCAGTGTGGCCTGTTGCCATCCGTGTGTTCCTCACCTGGAGTATGGTGGCGGGAGGCGCGACACTTATGAGTGTGATTTTGCTGCATATTCCAGTCTTGAGCCATCTTGTTGGGCGTGCGCATCCAGCACAGAGGAAAGCTGCACAGCCAGCGCGAGGAGACAAATATCTGGCCTCGGCAGCGTACCGCGTCATGATGGGAAAGGCCCTCGTCAGAAAGGCATTGAAGCATCTATGCTCACGAGAGCATGGAAACAAGGAGAAAAAGATAGAAGGACAGCTTAATGGATAATAATATACAGGTTCTTCCGGCAGAGGAAGATTCAATGGCAATTACAGATCTTTCATCAGGACTCGCCTTTGACGAGGAAATGCTCAGGCAATTCGGCTACCAGATCATGGACGAAGTCGCCTCGTACTTGAGCGGAATACGCGAGCGGCCGGTATGGCAAGCAATGCCCGACGATGTTCACAGGGCTATTCGAGAACAGGAACTTCCAGAGGAAGGGCAGCCATTCGAGAAGACGCTCGCTTTCATGAAACACATGATCCTTCCTTTTCCCCAGGGGAACGGGCATCCTCGCTTCGCCGGGTGGATTAACTCGGCCCCGGCCCATGCCGGTGTTTTAGTCAAGCCGCTTGCCGCTGCCATGAACCCCAACTGTGGTATAGGAGACCACGCCGGGCAGGAGTTAGAGCGGCGCACGGTTCAGTGGATCATGGAACTGTGTGGGTTTCCGGTAGAGGGAAGCGCAGGCGTCTTTGTCAGCGGCGGTTCCGAAGCCAATTTCACCTGCTTGCAGGCCGCTCGCCAGTGGGCTGCGCAGGTTGATGGATGGGATGTACGGGCCGAAGGCGTACAGGGGATACATCATCCCTTTGTCCTCTACCAGTCTGATCAAGGCCATTTCTGCATACGAAAATCGGTAGAGGCGATGGGGTTGGGCCGTAATGCCATTCATCTTATTCCCTCGACCCATTCCTTGCAGATGGACGTCGATCGCCTGCGTCAGCAGATACTGGCAGATCGTGCGGCAGGGCTGCGGCCTTTCTGTGTTGCGGCAACCGCCGGAACTGTGGAGACCGGGGCGATTGATCCACTGGATGAGCTTGCCGACCTGTGTGCTGAG
>WNGJ01003638.1_pt1 | contig 15890 bp, 13 predicted proteins | sample 5400611 | NCBI WGS metagenome assembly WNGJ01 (sample SAMN13153375, study PRJNA577476) | soil metagenome | isolation source: 40 cm soil or saprolite under Garry oak tree replicate 1 | place: USA:California | collected 2016-06-15 | reverse complement strand
AGTTCTATTTCGCATTCATTCACCGAGAGGAAACTAGTTGATGTTCTGGTTACAGGAAGCTGCGGCAAAGGGCGCGGAACAGGCCGAGGAAGTCGAGCAGGCTCCCATCATCGTGCAACTTGTGAATCACTACTTTGGCGAGTGGGCCTACAGGTTTGAGATGAATTATACCTACCCGTTCTGGACAAAATTCTTCGCCAGGTTTCATACGACGCCGGAAGCAGTGTTTGGTGCTTACACTCCGGAAAACGCGATCCCGTGGTACACGGTGATGTTTGTGATCGCGTGCATTCTCAGCATAGTGATTATTTGGATTCTTAAAGGCCAGCTGTCTGAAGAAGAACCCGGCTATGGACAACAGACGCTCGAGGTCGGGGTGCTCGCAGTTCGCAGCATGTTGGAAGACATCATCGGACCTCAGGGATTGAAATACTTTCCTGTCGTTATGACCTTCGCCGTACTAATTCTTGTTTCCAACCTGATGGGATTGTTCCCGCTCTTTATGTCTCCAACTGCTGCAACGAGCGTGACCTTCGCGTTGGGTCTTTCTTCGTTTCTTTATTACAACTGGATCGGCATAAAAGAGAATGGATTGCTTGGCCACCTTAAACATCTTGCCGGTCCGGTCTGGTGGATCTCTTGGTTGATTTTCCCGATTGAATTAATAAGCAATTTTATCCGGCCATTCTCGCTTGGCATACGTTTATTCGGCAATATGTTTGCCGATGAAAAAGTGTTCCACACGATTACTCATTTAAAAGCTCCGTGGACGTCCTTTATCGTACCCAATTTGTTTATCGTAGTATTGATCTTACTGAGCTTGTTTGTTTCCGTTGTGCAGACGTTTGTCTTTATTCTGCTCTCTCAACTGTATTTGAGCGAAGTGTCACATGACTCACACGACGAGGAACATGCGGAGCACGCCGAAATTATCGATGCGAGTCATGTGGTAACGAAGCACGCAGCTTTGGCAGTTTCTTGATAGACCAACCGTCGCCGCGAGTCGAGCGGTGCGGACAACGCGTCCGCATACGTTGGCGCGCAAGACCCTGGAAAGAATGCCACCAGGAACAGAAAGTAAGGCCGGCACCTAATAACTATTACCTGGGAAGCGAATGTCTGTCTCGCTGGAGCGCCGTTGTTCGAGGGGCGGTGGATACCGGATACAGGCGAAATCATAACCGCCGGTTCGCTTTGTTGTGACAGTTAAGCATTCACTGATGTCTGAGCCTTTGGCCTCGACAGGAGAAACCGAATGAGAAAACTCAACTTGCTATTTATGGTTCTTATTGGCGTGTTGCTAAGCACTATGTCGGCCTTTGCGCAAGCCGGCAACGCGGCAGCGCCCGTCGATAACAGCGCCGGCTTGAAAGCGATTGCCGCGGGCGTTGGTTTTGCGATTGCCGTGTTTGGTGGCGCGCTGGGACAATCCCGCATCGGCGCGGCAGCTTGCGAAGGCGCAGCGCGAAATCCGGGTGCAGCACCCAAAATCCAGACAATGATGATTCTGGGACTGGCGCTGATCGAATCGTTGGTTCTGTTTGCACTGGTGATTGTGTTCGTGAAAGTCTAAACAACCAGGAAATCTGGTTAGCCGCCTAAGGTTAATGCGAGCGGGTCTTTCGGGCCTCGCTCGCATTTCTGTTTTCATTCGTAAGTCAAGCATCCGTTCGTTTCCTCGCAAGTTAACAATTAGCGTTACATCATCCCTTTTTGCTGCATCTAAACCCGTGTGGTACGCTCTTTGTATTCTCCCTAAGAAGCGTAGTCTCCGGATAAAAGTAGGACACACATTCAGGTGTTTCCACATATTGGTGACTAATGACAGCAGAATATCTGTACTAGATAAAGTTAGCGAGGATGTGACCTCTCGATGAAAGCTTGTCCGAAATGCGGAGTTGAGTATTCCGATGTGATTACCTTGTGCCCTGCTGATGGTGTTGCCTTGGAGAAGACAGACGATTCCTTACTCGGTCAAACTCTGGCTGGAAAATATCGCATTGAAGAACGCCTCAGTGAAGGGGGCATGGGTACGGTCTATCGTGGCCGGCATGTGTTGATGGACAAGACCGTGGCCATCAAGGTGTTGCGCCCGTCACTCGCCGCTGACGAAAAAATCGTGGCGCGTTTTTCTCGAGAAGCACGTGCCGCTTCGAAGATTTCCCATCCGCACGCTTTAAGCGTTACCGATTTTGGCGAAGCTGAAAATGGCGTCGTATTTCTGGTGATGGAATACTTGAGCGGAAAGACACTCAAGGAAGTCATTCGCAAGGAAGGCCCGATGCCGTTGCCACGCACGGCGGAGATCATTCGGCAGGTAGGCGACGCCCTTGATGCAGCCCACGCGGAAGGCGTCGTCCATCGCGATCTCAAGAGCGATAACATCATGTTGCTCAGCAGCTCGAGCACTGACTACGCGAAGGTGCTGGATTTTGGGATCGCGAAAATCAAAGAGCCCGAAGGCGCTTATGACCCCAGTTTGACGGCTCCGGACTTCGTCATTGGCACGCCCCAATATATGTCGCCGGAGCAATGTTCACAGTCTCCGGATATCGACGCGCGTTCTGACATCTACTCGTTAGGCGTGATTCTTTACGAGATGCTGGTGGGACACGTGCCCTTCACTGGCGATTCGCCGACGTCCATCATGCTTAAACATTTACAGCAGCCCCCACCTTCGGTGTTGGCGGAAAGAAATGACGTGCCGGAGGCGGTTGCTCGCGTGGTGGCGCGCGCACTCGAGAAGCGGCCGGAAGATCGCTACCAGACGGCGGCCGCGCTGGTTGAAGACTTTACGATTGCAGCGGGAATGGAACCTGCCGGTGTTTCATCAACTGCGAACAGCGGCACACTAGGGAATTCCACTGCTCGACAATTGATCGACGATGCTGACGAAGAGACCTTGGTACGGCGCCGAGTTACCAGACCGATGGAACCAGCGATTGTGCCGCCGAGTGCTCCAGCATTTGCGCCGGCTACGACGACTCGAATGCCGCCTCCAAACACCAGTTTCAATCCCTGGAAAGTTTTAATTCCTTCGATGATCGGTTTGCTGGTTATCTTTGGAGTTATTTACGCCTTTACGCGCAATTCTCAACCGACAAACGCTACCACGCCGGGGCCAACGTTGTCTGCCGATCCAAACAGCAGCCCGGTGGAACCTGTGAAACCAGCCACAGGCGAGCCGGAAGCTGGAATTCCTGCCGGTGGCGCCACAAACCAATCAGCCACCGCAAACAGCGACAAAAATACTTCGACCCCGGCCGAGCCAAGTGAGAATCCGAACGACATTGGTGGCGTGAATCTCAACGCGAATGACAATGCAAATGAGAACTCAAATACCAGGAAGGGAACTTTGCCCTTACCTTCACCGACTCGTTCGGTAGAAGTCGAGGCGCCTCAACTAACACCAACGGCGACTAAGCCACCCTTACCTAAGCCCTCTCTTCCACAACCGAGCGCTTCACCTCCCGTGTTGCCATAGTCGCCAGCTTCCCGTTGGCCGCTCGCTACTGCTTGCGATTTTGATCAGCGGCCTCTTTGATGATTTCGATGAAACGGTTTTCTTCTTCGATTGAGATCTGAATCTCGAGCGCGTAAATAGGAATTTCCCAGCGGAATCTTGAAAGCTTGATTGCGTCTTTTGCCGTGGTTATCAGAACTTCGGCGCTGTGGCACCTCGCCTCGTTAACCAGCGCATCGATTTCTGGTTGGGTATACTTGTGATGATCGCCAAACTTGCGACTGAACGTGGGCGCAAGGCCTTCTCGACTAAGATGGTTAAAAAACGACTTCGGATTTCCTACGCCACAAAATGCTCCTGGCCTTTGAGCACGCAGAGTTTCTATATCTATATGCTTGCCGTCGAGTGTGCGAATTTCTGTCGTGACCATTCGCGATGAGAAAATCGGCACTGCACCAACCGATCGCTCGACCGCTTCTCTGATTGTAGAGAGATTCGTCACCTGGTCCGCTCTGGTAATCACGATACAATCTGCGCGTGATAAGCCGGAAGGTGGCTCCCGCAAACTTCCATAGGGAAGCAAGCCGCCGCCCCAGGGATTTGTGGCATCGATAATCACCAGATCCAAATTGCGCGCCAGAGGCAGGTGCTGGAAACCGTCGTCAAGCACAAAACAATCAGTTTGCAAGTTCTTAATGGCCCATTCACCAGCGGCCACTCGATTTGGATTGGCAATGACCGCGGCGGTCCCGAGCAAATTGCCGGCAAGAAGAAAGGGTTCGTCGCCGGATTCTTCTTCACCCGCGAGAAGTTCAGCTCCGTTTGAGACTACCACTTGAGTGTTTGGATTGCTTCGACCATAACCTCGCGTTAGCACGCAGACCCTTTTCCTTTTTCGAGCACGCGCGGTGGCCTCTTCGGTTGCTAACACGCGGCAAACCTTTTCCACCAGGGGTGTTTTCCCCGTTCCTCCAGTCGTCAGATTGCCTACACTGATCACTGGCGCGGCCAGTCTGGAAACAGAAAACCAGCCCCGCCGATAAGCGGCCAGACGGGTCCGGGTAATCACACCATAGATGGCGCTGAGAGGTATTAAGGCTACGGAGGGCTTCATGGGAGAAGGCCACCGGTGGCGCTCAGTGAATCGACCGCCTCGACTACGGTCGCAGGATTTGAGAGTAACGGGCTTATTGATTCGAGCGTGCGCTCGGTGGCCCCGCGGTTTTCGTTTACCAGGGCCTGCGCAAAACTGCCAAGCTCGCGCCGTCTGTCGGGGTCAGCAAGCAAATCCGAGATCACGTTTGCCAGTTCAACGATTACCGCTGAGTCCGACATCAGCGGTAGTTGAATAATGGCGCCCGCCTTTACAAAGGCTTCCACGATTGACTGAAAGTTATAAGTGTGGGGACCGACAACCACCGCCGCGCCAACCGCAGCCGGTTCCACGACGTTATGTCCGCCGGTCTTCGCAATACTTCCACCGACGAAAACAATTGAAGCCAGGGGATAGACGAAGTTTAGCTCGCCGATGCTATCGAGGAGAACTACATCGACTTGCCCATCGCCGGCATCTGGAGCCGCAGTTCTACGAGTCCAGCGCAATCCCGAAGCCCTCAGCAAATCTGCGACTTCCGTAAAACGCTCCGGATGACGCGGTGCGATTATTAAACGCAATTTCGATTCAGACCTCGACCATACTTGCATGAAGCTATTGAGAACGAGGACTTCCTCGGAAGCATGCGTGCTGGCGGCCAGAATCAGATCACCATTGTTAGCCAATTGGAAGCGCTCACGAAATTCCGCGGTCAACGGATGTCCGCCTGGCGCGGCTGCGGCATCGAATTTCAGATTGCCAGCCACAACAGTTCTACTCGCATCCATACCTAATGCGCACAGTCGATCGGCATCGGCTTCTGTCTGCATTACTGCGACGCTGAGCGAGCTTAGAACTCGCTTCATGAAAGGTTTGATCATGCGGTAACGCCGGAATGATTGTTCCGAGAGACGGCCATTGACGATGGCGACTGGAATCAATTGCTGTTTGCATTCACGCAGAAAACCTGGCCATATTTCGGTCTCCAGCACCAAAACGGTCCGCGGGTTAATGGCCCTCAATGTCCGGCGCACTACCCAGCGCCAATCAAAAGGAAAATAAAACACTTTGGCTGCATCCTGACTAAAAATCTCGCGCGCAAGGTTCTGTCCGGTTAGCGTTATGGTCGAAATTACGATTAGCTGGTTAGGAAACCGTTTCCGTATCGCTCTCACTAAGGGACGCGCCGCCTGCGTTTCGCCCACAGAAACGCAGTGAATCCAAACGACCGGCTTGCCTTTGCTTTTTATGGATGACAGCGAGCCGAATCGCTCGCGAAAGCCTGCGACGTACTTGCCATGACGAAAAGCGTCGAAAAGAAAACGCGGCAGTAATATTAGAGAGCCCAGACACAGGAGAAGGCTGTAGACGAAGTACATGGGTAGGACAGGCATCCTGCCTATCCGGGTCCTTTTTAGCCCAAAAATGATCCGAACAAGACCGGAGATTTTTCATTTTTCATTTCAAAATTTTCATTTGTCATCTAGCGGACTACCTCTTGCTTCTTACCGGTTGCCTTCAATGAAAATGTTAACTGAGAAATGATAAATGGAAAATCTCTTCTATTTCACTGCACGTGCCTTTCCCCGCAACAAGATTATCGGTCCGGCACGGTCAGTTTACTTGGCGCGTTCAATGTAGCGCCCTTCGGTGGGATCGACGCGGATGCGGTCTCCTTCGTTTACAAATGGCGGCACCGTAACCGTCACTCCATTTTCGAGTACGGCCGGCTTATTCACATTGGAGACGGTAGCGCCTTTCATCGTAGGCTCTGTGCGCGTGACAATCAACTCCATCGACGGAGGTAGGTCGATACCGATCGGTGCGCCTTCATAAAATTCCGCTTGAATCCTGAGGCCGGGAGTTAACCATTGCGCCGCGTCGCCTAATTCTTCGCCGCTAAGTGCGACCTGCTCGTAGTTTTCCGTATTCATGAAATGATGATGCGATCCGTCGGAATACATGAACTCCATCTCATGTTGTTCGAGCATGGCGCGTTCTACCGTATCTGCTGAGCGAAAGCGATGTTCAAAGGATGACCCGGTCTTGACGTTTCGGAGTTTTGTCTGAACCATCGCCCGCAGATTGCCCGGCGTGTGATGTCGAAATTCAATAACCCTACAGGGTTCGCCCTCGAAAAGAATCATCATGCCGCGCCGAATTTGAGTCGCTGGGATAGCCATAAACTTTATTCAAGTCTCCGTATAAGGGTTTTTGTTACCGCGGGCCTATTGTTTTATTCCTGAACTCTTACAGTAAACATCCGGGCCGTGTTTTGAAACGCGTAGTCTAGCGAGGGCCAGGGGAGTTTGTCCAGCAGCTACCTGCCACTGCAATTCCGGGAAAACCTGCAATTCTGCCGTTGTCATATACAATAAAAGGCGGCTTTTACTGGGATGAGAATCTCATCCCGGATTAGCCGCCTTTTTGAGGAGCCCACCTACCTCGCTTGCTTAAACGCGCCGCTGTCTTAAAGGTTCCAATATCGATTATCGAGATTTTTCATCAGGCCGCACGTGCCCGCGGAACGCGACGCTGACGAGCCACTTGCTCAAGCCAGCGTTGCGCCTCTTCATACCTGGCAAAGCGGCGTTCATCGAGACGAAAAGCGGTTGTGTGGTAATAACGGCGACCGTTGATCATCCGGGCCGCATGTTTAATATGAAGCATCTCGTGATAAAGAATGTATTCCACGAACCATTCGGGAACCTGAGTCGAGTCGAGGGATTTGCTGATCGTAATCGTCTCATACACGCGATCGTGATGACCGAGGATGCTGCGAGTCTTGCGCTGCGACCAGGTCAGCGCCGGCTTTTCGAGATTGGAATCGAAGTATCTCCGATTCAGTTTGGAAAACATCCGCTCGAGGTCATAGACATTGCCCTGAGCGCTGGAAATCATCTTCCGTCCGCGGCGTCGGCGGGCGATATCTGACGAGCGCATCACCTGGGGTGTTAAGGAGTAGTCGCGATAAGTTCGATCATGAACCGGCGGCACTTTTTTTCCAAGCAACCTGGCCACCAGCACGAAGGCGAGCGCACGCATCACTTCAGGAGGGCTATCCTTACAAATATCTGATAGACGCACGTAGACTTGCCCTGAACGCACCCTGATCGTATGGCGTAATCCGGCATACGGATAGAATCTCACGTCGATTACCGGGACGCCCCGATTACTTCCCAGGTGGTGAAAAGCATCAGAAAAAAACTTCTTCGCCTCAGTCATTGCCCAATACTCCTGACAACTCGCTTCGTCTATAGCCCTTCAATGTTTAGTACCGATGCAGGAAGAGGCAGGAACCTTCTGACTCCTGGCTCCGGCTGTTGGACCCGAGGGGATGGGTTTCGAAAGCCTTCGGCGACGGCTCATATTACGGAGAAGTCTTGCCGAGCGTCAATTGATCCGGGGACAGGCGCAAAAACCTCAGAAAAAGCCGCAAAATTGACTCACCAGGCAGGCAGATCCGTCAGGCCATTTTCTGTGCAAAGATACATTTTGACAATGGTGAAGCGCCTCTTCTAAGGTACTTTACTCAGGCGATTAATCCACCTCGAGAGTCTCAGTTAAATCTTTGCAGGAGTTTGGATTATCGACGCCTTCGCGCCGCACATCTCGGCTGCGCAGATGTTTGCAGGGCGACAAATGATTCCTTTATACTGCCGGAAGGTGGTCGTTTGCTCAGCTTGCTGACTTTTTACGTTGATCAGATCCCCGGATTAGCCCAACGGGGAAATAGCCTTTACCAGAAAACTTGATGCCTCGTCGCAATCCAACCGTCCCATCCTCGGAAAAAAATAGTCTCGACGCTCGCGCGCAGGCCGTGCTTGCTGCCGTGATCAAGGAGCACCTCGTTACCGGCGAGGCGGTAGGATCACTTGTGCTCGCAGATAGATTTTCCAACAGCCCCGGTTGGAGTTCGGCCACGATCAGGAATGTCATGGGAGAACTTGAGGAAGCGGGACTTGTAGAGCAGCCGCACACGTCGGCAGGTCGAGTGCCAACCGATCAGGGTTATCGTTTTTACGTGGATAATATACTGGAAGAAGCTCGGCTCTCGCGCGCTGACCTGCGCGCGATCGACAAAGTGTTCGCTTCCAGCGGAGTTGATTCAGCTACTTCGTCTGATCGCATAATGGAAAAGATGTCGCATGCCCTCTCAGAACTTTCCGAGAACGTTGGCATAGTGGTTTCACCTTCGCTGGCCGAAAACCGGCTGAGTCACATTGAATTTGTTCAGCTGGCCGATAACCGGATCCTGGTCGTTTTAGTAACAACCTCAAATATCGTTCACAACAAGATCATCCGCCTGGAAGATAAGATTACACAGGAGGAGCTCGAACAAACCGCGCGTTACCTGAATACCGAATTCGCAGGCAAGAGCTTGATGACCATCCGTGCGGAGATTCTCGAGCTAATGAGAGTGGAGAAGGCCCTTTACGATCGTTTGCTCCGGAATGCTATCCTGCTTTGTGACATGAGCCTGGAAGGGGAGGAGTCGAGCAGCGCCGACGTCTACGTTGATGGGGCCTCAAATATCCTCAGCAAGCCGGATTTCGTTGATGTGGAGAGGATGCGTGAGTTATTTCGAACCTTTGAAGAGAAGTCTCGCTTGATCAAGATTCTGAATGAGTGTCTTTCTCGCGAACAGCATGCAACGCTGGGAGATGTGCATGTCGTTATTGGCCGGGAACATCCCATCTCCTCATTGCGCAATTGCACCTTGATTACTGCTCCTTACCGGTTTGGCTCAAGTGAACATCTTGGCACCCTCGGCGTCGTAGGTCCGATGAGGATTGAATATTCGCGCATTATGGCTATGGTAAACTACATGGCGCGGCTCATTGAGCGCCGACTGAACGAAGAGGCGCGCGGTTGATGCTGAGGTACGGGCGGGATATTACCGCCACGAAGTTGTAACCTACCAAATTTTTGAGAGAATCGACACTACCTGATGGCTCCTGATAAAAAAAGTGACAAGTCGAACCGCATTCCGATCAGCTTTCTCGATGCGGACACTGAAACCATCCCAGAGCCTACATCTGAATCAGGACCGGCCGACGATTCAGATGAGGATCAGGAGTTAACGGACCAGATAAGCTCCGACAACGAAGCGACGGCGCCCGCGCAGAAAGCTTTTGACGAGGATGATCAGCCCGTTCAGCCGTTCCCCCAGGCAGACGGCTCCGGAGATGTTGCATTAAGCGCGGGCGGTCCCGAGGTTGCAGAACTGGTTGCGACCAGGGCCGAGTTGAAACGACTGGAAAGCGAAGTCAAAGAACTAAGAGATAGCCTGGCTCGCAGGCAGGCAGATTTCGAGAACTACCGCAAGAGAATGGAGCGGGAGCGCTCCGAAACTTACAATCGTGTGGTGGCCGATATCGCAGCCAAGTTACTGCCGGTGCTCGATAATTTGAAAAGGGCTCTGGAGACTGAAGCTTCGGTTGAAGCCACCGAGTCGGATGAGTTTCGGCATTTTCTCAGCGGCGTGGATTTGATTTATAAGCAACTGAATGGGGTGCTCGATGCATTAGGTGTGAAGCCCGTTCCCGCTGAGGGGGAACATTTTGATCCACATGTCCATGAAGCTGTCGTCACTGAACCCAGCGACGACTACGAACCCGATACCGTTATCCAGGAAATCGTGCGTGGCTTTAGGTTAGGCGATAAGTTGATTCGCCCGGCACTCGTGAAGGTAGCTGTAAAGAAGTGATTCTGAGTGCTCCTAAGAAGTAATGATGCAGGCAGGGTAGGAGTTTAAATCGAAATGGGAAAAGCGATCGGAATAGACCTGGGCACCACGAATTGCTGCGTTGCCGTCCTGGAAGGTGGTGCAGTGCAGATTGTGCCCAACAAGGAGGGTGGCCGAACCACGCCCAGTGTGGTGGGTTTTACAGATAAGGGCGAACGTTTGGTAGGTCAAATAGCAAAACGCCAGGCCGTAACTAATGCGGCCAATACGGTCTACGCCGTGAAGCGACTGATCGGACGCAAATACAACTCTACTGAAGTACAGCGCATGCGCGATACCTCGGCGTTTGAGATTGTCGATTCTCCTAATGGCGACGCTCGTGTCCGTGTCCAGGGACGCAGCTATAGCCCGCCCGAGTTGTCTGGAATAGTGCTGCAGCGTCTGAAAGCGGCGGCAGAAGACTTTCTGGGCGAACCTGTGACTGACGCCATTATCACGGTTCCAGCGTATTTCGATGACACACAACGCCAGGCAACCAAAGATGCCGGGAAGATTGCCGGGCTAACGATCGAACGAATCATAAATGAACCAACCGCAGCTGCCCTGGCCTACGGCTTGGGAAAGAATAGCGTTGAACGCATCGCAGTATATGACCTTGGTGGTGGCACGTTTGATATTTCGATTCTGGAGATGAGCGACGGTGTCTTTGAAGTGCTGTCCACATCAGGGAATACCTTTCTTGGTGGCGAAGACCTTGATGAGAGGATCATGAACTGGATGGCCGATCAGTTTCTGACGGACACCGGAATAGATCTACGCAAGGATCGGCTGGCGCTGCAGCGGTTAAAAGAAGTAGCCGAGCGGGCAAAGTGTGAACTTTCTTCATCGAATGAGACCAATATCAATCTTCCCTTCATCGCCGCAGACGCGACCGGTCCTAAACACTTCAACAAGGCCCTCACGCGCACCGAGTTTGAAGGTTTAATCGTTGACTTGATTGATCAGACCGTTGAGCCCTGTCGCAAGGCGCTCGAGGATGCGAAGCTGCAGCCTAACGACGTCGATAAGGTGATTCTGGTCGGTGGCCAGACGCGCTCGCCGATTGTCGAACGCACTGTGGAGAAAATCTTTGGCAAGAAGCCCTCCGCAGAAATAAATCCCGACGAAGTTGTTGCAATGGGTGCAGCGATTCAAGGCGGTGTGTTGACGGGAGAAGTCAAAGACATTGTATTGCTTGATGTTTTGCCTTTGAGTCTCGGACTGGAGACGCGCGGCGGATTGTTTACTAAGATTATCGATCGGAATTCGACTATTCCGTTGCGCAACAGCCTGACATTTACCACCGTCGTAGACAATCAGACGTCTGTAGAGATTCATATTTTGCAGGGTGAGCGCGAAGTGGCAGAAGGCAATCGTTCTCTCGGTAAATTTGAGCTGGTCGGCATTCCGCCCAGCCCGCGCGGCGTGCCGCAAATAGACGTTTCATTTGAAGTTGACGCCAGTGGAATTGTTTCAGTCTCGGCCCAGGACAAGGCCACCGGCCGCGAACAACAAATGAGGATCACTCCGACCTCTGGTTTGGCGCCGGACGAAATTCAGCAGCTCATTTCAGAGGCGACGGGTTTTGCCGAATCCGATCGCATTGCTAAAGAAATCGTTATATTACGCAACAAGCTGGAATCGCTGCTGCGTAACACCCAAAAGTCGTTCGCTAAATTTGGTGGACTGCTTTCGCCAAATGATCAGGAGATAGCGGATCGCGTCTTTAAGGAGGCTGAAGCGGCCTGCAGCGCACAGGAGATCGATCCGGTTAACAAGGCTCTTAACGCGCTGGACCGCGTCGCCAGTCAACTGACTTCGGTAATGTTGAATCCTCCCAAAGACTCCGCACCAACTGCACCGGAAAATCTCCCGGGCGAATTTACAAAGTTTTAGGGCTTATATTTCTAGATAAAACGAGAGGATTTTAGGGAAAGTTTTAATGAGCAAACGAGACTACTACGAGGTGTTGGGCGTCAGCCGCACAGCTACTGACCAGGAACTAAAGAGCGCATATCGCGCCCTGGCCCAGCGTTATCATCCGGACAAGAATCAGAACGATGCCAGCGCGGAGGAAAAGTTTAAAGAACTTGGCGAGGCCTATGGTGTGCTTGCCGATCCTGATCAGCGGCAACGCTACGATCGCTTTGGGCATGCCGGCGTCTCGAGCGGCGCCGGGCAAACCTGGGGCGCACCCGGCTTTGGTGGCATTGAAGATATCCTGGGTGATCTCTTTGGCTTTAGTGATGTCTTTGGAGGTGGTCGCACGGGTGCACGGCGCTCAGCAGCGCAGCGTGGCGCTGACCTTCGTTACGACCTCGAGATCACGCTCGAAGATGCCTATCGCGGCATGACTGCCCAGTTGCGTATTCCTCGTTTGGAAACTTGCGAGACTTGTAAAGGAAACGGCGCTGCTCCTGGCACCCAGCCTGAGACCTGCAGCAACTGTGGCGGCAGCGGGCAGGTTCGTTATCAACAGGGATTCTTTTCGGTAGCCCGTACTTGCCAACCCTGTCGCGGCGCCGGCCGCGTGATGAAGAATCCCTGCACTGACTGTCGCGGCGCTGGTCGCATTGAGCGCGAAAAGCAGATGGAAGTTAAGATTCCGGCTGGAGTCGAGACAGGCTCGCGGCTGCGGGTCCAGGGTGAAGGAGAGTCCGGCAGTCAGGGAGGACCTTCGGGCGATCTCTATGTTGTGATCCATCTGGCCGAACATGAGCGATTTGAGCGACAGGGAAGTAATCTCTATGCATCACTGCCACTGACTTTCGCGCAAGCCGCACTGGGTGCGGATGTTTTCGTAAGCACGATGGAAGGCGAAGAGAAGATCAAGGTGCCGACCGGTACCCAGACCGGGACGGTCTTCCGCATCAAAGGCAAAGGCATGCCAGTACTTGGAGGTCGCGGCCGCGGCGATTTGTTTGTATCAGTTAGCGTAGTCACGCCGACGTCCCTGACGCGCGAACAACGAAAACTTCTCGAGCAGCTGGCCATTATTGAAAACAAGGATCTTGAAGATAAAGGTCTGGTGGACAAGGTTCGTGATATCTTCGGCTAAGTTTAGGCCCTTAACGCGGCACTTTTGATCAGCAGCCCGATGACACCCGCAACAACGGAGCTCAATATGAGGTATTTCCCCCACCTTTGTTATTCTCTGCTACTTTTCGCAGTTCTTCTTATCGCTGGTTCTTTTCCCGCTCAGGCACAGGACGGCATGCAGCGCTGGCAGGATTTTGATTTTTCAAAAACTGCCCTTAAGTCCGCTGATCTGGTTGCAGTTCCGCCCGAAGATCTAAAGCTCATGCGCGGCATTGTTTTTGGACGCCATGGCCGGGTCTTCAAAGACGGAGAAATCGCGAGTTACCTGACTGCGCAGGATTGGTATAAGCCGAACCACGACTTTCAGAACGCGATGCTCAATACAACTGAGAATCGCAATCTCGATCTCATTCGTGACGCCGAAGCGAGCAAGCATGAGACGGTCCAGCCTGGAGACATGCGCTATTGGCGTGCTCGCTCGCTCACAACAAGGAAGCTGGGCCTTCACAGTGGGGCCGAGTGGCGCGTCTTGCGAGCGGAAGTCGAGGCCATTCACGGCAAACGATTCGGTGAGCCCTGGCTGCAGCAGTATTTTGACGAGCGCTACTGGTACAAGCCGAGCGACAATTACGACGCCAAAAAGCTATCCGCGCTTGAGCAGAAAAACTTACTGACGATCGAAGCAGCGCAGAAAAAGTCGCGCAAGCTTGCGCTGGCTCCCGGCGATATGGAGCTGTTTGAGAACAAGTTGATTTCCGAACAGATGCTGCACGGCTTGAGTCTTAATGAACTGCGCCTGCTGCGGAACGAGGTTTACGCGCGCCACGGCCGGCAGTTTCAGGCTCCCTGGCTTTCTCAGTATTTCTTCAGCCAAACATGGTACCAGCCAAACGAAACTTTTAAAGACGAAGACTTGTCGGGACCTGACAAGCAGAACGTAGAAACAATTGTTGCTTACGAGAAAAAGATCCATGACGATCTCGGAAACAAACCCATCACGCGAAGTCTGCTCGAAGGTTTGTTTGTCGAAGACGCTGTCAAGATGCGACAGGAAATCTATGCTCGCCGCGGTAAAGTTTTCATCAAAGAGCCCTGGTTTCAGACCTACTTCGAAAGCTTCGCCTGGTACAAAGCCAATCCCGACTTCACTGATGCTCAATTAACCGAACTCGAGAAACGCAACATCGCCACGATTGCCGCCTATGAGAAGAAGGCGGTGAGCGCGATGAGCGTCATCGAGGGTTGATAAAGCCCATCCGGTCTCGCGTGCCGAGACCAAAAACAATAAGCAGTAAGCAGTTAGCAGTAAGCAGTAAGCAGGACAGTAATTGAGATTTACAATCTGTACTTCACTTTAGCCTTCCTTAGCGCCTCATCTTCGTTATCGACATTCTGCAAACGCAGCGTTACATCAGCATTCAGATCAAAGCCGGCACGTTCGCCCGCCTGTAGTTTCGCTGTTCCTGCCGCCGCAATCATCGCCGCATTGTCAGTGGAGAGGTGGGTGGACGGGAAATAAACAGGAATGCCCAGATGTTCGGCCGCCTGCCGCGACGCTTCTCGTAAGGCCCCATTACAAGCGACGCCGCCGGCGACGATTAGCGTCCGCGGCGGATAATCTTTTGCGACGCGCTCCGTAGTTCCAACTAAAGATCGTACTACGATGCTCTGAAAACTCGCGGCCAGATCCTTGATGGCCTGCGACGGTTCTGCACCGTTCACCAAAGGCTGCAATCCGGTTTCGCGCACGTGTTTGGTGACCGCGGTTTTTAAGCCACTGAAACTAAAATCCGCCGAGCCATCGCCCATGCGTGGCAGCGAAAACTTGACCGCTTTCGGATTACCTTCGCGCGCAAGTTTCTCGATAATGGGCCCGCCCGGATAGCCGAGTCCGATCATCTTCGCAACTTTGTCAAAAGCCTCGCCGGCCGCATCGTCACGCGTGCGCGCGAGGACTTTGTATTTGCCCGGAGCGGGAACGAAAAAAAGGTTGCTATGCCCGCCGGATACGATCAGGGCCAGGGCGGGATATTCGACCGGAGGATTATCAAAGGCCACGGAATAGACGTGCCCTTCAATGTGATTCACTCCGACCAGCGGCTTCTGCAGCGCCAAGCCCATCGCTTTCGCATACGAGACGCCGACCAATAAGGAACCAACCAGCCCCGGTCCCACAGTAACCGCGATGCCGTCGATCTCGTCGGGCTGCACCCTGGCGCGCTCGAAAACCTCTTCAACGATGGGAACAATTTTGTCGAGGTGTTCGCGTGAGGCGAGTTCAGGCACTACGCCGCCAAAACGTTTATGGATTTCGATTTGGGAAGCGATGACGGAAGAAACAATCTCGCGGCCGTTGCGCACAATCGCCGCGGCAGTTTCGTCGCAGGAGGTTTCAATACCAAGAACGAGCATGAAGGGATTCTAACAATTGATTTTGTGAGTGGAAAATGAGGTTGAACAGGACACACTGGTGCAGTTTGGAACCAAGTGCAATACCGAATGACTCTTGCCACGGAAGCGATGATCTTATCAGAACCCCAACGTGTCGGGGTTCTGATAAAACAGCG
>WNGJ01003637.1_pt1 | contig 15890 bp, 15 predicted proteins | sample 5400611 | NCBI WGS metagenome assembly WNGJ01 (sample SAMN13153375, study PRJNA577476) | soil metagenome | isolation source: 40 cm soil or saprolite under Garry oak tree replicate 1 | place: USA:California | collected 2016-06-15 | reverse complement strand
GGTCTTCGGCGATGTAAGCGCCAAAGAGTTCTTCGGGCTCGAACCCGGCGGCGAGAAAGTGCATGTCGTCCACGAGCGTGTAGGCGACTTTGGCCTCGGCAAGAACGCTGGGAAGCTGAGGCTCCCAGACCCGCTCGGCAAGCCAAGCGCCTGATGGACGCGGCCCAAAATGCTTCTCGAGATAGCACGCGAGGCGCGTGATCTGCTCCAATTGGTCTTCGGGCGGGATGGAGACGAGAATGGGCTCGTAAAACCCGCCACCGACGAGTTCAATCTGGCCGCTCTGGACCAGTTTTCTAAGGCGGTCAAAATATTCGGGGCGATGCCTCTCTATCCAGGTGAGCAGCGGACCGGAATAATGAAGACCGAGCCGAACGTCGGGATGTTCTTCCAGGTGCTCGAGAAAGGGCAGATAGGAATCGTCGTACGCTTTTTCGAGAACGTGCTCGAAATTGCCGCAGGGCTGGTGAGCATGAATGAGAAGAGCAAGATGGAAAGTTTGCGGCATGGGCAGAGTTTTTTCTCGCTACCATGATAGCAAGTCGAGACAATTTCTGAATTCAAAGCGCAGACTTGGGTCGCCCCGAATCAAAAATGCAACGGGCCTGGGGCTACACGATTCGTCAGGGAGTGGCGTGCTTCGCGACCCAATCCGAGATGGCGTTGAGGGCCTCGGGAGCCATGGTTTCTTCGATGCCGCCGTATTCGGTGGGCGAGCCTGTGGGAGCGTGCTGGAAAAGATGGTTCAAGCCAGGAAGTTCCTTGGTTTGAAAATCCTTGTTGCCTCCCTCCTGAAGAGCTTTTTGAATTTGTGCAAGATTTTCTTTCGGCGCCATCTGCAAATCCTCGCCCCCGTTGAGCGCTAAGACCGGGCATTCGGTTTTTTTCAGCGCGGGGACGGGATCGTAGTCAAGAAAGAAACGAAACCAGGGCGAGGTCATCATGCGCGCCTGGGGCTTGATCGTGGTGGGAGGCAGGGTGGTGCTCATGCCGGTGGAGTCCACAAGATCGGTTAATTTGGCTTCGAACACCTCCGGGTCGGTCTCCTTGCGCGCCAGCGTGTAAGACTGCTGGTTGAAATTGCGGGCTTTGGCGATGCGGTCGTCGTCGAAGCCCGCCGTTTTCAAAATGAGCTCGGACTGGAGCAGCATGACGTCTTCGCCTTTCAGGCCGGGAGCCGCGAGCAAAACCATCCAAGCGACGCCCGCGGAGGGCGAGGCAATCATCGGAGCAATGATTCCGCCTTCGCTGTGGCCGATGAGGCCGATTCTCCTCGAGTCAATTTCTTTTTGGGATTTCAAGTACGTGAGCGCCGCGACGGCATCGCTGGCGAAATCTTCGGTGGTGGCTTGATCAAAATTGCCGGTGGACTTGCCGATGCCGCGCTTGTCGTAGCGAAGAACGGCGATGCCTTTGCGCGTGAGATGGTCGGCTAGCACGAGAAAGGGCCGATGACCAGCGACGGTTTCGTCGCGATCCTGAGGACCCGATCCGGCGATGAGAATAGCCGCGGGAAACGAACCCGGCCCTCGAGGAACTGTCAGGGTTCCCGCGAGCGAAACTTGCGCTTTTGGATTCGCAAAGGTCACTTGTTCTTCGCGGTAGGGATAAGGTCTTACCGGATTTTGAGGACGCACGAGCTCGAGCAACTGATCCAAGCGCTGAAACTTCAAGTTGCGCGTGATCCCGCCCTCCGTCCAAATCCCGGTAATGACGGATTTTGTGGGGTTTATCGTGCCTTCGTAGACGCCATCCACGATGGGAATCTCAAAATGAAAGACGGTCAGCTTCTGGCTGACCTTGACGGCAGGCATGCCGCCGATGCCCTGATCGGGACTGTCGAGAGCGGCAACAAGCTGCTTTTTATCATCGTGCGTAACGTGCAGCTGAAAACGCAAGCGCAGGCCGTTGGCTTCGAGCGCGCCTTGCCACACGCCTTCGGCGCTGGCGATGGCGTCGTCCGGCTTCCTGGCTCCGGCGCCGGCAACCTGGCGATGAAAGAAGAGCGGAAGACCCACGTTGCCTTGCGACCAAACCCCTTGAATCCCGGAGCGGTCTGCGGAAACTTTCCCTTCGTATAGAACGCCGACCGAAGAGACGCTGAAACGGAGCTCCGAACCGTTCTGCGTCAGGTCAGTGACCGCAATGCCGTAAACGCCCTGATCGAGGCTATCGATCGTGGCTTTGATCGAGCCGTCTTCGGCTTTTGAAACGTGCAGCACAAGATGCAAGAACGCGTCGCCGGCCTCAAGAGAACCGGCCCAGTTGCCCTCGAGGGTTGCGGGAGGGTTGGAACGCGGCGGCTTGTGATTTGCTTGAGGCGGAGCTTTAGCAGGGACGAGAAACGAGCCACCAAAGAACAGAAATGCGACCGCCCAAACCAAGCACATGCGAATGACCTTCAAACAGAGACCTCCGACAAGTGGACTCCGTAATAGATGATCGCGCGGCGAAAAGCGTTGGCACAAGGCTGGAGCGGAATCAGAAGCTCGCCCGAGTGAACGCTTCGGACCTCACCTCGCGGCTAGGCCGTTGCGCTTGGCTACCACTTTACGTCCATCCCCTGGTGAAGAGGGCTGGCACCTCCTCGAACCTACTCGGAACACAAAAAGAAGGCGGCACGCAAAAACATGCCGCCTGGAATTTCCAATCTGCGAGCCGCGCCTGAGGGATTCGCTTACTTTCCCCGCTTGGCGTACCAATCGGCGTTAACGGGCGTGAAGCTGGCCCATTTCTCCGGCAAATCTTCGAGCGCGAAGATGGCGGTCACCGGGCAAACCGGGACGCAGGCGCCACAGTCGATGCATTCGGTGGGGTGGATGTACAGCTGCGTTTCCGGGGCGAACTCCGGTTCATCCTTGCGCGGATGAATGCAGTCCACCGGGCAGACATCCACGCAGGCGGTGTCTTTTGTGCCGATGCAGGGCTCGGCAATCACGTAAGCCATTCGAGGTCTCCTTTATCCGACTCAGCCGGGCTTCTGCGAATCGGCACGACCGGCAAAAAAAGCCCTTATATCATGAGGCTGCTTGGAGCGACAAGCAGCTTAGGGGTCATTGTACGCGGGGGGAATGAGTTTCTCAACCGGGGGGCAATGGATAGAATGAGGGGAGAGGAAACGCCATGACCATGAAAAGCGGGTTTGTAGTGTTGTGTTTTCTTGCTGGATTGGGAGGGTTGGCCGCGCCAGGTCTGCCACAGGCCCCAAAAACAGCCGGGCCGCGCGATCCGCAGTTGCTTGACGCGCAGGGATACGAAAAGCTCGTCGAGCGATATCGCGGGAAACCGCTGCTGGTCACGTTTTGGGCGACGTGGTGCGAGCCTTGTCGCGACGAATATCCCATGCTAAATGAACTGGCGAAGCAGTATGCGCCGCAGGGACTGAGCGTCGTGGGGGTAAACTGGGATCAGGACGGCGATTTGATCCTGATGCGGCGGTTCATGGCGCGGTACAAGCCGGTGTTTCCAAATTACCGAAAGAAGCCGACGGAAGACGGCGGGAGCGAAGAAAGTGCCTTCCGGCAAGCCGTACTCCCAGGTTGGAATGGGACGCTGCCAGCTTCGTTCTTTTACGCCAAGGACGGAAGGCAGGTGGGAGGCTTTGTCGGCGAGCGCAATCGCGAAACGTACGAGGGAGCAATCCGCTCGCTGCTTAGCTTGGGCTCTAACAACTAGCGCACAGAAACGCCGTTCGCGACTTATTCCGCCGGCAGAATATAGGACAGATTAGGGCAAAAAGAGGCTGCGGGACCCGACCGGAGTCGGGCCAAACTTGCGGCACTCCACAAGCGCGTTGTGCCGCTAGGATGCGCGCCACAACCGAGAAACGGCGCGGCACCATTACAAGAGATTCCAGTAGGTGCGCGCGGGTCAGGTTTTCGCTGGAGGTTCAATGTGCTCAACACCAAGGGAAATCGAATCACGTATTTTGGCCACAGCACGTTTTCCCTGACGACGTCATCCGGACAAGTTGCGCTGATTGATCCCTGGGTGATGACGAATCCGTGGTGCCCGGACGAACTAAAGAGCATCGAACGGCTGGACGCGATTTTCCTGACCCACGCCCATACGGACCACCTGGGCGACCTGCTGGCGCTGGCCAAGCGGCACCGCCCAAGATCGCAGCAATGTTTGAGACCTGTCTGTGGATCGAGGGCAAAGGTTTGGTGGAGGAGACCTGCCCGATGGGAAAGGGCGGTTCGCAGAAAATCGGCGATTTTGAAATCACCATGACCCACGCGTTTCATTCGAATTATGCACTACGCGACGTTCGAATTTTTGACGGGGACCGTGGAAGCGCTGCGAAAAGAAGCCAAGAAGATCAAAGGGCTTAAGATTTACGCGCTGAAACCAGGAGAACAACTATGATTCGGAGCGAGAACCTGCGCAGTGGCTACCTCCAGGACGACGTCGAGGAGTATATCTACAAACTGCTGCCGGAGCGCGACCCGGTGGTCAAAGAGATGGAGGATTATGCCGAGGAGCACCGCATTCCCATTATCGGGCCGGCGGTGGCGCGGTTGCTGGCGCTGCTGGTTCGAGTGTCTGGCGCGCAGCGTATTTTCGAGATGGGGTCAGCGATTGGATACTCGACCGTCTGGCTGGCGCGCGCTGCGGGAACGCAGGGAAAGGTCTTTTATTCGGATGGCGATCGGGAGAAGGCGAAACGCGCAGGAGTGTACTTCCGCATGGCCGGCGTGGCCAAGCGCATTGAGGTAGAAGTTGGTGACGCGCTGGCGCTGGTGAAAAAGACGCCCGGCAAGTTCGATCTGATTTTCATCGACGTAGACAAACGGCAATACCCCGCTGCGTTGCACGCGGCGCTGCCCAAGCTCGAGCGGGGCGGATTGATCATTGCCGACAATACCCTTTGGTCGGGCAAGGCCGCGCGGCCAGCGGCGGAAGACGATAAGGACACCAAAGGCATCCAGGAATTCAACCGGCTGGTGTATTCCTCGAAAGAGCTTTATCCCGTTTTGATTCCTTTGCGCGACGGGGTCACGGTCTGCCGAAAGGTGTGAACCGGACGGAACGTCTACCGGCGGAACAAATTGCGGAGGATGAAGCCGACATTGGCAGGGCGTTCGGCCAAGCGCCGCATGAAATAGGGAAACCAGTCGTTGCCAAACGGGATATAAATACGCACGCGATAGCCATCCCTGACCAACCGGCGCTGCAGATCGGTACGAACGCCGTAGAGCATTTGAAACTCGAAGTCATCCTTGGAGATTCCTTTTGCAGCCGCGTGACGAATCGTTGCGGCAATCATCTTCGGATCGTGTGTGGCAATCGCATGGTAAAAGCCACTGGAAAGCAGGATTTGCATCAAGCGGACGTAATTGGCGTCGACATCGGCTTTTCTAGGAAACGCGACCTCCTCCGGTTCTTTGTAAGCGCCCTTGCAAAGGCGAATGCGGCAGCCGCAGGCCAACAGTTCCCCAACATCTTTCTCGCTGCGATAGAGATAAGACTGGATCACCGTGCCGACCGCCGGATTTCGCGCGCGCACACGCTTGACGAGGTCGATGGTGCGCTGCGTGTAGGCCGAGCCTTCCATATCAATGCGCAGAAAATTATCAAAACTGGCGGCGCGCTCCACGATGGAGAGCACCAGGCCGGTGCAAAATTCACAGTTGATGTCCAGACCGAGCTGCGTGAGTTTGCAGGAGACGTTGGTCTGGAGGTTTTCCTGGGCGATGGTCTCGAAAATCGCGAGATACTCGTCGCGGGAACGCTGTGCGTCGGAGGTGCTCGAGACATTCTCGCCCAGATAATCCAGGCTAGCCATCATGCCCGCGTCGTTGCAACCGCGGGCAGCAGCAACGGCCTCCTCCAGTTTCTCACCGGCAACGAAGCGGCGCGCCATGCGACGCGTGGTGCCATTCGAAATGACCCAAGAGCCGAATTTCTTATTCTCGGAAAGCTTCAGCAGTGTGGACCGCACCATGCGTCGTCAATTATGGCAGGCTGAGAAGAGTGAAACTAGTGTTTGTGTTCTTCCAGGAACTTTTCGGCGTCGATCGCGGCCATGCAGCCCGACCCCGCAGCGGTAACGGCCTGGCGATAGCGATGATCCTGCACGTCACCGGCGACGAACACGCCCGGAATGGAAGTCAGACTGCCATGCTTGGCGAGCAGGTAGCCGTTTGAATCCATTTCCAGCTTGCCCTTGAAGACGGTAGTGTTCGGTTCGTGGCCGACAGCGACAAAAACGCCGTCAAGACCAAGCTCGCGGGTCTCCTTCGATTCGGTGCTGCGCAAGCGCACGCCTTCGACGACCTCCTGAGGAGCGAGGATTTGCTCGACGACGAAAGGAGTGACGAATTCGATTTTCTCGTTTTTCCGGGCGCGGTCGATCATGATTTTCGAAGCGCGAAACTCTTTGCGGCGGTGAAGGAGATAGACCTTGCTTGCGTAACGCGAAAGAAAGTTGGCTTCCTCCATCGCGGAGTCGCCGCCGCCTACCACCGCGATGGGTTTTCCCCGAAAGAAATAGCCGTCGCAAGTCGCGCAAGTGGAAACGCCACGGCCGATCAGCTCCCGCTCTCCTTTCAGACCGAGCAGACGTGCCGAGGCGCCCGCGGCGACGATCAAGGCTTCCGTTTCGTAGGTATGTTTTCCAGCGGTGATTTTGAAAGGTCGCTTGTGAAGATCGACTTCTGTGACGGCTCCGGCCTTGAATTCCGCGCCGAATTTCTGCGCTTGCTTGCGCATGTTCTCAATGAGCTCCGGCCCCAAGATGCCATCCGGGAAACCCGGGAAATTCTCGACGTGCGTGGTGAGCGAAAGCTGGCCGCCGGGCTCGTGGCCGTCGATGACCAGCGGCCTGAGGTTCGCGCGCCCGGCATAGATGGCGGCGGTAAGACCAGCGCAGCCACTGCCGATAATTACGACATTGTGCATTCCCCTATTCTCCAGCCATTAGATTCGGCACTGCGCCCGCCGGATACAGCGGAGGTATTGTAGCATTCCCGATTGAGCGCCCCGGATTTCGGCAGCGGCCAATTTGGAGAACCTCGTTATTGGAATCGCGTTGACCCGCGCGAATGCCCGTGCATATATTCGAGAAAACGTCGCCGCTGGAAGGAGATGCTCACGATGGATCCGAGCTACCCGATCGGGAATTTCGAGATGCCCGCCCAGGTCACGTCGGCGAGGCGGGAGCAAGCGATGGATGAGATTCGGTCGTTGCCCGCCAAAATGCGGGCGGCGGTGAAGGGCTTGAAGAAAGCCCAGCTCGATACGCCGTATCGCGCCGGCGGGTGGACCGTCCGGCAGGTGGTGCATCACGTGCCGGACAGCCACTTAAATGCTTACGTGCGGCTCAAGCTAGCGTTGACGGAAGACAAGCCGACCGTCAAACCGTACGACCAGGAAGCATGGTCCAGACTGGAAGATGCGACATCCACACCGATCGAGGTGTCGCTCACGTTGCTGACGACGCTGCACGATCGCTGGGACCGGATTTGGCGATCATTGAAACCTGAGCAGTTTGCACGCCCGTTGATTCACCCGGAAAGCGGCGCGCGCACCATCGACTGGCTGCTGTTCCTGTATGAATGGCACGGGAAGCACCACACGGCGCACATTACGGAGTTACGCAAGCAAAAGGGCTGGTGAGTGGCGTGGCACGGTCCGGCTCGTGTAGGATGATTCGTTGAGCAAGGAGAACGAATGAGCCGACCGGCAGGAACGTACGCCATTTTTGAGACTTCGCAGGGCAATATTGTAGTGCGGCTGCTCGAGAAAGAGGCGCCGAAGACGGTTGCCAATTTTGTCGGGCTGGCCGAGGGGACGAAGGAATTCACCAACGAAAGAACCGGGCAAAAAGACAAGCGGCCGTTCTACGACGGATTGATTTTTCATCGCGTGATTCCACAATTCATGATCCAGGGCGGATGCCCGAACGGCAATGGCATCGGTGGGCCAGGGTACAAGTTTGCCGATGAATTCCATCCTTCGCTGAAGCATTCGAAAGCGGGAATCCTCTCGATGGCCAACGCCGGCCCGAACACCAACGGCAGCCAGTTTTTCATCACCGTAGCGCCAACGCCTTGGCTGGACAACCGGCACACGATTTTTGGAGAAGTCGTGGAAGGCCAGGATGTCGCCAACAAAATCTCGAATGTGCTGCGCGATTCGAACGACCTCCCGCGCACGCCCGTCACCATTCAGAAACTGCGCATCGAACGCATCGCCTGATCCGGAAGTGAGGCACGGCTATGCTCACGCCAGAGCGGCTCCTGCGGGTCATGATCGAACTGATTTTCGTCCTGCTCGGCGGCCTGGTTGCGTGGCTTACTCTGCGCGGGCATATTCTCGTGGACCGGCACGGCAGGATGTGGCTGATTCTCAGCGTCGTGCTCATTCTATGGGGCTTGCGGGTGCTGTATAAGCCGGGCCAATGGTGGGCGGCGCGCTGGGAAAGTTGGACGCGGGGGCTTTCTCTGGCGTTGCTGGGAGCCCTGATGCTGGCGATCACCCGCGTGCCTTTTGCGTGGGTCGAACCGATGCTGGTAGCAGGAGGCGCAATTCTCGTGCTGCGGGGAATCGTCGCCTCCACGCTCCTTCTCCGGCCACGGTGAATGACTTCTGCGGCAACCATAAATAGCCATAATTCGTCCAACGTTGTTCGCGCGATGCCTCTGATTTCTGCTTTTCTCGGACATCGTCCAGCGATAAGACGGCTCGATAGCACCCGGCCGATTGCAAGGTAAACCTCTGGGAACTGCTTGCAATGGCGAACTTTGCGGCCTTCATGATCCCCTTCTCGCGGACCTGTTAACCGGACTGCGGGCCACCATGATCAACGTTTTTAGCAGAGTTCTTCCGAGAAATTCCGCAGTCGGTGGAGGCAGGAAAATTCGAACGATGTAACCACATGCGGCAATTTCGAAAAGATCTGCCGCCGGGAGGCTCCGAACATGTCCGTTCCGCGTTCTAGCCACAGGCATCATCTTGTCACCGTCCTAATGGCCGATGATCAGCGCCAAGCAGAATGTCAACCGCCGCAGAGGGAGGAGACCTCCCCTGGTTAATGCTTTTCTTTCTCGTGGACCGTGGTGCCATCGCCGCACCATAATGCAAATCAACCCAGGGGTGAGACATGAGCCAAGCCCAGCCGGTCCCTTGCGCAACAAAAAATCTGTTCACCGAAGGCCTGCTGCAAAATCCCTATCCCATCTACCGGAGGTTTCTCGAAGAGGGCCCGATTCACTACGTGGATTATGGCAGCGGCATGTGGGCTGTGTTCAGCCACGCGGGTTGCTCGACTTCCATTCGGGAGCCGCTGCTGTCTTCCAAACGCACGGCTGCGCTCTTGCGCGACCTTCCGGCAGAAAAGAAAACCGAATTCGCGGAGCTGGCCCGAATGATCGGGCTATGGATGCTCTTCATCGATGCGCCGGAACACACGCGGTTGCGCAAACTGATGAACAAGGGGTTTGCGCCAGCGGTCGTGGAAGCCTTGCGGCCTCGAATCGGAGATGTTGTGGATCAAATGCTGGTGCCGCTGCGCCGCACCGGCAAAGCCGACTTGCTCAAAGAGATTGCCTATCCCCTGCCCGCTCGCGTAATCGCAAAGATGCTTGGATTGCCCGATACCATGAGTGATTATCTTGTGGAGTGGTCCGACGCGATCGCAACCTTGTTCGGGAATCCCCATCGCACTATCGAACACTACGAAGCCGCACAACAGGCGGTGCTTGCGCTCACAAAGTTTTTCCGCGAAGCGGTGGCACAGCGGCGACGGCAAAGGGGTAATGACTTGATCAGCCTCCTGCTGGAAATCGAAGAAGATGGGGATGTCCTGACCGATGAAGAGCTTTACGCACAATGCGTGATGCTTCTGTTCGGTGGCCACGAAACCACACGAAATTTAATTGGCAATGGCCTTTACACCCTATTGCAACATCCCGAGCAAATGGCTGAGTTGCAGGAGAATCCTAGCCTCATTCGGACGGCTGTGGAGGAATTGCTGCGTTATGAGAGCCCGGTGCAATATTTTCACCGCGTCGCCAGAGAAGAGTTGGAGATTTGCGGAGTCCGGCTTCGCCAGGGACAGCCCATTCTCTTCATGATTGGCGCCGCGAATCGCGACCGGCATCAATTTGCGGATCCCGACCGTCTGGACTTGAAACGCACAAATAACTCCCACCTGGCTTTTGGCGCCGGAGGTCATTTTTGCATTGGGAATCAGTTGGCGCGGCTCGAGGGCCAAGTGGCCATCCTGAAGATCCTGCAGCAATTTCCTGGAGTGCGGTTAAAACAACCGCTGCCCCAGTGGGCTGGTAACTTTGCCTTGCGAGGTTTGCAGGCCCTCCCGGTCTTGCTTTGATTTCATCGTCCCGAGGATGGCCGCCATTTACTTCGTAGGGGTTGCGGCTCTGGTATGGAGCCTCGTGACATGTCCGTTTCTCTACTCGCCCCTCGCATCCTTCAATAGCACGCCGGCCCGATTCTTCCGTTACTTCGCCACAAAACGGCAAGTCGTCTGGCCAAGTCCTGTTGGTCTACTCTTTCGGGGAATAGTATCCGTGGCGTGTTTGCACGCGGTAGTTACCGTGGGTGACTCGTACGCGGACCTTGCGGAAAGACCCATCGTGCCGCAAGTTGGTGGGCGAGTATCCCAGGAAATACTCGGTGCGTAGCTCCTTCGCGATTTCTGCAAACGCCGCCGCGGTGTTCTGCCGCCCGTTCACGCGGATCAACCGGCCGCCGGTCCTCTCAGAAATCCTCTTCAAAGCCGCATCACCCTTAAAACGCATGCCCCGCAGCTCGTAAAATCCCGCGTCGCTTGCTGCAACGCAGTAAATGATGACGTCGGCTTTTTCGGCGGCGGCAAGGGCCGACGCGGGGCTGACTTTGCTTCCTTGGTCTTCCCCATCGGTCACCAGAACAAGCACCTTGCGCCCCGCTTGGGTTTTTATCAGTTCGTTGGAGGCCAAGAACACCGCGTCGTACAGGTGAGACCCTCCCGCGCTGGCCCCGGAGAACGGATCGGCCAAAAGGGGCCGCTCGGCGTAATTGATCTCCAGACTGTCAATCGCGCGCGCAAAGGACGCGAACTCGCCGGTGAAATCCTGAAGCAGCTCCACATCCAGGTCGAAGCGCGCGAGAAACGCTTGGTCTTTCGAGCTCAAAACTTCCCGCACGAACTCTTTAGCCTCTTTTTTCTCGGTGGCCAGCACACCTTCCTGGCTCCGGCTGGTATCAATCACCATACCCAAACTGAGCGGTGTACTGGTTTCCCGGGAGAAATAACGAATCGGCTGAGGCTCACTTTCTTCCCGGAGTTCAAAATCGTCTTTGCTGAGGTCTGAAACTATGCGGCCATGGTGGTCTCTGACGATGGCATAAACGTTCACGACCGTGGTCGTAACCCGCAGCGTCGAGTCTGGCGTCAGAGAGTCTTCCTTTTGCGGGCTGGCTGGGAGGGAGTCTAGGCTAAAAAAACAAAATGCGCCGAGGACAATCGAAAGGATAATGACCAAACCTGCTCCGTAACGACCAAAACCTTCCCAACGCTTTTCGTCGACGTGTTTCACGGCAGAAACTCCGCGTACGAGTCCAGCAAGATAGTACCGCAAAAAAGGGGCCACAATCGCGTGCGGTTGTGACCCCTTAGATAGATCCTGGGCTAATCACCGGTTTCGCAACGCAGCTAGCCCTTGGCTCACTTCATTGCGACCAGAACCGGCACGCTCTCGACGAGTTGAGGCGTCGCAGCGATCAGCGTCCGCTCTTCCTTAGGCACGGCAAAGCTCACGACAAGGTTCGCAACAGGTAGGTGCAGCGACATGATTCTGTAGCGTCCCCCGGTGCGTACGGCGACGAGCATGTTCTTCTCGCCAATCCTCGCGCCTAGATCTCGCATCGAGATAATCGTCTCGCCGCTCCGGCCCTTTGGAGCGAAGCTAACGAGATAGGCTGCCTCGCTTGTCGTTCTGACCGAAAAGGTATAGTCCCCTGCCGGCAAAACAGCATTCCCCCACTTTGCCTCGAACGGCAGAGTGAAGCTTCCGGTCGCCTTGTGCTGCGCATTCGCCGTGCCCGCGAAGATGCCAGCCAGCGCAAGCGCGGCGATTGTCAACATCCCATTCCGAAGTGCTTTCATGGTGGGTCTCCTTTACAAATTGGAATCAGATTTCGCGGGCCTCTTGGGTTTGTCCTAAGGGACTCGCGCGCTGCCGCGACTGTGGCGGAGGGGCCGGGGACTTCAATGGACGGCGGCTCCCCACGTCATGGAATGTTTGTCCCTGGCCAACGGATTGAAAAGAAACAGCGAACCAGAGAAACTCCCCTGCTCTTAAGTGCTCCGAAACTCCTTGGCTCGCAAAGCCTGCCAAATTGAAACGCCAGACTTCCCAAATTCACAACCGTGATATAGTCCTCTTGAGCCCGAGGAGTTCTCTCATGGACGAAGTCGGGCCAGCCACAAACGCCGCCCCGCCAGCCAAAACAAGCAGGAGTGTGCGCTTCGGAAGCTTCGAAGCGGATTTGCTCACCGGTGAACTGCGCAAAGGCGGCTTAAAGATCAAGCTCCACGGCCAGCCTTTGAAGTGCTGGCGATACTCCTTGAGCGGCCCGGCGACGTGGTCACCCGCGAAGAGCTACAACACCGGCTCTGGGCCTCCGACACCTTCGTCGACTTCGAGCACGGACTCAACAAGGCCATCAACAAATTGCGCGAGGCGCTCGGTGACAGCCCAGACAATCCCCGTTTTATCGAAACCCTGCCTCGCAGGGGGTATCGCTTCATAGGTGCGGTGCTCTCGACAGAAGGCGAGGCCCGGCAAACCGAAGCTATCACTGGAATGGCGCCCTCGATGCACAGCGACAGCACGCACCGCACGCTGGCTATCCTGATCGACGCCGTGATGGAGCAACACCGCGCAAGGCGGCGCTGGGTGCTCGCCGCGGCGGGCCTTGGTCTCATGGCTTTGGCAGCGCTGGCGCTCGTGCTTAAGTCTCCGCAGCCACCGAAGGTCATGCGCTACGCGCAAATCACCAAGGATGGAGCCCAAAAATTTCCGCCCCTGGTTAGTGACGGTTCCAGGATTTACTTCCAGGAACGTGAGCCAGGTGGTTGGAAGATCGGCCAGGTCTCTGTGGAGGGGGGAGAAGTTGGGCCGTTTCCCTCGCCTCTTGAAAACGTCAGCGTCTTAGATGTTTCCCCGAATCGGTCCGAGCTTTTGGTGAGCCCGGCGGTAGGATCAGAACTCGAGACTCCGCTTTGGGTTCTTCCTGTTCCGGGCGGGTCGGCGCGGCGCTTGGGGAACCTGCGCGGCGCGGATGCGAGCTGGTCGCCCGACGGCAAGACCATTGTTTACGGCAAAGCACGAGAATTATACATGGCCAAGGCCGACGGAAGCGACTCACGCAAGCTCGCGAGTCTAGAGGGAATCGTGCTGCGTCCCCGTTGGTCGCCCGATCAAAGACTCCTGCGCTTGACCGTATACGATGTCAGCACCGGGTTGGACTCTTTATGGGAGATTTCTGCAGCTGGAACCAAGCTGCATCCCTTGTTTCCTCACAGGTATGACATGGCCGACGAGTGTTGCGGCATTTGGACCCGCGATGGAAAGTACTTCTTATTCCAGGCTACCCGCGACGGCGTGACGAGTATTTGGGCACTTCGCGAAAGCGGAGGCCTCTTCCGCGCGGGCAAACCCGAGCCCGTACAGCTCACCACGGGCCCCATGAATTTCTTGGCGCCTTCCGCAAACCTAGATGGCAAGCGACTTCTCGTCATCGGCGAGCAGCGCCGCGGTGAGTTGATGCACTACGACGCGAACGCGCGGCAATTCGTGACCTACCTAACGGGAATATCCGCCGAGGGGCTGGACTTTTCCAAGGATGGCGAGTGGGTGGTGTACGTGACCTACCCAGGAGGCACTCTGTGGCGCAGCCGGGTGGATGGCTCGAACAGGCTTCAGCTCACCGACCCCTTCATGCGAGCGGCCTTGCCGCGTTGCTCCCCGGATGGGAAGCGGATTGCATTCATGGGCTCCAAGCCTGGTAGAGCTTGGAAAGTCTATATCATTTCAGCAGCCGAAGGCGGCACGCCCGAAGCAGTGATTCCGGGCGAGAGCTCGGAATGGAACCCGAGTTGGGAGCCGAGTGGCAATTCCTTGGCTTTTGGGGAGTCCCTCTTTGCTCCCAACCCAACTCTCCACGTCCTGGACCTCGAAACACGGCGCGTTTCTTCGCTACCTGGGTCCCAAGGATTGTTCTCTCCCCAATGGTCGCCTGACCGCCGCTTCATCGCTGCGTTAACCAGAGATTCGCGGAACCTGTTGCTGTTTGACCTGGCGACCAAGAAGTGGAAGGAACTGGTTAACAGCCAATTGGTTTCTTATCCGGCGTGGTCGCGAAATGGGAAATACATCTACTTCTGCAACCCGATGGGAAATGTCGTACGGTTTTATCGACTAGGGATTGAAAACCTCAAGCTTGAGGACGTAGCGAGCGTGAACCTCCCAAGAGGGTTGGCATCCGGAATGTTTGGCTCGTGGACGGGCCTGGCTCCGGACGATTCCCCTCTCTTGGTGCGCGACACCAGCATCCAGGAGATCTATGCCCTCGATTTGCGGCTCCCGTGACCTCCCGACATGTTCAGGGGCCGCCAATGGAGTGCACCTTCGGGGAAGAACACCGCCCCGAGAACGAGAACAAACAGTACCCCCCTGCATCAACCAGTGGTTTTGTTTTCGATCCTCATCACCTGGGGACTATTTTGAAGGGGCCGAGTCCGAGTGTCCACGCCGGACCAGAAAGGAAGTGGTGAGCCGGGAAGGAATCGAACCTTCAACCTATGGATTAAGAGTCCATTGCTCTGCCAGTTGAGCTACCGGCCCACAAGTCACAGGTGCAAAGCCAGATTCTTTTGCACCAATTTTGCACCAAAGCCACCAAAACTCGCCACCGTGAGCCTGAGTGAACCTAAGCTAACTCCTTGAAAATCAACCGGACGCTGTAGGTCCGAGCGGCTAAGAGTCAGCTGCTCTGCCAATTGAGCTACCGGCCCAAGAGGAGATTGCTAAAATTTTACACGGGCGCGGAGAATTTGTCGATGCATCCAGGAACTGAACTCGCAAATCGCAAAAATCTGGGCTATTCCCCGCGCAAAGCGGCCGCAAGATCGCGCGCGACTTCGCGTGCATGCGCCAAATCTCCCGGATCGAATGAAATGGCTGAAACTCGAGGGTGGCCCCCACCGCCGTATTTCTCAGCGAGTGAAGCGAGGTTTTGATTGGCCGTCGCCTGGTTCCATGGATTCGTGCCCAGGGAAACTTTCGCACGCACCGCTGAAGCGCTCACGCTCACAGAATAAACGCATTCCGGATGCAGCAAATAGGGAATAAATTTGTTGTAGCCCTCCAGATCCAAATCGCTGACGTCAAAGAAAATTACCCCGTCGTGCGCTTGGATGCGCTGGCGCAGAATTTCGATCGACCGCCGATGCCGTTCGAGCAGAGGGCCAAGGTGTTTCGCCACCAGCGGCAGGGTAACCATATCCTTCAGCGCGCGATGGGCTAGGTCCGGAATAATCTTTGCCGGCAGTCCATTCTCAGGTGCCGCCTCAATCACCAAGGCCAGTTGTGTTGCTGGCTCGGTCAATTCCACGGCCGCTTGTGGGGTGGGATACTGCGCCCCGTCAATGATGTCCCCCCAGTGAATCAATTCTGCGAGCGGGGCGGTGTCGAATCCAAACTTTTCTTTCGTCACCGTGGCAATCAGCTTGGTGCACGACTTGTAATCCGGCTCGTAGAACATGTGCTCCCGCGTTTGCCGGCGAAATTGCTCGGCGTCGGCGGGGGTAAGGAACGCGCTCTGGTGGTGATCGAACCACCATGTCACCTTCGGCGAACTGGAATACTTGAAATCGA
>WNGJ01015746.1_pt1 | contig 15895 bp, 13 predicted proteins | sample 5400611 | NCBI WGS metagenome assembly WNGJ01 (sample SAMN13153375, study PRJNA577476) | soil metagenome | isolation source: 40 cm soil or saprolite under Garry oak tree replicate 1 | place: USA:California | collected 2016-06-15 | reverse complement strand
TGACCGTGAATGTGCCATCGCGGGTCATATATGACCCGCGATGGCACATTCACGGTCACGGTCTTGAGGCGGACTCGATGGTGCATGTTGACAGTCGTGCGATCTGGCGGCACATGGGCCATCGACCAGGCTCCCGGACACCACCATCCCGGGTCACCTGGATATTGTGCACAAGCGTCTTGGCAGGTCACGAGGTGATGCCTTCGTGGTTACCCGCCGGGGCGTCAGCCGGCTGCGAGGGCGGCGCGCGCGGCGTCCAGGGCGGCGGCTCGATAGCCCGAACCGAACAGGCACACGTGCACCAGCAGCGGGTGCAACTGGTGCAGCGGCACGCGCGCCCGCCAGCCGTCGGTGAGCGGCGCGGTTTGTGTGTAGGCGGCGATGATGCGGTCCAGATGGGGCGCGCCGAAGAGGGCCAGCATGGCCAGGTCGCTCTCCCTGTGGCCACCGTGCGCGGCCGGATCAACCAGCCAGCCCCGCCCCTGCGCCCAGATCACGTTGCCGGACCAGCAGTCACCGTGGATCCTTGCGGGCGGTTCGGCGGGCCCGGCCAGGTCGCTGGCCCGGGCCATGACGGCCTCGACAACCCGCGCGTCCGCGGCCGACAGCGCGCCGCTGTCGACGCCGCGGCGCAGGAACGGTGCGATGCGGCGCCGCGCATACCACGACGGCCACGTGTCCTCCATCGAGTTGTCCAGGGGCAGGGAGGCGATGAACCCCGGCCACGGCGCACCGAAGCGGTCTGCTCCGGACTTGTGCAGCGCGGCGAGATCACGCCCGAACCGCTCGGCCGAGCCCCGGTCCGGGCTTCCCGCCTCCAGCCAGGACAGCACCAGGGTGGACTCGTCGCAGCCGAGCACCTCGGGCACGGGCGCGTGCCCAGCCGCCCGCAGCCACCGCAGGCCATGCTCCTCCGCCGGCAGCAGTCCACCGAGCGGCGCGTCCGCCGCCTTGACGAACACCCACCGGCCATCGGCCAGGGTGGCACGGTAGGTGCGCCAGCGATGCTGCGCGCCGAGCGGGCGAACGTCCCGCACGCCGACACCGAGGAGGGCGCGAACGCGCTCGCCGATCACGGCCGCACCCGGCTCAGGGATCCGTGCGCCGCGGCGCGAGCAGCTCTGCGAGGTGGCCCGCGAGCTCCTTCGCCGCGGCCTCGATCAGCACGAGGACGTGGGCAAAGGATTCTTCCTCGTCGAGATAGGGATCCGGGACCTCGGCGCCATCGGGTGACCCTGGGTCGAAGGAGCGCAGCAACCGGATCCGGCCGCCGGCCTGCGCCGGGCCCGCCATCCGGGCCAGCGCGCGCAGGTTCTGCCGGTCCATGGCCAGGACGAGGTCCCGGTTGCCCAGCCACGATGGCTCGATCTGCCGGGCCCGGTGCGCACTGGGCGGGTAACCCTGCCGGGCAAGCTCCGCGCTGGCTCTGGGGTCCATCCGCTCCCCCTTGTGCCAGTCGCCAGTGCCCGCGCTGTCCACCTCGACCAGATCGCCGACACCCGCCCGCTCGACCTCGGCCCGCACCACGGACTCGGCCATGGGCGAGCGGCAGATGTTCCCCATGCAGACCAGGCAGACCCGGTAGGGCCGGCCCGGTTCGCGTGCCGGTGGCACCGATGCCGCCGCAGGTCGCTGGCCAGATCTCATGCGTCAAGGATGCCCGAGGGGCGGGACCAGCGGGCCACCCGCATGTCCACCCGCACCGCCGCGCCGACTGACCGAAGCGGGGTGTGTTCCCCCACGTACTGTTCGTAAGCCGCCCGTTCGTGGCCATGCGGCGGGGACCCGTCCGCGTGGATCACCCGCCACCAGGGCACGGCCCCGCCCCACAGGGCCATCACCCGGCCGACCTGGCGAGGGCCGCCTTCACCCAGGTACCCGGCGATGTCGCCGTAGGACATCACCCGGCCCGCGGGAATCCGCTCCACGACGTTGAGCACCCGATCGGCGAACCCATCTACCTGAGGGGCAGCGTCTGGCCGCAGGGTGGCGTTCGCGTGAGGGGTGGCGCCCGCGTGCTCGCCGCGCGTCACCTCGGCTCCGTTAGGGAAGAAGGCGGGACCGGGTCCGGGCCGCGGGGTTGCGCGGGAGATGGCGGGGCGGCGGGGCCCCGGCCGTACGGCGGCGGGGGATCCTGCAGCGCGACGCCGGACGGCGGCACCGGCTCGGGCGGGCTCGGCTGCGGCGCGGCCAGCGGCGGCGGCGCGCTCAGCGGGGACGGCAGGTAGCCGTCATGGCTCATGGAGCTTTCCTGCGGCGCCGCGGTGAAGCTCCCGTCGGCCCACCCGCCTGCCGCCCCGAAACCGCCCGCGTTGCGATACGCCCGCCGGGCGATCACGATCCGCGCCAGCGACGCCACGACGATGACCAGCGAGATCAGCCCGAGCAGACCGAACCCGGCGAGCGGCCAGATCCCGCGTGGGCGCACGGGCGGTGGGGCGACGTGCGACGGCCCACCGCCGAAGTGCTGATCTGGTGAGGTGCCCGCCTGCCCGGCCGGTGCCCCGAACCCGCCCGCAGGCACGTCCCTGGAGATCGTCTTCGCGCGCGCCAGTGCCGCGGACACGTCCACCGTGCCGAAGCCGACCCGCTCGTCATATCCCTTCGGCGGGCGGTCGCGCGTGGTGGAAACGATCACCTCACCGACCAGCGCGGCCGGCAGATCCGGATACCGCGCCTTGATCAGCGCCACCGCCCCCGCGACCAGCGCGCATGCCGGGCTCGTGCCGCTGACCTCCCAGTACTGGCCATCGCGACCCTGCGCGGGCACGTCGACGCCGGGGGCCGCGACCTGAACCGACAGGTTGTCGCTCGAAAAACCCGCTCGGGCGCCGTTGCGGTCGGACGCGCCCACGGCAAGGACACCCGGATAGTCCGCGGGAAACGAGTACGGCGCGTAACTGTGCGTATGGGCGAACCAACTGTCGCCCGAGTTACCCGAGGATGCGACCACCACCGCCCCGTTGTCATCCGCGTACTGCAGCGCCGACCGGACCGCGGCGCTCGGCTCGCTGTACCCGATCGACATGCTGATTACGGCGGCGTGGTGGCGCACGGCGTAACGGATCGCGCTGGCCAGCGCGTTCTGGATCGCGTCGGGCGCCTCGTGCTGGTAGTGCTGGTAGCCCGGGTCGTCGCGATCGGTGATCACCCGGATGGACAGAATCCTGGCCTGAGGCGCCAGCCCAAGGATGCCGCTCGAACCGTCCCCGTGGCCGTGGCCCGCGATCAGCGAGGCCATCCAGGTCCCGTGCTCACCCCAGTGCGCACTCGACGGGGAGGTCCCCGTCTGGGTGTAGTCCGGGCCCGTGACCACCGAACCGGCCAGGTCGGAGACCGCTGGGTCCACCCCGCTGTCGAGCACGGCGACCGTGATCCCGCGTCCCTGGCCCGTCGCCCAAGCCTGCGGCGCCCGCATATCATCGAGCACCCATTGCTGCGCATCGCGCACGCCGTCGGCCCTGGCAGGCGGCGTGGCGAGCGCGCAGGCGGCGAGCGCGGCGGCGGTGAGCGCCGTAGCCAGCAGCGCGGGACCAGGCACCTCCTTAACGGCTGGCGCGGGCGGCGTCCCCCGATCGCCCCGCCGGCTCAGCATCCGGGCGCTCCCGGGCAGGCCGGTGCCGGTGGCTGTGCGCTCATCCTGGCTGCGACGAAGCCCGCGATCCCCTCCGCCGCGCTCAGCATCTCGCCTTGCCCGTACCTGTCCCCCTGAGCGCCGGCGCGCGGCCGGCCGTCGGCATACCCCGCCGCGTACATCACCAGGTAGGGTCCCGCCGACATGCTCAGCGAGAGCTGGCGGTCCTGGTCACCGAACCACGCCGTCAGCGTGTGCGGAAACGCGGCGGCGTGTACGCCAGGTGCGAAGTTGCCCGGGGCGGCCAGCGCCGCCGCGACCGCGGCTGCGGCGCGCGCACTCGGCAGCACCGCGACCCCCACCGTCGTCACGAAGGCGCCCGTCGCGTCCGCGTAGCTGGCCCGCAGCACCGCCGCGCAGCCGCGGCCGGCCAGCAGGCGGGCGGCGGCGCCGTCGGTCACGCTGGCGCACGGCGCCTGCGGCGCGATCCCCACCCGGCGCGCCGCCAGGGTGAGGCTTGTGTCACTCGCCAGGTTCGCCGCGGAGAGCCGGTAGGTGATGGCCGCAGGGAAGATCGTCCCGGCCGGCCAGGTCCGCCATCGCTTGCCGACCTCCCATGCGGTGATCCGCTGCTGCTGTGAGGCGGTGAAATGGCGTGGCATGATCCGGATGTCCAGCCCGATCAGCGACACCGCGAGGCCGATCAGCCCGGCCACGACCGCCGTTATCGCCAGCCCGGGCCGCGGCCGTCCGGGCACCCGCGCGACGGCGGCCGGAACGGGATGCGCAGGCGGAACGACCGGCTGGGCGGCGTCGTCGCCGTGACGGCCGGCCAGCGCTCCGATCAGGGTACGGGCCGCTGGACGGCGAGGCGGCGAGGCGGCGAGGCGGCGAGGCGGCGAGGCGGCGAGGCGGCGAGGCGGCGAGTGAGTGTCTTCCGCCGGGTGAGGACCGTGGACGTGACATCGCGGGTTCAACTGAACGACCGCAGGTATGAGCCTGATCGACGATCACTCGTGTGCGACGCGCTTCCGTGATCGCGGTCCCTCACCCGCGCTATACGCGGGTGAGGGACCGCGATCACGGTCAGCCAGCGCTGCGGTCCCGCCTCAGTAGGCGGGCAGTGACGGGTCGACCTGGTTGATCCAGCCGATCACGCCGCCCCCGACGTGAACGGCGTCGGCGAAGCCGGCGCTCTTCACGACCGCCAGGACCTCCGCGGAGCGGACGCCTGTCTTGCAGTGCAGCACGATCCGCCTGTCCTGGGGCAGCGACTCGAGCGCCGCGCCGGAGAGGAACTCACCCTTGGGGATGAGCCTGGCACCCGGAATCGAGACGATCTCGTACTCGTTCGGCTCACGCACGTCGACGAGGAAGATGTCCTCGTTCGCGTCCAGCATCTTCTTCAGGTCACGGGCGGTGATCGTCGAGCCGGCCGCCGCCTCCTGCGCCTCCTCGGAGACCGTGCCGCAGAATGCGTCGTAATCGATCAGTTCGGTTACCGACGGGTTCTTGCCGCACACGGGGCACTCAGGATCCTTGTTCACCCGCACCGACCGGTAGCTCATCTCGAGCGCGTCGTAGATCATCAAGCGCCCGACGAGCGGGTCGCCGATCCCGGCGATCACCTTGATGGCCTCGTTGACCTGGATGGATCCAATGGACGCGCAGAGCACACCGAGCACGCCGCCCTCGGCGCACGACGGCACCATGCCAGGTGGCGGCGGCTCGGGGTACAGGCAGCGGTAGCAGGGTCCGTGCTCGGCCCAGAACACGCTCGCCTGGCCGTCGAAGCGGTAGATCGATCCCCACACGTACGGCTTGCCGAGCAGCACGCAGGCGTCGTTCACCAGGTACCTGGTGGCGAAATTATCCGTGCCGTCGACGATGAGGTCGTACGGCTCGAAGATCCGCATCGCATTGCCGGAGTCGAGCCGCTCGGTATGCAGAACCACCTCGGTGAACGGGTTGATCTCTTTGACCGAGTCCCGTGCCGACTCGGCCTTCAGCCGGCCCACATCGGCCTGGCCGTGGATGATCTGGCGCTGGAGGTTGGACTCGTCGACGACGTCGAAGTCGACGATCCCGAGCGTGCCGACACCGGCGGCCGCGAGGTACATGAGGGCAGGCGACCCGAGACCGCCCGCGCCCACACACAGCACCTTGGCGTTCTTCAGCCGCTTCTGCCCAGACATCCCGACGTCGGGAATGATCAGGTGCCGGGAGTAACGCCGGACCTCGTCGGCGGTGAGTCCTTCCGCGGGCTCGACCAGGGGTGGCAACGACACGGTGCTCTCTTTCCGTCTCTCCAGGGCTCAGCCGGTTCCAGCAGGTGGAACCGGTCCCGCCGGGACAGCGGTGGCCGTCCCGCAGTACCTCAACCCGGCTTCCGGGCCCGCACATTCCCGCCATCGCCCGCCAGCCTTACAAGGCCCACCCACCCATGGGGGCGTTGCCCTACTGCCGATTTTGCCAGGGTGTCAAGGGGAGCGGCAGTACCGAACGATGTTCTGTGGATAACCGGGCCGCGCGGCAGCGCGCCGGCCGACCCTGTGCGGATCCTGAGGGAAACGCCGGCCGGGGTCCCCCCCGGGATCCCCGCACCAAGGGCCTGCCGCACCGGCGGCACGCGTTCGGGATCATCGCTGGTCCGCAGCACCGGGGCAGTAGGGAAGCGAGGACTACCGGCGGCCGCCGGCGGCGACGTCGTCCTCGTTGTGCTTGCCGCGCTTGCGCGCCGTCGGGCCGTCTGATCCGGCGGCAGGGGCGCCGTCGCGTGCCTTCGCCGCTTCGACGCTCGCGCGCAGCGCGGCGATGAGATCCTCGGCGGGCACCGCTTCGCCGGGCGCTTCGGGTGGCCGGACAGCCTCCTGCCCGCTGATCTTCGTCTCGATCAGTTGCTCGAGTGCTTCGCGGTACTCGTCGCGGTACTCGGATGGGTCGAAGTCGCCGGTCATGGTGTCGATCAAGGACGCGGCCATCTTCAGTTCCTGTGCCCGCACGCCGATGTCCTCGTCGAGGAACGGAAAGTCGGGGGTGCGGATCTCGTCGGGCCAGAGCATGGTCTCCAGCACGAAGACGCCCTCCCTGACCCGCAGGGTCGCCAGCGACTCCCGCTGCCGCAGTGCCATCTTCACCACGGCGACCCGCCCGGACCGTTCCAGCGCGGTGCGCAGCAGCACGTAGGGCCGGACCCCGACAGCTTCAGGCTCCAGGTAGTAGGACTTCGCGAACAAAATAGGGTCTATCTGTTCGGCCGGCGTGAACTGAAGCACCTCGATGGTGCGGCCGGTGGGGAGCGGCAGGCCCGCGAGATCGTCGTCCGTCAGCACCACCATCTCGCCGGTCGGCAGGGGATACCCTTTCGCCACATCCGCGTAGGGCACCTCTTCGCCACAGACGGAACACACCCGCCTGAACTTGATCTGGCCGCCGTCCGTCCGGTGGACCTGACGGAACGTGATGTCCCGCTGCTCGGTGGCCGAATAGACCTTCACCGGGATGGTGACGAGGCCGAACGAGATCGTGCCCTTCCAGATGCTGCGCATACCCCGGTCCCTACCCGCCCGGGGCTACCTCCCATCAATCCACACATGTCCGGGTTCTGCTGTCGGCAACATGTTCGATCGCCGCAACCGGGCGGCCATGGGTGGCGCGGAAGGTGGATCACAGGCACATCTGGGGGGATCTTCCTGGGCGGATCTCTGCGATGATGCAAAACACGCGGTCCCGTCCCGGCGGGCCGTCCGGGGAGGCGGCGGCGGCGTGCCGGGGGTGTTGCGGGGCGGGCGCGGACGATGCGGGGGCGACCTGCGCCCGTCGCGGGGGGCAAGGGAGGGGTGGCGTATGCCCGATTTCGCCGTCATCGTGCTTGGCGGGGGAACGGCCGGTGTGCATGTCGCGACCGAGGTGGCGAAGGCCGGGCGGCCGGCCGCCCTCATCGAAGCGGGCCTCGTCGGCGGTGAATCGCCTTACCTAGCGTGCATGCCGTCGAAGTCGCTGCTGCAGTCGGCGCGGCGCGGCGAGACGTGGGAGCACGCCATCGCGCGGCGGGACGAAATTACCGGCCATCTCGACGATGCCGCGGCGGCGGCCCGGCTGGCGGCGGCGGGCGTGACACTCGTCCGCGGGACGGGCCGGGTGGTCAAGCCGGGCACCGTCCTGGTCGAGCGAATCTCGGTCCCCGCTGGCAGCCGCCGCAGCCATGGGCCGGCCAGCGCCGAACTCAGCTACGGCGACCTGGTGGTCGCGACCGGCAGTGAGCCGGTCGCACCCCCGCTCGACGGCTTGGCCGACGTGCCAACCTGGACCAGCGCGCAGGCATTGAGCTGCCCTGATCTGCCCCGCCGCCTCATCGTGCTCGGCGGCGGCCGGGTCGGCTGCGAGCTCGCTCAGATCTTCGCCGCGTTCGGCTCGCAGGTCACGATCGTGGAGGCGGCCGGGTCGCTGCTGCCGGAGGAAGCGGCCTTCACCGGCGATATCCTCGCCGACACGCTGCGGCGGATGGGCGCCGACGTGCGGCTCGGCCTGGCCGCGGCCGGGGCGCAGCGCACCGACTGCGGCCTGCGGATGTGGCTGACGGACGGCAGCCACGTCGACGCGGGCCGCCTGCTGCTCGCGACCGGCCGGCGGCCGCGGCTTGGCGGCCTCGGCCTCGGCGTGCTCGGCATAGCGGCGCAGCCGGGCGCGGGCTTGGGCGTCGACGCGCGCTGCCGGGTCGCGGTCGGGGAAGATCACCAGACCGATGACAGCCGGGTCTGGGCGGCGGGTGACGTCACCGGGATCGCCCCGTTCACGCACACCGCCAGGTACCAGGCTCGCATCGTGACGGCCAACGTGCTCGGCGGCCGGCGTGAGGCCGACTACCGCGGCATCCCGCGCCTGGTGTACACGACGCCGTCGGTCTTCGCGGCCGGCGTTTCCCCCCGGCACGCCTGCGCGGCAGGCATCGACCTGGTCACCGCGGGTTTCGACCTGGCAGAGACGGCACGTGCAACGGTCGACGATGACGACAGGGGACGTCTTGAGCTTTACGCCGACGCCGCGCAGGGAACGCTGGCCGGCGCCGCGGCGGTCGGGCCGCAGGCCGAGGAGTGGATGGGCGAGGTGACCATGGCGATCCGCGCGCGGATCCCCGTCGCGGTGCTCGCCGATGTCGTGCACGCGTTTCCCACCTACGCGGAGGCCATCGAGCCGCCCGTGCGCGAACTCGCCGAGCGCCTGTCCACGATCGCGGCGCAGACGCGATCCAGCATGAGCTGACGGCCCGGGCTGCCGGGAGCCGTGCCGCGGGCCGGGCGGCGCGCCCTCGGGCCCCGGGAGCGGTGAACCGGCGCCCAGCCCGTACGCTGAGGGCGGGGAACCGGCGCTCCGCAGGCTACCCGGACGGATCAAGGAGGACGGCCGGATGACCGAGAAGGACATAGAGGCACCTGTCGACGATGCCTTCGAGCAGGGGCAGAGCGTCCGCAGGGACGAGGATTCCGAGCTCGAGGACTGGCCCGAAGAGGTGCCCCTCGACGCCGACGAGGCCGATGCCGCGGAACAAGGACGCACGGTCGATCTCGACGAGGACGACTACCGCTGAGCCCGCGGGGCCCGCAGGGACGCCGGGCGCCCACCGGTTCTGCAGCACCTGCGCTCGCCGTCCTGGCAGCACACGCGCTTGCGGTGGCGGAACGTTTCCCCTCGCGTGTACTGCTGACCAGCGTGCCTACCGGGACGTAGGATTACGGCGACATCGTAAAACACCACCAACTGTGCACCTAGGCAGTGCGACCCATCGGAGAGTGTGGTGACCGCAACCCCGGATGCCCGCGCGCGCGGCACGCGGCTGCCACGGCCGGCCCGGCGGCGCCAGTTGCTCAACGCGGCGCAGGAGGTGTTCGTCTCGCAGGGCTACCACGCTGCCGCCATGGACGAGATCGCCGAACGTGCCGGAGTCAGCAAGCCCGTGCTCTACCAGCATTTTCCCGGCAAGCTGGAGCTGTACCTCGCGCTGCTGGACGAAAGCGCGGACCAGCTGGCCGCGACGGTGCGGGATGCGCTCGCGTCCACCAGCGAGAACAAGCAGCGGGTGACGGCCACGTTCGGCGCGTTCTTCGACTTCGTCGCGGGGGAGGGCGAGGCGTTCCGGCTCGTGTTCGAGTCCGATCTGTCCAACGAGCCCGCGGTGCGCGCCCGGCTGGAACGTACCCTGCAGGACTGTGCTGAGATGATCAGCCAGATCATCCGGGTGGACGCGGGAATTTCCGACGCCGAGGCGCACCTGCTCGGCATGGGCCTTGTCGGCATGGCGCAGGTAAGCGCCCGTTACTGGCTGAGCGCGAACCAGTCCATCCCGAAGGACGCCGCGGAACAGCTCATGGCGCGGCTCGCCTGGCGCGGCATCAGCGGCTGGCCGAGAACCGGCTGACGGCGGCCCGGGCGCACCCCACGGAGCCCTGCTCAGTGCCCGCTGCGGTGACCAACCGGTCAGCGCTGGCCCGGGGTACCCACCCGGTCACCCGCAGGCGCCGTCAGCGCCGGCCCGGTAGGCGACCGGCGCGGGCCGCCGGGCAGGCGTTTGCCGGCCCGCTTGGGCGCGCCCGAGCGAACCCGACGGGCTAATGGCTAATCTGGCGCAGGAACGTGCGGCTGCGGCCGCCGGAAGGAGCGCCGTGGAAGTCAAGATCGGCATTCAGTCAGTCGCGCGTGAGCTCGTGATGGAGACCGATACGCCCGCCGAGCAGATCGAACTCGACCTCACCAACGCACTCAGCGGCGACAACGCCGTGTTCGCCCTGGCCGGCGAGAAGGGCGGCAAGATCCTGGTGCCGGCGGAAAAGCTCGCATACATCGAGTTCATCGGCTCCGAACAGCGCAGGGTGGGGTTCGGCACCACGATCTGAACACGCACGCATCCGGCCCAGCGCCCACGGACGATCCACGCGCAGGTTTGATCTTGCCGTAACACCGTGCTCGCCGTAACATCGTGCTCGCGGGCGCCGCAGGCCCGAGCCCTGCGGGCCCGGCCGCCGCGGGCACGGGCGCTCAGTTACACTATGTGCGGCTCTTGATCGGAATTTGGGCCCACCAGCCGGCGTTGTACGATCTGGTGACCGATGGCATCGGTCATGGCACGTTCAGTCGGCTATCGCCCGAGATACTGTCTGCGTGGCCTCGCTCAGCAGGCCCATTCAGGACGCGGCGGGCAGCGAGAGCCAGCGGCACCCGAGGCCGGACGGCCTCATGATGGAGGCGGAAGCCCTGACAAGCAACACCCTGACGAAGCAAAGCACGCCAGACGACCGGGAATCCTCGCAGGCCAACGCGCGGTCGTTTCGTGAGCTTGGCGTCATAGACCCGATATGTGACGCGCTGCAAGCGCGAGGAATCACGTATGCGTTCCCCATCCAGTCGCTCACGCTGCCGATCGCGCTCGGCGGCCATGACATCATCGGGCAGGCCAGGACCGGCACGGGTAAGACTCTCGCGTTCGGCATCCCGCTGCTACAGCGGCTGTCCCCCGGCGGGCTGTCCCCCACCGAACCAGCCCCCACCGCACTGCCCGGCGCCACACCGGCCCCCACCGGGCCGCGGGACACCCGGGCGCCACGCGCACTCGTCATCGTGCCGACCCGTGAACTGGCCATCCAGGTCGCCGGGGACATAAGGGCCGCGGGTGAAAGGCTGCCGGACGCCAGGACCGGTGCCTGCGCCGGAGCGCGCGTGCTGACGGTTTACGGTGGCCGCGCATACGAGCCGCAGATCGAGACCCTGCAGGCCGGCGTGGACGTCGTCGTCGGCACCCCGGGCCGGCTTCTGGACCTTGCCAGGCAGCGGCACCTCACGCTCTCCCGGGTGGAAACGCTCGTGCTCGACGAAGCCGACAAGATGCTCGACCTTGGCTTCCTGCCCGACATCGAGCGCATCCTGGCGCTCATCCCCGCCGCGAGGCAGACCATGCTGTTTTCCGCAACCATGCCCGGCGAGGTGGTCGGGCTCGCGCGGCGCTACCTGCGGCAGCCGATGAACGTGCGGGCCGAGGAGCACGACGAAACGCAACTGGTGCCAAGCACGCAGCACCACGTGTTCCGCATCCACCACCTCGACAAGATCGAGGTGCTCGCGCGAGTGCTGCAGGCCAAAGATCGTGGCCTGACCATGGTGTTCTGCCAGACCAAGCGCGCCGTCGACCAGGTGGCCGTGGCACTGAGCGATCGCGGTTTCGCGGTTGCGGCGGTGCATGGAGATCTCGGCCAGGGACAGCGGGAGCGCGCGCTGCGCGCCTTCCGCGGCGGGAAGGTGGATGTGCTCGTCGCCACCGACGTCGCGGCCCGGGGCCTCGACGTCGACGACGTGACCCATGTCGTGAACTACGAGTGCCCGGACGACGACAAGACCTACCTGCACCGCATCGGCCGCACCGGCCGGGCCGGCCGCGACGGTGTCGCAGTGACCTTTGCCGACTGGCGCGACCTGCAGCGCTGGAAGCTGATCGACGCCGCCCTCGGCCTTGGCCAGCCGGAGCCGGCGGAGATCTACTCCACCTCGGAGCAGCTCTACGGGGAGCTGCGCATCCCGCCGTCCGCCACCGGCATCCTGCCGCGGGCGATGCGCGAACGCGCCGGGCTCGAAGCCGAGGCGGTCGAGGACATCGGTGAGACCGGGCGAGCGCGCGCGCCGCGGCCCAGGGAGACGACCGCCAAGCGGGGGCGGGTCAGGCACCGTACCAGGTCGGGACGGCCTATCCAGAACGGCTCCGCGGAGGCGCGTGCCGAAGGCACGGGTGGCGCCGCGCACGGGGGCACCCCGGGTGGCGACGCCGGAACCGGGACAGTGCAGGCCCGGGCGGGCCAGGACCAGCCGGCCCGGCCCAGGCGCAGGCGGCGGCGCAGCCGCTGAACCGGGCGCGCGCAGCCGCTGAACCGGGCGCGATCCCCGGTTGTGCGCAGCGGACACGCCCTGGGGCAGCCCGCACATTGTGCACGCGGTGTTCAGGTGTCTGTTGTCCCATTGGAGACAGAAGTTTCCAATGGGCTTCACAACGTACAAAACAAGCTGCCTGAAAGCGTAAAGACTTCGTCTGTAGCCTGCTGATTCAGCGGGCGTTCAACCACCATCCGGGATAATTTGCAGCGCTGAACCGCCGCATCCCACGGCCCCCTTGGCGGCCGTCGAGGGAAGTCAGATGAGGTCACTTGTGCGAGGCCGTGCCGTCCGGGGCTGGCTGGTCGCCTTTGCCGCGTTCTTCCTCATGGGCGGTGCGTGGGCGCTGGCCGCGCCTTACGGTGGGACACCCGACGAGATCGAGCATGTGATCCGTGCCGCCGGTGTCGCAGCGGGCGAGGTATTCACGCCTCCGGTCACCGGAACCGGCCTGCACGAGGGCGCATATCAGACCGTGCCGCTCGGCCTGGTGCCGATAAGGCACCTCAAACCGCTGTACCGGCTGTGCTACCACGGCAGACCACAGCTCAGCGCCGCGTGTGGCCCGCAGCCCGGCCGCGGCGGGCACACCGAGGGACGGTTCCTCACCGGAGCGGGCCGATACAACCCGCTCTACTACGCAGCGGTAGGCGCGCCCCTGTTGCGCTGGCCCAGTTGGACCGGTCTGCTGCTCGCGCGGCTCATCAGTTCCGCGCTGTGCGCCGCGTTCCTCGCATCGGCGTGGCTGAGTTGCGTTCAATGGCGCCGGTCCCCCCTGCTGACCGGCGGTTTGCTGGTGGCCGCGACGCCGCTCGTCTTCCACCTGGCGGGCGCGGTGAACCCGAACTCCGTTGAGATAGCGGCAGGGATCGCTCTCGCGGCCGCCGCGATACCGTTGCTGCTCGACGAGGATTCCCCCGATGTGCGCGGCTGGCTGCGCCGAGGTTCGGTCGCCGCCATCGCCATCGCCCAGTTCCGTGCGCTGGGTCCGCTGTTCGTCATCGCCTGGCCCGCCCTGCTGCTGGCACCGCCGGTCCGGTCCCGGCTCCGCCAGTTGTGGCGGATGACGTCGGCACGGCTCTGGTCGGCTGGGGTGGCGATCTCCTGTGTATCCGGTACGGCCTGGACAGTCATTTTCAAGGTTGGCGACGGAAACTACGCCACCAAGCACTACACGATGACGCAGGCTCTTGGCTACGAGCTGACGGCGAAACTGCCCTGGTACCTCGAGCAGACGGTGGACGGCTTCGGGGTGTCCTACCCGGACACCCTGCCCCCAGCGGTGATCTTGATAGCGTGGGCGATGGCGCTCGGCCTGCTCCTGATCGCCGCACTCGCGTGGGGGAACCGGATGCAGCGCCGGCGGCTGGCGGCGCTGATCGCTTTCACGCTCTCGATACCAGTCGTCATCGACGTGACAACCGTGAACACGCTTCATTTCCCCTCGCAGGGCCGTTACATACTGCCCATCGCGGTCGGCATACCGCTGCTTGCCGCCTTCACGGTCGGCACAACGGGCGTTATTTCAACGCCGCAGCAGGCCGCCCTCGTGCGAGTCATGATCTTGATGCTGCTGCCTTTCCAGCTCTACAGCCTCGGGTACGTGATGGACCGGTGGCAATCGGGGCTGGGGCCCGGCTTGTCGGCTGACCCACTGGTGGGCAAGTGGCACCCGGTCACCGGGTCGGCGCTGCCGCTATTGATGATGACCGTCGGGCTGATCGCGCTCGGCCTGCTCGCCTGGCGTGCTACCCGGCTGCCCGCCCAACCGGGCGCCACCCAACCGGGCGGGGGGCGGCGTACGGCCGGCGTGGGACAGCCGCAGCCGGCCAACGGTCTGCAGGACACGCCGCTGGAGGGCGAGCGCCCGGGCAATTCCGTGCGGACGGCGTAAGAGGCCGGCCCCGCCAAGACCTCTGCCGCCCCGCCAAGACCTACGGACTGGCGTGGGCGATCGTGGCGGCAGGCAGATTCCCGGTTGACGGCGTCGCCCGGTTCCGCGCGAAGAACAGCGGAAGCAGCATGATGCCGATATAGATCGGGCTCGCCATGTAGCGGAATGCCTGGGTCGGGATATCGGCGAAGACGGTCAACTGCTGGCCCACGACGATGGCTACCAGCGCGAGCAGCGACCAGTGCCTGCGCCGCCTGGCCACGGCCCAGACGATCAGGTAGGCGATGTAGCACCAGGTGGCACCTCGCCAGAGCAGCCACTCAAGCTGCGGAACCTCGCTCGCGCCGCGCGCGAACACCGTCATGCTGTTCGCGCCGGCTGACAATGGCCGGGTGGCCAGATCCGCCCGGTACTGGTTGTCACGCACGTTCGGCAAGCTGGCGGCGCCGTACAGGTCGGCGGGAATCTTCGAGCCGTAGAGGAAGGCGTGCGCGGATCGCGAGCCGGGAAAGACCATCCAGGCGATGGAGCCGCGGCAGACGCGGGCGCCGACAATGAGCTGCGGCGATCGTTTGAGCACCCGCAGCCACAGCGAGGTGAGCTGGCCGCTCTCCTGGCTGGCGCGCTGGACGAACCCAGCGGGGTGGGTTGTCATGTCCGAGTCGTAACAGTTGGCGTTCTTCACCCACTCGGCGAGCGGCTCGACACGCTGCATGGCCGACTTGTCGGCCGCGGTGAAGGTTGACGGCGCGCCGGCATAGGCCACCGCGATGTCGGCGTAGACCGGGCCGAGGGCCAGCGACGAGGGCATCGGCTGAATGCCCGCGGCCGGATACACAAACAAGGTCAGGACGAAGGTCGCGCACAGCGCCGCCGCCGCGGTCACGGCCAGCCGGGACCTTATCCCGGGCAGCGCCGCGATGAGCAAAGACGCGGCGACCGTCACCGGCGCGAAGCCGTTGTTTCTGAACAGGCACATGCCAAGCAGTTCAAGACCGAGCGCCACGAGCAGCCAGGTCACCCGCCGATCGCTCCGGGGGGATTGCGGGCCATGGGGGTCCGGGGGTGTCCCCCAGACCGGTGCGGTGTCCCCCCGTGGCCGCGCCGGCCAGCCGGGACCTTGACGCAGCGACAGAAGGTGCGCGACCGTCGGGACGACCAGATAGGCGCAGATCGAGAATGGCACGTCCTTCCAGATGAAAATCACGAAAGACCCGAGCGGTGGCAGCGCCGCCACCACCACCGCGGCGACGGCGACCGGTCGCCCGGGCACGCCGAGCCGCCGGAAGGCAGCCACCGAATAGGCGAGTGCTGCCGACATCGCGATGGTCTGTGCCAGCGTCAGCGCGCCGAGGTCACCGGTGGTATGCAGGCTCAGCCACACGAGGGAGTCATAAAGGACGGAGTGGTTATTTACCCACGGCCCACTCGTCACATGCACCACATACGTGATCGAGTCGCGGTTCATCAACCCGGGGTAAAACCCAGCCCACCAGAACAGGAAGATGATCTGGCAG
>WNGJ01003630.1_pt1 | contig 15901 bp, 17 predicted proteins | sample 5400611 | NCBI WGS metagenome assembly WNGJ01 (sample SAMN13153375, study PRJNA577476) | soil metagenome | isolation source: 40 cm soil or saprolite under Garry oak tree replicate 1 | place: USA:California | collected 2016-06-15 | reverse complement strand
TCCGCAGCCTTGTGATGATATTGCAGCGCGATCATCAAGCCTTTCATCGGTCGCAGCGGGCCAAGCGTGACAAGCATAATCAGCGGCAGCCACAGCGCTGCGTGCACCCAATAGGGCGGCTGAAACAGGATTTCGGTGACGAGCGCGGCGCCGACCACGATCGCACCGGCCAAGAACATGATGAATACTGCGGGCCCGTCGCCGGAATCGGCAAAGCCGTAATCAAGTCCGCAGTGCTCGCAGCGCGGCCGCAATGTCAGGAAGCCGGCAAACAGCCGCCCTTCCCCGCAGCGCGGACAGGCGCAAGACAGGCCTGCGCCGATCGCGCCCGAAAGGGTGGTGATGGTCTTGTCGCTCATGATCGCGGGTTACGGCTTCTCGCACGCCGCGCCAACCGATGCCATTGCAAGCTCATTCCCGCTGTCGCGGCGATGAGCGACTTGCGTCACCCCGCGTGCGGACCGCCGCCCCACACGTAAATGCAGGCAAACAGAAACAGCCACACGACGTCGACGAAGTGCCAATACCAAGCCGCGAATTCGAATCCGAGATGCTGCGTCGGCTTGAAATGTCCGGCCATGGCACGGAACAGGCAGACGACCAGAAATATCGAGCCAATGATGACATGGGCGCCGTGGAATCCCGTCGCCATGAAGAACGTGGCGCCGTAGATATTGCCCGAATAATGAAACAACGCGTGCATGTATTCCCATGCCTGCACGCAGGTGAAGCTCAGGCCTAACGCGATAGTCAGCGCCAAACCCCAGACCAGGCCCTTGCGATCGTTTTCAAGAAGCGAGTGATGCGCCCAGGTCACCGTGGTGCCCGAGGTGAGCAGGATCAGCGTGTTCAGCAGCGGGAAGTGCCAGGGATCGAACGTGTCGACGCCCTTGGGCGGCCACACGCCTCCGGTATAGGCAATGCGGGCGACGTCGCGAAATTCGTCCGGGAACAATGCGGTATTGAAATAGGCCCAGAACCAAGCGACGAAAAACATCACCTCCGAAGCGATGAACAAGATCATCCCGTAGCGATGGGATATCTGCACCACCCGCGTGTGATCGCCTACCACTTCGGCTTCGTGGATGACGTCGCGCCACCACCCGACCATCGTATAGGCGATGCCGATCGCCCCGGCGCCGAGCACCAACAGTGCATACGGGACCATCTGGTGCATCCAGAGGATGGCGCCGACCGCCGCGACGAAAGCCGAGGTGGCACCGACCGCCGGCCACGGACTGGGATTCACCAGATGGTAATCGTGGTGCGGCTTGGCATGCGCATTCGCCATCGTTGTTTTCTCCAGCTAGCGCGACCGGCTTTAGTATTCGCGCCGTCTTTCGTCCGTTGAACTTTCTAGATGCGTCCAGGCTTTTCCGAATTCGCGCTCTCCGCCACTGGCCGCGCCGGTAGGCGCACCGGAAAGAAAGTGTAGGAGAGCGTGATGTTACTCACCGTGTCTTCTTCCGAGTCGTTGGCGAGCTTGGGATCGACATAGAAGACCACCGCCATGTCGCGTTTCTCGCCCGGCTGCAATGTCTGCTCGGTGAAACAGAAACAGTTGATCTTTTCAAAATACGCGCCAGTTCTCGGCGGGGTAACGTTATAGCCAGCTTGGCCCCGCGTCACCCGCGCGGATTCGTTTCGCACCGCGTAATAGACGGTGACGACTTCCCCCAGCCGCACATCGACGGTCCGCCGTTCGGGCTCGAACGACCATGGCAAACCGGGCGCCACGTTTGAATCGAACCGTACGGTGATGGTGCGGCCGGAAATTTGCGCGGGCGCCGCTTTTGCCACTTGCGTGGTGCCGCCGAAGCCGGTGGTGCGGCAGAACCAGGAATAAAGCGGCACTGCGGCGAACGACACGCCGACCATCACGGCGACAAAAGCGCCGCAGGCAAAGGCCACGGCAACATCGCGGCGCGATCGCTGTTGTTGCGGCGCGCTCATGCTGCAACCTCGGATCTGACCGTTCGCCCGATCATAGCGGCCGCTCCAGTACGCCGGGGCCTTTTACCAGTGTCACGATGTAGAACAGCACAACGAGCACGCCCAACGATATCGCAATCGCGATCGATCGGGCCCGACGCGCGCGTTGCTGCTGCTCGGTGAGCCTGATGCCGGGATCCGGCTTGTCTTCGTTCATTCGATTGTCCATCGCGCCGTCATCCTCCGGCCGCGAGATGAATTGACAGCCCGGGCAGCGCTCCGCCGGCCATCCGGTCGACCAGCAACATGGCGAACAACAGGAACAGATACAAAATCGAGAAGCCGAACGTTTGCTTGCTCGCCTCGTAGCCGCGTTGTTCGCCGCGCTTCGAGCTGGACGAACAACAGCCGGAACAACGGCACCGCGATCACCGCGAGGATGATGACCGGAACGATCGTCCAGAGAATCTCGATCGGCGTATTGTGCGTGGTGCGCGTCGGCGCCGGATTGGCGCGGGCGTTGAAGCGCAAAATGACAATGAGAAGCAGCGCGAGCACGAAGGCGGATATCGCGGCAATGACCCACAACAGGAAAAAATGAAAACCGGCGACGTCCTGCATCACCGGGGATGCCGAGTCCTGCAGATCCATCTCCCAGGGCGACGGCTGCCCGAGCCCGGCCCATGCTGTCCCGATGCTGGCCACAATGCTGACCAGGATGCTGACCATGGCCGCGCCGGCGCTTAATGCGATGACGGCCAAACGTGACAACGCCTTCATGCCCTCTTCTCTACTCCCTGGTGCTGATCTTGGTCGCGGCCGTTGGCGAGGAGCGAAAACCCTGCTTTCGACGCGAACCGCCACGGTGTGACGCCACCCGCTTTGGCGAACTTTGTCCCGCGGCGCGATGTCCCTGGCAGGCTTCGCCGCGACAAGGGAATTCCGGTTCCTCCAAACCACAAATCGAGGACTGCCGCAATGCACTCATCATCGCATGTGCAAGCCGCGAAGGGGCCCATATTTTGCTGTGACAAGCGGCCGCCACAAACGGATTGCTCCACCCTGGCTCACCCTTGGCTTGCCCTTGCCTCGACCTTGGCGGGGCCACTGACTTTGATGGTCCTTGACACGACAGGCTCACCCTGTAGGCAAGACGCGGCAGCCGGGTCACACCGCATGATTAGCGCTGGCAAGTCTGGCGGAGGCTTGGCCGCGGACCGAGGGAGTCCATGGTTGCACAAAGAAAAAGCGGCCGGACGATCCGGCGATTGGCCGCCGTGCTGTTGGCCGCTTGCGCTTTCGTTGTTGTTGCGAGAATGGCCGATCAGGCCAATGCCCAAGGCGCGGTCAAATCCGTGCATGGCGATTGGCAGATCCGTTGCGATACGCCGCCCGGCGCACAGGGCGAGCAGTGTGCGCTGATGCAAAGCGTGACAGCGGAGGACCGGCCGAATATCGGGCTTACGGTCATCGTGCTCAAGACCTCGGACCAGAAGAGCCGCTTGATGCGGGTGGTGGCCCCGCTTGGCGTCTTGCTGCCGTCCGGCCTTGGTCTCAAGATCGACAATCAGGACGTCGGTCGCGCCGGTTTCGTGCGCTGCTTGCCGAGCGGCTGCGTGGCCGAAGTGGTGATGGACGATAATTTGATCAAACAATTGCGCAGCGGGCAGACTTCGACCTTCATCATTTTTCAGACGCCGGAGGAAGGTATCGGCTTCCCGATGAGCTTGAAGGGATTCGGCGAAGGCTACGACCAATTGCCTTAAGCTTAGACAGGGAAACCCGATGCGTGCCGCCCCGATTGTCGCGACTTTTTTGGCCGCGACTTTTTTGGCCATCACGGCTGCAGCGCCGCGCATCGCCAACGCGCAGACCGACTATCCCAATCGGCCGGTCAGTCTGATCGTCCCTTACGCCGCCGGCGGCGTCGCCGATGTCGCCATGCGCCTCCTCGGCGACAAGCTGTCGAACCGGCTCGGGCAGCAATTCGTTATTGAGAACCGACCGAGCGCCGCCGGCATCGTCGCCGCACAAACTGCCGCGACCGCTCCGGCCGACGGCTACACCCTGTTGATGACGGGCAATAATACCGCGATCGCCGCCGCGCTATTCAAAGCGCTGCCCTACAACGTCCTTACCGATTTTGCCTCGGTTTCCACCGCTGCGTTTTTCGACCTGCTGCTCGTGACGCGGGCCGATTCGCCGCTGCATTCTGTGCAGGACGTGATCGCGGCGGCGCGCGCCAATCCGGGAAAATTGAACATCGGCACCATCAATCCGGGCAGCACGCAGAACCTCGCCGCCGAACTCTTCACCAGCACGGCCGCGATCAAAGCCGCCATCGTGCCATTCCGCGCTTCGCCGGATATGGCCGGTGCCGTGCTCCGCGGTGATATCGATGTCGCGTTCGAATTCTACGCGGCAGTTCACGGCTTGCTGGCCGACAAGAAGCTGGTCGCGCTTGCCTCGGCCGGATCGGCACGCACTGCATATCTGCCGAAGGTGCCGACTGTGATCGAAAGCGCCCTTAAGGACTACGAGGTGACGAGCTGGAATGGCCTCTCCGCGCCCGCGGCCACGTCGGCACACGTCATCGCCATACTCAATCGCGCCGTGAAAGCTGTCATGCCGTCTCCGGATATTCAAAGCCGGGCGGAGGAAATGGGCATGGCGATGCACTGGAGCACGCCGGAAGAAATGACGGCGCGGATGAAGGCCGACATTATCAAATGGGCCGCGGTGATCGAGAAAGCCGGCATCGCCAAGCGCGACTAAGGGTCCCGATTAAAGGGCCTCGTCTCTCCGCCGCAAAGCGCCTATCTAGGGGATGGAAAACGCACGCAGGGCAATCGCCAAGGCAATCGCAAATGACGGACACTCCGATTTCGCTTGTGGATCGCGCCGGCCTGGACCGCCACCGTCTGGCTAAAATCATTTCGCGCGGACTTGATGGCGCCGATGACGGCGAACTATTCCTTGAATACCGGCAGGCGGAAGCGCTGGCCTTCGACAATGGGCGATTAAAGCAAGCGACCTACGACACCTCGCAAGGCTTTGGGCTGCGCGCGGTCAAGGATGAGGCGGTCGGCTATGCGCATGCTTCCGATGTTTCGGAAACCGCGATCGACCGCGCTGCGGACGCGGTACGCGCCGTCAAAGGCGGCTATTCCGGCGCGTACGCTGCGCCGCCGCCGCGCAGCAATATCAAGCTCTACAGCGACGACAGCCCACTCACGAGCCCCTCGTTCGAAGACAAGGCGCGGCTGTTACAAACGATCGATGCCTATGCGCGCGCCAAAGATCCGCGCGTGCGCCAAGTGACTGCGAGTCTAGCCGCCTCCTGGCAGGCGGTCGAAATTCTGCGCGGCGACGGCGAAGCCTATCGCGACGTGAGGCCGATGGTGCGCGTCAGCGTCTCGGTCGTGGTCGGTGATGGCGATCGCCAGGAGACCGGAAGCGACGGCTACGGCGGCCGCGAAGGCTACGATCGGTTCATCGCGACCGAGGCATGGCAAGGCGCGGTCGACAATGCCGTGCGCCAAGCCTTGATCAATCTCGAAGCGGTTCCGGCGCCTGCCGGCGAAATGGATGTGGTGCTGGGTCCCGGCTGGCCCGGCGTGATGCTGCACGAGGCCGTCGGCCACGGCCTGGAAGGCGATTTCAACAGGAAGCAAACCTCGGCCTTCGCTGGACTGATGGGACAGCGCGTCGCCGCCAAAGGGGTCACCGTGATCGACGACGGCACCATTGCGCAGCGCCGCGGCTCACTGTCAATCGACGACGAGGGCACTCCAAGCAATCGCACCCTCTTGATCGAAGACGGTATTCTCGTTGGTTATATGCAGGATCGCCAAAATGCGCGGCTGATGGGCATGAAGCCGACCGGGAACGGCAGGCGCGAGAGCTTTGCCCATGTGCCGATGCCGCGCATGACCAATACTTACATGCTGGCGGGAACGCACGAACCCGCCGAGATCATCGCCTCGGTCAAGAACGGCATCTATGCCAGCTATTTCGGCGGCGGCCAGGTCGATATCACATCGGGCAAATACGTCTTTCAATGCACCGAAGCTTACCGGATCGAGAACGGCAAGCTTGGCGCGCCGATCAAAGGCGCCATGCTGATCGGCAATGGGCCGACCGACCTGCACCGCATTTCGATGATCGGCAACAATCTTAAGCTCGATAACGGCATCGGCACTTGCGGCAAGAACGGTCAAGGCGTGCCGGTCGGCGTCGGCCAGCCAACGCTGCGCATCGACCGCATCACGGTTGGCGGTACTGCCTAATCAGAAACGTTGGCGCTTCGGCGGGCGTAGCAGGGCTTTACCGCACCACGCCGGAAATGCAGCACGGCCGATGCCGCGGCGGCTTGATCGCATCCTTGAGAAAGCAGCGTGCTGAGGCGGCGCCATAACCGGGCCGGCGAAAGGTCCAAGCCCGGCAGCGCTGCTCGCTTTGGCAGGCCTCGGCGCAAGCTTTGCCTTTGGTATCCGGGGGCGTTTCGAACCAACGATAATCGCCGCCGAAGCGGTCGATCGAATATTCGAGCGCGCCGGCGCGCGGCTCGACTACGCCAGCGCCGCGCACGCCTGATACGCAGCAGCTTGATTCCTTCGCCGGCACCACTTCACGCTTGAGCCAGCACATCGCCGGGCCGCCCGAAGGCGGCGGATAGGAGAAGCTCCAGGCGCGGCAGCCTTTGTCGCGCTCGCAGCGGGCGGCGCATACCGTCGGATCGCCGTTGGCGACCGGCGCGCTGGTGTAATCTCCGCCCGGCCGGTCATAGCCGGTTTGCGCCGCGCCATTGGTGACGTGACCGACCGCAAACGCCAGCAGCGCGGCAATACCAAATATGATCGCCCGGTTCGCGCGCGGCTCGTGCATCCTCGACTGTGGCGTGGCGCTTCGCACGCTTCCTCGCACGCTTCCTCGCACCGGGGCACCTGATCGCGTAAGAACTCTCACAAGAATTTCTCGCCTCCGGGCGGCTCGTCAACGGCCGCGCAATGCAAGCCGTGACACGCCCGCGTGTTTGCCGCCGAAATCTTCGCAGCCTCGAACCTGCGCGGCGCTGGTTTCTTCGGCCTTACGCGTTAGCGAAAATGTTTCGACAATTTCAGTCCTTGGGCTTGGTAATTGGAGCCGATACCGCTGCCGTAAAGCTGATCGGGGCGCGCCAACATTTTCTCGTAAACCAGCCGGCCGACAATCTGTCCGTGTTCGAGGATGAACGGCACCTCGCGCGAGCGAACTTCCAGTACCGCCCGCGAACCCAATCCGCCGGCGCCCGCATAGCCGAAGCCGGGATCGAAGAAACCAGCATAATGGACGCGGAACTCGCCGACTAGCGGATCGAACGGTACCATCTCAGCGGCAAAGTCCGGCGGCACCTGCACCGCCTCGGTGGACGCAAGTATGTAAAACTCATCGGGATCGAGGATTAGCGTCCGATCGGCGCGCGCCGCAATCGGTTCCCAGAAATCGCCGACGTCGTAGGCGGCACGCCGCTCGATTTCGATAACCGCGGTATGCCGCTTGGCGCGATAGCCGACAATGCCATTGCTGCGCGAGTCATCAGGCTGTCGCTGCGCCCCGACCAAATCGATACTGACCGCAATGCCGTCGCCCATGACCGCTTCGGCGCGATCGACCAGCCGTTCACGCGCATGCAGCGCGCGCAAAGCCTCGCCGGATAGCGCGGCATCGCCGTGGCGCAAGCGCAATTGGGAAAGGCGCGAGCCTTCGCGCACCAATACCGGAAACGTCTTCGGACTGATCTCGGCGTAAAGCGGCCCAAGGTAGCCGCCGGCAATGCGGTCGAAGCCGCGGGTCTCGTCGGCGATCACGCGGGTGAACACATCGAGCCGGCCAGTTGAGCTTTTCGGATTGGTCGCCGCGGCAATATTCGACGGCAAGGCCAAGCTTTCAATCAACGGGACGATATAAACGCAATTGGTTTCCAGCACCGCGCCTGTGCTCAGCGAAAATTCGTGCAGTTTCAGCTCGGCGATGCGTTGCGCTACGGTGATGCCCGGACCCGGCAGAAAGCTCGCGCGTACACGATAGGCCACTGCGCCCAGGCGCAGATCGAGACTGGCCGGCTGAATTTGATCCGCAGCGAAGGGCCGAACGGCGCGAATTGCGCCTTGCTCCGCGAGCGCCGCAATCATGCGGTCGGGCAGAATTCCTTGCTGGGAGGCGGCAAAGGTCAGTGGCATTTGCGGACCGCGGCGTTCTAAACCGCTGCGATCTAAGCTTATGGCCGGTTTGACGCAAAGTCGGCCGCGGCGTATACACCGCGTTATCCCGTGGTCATTTGAGCCGGCCGGCTTGCAGCCACGTAAAATAAGTCGCTAAAAGGCCGGGGACGCATGAGCCCGGCCCGAGGATTTATCCCGGCCGGGTTTTGTTTTGGCCAAGCTGTCCGCGGCCAAACCGCTTGTTGGCAAGGAGGGCCACATGTCCGCGTCCGCGAAAAAGGACTACCGGCCGGAGACGCGCCTCGTTCAATCCGGCACCTTGCGTTCGCCGTTCGGCGAGACTTCGGAAGCGCTGTTTCTCACGCAGGGCTATGTCTATGACACCGCCGCCCAGGCCGAGGCGCGCTTTAAGGGCGATGATCCGGGCTATCAATATTCGCGCTTCGCCAATCCGACGGTCGATATGTTCGAGCGGCGTATGGCGGCGTTCGAGGGCGCCGAGGCGGCACGCGCCACCGCGACCGGCATGGCGGCCGTAACGCTGTCGCTGGTCGGCCAGCTCAAAGCCGGCGACCACGTCGTTGCGTCGAAGGCGATGTTCGGGTCGTGCCGCTATGTCGTCGAGGATTATCTACCGCGGTTCGGCGTCGCCTCGACACTGGTCGATGGCTGCAATCTCGATGCCTGGCGCGAGGCTGTGCGGCCGACCACCAAGACCTTCTTCCTGGAATCGCCGACCAATCCGGCGCTCGAAGTGATCGACATTGCCGCCGTGGCCGAAGTCGCACATGACGCCGGCGCGACGCTCATCGTCGACAATGTGTTCGCGACGCCGCTATTTCAAAGCCCGCTGGCACTCGGCGCCGACTGCGTTGTGTACTCGGCCACCAAGCACATCGACGGCCAAGGCCGCTGCCTCGGTGGCGTTATTCTCGGCTCGCAGAAATTCATCATGGACAAAATCCATGTTCTTATCCGGCAAACCGGCCCGTCGATGTCGCCGTTTAACGCGTGGGTGCTGCTCAAAGGGCTTGAGACGCTCGCTGTGCGCGTGCGGCGGCAGACCGACAGCGCGGCAACGCTTGCGGTCGCGATCGCCGGACATCCGAAAATTTCGCGGCTCATCTATCCGGGCCGGCCGGATCATCCACAGGCCGCGATTGTGCAGAAGCAGATGCGCGGCGGCTCGACGCTCGTTGCTTTTGAAATCAAAGGCGGCAAGCGCGGCGCGTTCCGTTTTCAGGATGCGCTCAAGCTTATTCGCATCAGCAACAATCTCGGTGACGCGAAAAGCTTGATCACGCACCCGGCAACGACGACGCACCAGCGGCTCACGCCAGCACAACGCGCCGAGCTCGGCATCAGCGACGGATTGGTGCGTGTGTCGGTCGGGCTCGAACATCCCGACGATATTGTCGATGACGTGCTTGCGGCTCTGGAAGCGGTATGACGCGCCACTAAAGCGGACTCCCGATACGCCTAAGACTTTCGCTTTAGGGCAAGTCCGGCTTCGCCGAAATCATGGCGGGACGAACCGCGGCGGCGGCGACCGGGCGCGTCGCGGCCTCCGCAATGGCATTGCCAAGCAGCTTGGCAATGCAAGCATAGCTCCAGTCGTTCATGTGCAGATGGTCCGGCGAGACGAAAGCATCGAATGAAAGATGCAGCGCGTCATGCCAGTTACGCATCACGGCGAAGCGCTGGAATAGGTCGACATCTTCCTGCTTTGCCGCGAGCGCAATCTGCTCAAGCATGCCTTGTGTTTCCGACTTGGCAAGCACCGCCGGCGCGAATTGCGGATCGATCAGGACCACGTCGGCGCCGGCCGCCTTGAGTTGCTCGATGCCGTCGTGCAGTTGCAGGGAATGCGGGCTGAGCGGGTGATCGCGCAACACCGAATTGGTGCCGATCTGCCACAGCACGAGTTGCGGATGCGCCGCGATCACGTCGGCTGCGAACCGCGCCATCATGTTCGTCGTCTCTTCGCCGTTGACGCCGCGATTAAGCACCGTGATGTCGCGGCCGGGAAAGCGCGCCCGCAATTCAACGGCGAGGCGACTCGGGTAAGTCGCGTCGGACGAACTCGCGCCGGCGCCGGCAGTCGATGACGAACCGATCGCGACGATCGTGAGCGGCTGGCCATTGGCTAGGCGCCGCATGGTATGGAGCAGAGGCCGTTTGAAATGCGCCAGCTCGGCGGGCGCCGTGCAAACCAGCTGCGACGGGACCGCAGGAGCGGCGGGTGCTGACGAGGTGAGCGGCTTTGTCGCAGTGCCGGAGCCGGCCACGGCTGGGATTGCAGGTGGGGTGCCGGCAGGCGCGGCAACCGGGTTGGCTTGCGAGACCATATGCTGCGCCGCCGCAGATATTTGCGTGGCGGACACCGGCGCGCTCATTTGCGCGCTTGCGCTGTGCAGTGCAACAAATTGGGTCGCGAAAAGCACGGCGGCTGCCGTGGCCTGCGCGCGACAGGTGAATTTTATTTGTTTGTTGGAAGACATTAACGCGTCGTTTGCATTCTTACGGCGTCCAGATGCGCGGCATTAATGATCTGAGACGCCAAGGCCCGGCCAATGCACTCGTGAACTCGTCGCGCCATATCATACTTCTTGGTGGCGGCATAGAGGTCGAAAGTCCCAACATCGTTCCAATATTGCATGATGGCCAAACGATCGAACAATAGCGCGCTGCGCTGCTGGGCAACGCGGCGCATCACGTCGGCATAAACTGAAACATCGAGCATCGAAGCGGTGCGCGGGCTGTATTGCATGTTCATGAGAATGACATCCGCGCCGGCAGCCTGGATTTTATCGATGCCGGTATCGAGGCTGGTGTGAAAGTCATCGACCTCGACGCCGTTGAGCGCGTCGGCCGTTCCGGCCTGCCAGACAACCAAGCTCGGTTTGTCCTCGGCGAGGATTTTGTCCAATCCGCTGAGTATATTCGCGGTGGTTTGCTTTGGCGCAACGTGGGCTGTCACCTTGATCTCGCTGCCGGGCAATTGCTGTTTGAGCGCCTCCTCAAGCCGCGCTGGGTAAGCAAACCGCGCCCCGTCGGGACCGGCCAGCGCCGAGGATCCGGTCCCCAGCACGGTGATATCCAGTCGATGCTTGTCCTTCATCTCATCGGTCGTGTGAGTAAGATCGATTTCGCTTTCGATAAACGAAGCCGGCACGTCGCAGGCATCAGGCTGCGGTTCGGCAACGGCCGCCCAGGCCGGCAAGCAGCTAAGCGCAATAGTCGCAATCAGCGCACTGATCAGTTTCATGCCTCGCCTCCCGCGAGGTCTGCGTCCGGCGCTTTGGTCCGGCCGGCGGGGCTTCGCCCTTCTATCTGTTTGTACCATGATATCAGACTAGCTGTCGCAACCATGATCAAGATGCCGACAAGGCTAATGAGTGTCTGAATCAGGGGCCCGCCGGACCATTCGCCGATGATGAATTGACCGGCAAAGGCCAGAAACACGCCGAGACAGAAAATTTCGAGCGAATGTTGCCCGCATAAGATCGCCGGCCGCAGATAGGGAGATTTCAACAATGGCCAATCGCGTGGAATGAAGCGTACGGTCACGGCGGCCAGTGCGAGAAAATGAGCAAAGCGCAGCACGTCGAGATTGGTCTTGTCGATTGGATACATCCATTCGCTCAGCCAGATGGGAACGAAACGGCCGAGCGGTTCGACATACCACGTCAAGGTGACCGATAAGGCGAAGATGAGGTACGTGATCGCGATCGCCAGCACCACCGGCGAGCGCAGCACCGCAGTCAGCCGCTGCGCGCCGCCGAGCGCGCACCACGCGCCGAACACAAACAGCAATTGCCAGGCAAACGGATTGAAGAACCAGACGCCGTTCGGATAGGCCGGCAGATTCCAGTTCAGATTCCATGCCAGCACATAGACCAGCGCCGATCCCGCGAGCGCAAAGGCCGGCTGCCGGATCAGCAGCCAGAGCATCGGCGGAAAGAACAGCAACAACATGATGTAGAGCGGCAGCACATCCATGTTGACCGGCTTGAACTTCAAGATCAGGGCCTGGAAGATCGTGACATCCGGCTGCTTGAGGAAGTCGAGGATGTTCATTTCTTCGGCATAGAGTGGATTTTCGAACGTGGCCGCGACGTAAGCGATTTCCGCCATAAAGATCGTGAACAAAAAAATGTGCGCCACATAGATTTGCCAGGCGCGCCGCAGTACCCGCGCGCTGGCAATGAGAATGCCGCGCTCGCGCATCGCGCGGCCATAGACGAAAGCTGCCGTATAGCCAGAAATGAAAATGAAGATTTCGGTGGCGTCGCTGAACCCGTAATTACGGATGGTGAACCAGTTCACGACGTTCTGCGGAATGTGATCGAAAAAAATCAGCCACAGCGCCACGCCCCGGAACAGATCAAGCCGCAGGTCCCGTCCGCCCGGCGGCGGCGGGGCAGCCGTCCCTGAGGTTAGCAACAGTTTAGGAATGACGAGATGCTTCACAGCCGCCTTCACGATCATTTATGCCGCTGCGGGCTATTCGCCGCCATCATTTTACGCAGCAACCTATGCAGCATGCATAGGCACTTCGATAGGGCACCGACGGGGCGCCGATTTTCCAATCTAGTCGGCAAGTATGGCTTGAGAAAGCTTGTTCTGACCGCTATGCAATCGAGCATGCCACGTCGTTCGCTCTTGTGCGGCATTAGCCGCGCAAGATGGAACCGCCGCGAGCACAGTCTGCCTTCGCGCGTGGTAGTGTGCAGTGAAATCACCAGAAATATTGCCGTATCGCTTGCATGTATCGTGCCGTGACCCGCAACATCGAAGTGGTGGTGACGCCGCGCTTTGTCGCCGATCGCTCGTCGCCGGAGAACAATTATTTCTTCTGGGCTTACACCATTTCGATCACTAATAAGGGCGACGATACGGTGCAACTGAAAACCCGCCATTGGCGCATCACTGATGCCCATGGCCGCCAGCAAGAGGTACGCGGCGCCGGAGTCGTGGGCGAGGAACCGGTGCTCAAGGCGGGTGAAGTGTTCGAATATACCAGCGGGGTCCCGCTGCAGACACCGTCGGGATTCATGACCGGCACTTACGGAATGGTCAGCGTCAGCGGCGAACACTTCGACGTCGACATTCCCGCTTTCTCGCTGGACAGCGGCAACGGCAAGCGCACGATCAACTAAAGCAGTTCCGCAGAGCAATCGTGCGCTGCGCGGCGCAAGGCGCAAACGATACGCGCGCCGCTGCCCACGACTCGCGTTGTTAGTTGCAACAGGGCGCTTCAGATCTAGCGACGGATCACGACGCCGCCCGCGGGCGCATCGATATCAAAACCGCGGTCGCGATCCCGCCAATGCTCGCGGCCGCGAATAATGACGTCCGCGTCCGGACGATGGACGCAGCGCGACACGCAGGTGCCGTGATCGCAAACTTCGCGGCATATCCGTTCGGCATTGGCGGCGTGGGAGAGTGCAAACCACAAGGCGGCGGTTGCGACGCCGATGAGGAATTTGGTCATCGTCAGCCTCCGCTCCGCCCCCTGCGGTCAGCCTCGGCTGTGCCCCGGCCTATCAAGTTCCGCGGCTACGGTTTGGTTCCCGACAAACCGGCGAGCTCTCACGCCGCGCTTGTCCGCCCACGGCCCGAACAAAGGTCTATGGCTTTTTATGTAGGAGATACAATTACTTGCGTGACTTCGGCTTCACCCACTGCAGCGCGAATAGCCACTGTGATCACGACGGCGGGCTTGCCGCACCGGTTTCGCTCGGGGCGAAGACATAGGCCGAGCTGCAAAACTCGCATGTCACGGTTATGCGGCCATCCTCCACCATCGCGTTACGGTCTTGCTGCGAGAAGCTCCGCAGCATGTTTTCGACGCCAAGGCGCGAGCACGAGCATTGTGCGGCCACAGGCGTGGCGCGAAAGACGCGGACTCCGCGCTCGTGAAACAGGCGAAAAGCCAGCCGCTCGCTCGACAGCGTCGGGTCGAGCAGTTCGATGTCGTCGACCGTCGCGACCAGCGAACGGCCTTCGACCCAGGCTTCGTCTTCGGGCAGCACGTGCGGCGCCGTGCCGGGCGGCGCATCGCCGGGATCAAGGTCGGCGCGGCGGGCACGTTCCGGCGAATTGGGCAGAAACTGCAGCAGAATTCCGCCGGCGCGCCAGTGCCGCCGTGGACCGCCTTCGCCGGCGCGAAACTCTTCCGCTACGGCGAGCCGCACGCGGGTCGGAATCTGCTCCGAGCGGGCGAAATATTCATGTGCGGCCTGCTCGAGGTCACCACCTTCGAGCGGCACCAATCCCTGATAGCGGCTCATTTCCGGACCTTGGTCGATTGTCATCGCTAAGTGTCCGCGGCCGAGCAATTGCCCGGGTGTTATTTCGCCGCCGGCGGCCGCGACGCGCGCGGCGTCGAAACGGGCGCAGGCCCGCACCCGACCGGGCGCGGTGAAATCGACCACCAGCATACGAACCGGCCCGTCGCTTTGGGTTTGCAGAATGAAGCGCCCCTCGAATTTAAGCGCCGAGCCAAGCATGACGGTGAGCACGATTGCCTCGCCGAGGAGCTTCGCCACCGGCGCCGGATAATTGTGGCTGTCCAAGATGCGGTCGACCGCTGCGCCAAGCCGCACGATGCGGCCGCGCAGATCGAGCGCTTTGACCGCAAATGGAAGTATCGTGTCGTCAATTCCGGTTTCGGCGGGCTGGCGAACCGGGATGCCCAAATCGATATTGCTCATTGCCGGCGATATAGGTCCTGCGGGCGCGATTGTGAGGCCCGCGACCTCACCGACCATTCGCCTCTAGGCACCAAGTCAATATCCCTTTTTGTGCATGCAGCCGGTTTTCGGCCTCGTCGAAAACCACCGAATGCGGCCCGTCCATCACCTCGTCGGTCACTTCATTGCCGCGATGCGCCGGCAGGCAATGCATGAAAATGGCGTCGGGCTTGGCGCGCGCTATCAGCCGTTCGTTGACCTGATAGCGCTTGAGCAGATTATGGCGACGCGCGCCATTGCGCTCGCCCATGGAAACCCAGGTGTCGGTAACGACGCAGTCGGCGCCTCTAACGGCTTCATCGGGATCGGCGCCAAGCGTGATAGGTGCACGAGAGGATTTGATCCATTCGATCAGAGGCTTCTTTGGCGCCAATTCCACGGGCGTCGCCACGCGCAGATTGAAATCGAAGCGCGCCGCCGCATGCATCCATGACGTCAGGACGTTGGTCGCGTCGCCGGTCCAGGCGACGGTCCGGCCGCGGATCGGACCACGATGTTCCTCGAAGGTCATGACGTCGGCGAGCACCTGGCACGGATGCGAGTGCCGCGTCAGGCCGTTGATTACAGGTATGGTGGCATGGCGCGCCAGTTCGCTGACCGCGGCCGGATCGAGCATGCGGATCATGATCGCATCGACATAGCGCGACAACACGCGGGCGGTGTCGGCCAGCGTTTCGCCGCGGCCGAGCTGCATCTCTTCGGCGGTCAAAAGCATGGCGTCGCCGCCAAGCTGGCGCATGGCGACCTCGAACGAGACGCGGGTGCGGGTCGAGGGCCGTTCGAAGATCATCGCCAATGTCTTGCCGGCGAGCAGGCGCTCGCTGCGGTCCCGGCGCGATTTGATCGCGCGGGCGGTTTCAATCATGCCGCGCAAATCGGCAGCGGTGACCTCTATCAAGTCGAGGAAGTGGCGGATGACCTTCATCCGGCGGCCCCTTCTTTGCGTCGCGGAGCGGCGCTGGACGGCGCTTTGTTGCTGCCGCTGAGCCGCGCGCAGGCCCGATCGAG
>WNGJ01003629.1_pt1 | contig 15901 bp, 16 predicted proteins | sample 5400611 | NCBI WGS metagenome assembly WNGJ01 (sample SAMN13153375, study PRJNA577476) | soil metagenome | isolation source: 40 cm soil or saprolite under Garry oak tree replicate 1 | place: USA:California | collected 2016-06-15 | reverse complement strand
TCGACATGATCACGAAGCTGCGACGGATCCTCATCGCCGCGCAATTTCACCCGGGGGTGCCCCGCCAGCCCACCCCCGAAGAAATCCACGCCGTCCGCCTGGCCTGGGCCCAGGCAGCGGCCTGATCGCGAAAGTCGAGGTTTCTAACTAGAGGTAATTTTTCGGACAACAGTTCGCGACCAGCCGATAACCGGCGAGTGGCTGGCGGGCGGAGGTAACCGAACGATGCGAAACGTGACGCTCCTGCCGCCGGCCAGGCCCCTTCCCGCCATCGCCGCGGAGCTGAGATCGGCGGTCCGCGGCTTCCTGGCCGGCGAGCGAGCCGCCGGCCGCTTCGTCCCGGCCTGCGACGCCTGGCTCTCCGGCTGGGACGAGTCGTTCAGCCGCCGCCTGGCCGCCCACGGCTGGGTCGGCATGACGATACCGCCGGAGTACGGCGGCCACGGGCGTTCGGCGCTGGAACGCTACGTCGTGGTGGAGGAGCTCCTAGCCGCCGGGGCTCCGGTCGCGGCCCACTGGGTCTCCGACCGGCAGATCGTGCCCAACCTGCTGCGCTACGGCAGCGAGGAACTCAAGCGGCGCTACCTGCCGGCCATCGCCCGGGGCGCCTGTTACTTCGCCATCGGCCTGTCCGAACCGGACGCGGGCTCCGACCTCGCCGCCGTCAGGACGGCCGGCACCCGCGCCGACGGCGGCTGGACCGTGTCCGGCGTGAAGATCTGGACCAGCGGCGCCCATCGAGCGCACGCCCTCATCGCCCTGCTCCGCACCGGCCCGGCCGACGGCCGGCAACGTCACGTCGGCCTCAGCCAGCTGCTCATCGAGCTCGACCAGCCGGGCGTGACGATCAGGCCGATCATCTCGATGACCGGTGAGCATCACTTCAACGAGGTCGTGTTCAGCGACGTGTTCGTGCCCGACGCGCAGGTGGTGGGCACCATCGGCGACGGCTGGGCGCAGGTGACCTCGGAGCTGGCCTACGAGCGGAGCGGCCCGGAACGGCTGCTGTCCACCTTCGTGCTGCTGGACACGCTGGCCGGCGAGCTCGCGTCGCGGGCGGGCGACGCGCGCGCCCGCGACGCACTCGGCCAGGTGGTCTCCCGGCTCTGGGCGTGCCGCCAGATGTCGCTGGCGGTGGCCGGGGCACTCGCCGACGGCGAGGCGCCTGAGATCGCCGCGGCGCTGGTGAAAGACATCGGGACGCGGCTGGAAAGCGAGGTCATCGAGGTAGCCCGGTTGCTGACGGCGGCCGAGCCCGATCCGGAAGGCGCCGGGATCGCCGGGCTGCTGGCGCACGCGATCCTGCACGCGCCCGGGTTCACGCTGCGCGGCGGAACCAACGAGATCCTCCGCAGCGTGGTCGCCCGCGGGCTGGGACTGCGATGAGCGGGGCGATAAGCGCGGCGGATGGCGAGCGGGAACTGCTGCGGGAAACCGTCGAGGGCCTGCTCGCCGGGCACTGCACGCCCGAGCGCGTGGCGGCCGCAGCCGGGACCGGCTGGGACGCGGCCTTGTGGCAGGCCCTGGAGGGCACCGGCCTCACCCTCGCCGGATCGCCGGAGGAGGCCGGCGGCAGCGGCGGCGACTTGGCCTCGGCGGCCGACATCGCCGTGGCCGCCGGGGCGGCGGCCGCCCCGGTGCCGCTGGCGGAGACGCTCGCGGCCGGGATGCTGCTGGCCCGGGCCGGCCTGGCCATCCCGCCCGGCCCGCTCACCGTGGCGGCCGCCGCGGACCGGGGCGCGGCGCTTCGCCGGGGCGCGGCGCTTCGCCGGGTGCCGTACGGGCGCCTGGCCACGACGGTGGCCGCCGGGTCCGGCCCGGGCGGCGACTGGCTGGCCGTCATCGCGCCGTCGTCCCGGGTCCGGCCCGGCCGCAACCTGGCCGGGGAGCCGAGGGACGAGGTGGAGCCCGGCGCGGACGCCGAGGTGCACGACGCCCCGGCGGGAACGGCGGACTACGCCCGGCGCCTGCGGCGCCTGTTCCGGTCGCTGCTCATCGCCGGGGCCGCCCAGCGGGCCCTCGAGCTCACGGTGACGTACGTGCAGGAACGCGAGCAGTTCGGCCGTCCGCTGGCTCGGCTGCCTGCGGTCCAGCAGGAACTCGCCCGGATGGCCGGCGAGGTCGCCCTGATCGGCGCGGCGACGCAGGCCGCCGTGGCGGAGGAGCCGTCCGTGGCGGACGGTTCGGATGCCGCGTACGGCCTGGCCGAGGGGGACGCGATATCCGCGGTCCTCGCGGCGAAGGCCCAGGCCAGCCACAGCGCGGGGATCGTGGCCGCGATCGCGCACCAGCTGCACGGCGCGATCGGCACCACCGAGGAGCACCGGCTGCGGCTGACGACCACGCGGCTGTGGTCCTGGCGGGACGAGGACGGCCCGGCGGCCGAGTGCTTCGCCGAGCTCGGCCGGGCGGCACTGGGCGCCGCGACCGGGGCCGGCGGCCTCTGGCCGTGGATCACCAGCGGTCCAGGCCGGTGAGCCGCAGGGGCCCCCGCGGCCCGCGGGACGGCAGGCGGGGCCGGCCGGGGGTGAACCGGGGCGCGCGTGCACCAGACCCTGGCGTTCCAGCCGCAGCGATGGGTTCACCTGGCCGCTGGCCTGTCCGCCGGGGCATCGACGAGGAATGGCATCAGCGCTGGATCGACGAACGCCGTGGGCGGATAATCCGACGGGATTAGCAGGGTGAGCAGTAGGACCAGCAGTCCAACGATGAAGGTCACGCCGCTGGACAGTAGGATCCCAGCCGTCGTGAGCGCTCCCCCGCCCAGCAGGAGCATGGGCCGCCAGCGGGTCCGCGCGGCGCGCGGCAGACGCATCAGGCCGATGACTGCGAACAGCGCGCCAAGGCGGATCCACCTGTGGATCCGCCTTGTGCGTGCGAGCCGCCTGGCCCTCGGGACACCGTACCTGCAGGCCGGCCCGGTGGACGAGTTCCACACCACCAGGTTCCGGCGACGCGATCCGCGTCTCATCGCGGCCTCCTGCACCCGGCTCCGCTCTGGGCTTACTCCGGGTCCTCGTACTTGAAGGACAGCCGGAGCTTGGTCCTGTAGACGATGCCGCCGTCGTCATCTATGAGCAGGTCCTGCTCCACCACCTCGGCGACCCGCAGGTCACGGAGAGTCTTGCGCGCGGTGTTCACCGCGGTGACCGCGGCGTCCTCCCAGGACTGGGTGCTGGTCCCGATGACATCGATGACTCGGTACACGCTCACGGCATCCTCCTTGATTCCGGACCGCTGTTTCTGACACAGTTCCCCGGAACCCGGCGGGTATGCCCGTGATCAGGCCCGCAGGCCAGTTACGTCGCGGGCGATGATCGTCTTCATGATCTCGGACGTGCCACCGTAAATCCATGTCTTGTTAAGGAAGCTACCATGGAACTCGTGAAGTCACAGGTCAAAGGCAAGTTCTTGTTAGGTAGTGGCGTTGGCTGCAGTCTGCTGTCGGTGCCTGGTTCTAACATTTCGTCTAACACGGCCGCTGCCCGAGTCCAGGAGGCCTGACGTGGCATACGTGATCGAGAGAGCCAGTCGATCTGGCACGCGGTACGTCGGTATCTACCGAGCGGCTAACGGCAAGTACAAGTCCGCGGGCACCTACGACTCGCACGAACGGGCCTACGAGGTAGCCGAAGAGGAAGAGTGTCACGCGCGCGGGTTCCTGGAAGAGACCAGCCCGGCCGGCAAGGCCACGATGACGATCTCGGAGTTCTGCGAGCAGCGCTTCCTGCGTTACCACGCGGTGAGTCCGGGCACTCGCCAGGAGTACGGCTACCTGGCCAAGAACCATATCGTGCCGTACGTCGGTCACCTGCGGATCAGCGAGGTCAACCGGGAAACGTTCTTCAACCTGCTGGTCAAAGTTCTCCCCGCAGAGGAAGCCTCGCAGATCACCATACGCGCGACCCGCAAGGTCCTCTCGGCCATGTGCCAGATGGCATTCGATGAGGGCTACCGGAACAACAACCCCATACGAAGCATCCGGCTAAAACAAGGGCCGGCCAAACCGGTGCTTGTTGCCAGCCATGACCAATGGCGGCGCCTCGAAGAGGCAATGACTTATCCTCCCGCCAGGCTGTACGCACGGCTGAACGTCACCACGTGGGCCCGCCGCTGCGAGATGATCGGGTTCCGCCCATGCGACTTCGACTTCGGGCAGCAGATGCTGAATGTCACGCGGTCAACCGTCTACGTCAACGCTAAGTACCACCCCTCGGGGAAAGCGGGATGGTTCACCAAGCCGAATCCGAAGAACGGTGACTGGCGCCGGTTCGCCATCTCCAAGCAGATGTGCCAGGCAGTACAAGAACATATCGAGGAGTACGGCCTCGGCCAAGACGACCTTCTCTTCCCGCAGTGGATGCTCGCCTATGTGCGCTCCAGCCCAATTCCCGCCGATGACGACGAGCACCTTCCTCCGCTGGTATCCAAGGCCGGCATCGTCTATGAGCACGGCACGAAGGGTGCCAGGTACTCGATGAACTGCCACTGCGGGAAGTGCAAGGCTTATGCCGCCGACTACCAGCGCCAGTGGCGTCACCAGCAGAGGACACAGCGAGCGGGCGCAGGGGAACCCGGCAAGGCTAATAGCTGGCGCCGGGACGGCACTGAATTCGTCATGGCTGAGGTCTGGCTGCGCTTCTGGAACGCGGCGAGAGATGCAGCGGGCCTGCCCGAGGGTTTCACGCCCTACAATGCCCGCCACACGGGGATCAGCTGGGCGATCGACAAGGGAGTGGACCTGCAGAAGGTCCGTCAGCGCGCAGGACACGGCAGCCTCGAGGTCACGTCCCGATACGCTGCGATCCTCGATGAGCGCGACACCAGCCTCGCAGATACCCTTGAGGAGATCTTTGACGGTTCGCGTTCTGCGGTGGGCCGCCACGAACATACGACAGAGCCCGACGATGCGGCCGAGCTTCTTCCAATCAGCATCGATTAGTAGCCTCGCGAGCATCAACGATCGTCAGTGACCTTTCACGTTGCTCGCGCGCTCCTCTGTTGGCGATCATCAGGAACTGCCCAGAGACGGTCAACTCTGTCACATAATGTAACTGGTGCTGAATCTCGTCCACTCCTTATCCGCCGTTATGCACACTTATTGTGACCGATAATTATGCATTTCCAGGCGCACAGAATTGATCGTTCTATTGCTATCTTGTCAGGCGACTCCGTCAAGCTGTGAAGGCCCAACTGCGTCCTACTCGCGGGCGAGCTAAGTCAGCATACTGGTACTGCCGGTTGGCCTAAGCCGCCTACCATTCGTTAGGCTATGATCTCGCCGCCTCGCATAGAGCCAGCTCTTGTCTGAGCTGCTTGAGATTCGGGTGAGACATTGCGAGCTGATGCGACAGCAGCGCGACACAAGGGTCCTTATCCGGGGGACGATGAGTCGCGGTACCAACCACTGTCGCAGCTATTAGGAGAACCATGCCAAGCAGGGTTAGAAGGGCCTGCAAGTTAAAGTCCGGGATCTTGGTATCCTTCGTCCAGTTCCCGCGCGCGAGCGTTTCGGCTGTCGTGTTAGTGCCTCGCCCGCCTAGGATAAAGCTAAGGACCAAGGTGGCAAGCGTAACCGCCACAAGGACGTAGAAGATCGCCGACGCTTTGAAGTTCTGCTGGATGTACGTGAAGAGTGCCACACCGCCCGCGAGCACAGCCAGGGTCGCGGTGCCCACGTAGCTGCTGATGCTCGTCTTCATCAGCGCGGCCTGGCGCTCGTCCTCCGTCGTCTGGGACATTTGACCGCCTTCGTCAGAGGCTCAGTCCCACAAGTCCCACCCGGCAGTCCTTAGTCTGGACCACGACCTAGCAGTGGCGTTAATGACATCGTGGGCCGAGGCTGGTCCGCCTCCTACCGCCCGGTCCGTAATCAGGCCTGCATCAGAGCTGATAGCGCTCAAGAGGTCGCTCAGGTTCACCTCTCGCCCTCGCACTGTTGCAACTGGCCGAGCTACGAGTTCGGTGAAGGCTAGATAGAGCAGAAGCTCTCCGTCCGGCCTAAGGGCCGGTGAGGTTCCGTGGCGGCCGGTCCCTTCTTCTACGGCGTCGAAAACCTGCTCCGAGGACAGCCCCGACTGAAGCGCCCCTCCAGCAGATCCTTCACGTCTGATCTGCTGTATCCGATTCCGGAAGTAGGGCTCGTAGCGTGGATCCATGGTCCCTCCTTGTGGTGTGCCCCCGCACCGGCACGAGTGGGTCAGTCTTCGGCGGGATCTCCAACCGTAGTCCCTGAGACGGTTAGCGGACTGCCCATCTGGGGCCGTTGCCGGTCTTCCTGCGCAGCTAGGGACCCGATGTTCCCCTCACGGCTCTGCGATCCGATCTCAAGAACGCCTGTAGGTCGGGATGTCTGCCACCGCGCCGGGCATGGGCTAGGGGCCGAGTCTTGGGAGGAACCACGAGGGATGGAGAGAAGCGCAGAATCGGCTCACTGGAGTGGGGCGGCCGTCGTCGCGCTGCGTAATCAGCGCTCGTCTGGACCGACGCGCACACTGCCGCCGATATGCATGGAAGCTCAGACTTCCCGCAGTGCCGTCCGTGCCGCACTGAACCGGCTGATCTGTGTGCCCCTCGGCCTCATGGCCGTGTTGGGAGTTCACTCACATGCCGATGAGAGTGTGAGTCCAATGCTACGGATTAGTGCTCGCCGGCGCAGTGGCCCCCATGATATTTGCTTCTCGTTCAGCGAAGGTATTTATTGCCTTTTCAAGGCTGTCTCGGTCAGCCACCGGGAGCTGCGTGATAGCATAAGAGCGAATATCCCACCACAGGTGCTCGTACTGTGTTTTCTGGGCAAGATCCGTGGCATAACTCTGTTCGGGCCGCGCGGCGACTATCCCAGCGGCGACCAAACCCACAATGGCCGCGCCGATTCCGATGATGGTTGCGGCGACGCCATGAACGCTGCCGATCAGGGTTCCCCCGGTCAGAGTCGCTACCGCTGCGCTCGCGCCAGCCGACCCCCGCTGGAACCAGTGAGAGGTCTCAGTTCCCACGGCCGCTTCGTTTCGCTTGACCAGCACCCTGCACGACCTGTCCACAAGCTCGTCTACCCAGCTCAGCTTTTCTGGGTCGTTTTCGTCGGCCAGCTGCTTAACCCAGGTATTTCTGAGCTGGTCCGGAGCCGGCCAGCCCCATTTAGCCCTCTCCGCTTGGCGTCGGTTAGGTAGGAGTTTCATTTTCTGACCTCAATCTGCTCAAGCCGTTGGGAGACGTCCGGCATTTCCGGATTGAGCGCGTCGTCTGCCTTCATGCTAATGAGCGTCCGGCACTTAGGGTTTCTGCTGTTTCAGCCAGTCGCGCGCGGCTTCCTGGCCGTTCTCGAACAGTGTCTGCTGCTGCTCCGGTGTGATGTCGAAGTCGGTTGCCTTTATCCCGGCATTGTCGACGAAGATCGCTTTATCTGGTGGGACGTAATAGCGGCCAGCATTGTCGAGCACTGTCTCCAGGCACGCGATTGCTTCCGAGACAACGCTGTCGGTGCCATGGCCGCCCGCGATGCTGGTCTGCTTCGCCGACAGCTTGATCCCGATCGTGGGCCAGCGCGCCTCAGCGCCGTCGGCTCGGTCGAACACGTCGACTGGGAAATTGTCCAGCAGCCCGCCGTCCACCCAGGTGACCCGCCCAGCGGCGGCGGCTATGTCGGCCACGTCGGCGGTCACCGCCGCAGCTCGGATTCGGACCGGCTCGAAGAAGAACGGGATAGACATCGATGCCCGCACCGCATCGACGATCCGCTGGTGGTCGGCATCAAGCCCGTAGTTGACGTAGTCCCATGGCAGCCGGACCAGCTTGCCCCGGGTGATATCGGAGGTATGCACGACAAGTGAGTAACGCTGCCGGGCAGTCCACGTCTGGTCGGCGCCGGGATCATCCAGCCGCAGGTCGCCGAAACGGGTGATCCCGATATCGCTGAGCACGCCGCCGAGCCAGTCGAGCAGGTAATCCCCGTCATACAGGCCCATGTGCAGCAGCAGGTGCTCAGCGTCGCCCAGACCGCCCAGGGCTGCCCGCAAATGGCTTGTGGCCATGAACTGCTCGAATTTAACCTCCTGCAGGTAGCCCGGCAATTTGCCCACTGGCTTCCCGGCCTTGTTGAGCGCTGCGATGATCGCCGCTGCGATGGCGCCAGCACTCGTCCCGGCGACCCGCCGGAACCGGTATCTGGCCTGATCAAGGGTCAGGATCGCGCCCGCCAGTCCTATGCCTTTGACCCCGCCACCTTCCAGGACGAGGTCAGCTGGCTTTTCGGTACCAGCAGCAGGCGAACTCTCCGTCGGTGTGGCCGCAGTCTGATCAGTCATTGCTCCTCGATTCGCGACTGGCGGTCCGGTCCCGCGTGTGCTGGGCCTCGTGCCCCTTTCCGGGACTCCGCCGACAGCCAGCGCCCAGTGATACCCACGAAGCGGGCGTGACTACCGGGGCCATTTTTGCGAATTGCCCTGATCGCCCACGCTTCGCTTATACACCGGCCGCGACACAGCCCTGTATCTTATTTACCCAGATGGCAGCGTGATTAACACGAATGCATCAGGTAGCGGTCAGCTTCTCCAGCTTCTGCCGGTACCACATGGTAGCCACCACGTAAGCATCGAGCAGACCGATCACCGCCAGCCCGCGTCTCCCGGACTCAAGCTCCGGCAGACGTCCCACATTGCCGAAATGAGTACGTGTGACCTTGCGCACCCCATAGTTGTTACTAACATGCCTTGAGTGCTCGGCTCTCCTCCTGAATAAGTAGATTCAACAGCGGACGGGGACTATTGAACCACGAGGGTGCGAAAGGTATTGAAAATGACCTTGCACTGCACAACGTACGGGCCGTTACATCTTCCATCCGGAACCTGTAGATCTTGCGCTCTCCGGTCCGTAGCAACGAAATCCATCCGTTACTGTCACTAAGGACATAGCCCACCATTGACTGTGGGCTCGAATTCGCCAAGGTAAGAGTCTCGTGAGGAAGCCACACAGCATAAAGCAGAGGGTTCAAGACCAGGATAAAAGATAGGGTTCCCACAACACTCCGCGTCCCTACCCGCCCAATCACTCCTATCCACTTACGTCTATCATTGGTGGATTTCTTTGTCTTTGAGGCAGCCCATGCGGCGACACCGGAAATAAGTCCGAGGAAGGCACCTGATGCCATCACCGCCCATGGCGTCAGGACGAAACCAGCCACGGCAGCAGCAGAGAATCCGGCCCATACACGAATATCACGCGGAAGTTTGCCAGCCAATAGCAAGTTCTTGACAATTTGGAACGTCGCCAGCCCGAGCGCGGCTGCTGATATCAATGGGAGTGCCGACAGGAGCCCTCCAGCAATCACTGTAGGAAGACCAGCACTGTTGAATACGCCAAGTGCCGTCGGTGTATCCCCACGAGCTATCCAAATAACCTTAATCACCACAAAGCCAAAGGCCAGAACAGTGATAAACTGCCACATGTCTTTTCTGTTAGACAACCTAGATATTATCCTGAGCCACCCCGGCCTCTTGGCATCTTTCTCACCGGCAATTGGCGACGGATTCGTGCCGTGGAGACAAATTCGGTTCACCTGACAGCTGGTAAGGTCCACAATCACAGCCTCCGGGACGTCGCTCAGGTCTAGATCACCATCGATAACTGCGCCCCGCAGCCGGACACCACCTGGACTCTGTTCATCTCCGACATGGCTGAGCAAGATCTCGCGAAGAACGCTCGCTCGCAGCGTGCGCTCGCGCTCAGGGCATCCACTGAGGTCGACTTCTTCACCTGCATTCACTCCAGCTACCAACCGCAGCTCAGCAGGCCTCATGCCGGTCCTCTCCATGTATGACAAACTAAGGGCCGAAGGGCGCTAATGGTAGATGTCCTGAGCCGGTTTCCCAGCTAATCCTTCCGCGCATTTGCGGCCCAGCGCCTTCGCCGTTCCGGGGTGCGGTGCCTCCCGGATTCGCGCGGCCGTCTCAGCATGCCGCACAGCAATGCCTTACCCGCCATCATGAAATGCTCCACCGAGCGGCAGGCCAGCCTGTCCACGGTAAACCGGGAATCCCTTTGGAGCATCCAAGATGAGCACCCTCATTTGCCGCCGACAGGGCGGCCGACTCATGCGGAGCGGTGTTCACGCGCGTAGGCGTCGAGCCGCTTGAGCTCATCGGTGTAGATGGCACCCACCACCCTCGGCGCGAATATGCGCTCAAAGACCCCCCGATCCCCCGGCGCCGTCCCAGATCGTGGAGATCCGCACGAGCGACGCGCCGTCTCGCGGGGAGACCGTGGTCGTCGTGCCAGGCTGGAGCCGGTATCGGACTCGGTGACGACCCGGCCCGGTTCGAGCTCGTCCACCCTCATCCGGTACTCGCGGGTGCGTCCCATCGCGGTCACCTTGAACCGCGTGATAGTGCCAACGTCAGTAAGCGTCGTTCGTGTGCAGGACGGGACGCACGCCGCATCGCTGGTCCTTGGAGAGGCCATGCCGCAGACTATGAGCTTGGTCAGGCGCCTCCTGATTTCAGATAAGGGAAGTCTCGACCACGGTCTGTACTCCTTCGCAGGTAGTTGGACGTCCCACTTACGGGCGGGTAGCAGCGAACCTCGCGCCGTACTAGGTCATCGGTTGCCACGCCTTACTGTCCTTGCGTGATGGGCTTTTCGCGTACAGGTCGTGGAGGTTGAGCGTCGCTGATAGCTGGGTGTTGAAAGCCGGGTCATCCGGCAGGTTTCGACGCCGGGGGGTGTGCAGTGAGACTAGGTGACCTGACGCGTAGCTTGAGGCGTCCCGACACGGTGGCCAACGTCGAGTTGTCTGTCGTGTTCGGGGTGCTGAGCCTGCGGGCCTTTGACCTGATACAGGGTACGTTTGCCATGGTCACGGGCAGTCTGACTGCCTCGACCAATCCGGGACTCGAGCTGGCCGTTTTCCTGCTGCTGGTAGCGGAGTCCGTCCTGCTGGGTGCCTGGCTGGCGAAGCGCCAGTCCGTGCAGCCGTGCGCTTGGCCGATCATGGTCGATTTCGGCTTGGCCCTGGTCACGGTCGGCTTGGTGCCCGCGTACATCTCTCGGTCCGCAGTCTGGACGGGATGGCCCTGGCCTGTGCCCGTGACGCTGTCCACGGTCGTTCTGCTCGGCGCCAGCTTTGCGCGCTGGCGATTCGTGCTTGCCTGTTCGGGCGCGCTGGCGCTGGTCTATGTTGTGGTGATGATGTTGCCTCTCAGCGGCGACAGCTTGGGCCGGTCCACCGCGGTGGTCAACGCGCTCGCGTATCCGGGATTCGCCCTCCTGGCATTCCTGTTTGTTCGTTTCGTGCGCCGGCTCGCCACTATCGCTGATGAAGCCCGGGCCCGGGTGGCTGAGCTGGAGCGTGAACAGGGTAAGGCGCGTATCCATGAGCTTCTCAGCTACCTGAGGCTGGACCGGTTCGCTGAGTCGGACGAGGAGATGCGGCTGGTCATGATCGCCGATGCCCAGGCGAAATATGAGGAGATGAGCTCGTATGTTTACGGCACCGAGAACCTCGGCGACTTCAAGGCGCACCTGCGCAAGGCTCTCAAACTGCACCCCAGCCTGCGGGTGCGCACGGTAGTAAATCTTGACAGCGGTGCCGAGCTGGCGGAGGACGTACTGGAGCAGTTGCAGCGTGCGCTGGATACCGCGCTGTCCAATGCCGAGCAGCACGCTGTCGGCGCCGAGGTCGTAGTTTCGGCGCGGTCTGAGGGCGGACAGCTGGTCGTCACCGTGCGGGATGACGGTCCGGGATTCGACCTTGCCAGCACGCCGCAGGGCTTCGGGATCGGCGAGATTCTCGGCCGGCAGCTTGAGGCGGTCGGGGGGCACGGGATCGTGGACTCTGCCCCGGGACGCGGAACGGAAGTGCGGATCACCCTCCCTGCGAGGCAGTCATGACCACGGGGCCGCCGGTGCTTCCGCTGGCCTCAGCCGACGGGCCGGTGCGCTATGTAATCATCGATGACGAGCCGAGATACCGCCAAGGACTCGGGGCGGCAAACGGCGCGCGGCTGGAGCAGGTCGGGGGATACGGATCAGTTGATGACTTCATCTGCATTCAGCGAGAACCCTGTCATGTCGTCATCCTTGACCTGTGCCTGAACAGGCAGACCGGCGACAAAGCCGTGCTTCAGGGTGTCCTGGCCATCCGGCAGCTCGCCGGCCGGTTCGGTCACCGCGTCCTGGTTCACTCAGGCGACCCCAGGCCTGAGCCCGTCGCTCGCTGCGTGGCCGCCGGCGCGGCCGGATTCGTCGATAAGTACAACAATGACTTCGGGGTGCTGGCGCAGGCGGTGGACGAGATCGGCCGCAACGGCCACATCGTGACCGGCTCGCTGCACAACGCGCTGCGCATGTTGGCCAGGAAATGCCGCGACGTCCGCCTGTCGGACACGCTGGAAGAAACCCTCGTACTGCTGGACCAAGGCATGAAGGACGTTGAGATCGCTAAGCTACGCTGCCTGTCCGCCAAGACGATCGAGGACCATAAACGCAAGATCCTGGCGGAGTTCGGGGACGACCTGGAGGCACGGATTTCGGGTTTCGCCAATCTGACCCGCGAACTGGGGATCGCGCCGGGCGACATTGTCAATGACCGCGCGGGACACCGGCCGCGCCGCGGACTCATCACCCGGGCCATGCCCTGGCGACGCAGTCACCACGATTGACTGAAAGTACCGGGCACGCCCGGTACAAACTGGCTGGCTCAGCCTTCAAGCTAGGTATGCGGCGGCCCCGCCGGGGGGAGCGGTGGCCGCCGCATCATGGCAAGCCCTCAGCGCAGGCATGAGCCAGTGGTCGGCGCCGACGCAGGGACAGCGGCCGGCGAAGGCAAGATCGAGGAGATCCGGTGGCTATCACGGTGCTCGGCGGCGAACCAGCCACCCGGGCGATGGCAGCCGCTGCTATAGCACGTAGCCGGCCGATGATGCCGAAGCTGGCGGGGGGAGGCCGCGACATCGTCGTCGTGACGGCTGACTCACGGGACTACGACCCGGTATCAGACCTTCCCGGTTCGGGCCTCGTGGTCATGACCGACAGGCCCTCGGTCGTCCAAGCCGCGGCCGCGCTGCTCATGGGGGCGGACGCCTATCTGCCTGTCGATCTCAGCCCATCACGAGCGGCCAAGGCCCTCGACCGGGTCGTGCGCGGACAAACACATATCGAACCGGAGACAGCTGGGGCGCTCCGTACGCTCGTGATGCTTGCCGGAGGTCTCCTGCCAGAGGTTGATGCTCAAGAGATCCGTCTTCTCCTGGACCTGCGATCGCGAGGATGGGGTTGGGGGGAAGCGGCCGATTCCGTCGGCGTTGACCCACGCGCCGCGCGTGCATGGCTCGAGGAGCTGCTCCGACGAATTCGGCTGGCAGACTCCCGGACCACACGCTACTGAGGCTGCTCAGGAGCCCATGAATTTTCCGGATTGAAGTACCCACCGCCGGAGGGGAGCTGGCGCGGTTCGGACTACCAGGCGTCCACGATCAGGATGTTGCAGCTGACTCTCGGCCACGATCAGCGCAACGAGCCGACGTGTCTGGCGCGTGACATGATCTGGTCCCATCTCGGACTCGATACGGGCTAGCGGCACTCTGATTAGCCGCGGCCGGGATCATATGGCTGGTTTGCCGTGACACGCCGAAGCGAGAAAGAGGCGTTGCCGTTACTTCCACAGTGGCCAAGTACGGGGCTTCCCCGGTAGCAACGGACGGAAATACCCGCGAGTATTGAATACCACAGCGCCGACCGCAGTGTAGGTCCTCGGCATCCAAGTACCAAAGACCGAACGGGTTGCCAGGCAACGGGTGCGTAATTGGATACTGCGACTGACTCGGCAAAGCACTACTGAGGAGGGGAACAAGATCAATGGGTAGACATGAGCAGAAGAAGGGCTTGTTCGGGTACTGCAAGAGGGAATCACTCCACGTCGGCGATCACGACAACGGCAAGACAACGTGGCCACCTCCGGGCAGCGATCTACGGGTCCACCAGTCGGCCCTCCCGGAGGTAGAACGGCTCCGCGTCGGCCGGATTCGCCGTATGATTCCCGTACTCTTCCGCATCGGAGTGGTCGTTGGAGTCGCTGCTGTAGTTCTACCCTCCGGCACGGCGCAGGCGCTAGGTGGGTTCCATACAAGCGGAGACAACGTGCGTGTTCGAGTCGGCGCCAGCACCCAGACCCCCCAGATCTCCTCCATTCCTGCGGCAGGTACGGCGATCGATATCGCATGCCAAACAACCGGGCAGACGGTAAGCCTGCCCGGTTGGGGCACCTCCCCGATCTGGGATAAACTCAATGGATACGGCGGCGGATATATATCTGACCTATTCGTCCGTGAGACCCCCTATGCCCAGTTCGATCCGCGCCTTCCGCGCTGCGGAGCACCGCCGCCAGCGCCACCATCGCCCTCATTCGTAACGTCGGCTACAGCCGCAGTCCACACGGCTCCCTCATTCAACGCCTCCGTGATCGGCAGTATCGGCGCAGGAGCGGCCGTCAGTATCGCCTGTCAGAATTATGGGACTAAGGCGGGCGGAAGTTTCATCTGGGATCGTGCAGGAAATGGCTACATATCGGACGTCTACGTAATCGGAACACCCTTCAACGCCTTTGATAGCCGCCTGCCGCGGTGTGGTCTCAACTATCAGCCGGTGGACTGCTCGAAAGTCCTCTTCCTTGGCGCTCGGGGATCGGGCGAGCCTTTCGGGCCGGAGAATCTGGGTGATTCGCAGAGCCCGGTTCAGCGCACGCGCGACGTGCTTGCCGCGCGGGGTGTCAGCCTGGATGTCGCAGGAACAATATACGAAGCACAAGATGTCTCCATCTTGTTGCATGGGGACATTAAGGATTACTTTGCCGGGGCCGATCACGGGGTCGACGTAATGCTCGCGAATCTCCGTGCACGTACAGACGGCAACGTCTGCGGGTGGCAGAATACCAAGTCAGTACTGGTCGGCTATAGCCAAGGTGCGCTTGTCGTCGCGAGAGCGATTCAAAGAATGACCCCACAAGAGAGAGCAACCATCGCGGGAGTGGTCACTTACGGCAATCCAGTCTATGCCCAGGGCGTGAATGGCGGCTCCGGATCGAGCGGGTCCGGGATCCTTGGTCGCGGCGCAGCCTATCCGGACGGCGTTAACAATAGATCGCGCGACTACTGCCGCCAGGACTTCGTCTGCAAGCGAGGATCCACGAATGTAGCGGAGCATATGAGGTACGTAAACCCGGGCCCAGAAGTAGCTAATGGTGCCGCATTCCTAGCGTCACGATTCGGGAAATAGCCCTCACGGAAGCGTTCCAGCTGCAAATCGGATAGTTTAGTTACCGAGATGCATTTGGCGCATTGTGAAGCCCTGGCGGATGAAACGATCGACCAAGATTCGCATCGTCCGCCAGGGGGCTTCCATGCTTCCAGCAAGAGTTGGTGTCGAAGCTACGTAATGTTGCGGTGGGCCTGCCGCGTCCGTTTGTTACCGGCCGAGGTGCTATAGCGGCCGCAATGGACCGGCGGCCGGCCATAGCATTTCGAATTCCTGAGGCGGAGTTAGTCCAGTGGTGCATCATCGGCTGCTTACCCTATATTTGTCAATCTTGCTACTACTTCGCGTTGACAGCCATCCTGTCCCATTCGAACGTCCTGTCACGCCGTGTACAGGAGCGTCCGGCCCGGATCGTTGTGGCGCCGACAGCTTCGTCCACGACGTTTCTGCGGAAACGCACTCATCTGCCGCGGACAGGGTCAGATGTCGCGGGCCTGGCGCGAGACGTGGCCGTGCCCGGGTAGTCGGCTGGCATCCGAGACCCCCGACCGGTGCCTGATGGTGCTGGCGCGGTGCCAAGCTAGCGGGGTGGCGACCTTCCAGGCGGAGCAATTCAGCGTCAGCGTGAGTGACGAGGTCCTGGCCGACTTGCGTG
>WNGJ01003627.1_pt1 | contig 15902 bp, 14 predicted proteins | sample 5400611 | NCBI WGS metagenome assembly WNGJ01 (sample SAMN13153375, study PRJNA577476) | soil metagenome | isolation source: 40 cm soil or saprolite under Garry oak tree replicate 1 | place: USA:California | collected 2016-06-15 | reverse complement strand
AGTTTCAGCGACGAGCCGTTTGACTCGGGCAACATCACCGCGTACCAGAAGTTCGCGCACACGTTCCGCACACCGGGCACGTACTCGTACCTCTGCATGCTGCATCAAGGCATGACGGGGACGGTGGTCGTCGAGGCCCCAACCGGGAGCCCGGCCGGGAAGTAGGGACGACAGCAGGCGGGTGAGGCTGTGAGCGAGCGCCTTATGTGAGGCGCTCGCGTCGTTTTGTGGGCTCCGCTTCCCCTAGTTCGTGGCCATCGCCTCGGGGTGGAACACGAGGTCTGCACCCATGAACAAGTCCTTCCACAGCCAGGTGTTCACGCCGAGGCCGAGCGAGTGGATGCTGGGCGTCAGGTCGAGCAGCATCCACGCCGGCACCCGCCATTTGGCGAGCACGCGCACCCCTCCCGCCCCAGGGAACGCTTTCACCGCGGCGATGACCGGCGTCCGTACGGCGCGGATGGTGAGTGTGCCGATCGCGCTGCCGGCGAGGGTGTCCGCCCGCCTGGCGAGGTCGACGAGGCTGTCCAGCGTGAAGGTGATCTCCGAGAACTGCCACGTCTGCAGGAGGTGGTGCATCATGACGTCGCGCATCGCCTGCCCGGTGATCAGCGCCTCCGCCTTCACCCGCACCACGCCGTGCGCGCCGCGCCACTGCAGCGTGTCGGGCAGCAGCACCTCACCTGCCACCGCTTCGCTGCACAAGGGCTGGGCCTCGGGCCGCGGAAACAGGGGGACGTGCACGGTGTCCTCGACGTTGCCGTAGCCGGAGCCGGGGAGTTTGAGCTTGGGGTCGATGTGCCAGCCGCCACTGCGATTCTCGCCGGGCCGCCAGGAAGGCTCCTCGGGGCACGTGGTGGCCCAGAGGTGATTCAGGTTGGGGCTCATCTGCCACCACGCGAGACTCGATTTGGAATCTACGGTCCAGCGGGTCTGCGCCTGAGCGGCGGCGGCGGCGGCCACGGTGAGAAGGCCCACGAGGGCGGCGGCGGGCGTGCGGGCGTGAAGCATCATGAAAGCAAGCGCCGTTCGGGGGCCCGCACAAGACTGGCCGTTTTGCAGCTAGACCGGGAGCTTCACGATGGTGAAGCCGAGGCTCGCCACCGAGCGCACCACCTGCACGAGCCGCGCGAAATCGACGGGCTTGGTCAAGAAGGCATCCGCGTGCAGTGCTTCCAGCTCGGCGTGCTCCGCGTTGGACGCGGTGAGGATCACGACTGGAATGTCTCGCAACTGCCGATCGTGCCGCATCTCACGGAGCACCTCGCGCCCGGCTTTCTTGGGGAGCTTGAGGTCGAGGAGCACGACGTCAGGCGGCGGAGCCGCTTGGAAGGGTGCCTCTCTCCGGAGAAACGCGAGGGCCTCCACACCGTCCCCGACGACGGACATCCGATTCTGAACCTTCGCCTGATCCAAGCCGCGGCGCGCCAGGGCGACGTCGTGCGCGTCGTCCTCCACCAGCAGGATGTCGATCGGTCGCGCCTCGTAGGGACGCTTCACGCCTCCGCCGGTCCCCGGGGTCTCCTCGGCGCGACTGGCCGCCTCTCGACGACGTTTCTCTTGGTACAGCGCGCGGTCGGCCGCTCGCAGCAGCGTTTCGACGGAGGTCACGCTCGCCGCCGCGCGCTGCGCGAACCCGAGACTGATTTCGATGCGATAGGGCCGCCGCGCGCGCCGGTTGAACTGGTGTAGCTGGTCGTTTAGGCGCTGCCTCAGAACCTCCACGCTGTTCGCCTCCGCGCTGCGCACTAGAACGGCGAACTCGTCCCCCCCGATGCGCGCGATCAAGTCCGACTCTCGGAACGTCCGTATGAGAATGCCGGCCACGTCGCGCAACGCTTCGTCACCTTGGGCGTGTTCCAACGTGTCGTTGATGCGCTTCAGGCCGTCGAGGTCGCCGAAAGCCAACAGCAGGTTTTGTCGTTCGCGTCGCGCGAGGCGCACGTCTTGGGTTGCAAGCGTCACGAAACCGCGCCGGTTGTAGAGGCCCGTCAGATCGTCCAATAGCGACAGGTCCCGCAGGTTGCTGCCCAGTCTGTGGCGCTCGATAGCGTACCGGACTGCGTGCACCAGGACCTGGCTGTCCAAGCGGCCCTTGACGAGGAAGTCCTGGGCTCCGGCCCGCACTGCCTGTACCCCCAGCCGCTCATCCTCGACGGGCGACAGCACCAGGACTGGGGCCGGTGGTCCCGCCGCCGCCAGGTCCGCCACGGCCTGTAAGGCGCGTGGGAGCGACAAGTCGAGCAACGCGGCGTCGATGTCGCCGCGGCTCATGCGCTCGATGGCGGCCTGGGGTTCATTGACGGTCTCCAGCTCGAACCGGGCAGCGGGGGAGGCGTTGAGAAGCTCTTGCAGCAGCCGGGCGTCGCTGCCGTCTTCTCCCACGAAGAGCACGACGGCGGGGCGGGTGCCGGCTTGCTCCGGGCGACGGCGCCCTCCGCTCAGGCGGCGCTTGACCGTCTGCCGCCGCTCGATCCCTCGGCGTGCGTCCCCCAGAACCGACACGGCGTCCAGCCGCCGCTCACCGACCCGACGGTCGAGTCCGGTGCGACGGGGCGTGGAAACCCGCCGGTCGCGTGGGGCGTCATCATTCGGCAGCCCAGCTGTCACGGCAACTCCCGGCGCGAGAAGCGAGGGCGCGGGGCGCTGATCATCGAGCGGAGCGGGTGACTGGCACCGTGTCAAGAAGATGCGCTGTCCGCCGCTCGAGGCATAGGGCGTTTTTGCGGCACGGATGGGCGAAAATGCGGCAGGCCAAACGCCGGGTCCTCCGCGTGGCGAGCCCCGATTGACACACGGGCTCGTCGTTGATCCGGCCAAGTTATCATGGGTACGTGTATTGCGGAGTGGCCAGGGGCAGAATCGAACTGCCGACACGCGGATTTTCAGTTCTCCCGCGTAGCATTACCGGACCCGGGCCATCGGACAGCACTACACACTACACGTTACCACCGCAGCACTTCGGCCGCATTCAGGGGCGGCCGTTGTGCTGGTGATCGGCGCGTGTGTCTGGTGTCCCGGGGGACAACAGGGGGACAGCCGCGCCGCCAAGGCCGCCCGCTGCCAGCTCAAAGCGCTTGTGAGGCAGCACGCTCGCGTATCTCATTCGTCAGACAGATCCGAGTGCTCTTTGAATACCATGATCTCTCTTTGACCTGTGCCGCCCGGCAAATACATGGCTTTGTAATCGTAGTCTTTCATGCGATTCCGCTTCTTCCACGCAACGAACTCCTCATAGCTTAACGGGGTTTTGGGACCGGATCCGCCAAGGCTGACCAGCGGCACCGTCGGCTCGACTCGCTGCAGATAGGCTTGAGCTTCCTCAAGGGACTCAAAGTTGTCGACACGAACTGCAGGGTACCGCTCCGTATTCCGATATGTAACCAAACACCACTTGCAGTCTGGCGGCGGCGCACCATGGTAAATCGTCGTAGTGGCAATACCATCATCATCGACTGTCGCCCGGCACCGGGCGATGTGTAGGACAAACATGCGGTCGTCATTATAGAGCTGGTCCTCAAAAAGGGCGCCGAACATCTGTCCCACCTCGTGGGTTGTTCTAAGACGTGCGGCCTAACGGATCGCGCTTAAGTTACGGCGCGCAACCTGGTTGATCACGAACATAAGGGGTTCCTTTGAACCCGGCGTCGACAGCTTCAAGCGCTGGTTAGGCCGCATCACTCGCGCGACTGGCGTTCAGACTCTTCAAGGGTTTCTCTGACGAGCGCCTCGTGATCTGATAGCTCCTTAGCCGAAAGTCGAAGCTTGATCTCCTTGCCACGCGGGCCAGAGTAGATCGCTGCGGCCTCGAGTTTCTGAAGCATTGTGGTCCGAGACTGGCCGTCCAGCTTCAAGTGCATATGAAGATGCGATGCGTTCTTCCGTGGATGCAGCCAAAGAAAGTTCTGACCCGTCGTACCAACGGCAATATGGTACTTGTTGTACGTCACCCGGGCTGGGCCAGAGCTGGTTGGAACCAAGCTGAGCATACGATCAAGGATCTTGAGCGAGGCGGGATTCGACCGTTTCTCCCAGTACACCCGGTCGACCTTTTCGCTCCCAAGGCCCTGTTCGTCCGACTCAGGCTCGGGCAAGTCGAGAACTGTAGTGAAGTGCAGAACTACCTTCGCGTCTAGCTCGAAGGCGCTGAGCTGAATCGCGATGAGTGGTATCGCCTGATTGAGCAGCGAGATTATATTGAAGAACCGGTTCGTGATCTCGTCGGCAACGATCACAGCTCGGTGCTGTAGGCTTGGGAACCGTTTGCGCTCGATGTCCCAGTACTCAAGCGTGCGAATGATGTGGGTTTCGTCGACTCGCCCCAGCATCACCTCGACTTCGTAGCGCGCCTCCTCTTCGGGGTCGTACATCAGGAAGTCGATCCGGCCACCGGCCGGCTGGGCATGCTCGCGAGTGATAACCACCAGGTCACCAAGGCCCAAGACGGAGGGGTCCTCGTTGATGCGGTCTTGGAGCCATTTCTCGTCGAAGCCAAGGTCGCGGAGTCGCTTGGGCTCAGCCCGAGTGTAACTGAGGTTTGTCATCTACCTCCTCCGCGTGTGCGACTAACTAGTATTAGACTTCGAGTGGAGCGCCCGCTTCGCAGCCCAATCGCGTCTGTTGTTGTATAAACGGGGAAGCCAGCATGAGGAACTTTGCGTGCTGCGTGTGAGTCCTGACGTGATTGATCTGCCCGGAGTGGTGGTCACGTCTGGAAACGCTTCCAGTGGGTGCGTTTCGGCGCTGGCGCTGCGGGGTTGGCTATCGTGGACCGAGCCTTAACGTTCGCGCCATTCTGGACCGATCAAAACCCAATCGAGTACTATCGGCGGAAGTCCGCCAAATGCGCCGAGGTTCTAGTCCCTGATCGTGTAGACCCACAACTCATCGTAGGGGCCTACGTTTCGGGAGATGTGGGACAGGCGGCACTCGGCGCCGCTAACGCGGCGCTACAAGCAACCATCGACAGACATCTCTTCTTCTTGTAAGGAGTGAAATTTGGTGAAGGTGCTAGTTGGCGAAAACATGTTCGAGTCGAAAGCCCAGACTCTAATAAACACGGTCAATACCGTCGGAGTGATGGGCAAAGGCATCGCGCTCGAATTCAAGAAACGCTTCCCCGAGATGTACCAGGACTACCTGGCTCGTTGTCAGGCGGGACGCGTCAAGCTCGGAGAGCCATACCTCTACAAGCAAGCTCGGCCCTGGATTATCAACTTCCCCACCAAGGACCATTGGCGCTCGGTCTCTCGCATCACCGACATCGTGCTAGGACTCAAGTATCTGTACGAGCACTACCGTAGCTGGGGCGTCGAGTCGATGGCTGTTCCACCGCTCGGGTGTGGCTCAGGACAGCTAGAGTGGCGCGTGGTCGGACGGACTCTTTATCGCTGGCTGAAGCGCTTTGACATCCCCGTCGAACTGTACGCGCCGTATGGGACGCCGAAGGAGGAAGTGCAGTTGAGTTTCCTTGAACAAGAGGCTGAGTCCGACGCCCCCGCTCCTACTTCCTATCTGGAGCCTGGATGGATTGCGTTGGTCGAGATTCTCTCTCGGATAAGGAACGAGCCACATCATTGGCCCGTTGGGCGAGTCAGCTTTCAGAAGCTCGCCTACTTTGCGACCCTAACGGGGATTCCAACCAAGCTGGAGTACAAGCGAGCGAGCTTCGGGCCGTTCGCTCCAGATCTGAAGCGCGCTCAGACGCGGCTTGTGAACAATGGGCTCATCCGCGAGGAGCAGATGGGGAGGCTGTTTGCGGTCGAACCTGGCCCAACGTTCGTGGATGCTCGAAGGGCTTACGCTCCTCAGTTGGAGAGGTGGAACAACGAGATCAGCAAGGTGACTGACCTGTTCCTGCGCATCCAGCCGAAGCACGCAGAGGTTGCGGCGACCGTGGCGTTCGCGGCGCGAAGTCTTCACGAACGCCTCGGGCGTAAGCCCAGCGAGATCGAGGTCTATTCCGAGGTAATGGAGTGGAAGCAGCGCCGTCGCCCGCCCGTTAACGAGGCCGAAGTCGCCTTAGCGATTCGAGGTCTCAGCATGTTGGGTTGGCTGGATGTTGAGGCGAGCAGGGAATTGCCGATTAAGGAGGAGGCTTTCCTCGGCGTTTGAACGTGGAGTCATCGGCGTTGTCCTCCAACTACGCTGCGATCGCCCAACCTTCAGACAGCACCTCCGCCTGCTCCAAGACCAGCCGGGTCGCCCGCTCGCCCATGCGGCGGGCGTTCACCGGACCTACGTCGGGCGATTGGAACGGGGCGAGAGCGGCGTGACCGTGGACACGCTTGCTGCGGTGCTGGCCGCGATGCAGGTGAGCCTCGCAGAGTTCTTCAAGCCCTTCACCGCCTTGGTTAGTCCGCGGACGCCACGCCGCCGTGATTGAGACCGCGCCGGTCGCCGCCGTGGTCTATAGCCTCCCGGTGCCCGGGAGAAGTCTCTATCTTCAAGAGGTTCGTTCGACTCGCGATGGAGCCGGTCATGCTCTACTTGAGGATGTATCGCGCCGACATTCCGAGGGCGCGACACGCCACGTTCACAGTGCTGAAGCAGCGGGCCGGTGAACGCCTTCGGGCTCTTCTGGGTCCCACCACGGAGACCCAAGCGAGGATCGTTGGCGTTGCTCCCGAAGCCTTGGAGCAAGGCCGACCCCCTATGCGCGATGTTTACGGCCAGTCTCGCGTAATCGATGGGGAACTCTATACTGATGGGCAGGCCATCGTGCTCATGAGTCTATCCGAGACGAGGCAACGAGCCGTGCTTCGGCCGCGTCGTGTCGAGCCCGTCGGCGGCACTGTCGCGGCAAGCGAGCCACCACCGCTTCGTCTGGACATCTATTTCATCGGTCCCTCCTCGGATTCGGATGCCGTTGGCGAGATTCTCGGGGTTGCGCAGGACATTCTTGGGGTAGCACCCGAGCGGTACAGTTGGAGTTCGCGGCAGCTTAATGAGCTAAGGGACGAAGGTCGGGAGCCGCCCGCGCCCCCCTCGGAGAACGAACTCGCAGCCGCCCGTCTCCTTCGGGACAGGTCGGTGAGAATGTTGACTATCGCGATCAAAGCGTCGGGTGGACTCCTCGTCCGTGATCTCCCGAAGCAGGTATCGAGCGACGAGACCCGCAACATTGGTGAATTGACGGAGCTTCTCAAGGGAGCGCGCCTGGTCGATTCAGAGATTGTGGTGGTCTGCAGCAAGACGCAGGCTCAGGTAACCCGCGCTCCGAACCGCGATGTACTCGCTGAACTGTCAGCGCGCCGAATCAGGTGCGCTTGCGGCAGGCCGATTGCTGACGAGCGCATCGAGGAGGCGCTGACGGTCACCGATCTGGGCCGCGCACTCCTGGACAAGGCGCGGTGGCTTACCGTTCTACTAGTCGAGCAATTGGAGGCAGTCGGCGTTAGCCGTGATGACATACTGGTAGAACAGAACGTGGGCGGCGATGAGATCGACTGCCTCGCGAACATCAGCGGCGAACTTGCCCTCTTTGAACTGAAGGATAAGGAGTTCAACTTGGGAAACGCGTATTCCTTCGGGGCGAAGATAGGCATCATCCGTCCGGCGCACTCGGTCATTTTCACGACCGAGCAGGTGGGGAACGACGCCAAGGAGCACTTCGTGCGCGCAAGAAAGGCGGGTGGGCCTCGTGATTTCGATGATGAGTCGGAGGAGCCTGGGTCGCGGGAGATCGTCTACATTGAGGGCGTCCACAACCTCCAGGTTGGGGTCGAACAGCTGACGGGGAGCATCAATCGCATTGACGCCGCGAGGTTGCTGGACGAAGTTCTTCCCTTGGCGTCTCTAAGCGGCGCTACCCTGCTCCAAGCAATCGAAAGGGGCCCAGCTCTCGCGGCGCCGAAGGACGCGCGGGGAGCGGCATAAGGTCGCGCTACAACTCTCACGCTGCTACACCGCACCGTCGTCATCTTCGTCGGAGCCACTCCTCGGTCGTCAGCGCCCGTGGCGGTGCGGCGACCAGCCAATCCGCTGTATCCACGCGCCGCTCCTGAAGGCCTCGCAGCCCGTGCCGGAGGAGTAGACCAGTCGCCCGGATGGCCTCGGGGTGACTCGGACTCGCGGCGGCGATCTCGAACAGTCGGGTGAGGGCACTGGCTGCGCCAGCCAACAGAGCGGCGCGGAGCGCGTCCTTGGGGCGACCCCCACCACGATTCCCCGGCTTCCCACCACTCAGCAGGGCTCCGCCGCGAGCTTGGGGCACGAGGGTGGGCTCAACCGCTGTTTTCCGTGGCTGCGGCATCCTCGGCAGACTCTCGACTGTCATTGAAGGCAAATATAAAGCGAGGCTCGCCATGGCGGCTCGCGCCGTAGTGCACGGCCCGCTGCGGGCCGCTGGGGGACAGTCGGGGGACAATGACGCTCAACGGTGAAACGGGCGTTGCGCTAACTGCTTGTGCTGCAAGTGGCCAGGGGCAGAATCGAACTGCCGACACGCGGATTTTCAGTCCGCTGCTCTACCAACTGAGCTACCTGGCCGGACTATGCAGCAGAAGAACTTAGCGGACCGAGAGGTGCGGTGGGAGTGCTGATGCTTGCCGTTGTTTGCCTTTTGCTTGCCGTTGTCTGGACCTTGAACCGCTTCGCCACGGCTTCCGCGAGGTCGGTTTCATCGATGATGTTGTAGCGGTCGAACATCGATCGGGTCTTCCACCCACACAGCTTCATGATCTCGCCCTCCGACAGCCCCGCACGCCGGAAGTCGCGCGCGGCGGTGCGCCGGAGGTCGTGCACGAGCCGACCTTCCAGCCCGGCCTTGGAATCCGCGGTCCATCGGGCTAATGCCCGGTGACGCGCAGGTTCAGCAGCACAACTCTACGAGTCCTCGAGCTTGTCGTCGTCCAAGTCGTCTGCACTTTCCTCCAGTAGCTGGAGCGCCACGTCGATCTGGTGCTGGCGCTCTCTGGCAACGATCTTGCTGATCTCGCAGCGAGCCACGATGAAGACGACACTGCTCCACAGCTCGAGTTTGGGCCGCCGAAGCGCCCGCTCGCGCAGACTAGCCCGTAGCTGCGGGCCCTTCGGTCCGATCGCGACCCATGCCGCAAACTCTTCATCAGGATTCCTAAGAGCCGCCAAGTGATCGACGAACGTGAATCGTGTGTTATGCACGTTGTGGACGAGTCGGTTCCGTAATTCGCTGAACTTCTGAAGGAATCGCAGTTCGTCCTGATCGAGGAGTTTCAACTCTCGAAGGAACGCGAGTCTTCCGGCCCGAGGGTCGCTCTGCGGCAATTGTGATAGAACGTCTGCGAGGCTCGTGGTGCCAAGGTGATTTGCGAGAAGGTGCGTCGTCGCCGCCTCCACGAGGGCGTGAGCCTTAATGACGAAGGACCAATCAGAGTCCGTAGACACCAGGGATACCAAGAAGCCTTTGCCAAGATCGAAACTCCGTTCGAGCTCAACGAGAGCCTTGTTTAGTGAGTCCTTGCCGGATCCTTCCACAGGTCCCTCACCAGAAGACGGTTAATGCACCCCACTCACGCTGCCCGGTGTCGCGTGGGCACCACAACCGAGGGAGGGATTGGGCACGGCCCGACTCAGCGCAGCCTCTCAGCGCGCGCTTTGATGTCCGCTTCGGCGGCCTGTTCCCAAACGTGCTTCGTCACGCAGCTCCCCTTATGTTCGCCAAACATTCCCATTGACTCCTGGAAGTTCCACGCTGCGCTGACCTTCACGGTCGAACGGACCGAATCCCCACGCACTAGTACGTTGTACTCGGCGTACGCAAACTTGTACACACCCCATGCATTGCCACAGTCTACCCAGGTCCGCACGGTGTCCTCGGGCGCGGCGACCGCTAACGGTCTGGTTGCGATTAATCCTGACGTCTTGTCGATGGTGGCGATCGGAATGTTCCGCTCGGCGAACGCATCGATTACTGCGCTCCAGGTGCGCTCGAACGAGGCGTTCACGGTGGTCGCGTCACGGGGTGTGGCCTGCGTCGTCGGGCCGTGTGCGCACGCGATTTGGGCGAGCAGCAGGGTGGACACACGTATGGCTCGCATCGGGACTCCTCTGAAGGGCTCAACAGTTGCCAGCAGCAGCCGAAGGTGAAGCGAGTGTGCGAGGTAGGGAAGCCCTCTACGCCCGGTCGCCCAGCCGGCTCCCTCCCGCGAGAGGCGCCCGCCGGGTTGCGGAGCCCACCCCGCTGCTAGACGCGCGTCCCCTGCCGTTCCCTAACGTCCACGTCCGGGTGCGCTTGCACGCGACCCTCACTCGTGACCCGCCCCCGGACTGCCCGCTTCCGGCGCCTCGTCCGAGGGGCACGGTCGTCACTCGGATCTCGCGAGCCTTTCGCCACCGGGGAAATTGAGGCGACGCATGACCTCCTGAATCGTAGCTCGCCCGAGGGCTGTCAGCTTGTATCGCAGTTGCCCTTTGATCACGTCCAACGGTTCTGCCTCCGCGGGTGGCGGGGTGTCCTTATAGGCCGCGAGTATGAGTCCGGCGTCCAGGAGACGCGAAAGGGCTTGCAGATACCGCATGTTCGCCAAGATCTTGTCGATTGTGTCGATGGGAAAGGGCTGGACACCGTCTTTGCCTGCTGCAGCTACAAGCACCGTGATGGCCGATTCGTCCACACTGCTCGCGGCGCGGTCAACGGCCAGGCTCTTTCGCAGGTCGACCTCCTTGATCGCGTCGGCGACCGCCTCTTTCACCGCTTGGCGCGCCAGGGTCGCGTCGCGATCGGGGTCGTACCTGTTCACTCGTACCGGAGAGAGATCGAACAGGAGCTTCTCGGTGTCAGACCGAAACAGGATCACTTCCTGGGGTTGCCGCACCGCGTGCGCCAGTCCCACCTCGTACATCACATTAGCGTTGCGCGTCGAGCCAACGACGGAGATGTCAGCGAGCACGAGTCGCGCAGTAGCGATCCCTCGCTCGATCTCCGTGATGATCGAGTCGCTGATCTTCGAGGCATTGACACGATAGGCGTGGAGCCCCGCGTCGCCTACTCCGGGTTCGATCACCTCATTCCAGCGGCGTTCGAGCAGGGGATCGAAGCTCATGGCGACGAACACCCTGTCATCGCGGGGAAACGGCGTGATGAGCCCGAATAGTTCTGCGGGATACATTCCGACGCCTGCCCTCGATTCAGTCACTGGATGCTATCGCTGTACGGCGACGCTCGCCACCCGAGCTGGACGCTGGTTGCCCCGCGTGCAGGCTCGCCCGCTCCGCGCGCGAGGCGCCCCGGCGTTTTGCTACACCGCAGGGCGGGCGCAACCCCTAGCACGGGGCCGCTTGTATCTTGTCGGCGCCGTTCGGCGGTCTGAGATGCTCTTGCTTTGAGCCAGTGGCGGTAAGACCCCAGACCAAAGCCGCGGCTCAGCGGATTGGTCATCCGCTGTGCGGTGCCAACCGGCTCTCCCCGGTGTTTCTTGAAAGTGTTTTGCCGGAGTCTTTGGCGCAGGAACCAGCCACCACGGGCGAACCACCTGTCCATGCATCAAGGGAGGGAGGGTTGACAGCCCATAGACCGATCAGCGCCTAGGTAGTCCGCGCACCCTTGAATCGCTTGCTCCTGGCCGTCGCGAGGTCAAAGACCGGCGAATGCCCGACGGTAACCCTCGTAAAGGTAGATAAACCTGAGCACGTTTGCGATGTTTTCGTAGCCGCGATTCAGCTTAGGAGTCTCGGTTCCGTTCGCGTCAACCATGTAGCGTGCATACGCGGCGAAAACCTGTCCAACGTCTTCCCACCCATGTTCGGACGTCAGCACCTCGATCAGGCTCAGCGCGGGTGCGAATTCGGCTTTCGACGATGATAGTAGGTCGCCGAAGAGACTCTCGGTGCTCCCAGGAGGGTCGTGAGGCCCAGACATGGCGTCAGCGACGATGGCATCTCGAATAGCCGTGCGCCCGCTGACCCTTGTGCGAAACCCTTCGTCTGTACGCCACCGATCTAGGATGGACCATGCATCGTTGATTTTCTCTTTCTTTGGGCGAAGGAGGTCCCGCACCCGTTTCAGTGCGCCCGTTTCCTTTTTCGTTGTGAAGGCATTCAGGGCACTGCCTTTCAAAGCGCGATCCAGCGCGTCGAGCACAAGCACAATAAAGTAGACATCCCAACTCGAGTATCGCACGTACGCCAAAGAGTAGGGCAGGGGAGGATCTGGATCGCCGAACTTGGAGCCGCCAACCCAAAGTCCGCCGTGCCTAAATGCCTCGAGTCTCATGACCGCTTCGCAAACGATTATCGTGGGATTCTCGATGGGTGAGCGGGGCACGACATGCCGGTCAAACGCTCGATTGCGACGAGAGAGGGTGAGAATGAGCGTCTGCGCTCCACCACCGTCATAGGACATGAATCGCGCTAAGTCTTCTGCGACAATGCTCCGAAACGCCGTTATGCCGGCGGCTACTAAATCGATAAAGCCTTCTTGCGCACCGAGGATCTTGCGGTAGCGCGCAAAATTGTACGCGAAGACATTTTCCCAGCGCGCATCCAGAGGCCCCCCGGCGAAATAGAAATCCAGGCCGCCAAGGAGCAACTCGTAGAAGGAGAACGACACAATCTTGAGGGTTGTCAGGATCTGGAGCGCAGTAGGGCCGGAGGGCGGCCGGTTGGTCTCGGCTTCGATCTTGCGGAGCAGATGCTCTCGGTCGGTCGTGACGGATTCTACAGTCTTCACAAATTCCTGCAAATCCCTGATCTCCTGTTCGCTTGTAGCTGGCACAGCGCCTGGGTCTCGATCAAGATGGAAACTCCCCAGGTCCGACATGAGGGCCTGTGCGATCGGCCAGCTCGGCCTCGGCACCCACGGTTGTGGCAGCAGCCCCAATTGGATCCCTTCGAGGGACGGTGGTATGTGGAGGTTTCCTTCCGCCCGAAACAGGGCCAACACGGCAGCGAGGGTGAGATCCTGGACCAGTGGCAAGCACGCCGCTTGCGCTTCGGTGGCGACCACGAGGCGACATAGGGCGTAGAAGGCGTCGGACGCGACTCGTCGCTTGCGGTTGGCTACTTGCGCATCCGGGGGCAGATCCAATTGGTACCCAAGACTCACCGCCCCGCTTGGAGGCGCGAAAACAGACCCCCACTCGCGTTTGAGCTGCTCATAATCCTTCTCAAGGGCGGACTTGCCACGGGCCATCTCTACGACCCCAGCAGCGCGAGCTACTTTCGTCCGCAACGCACCTATTGCGGCCTGAGCCTCGCGAAGCTCGGTTGCCGAGAGCCGCGCCGGCAGCGCGACATCACCACGCAAATCGACGCTGATTTCACTAGGTTCGAGACCACTCCCCATTGGACTCAAGTACCTGCGTTACCGCACAGCCTTGGAGGCTTGTAATTGACCGGCACAACTTGATTCGTCGGCAGAATCTCCACCCATTGCGCGAAGCGCTCCAAGGCCTTCCCTGTGATCTTGAAGCCGTTGGGGAGGGGATTGAATCCTGTTTCGAACACCGTTTGGGTTGCCAGGTAGCCTGCATCAGGATCTGCGTAGTCAGCAGTCAACTTGCTCACGAGATCGTCAAGTTTCTCTCGCACCGACATGTTGTGCGCATTCGCTCCCGCTGTTACTAAGGGGTTGCCGTTCTTGTCTAGGTAGTCCCCATCCAGGCCCTCGACGCCCTCGACTTCGGCTTGCAGTAGCCATTTGATGGCCTTTTGTTCCTGCCCGCGCGCGATGGGAATGACAATCTTCGCCCATGCACAATTAAGGAACGCGTTTCGGTGTCGATCGCCATCGAGCTGCAGAATCCAACCAATCGAGCTTCCCAAGGGCGCCGGGTCCGACGACTCCGTGATGAGGTAATTGTCATCTCGGCTGTCCTGCTCACGATCGAATCGCACGCGCTGGGAGGCACCGAGCGGAATGGGAGCGTCACCGCCTTGTGGAGTAAAGATCTCCGGTATCGTGAGTCCTCCACGGTGCCTCTGCATGCGGGGGTTCCACCAATCGGGCGCGACGAAATAGAGCATTTTGTCGAACTCGAAGAACGTACGGAGCAGTTCGGAGGCGAGATGGGGGTTGTCAGCCATATCGTCTCCAATCAGCCTCTCCAGAACACGGCGATATAGAGCTGTGCGTTCCTCCTCTCGCATGTCATCTGACGATCGGGGCCGAACAGATCGGGCATATTCGATGCGCTCGCGCAAGGCATCCACGAGGGCTTCCTCAGCCTGGCGTTGCACCTTCTGTTCAAACGCGTTCATCTTCGCGTTGTACGCATTCATCGCAGCGTCAACAATCGCCTTTGCCGGCTCCCACAACAAGTGTACAGTGACCTTGATCGCCGGCTGCCTTTCGAAGTTCACCGCCGCTAAATGGCACCTGAACGTGCCCTCCCCGGGACTCGTTATCGAATACTCCGTCGTCCACAGCGACGGCGGGTCGTGGTCGGTGGTTGTCCGGTCGAAAGAGCGCTCCGTAACTCCTGCAAGTTCATACCCAACCTGGGGCGGTGGAGCTTTGAAGTCGAAATCCGTCTCGATGGTGCTGTCGCCAAACCAACCTTGTTCTTCGCCATCGACATAGTCCGCGTCGTCATCTCCCTCATCGCTGGAAGTAACTTTGAATGGGGTGTTGAACTGGAAATCGCTTTCCAGAGTCGAGAATGTTGGAGGTGCCAGGTCCGGGGGCGGAGTAGTCTCAAAGTCTTCCGGTTTGGCAACGTGGACCAACTCGGCCAGACCTAGATCCTTACCTGGCTCATCGACATATAGCTGCCAACAGAGTTGGGTCCCCAGGTGCTGCAACTCGACGCCAATTCGTTGGTACTTGCGCCGCAACTCGTAGTTCATCGGCTCAGTCGCGCTATTCTTCACCTCGTGCCGACGGGAGCTTTCATCATGGGTCTCAACGTAGTCGCGCGTGAGAGTGCGCGTGGTGTTACGCATCTCCGTAACGGCCTTCGTGGTCATCTCCTTGCTGTTCTTCCGGGCGGTGCGCTGGCTGTTCTGAACACTAGTGGCGTACTCGAGCTCCGACGTGCCGCTAGCGTGCCAAACGGCAAAATTTACTCCGCCCTCGCCTGTAATGCCCGTGCGGAAATCCTGTTGCGTCTGACGTTCAACTTCTTCCGCCAACTCAGACTTCTCTGATTGGACGACTTCCGTAGCTGTGCGGGTCTCCACAGTCGTCTCGGCTTCTCTGAACTTGTATTCCGTCCGAGAGCTAAGCTCCGAGAAGTCTGTGGTGGTATTCGGTGGCACCCATAAGTGCTCCACTGGAGGTCCCAAGAAGGATCCGAAGTCGTAGTAATAGTGACGAAACAGATCGAGGAGGCCGATCGGCGATACCACGAATTTCCGCTGTTCCTTGGTTTTCCAGTATCCAAGAGACGCGAACTCGTCGGCCCACCATGCTCTGCGAGCGTAATGGCTCCCTCTTGGCGCTAGCGCGTCTTGCAGGTAGTCGCCCAGCAACGTGCGCTGGCTGGCAGCCGCGAGCACGATTTCGGTCGCCTTGCGTTGTCGTTCGAGGTCAATGGTTGGCGTACGCTTCCGTACCAAGGCACGCAGTTTCTGAAGGAGCGGCTTCCTCGCGATCACTTTGATGCTGTGGACAGCGGTGCTAAGCAGCTTCGCGAGATTCGGGACCGGAGCCGCTGCGCCTGCACCCGGGGCGCCTACACCCGCAGCGCCTGCACCGGCGGCCCCTACACCGGCGGCGCCTGCACCCGGGGGGCCTGCACCCGGGGCGCCTGCACCCGGGGCGCCTGCACCGGCGCCCCCCGCACCTGCGGCGACTTCTGCCGACAAGACTTGTAACGACGCGCCCTTGTCGGCGAGTACTACCTGCCGCAACCAGCGATAGTTGTCATCAAAAATGATGTTCGGCGCCTTCGAAGCGTTGTTCTCACCGTAGACTGTGAATTGCGCTCTGCCTAGGTCCCTTTGAACGAGATGGGTGAAACTCTCCAGCGTTCTGCCAATCT
>WNGJ01003626.1_pt1 | contig 15903 bp, 15 predicted proteins | sample 5400611 | NCBI WGS metagenome assembly WNGJ01 (sample SAMN13153375, study PRJNA577476) | soil metagenome | isolation source: 40 cm soil or saprolite under Garry oak tree replicate 1 | place: USA:California | collected 2016-06-15 | reverse complement strand
GACCCGCTGCGCGGCTGCGCGGCGCTGGAGGTCGCGGTCCCAGAGCCCCAGCCGGTCGAGCTCAGCCAGGTATTCGCCGTAGAGCCCGGCGAGATCTCCCTCGAGCTCGGCGGGCTCGACGAGGCCCGACTCGAGCTCCCCCAGCGTCGCCGACAGCGCGTCGGCGAAGCCGGCGAAGTGAGCCGAGCGGGTCCAACCGTTCAGCCGCGCACGCGCAAGCGCCCTGCGGACGATCAGCGCCCGCTGTGCATCGGTTGCGACGGGTCGATGCTCTCCCCCGTCCCTCGCCAGCCGGCGAAACAGGTCGTCGAACGTGCCGATCTGGCCCCCCAGCAGCGCCCCGCAGGAGGCGAGCAGCTCGCGCTCGACCCGATCGACGTCCGACCGGTTCGGCACGATCAGGAAGGGCTCGCGTGCGAGCTCGGCCAGGTAGCGCTCCAGTAGAAGGGCGACTTTGCCCGCGTTCGCAGGTCCGGCCAGCAGGGTCAGGGCCATCGGCCCATCCTAGTCCCGCCGCCAGACGGGATTTCTTACCGTTTTGTGCTTAGAGTCCTTTCATGATGGGGCCTCGTCGCCGGGGCGCGATGGTCGGTTCCTGGCAAGGACGCAGGGAGTGCCCGTATCAGCAGATACGGGCGCGACTGAGGACACCGCCAGGGGCCGTCCAGCGCGGCCCGGCGGCTCAGTGCTTCATTGTGAAAGGGCTCTTAAAGCGAGAGAGTCGTGAGCGCTCTACGCGGCGACGGACTTGGGCCGCCGTCCACGCCTCGCGGCGGCGTGACCGGGCATCCCCCCGGCGCAGTTGTCGCAGAGATCAGCCTGTTTCGAGCCGCGACGCGCATCGGAATAGTTGATCCGCATCGAGGCGCCTTTACCCTCGTCGATTTCGCTGCCACAGCTGTCACAGACGAGCACCGTCTTGCGAGCCACGATTCGTCCTCCTTTTTGTTGCGGAAGTGATGAGCCCAGCCGAGATCCGCTGGCAATTCTAAGCAGCTTTGCGAGCCCGGCGTATTCGCCACAAACGCAGCAAGCTGACAGGCGCTTGCTCTTCTGGAATCCCGGGCCGTGAATTCTCGCCCTTGTACTGGGCGACGTAGTCGTTCAATTCGCGCGCGCCGACGCCTCCGGAAACGCGCCGCAATCGCCCGACTACAATCGCCCGCCATGGACGCGAGGCGAATGGTGGTGCTCGAAGGCGACGAAACCGGGCAGGAGCTGCTCGAGCAGGCGCTGCGAATTCTCGCAGCGGACGTGATCGGGCTCGAGCTCGACCTCCCGCGCTTCGACCTCTCGCTGGAGTCGCGGCAGGCGACGAACAACGCGGTCGTCTACGAGGCGGCGGCAGCGCTGAAGGAGGCCGGGCTGGGCTTGAAAGCGGCCACGATCACGCCCGAGGGGGCTGACGACGTCGGCTCGCCGAACCGGATCCTGCGTGAGGAGATCGGCGGCACCGTGATCGTCCGCACCGGCCGTCGGATTCCCGGTGTCGTCCCGCTCGGAGGCGTCCACGCGCCGATCTCGGTCGTGCGGATGGCGGTCGGCGGCGCCTACGGCGCCAAGGAGTGGCGCGAGGGCCAAGGCGACGACGAGGCGGCGTTCCGCACCGAGCGGATCGAGCGCGCCGTCTGCCGGTCGGTCGCCGAGTTCGGTTTCCAGCTGGCCGAGCGGACGGGTGCCAAGGTCTTCGGCGGGCCGAAGTACACGGTCAGCCCCGTCTACGAGGGGATGCTGAAGGAGGAGATGGACGCCGCTGCCGAGCGGCACGCGGCCGTTCCCTACGAGCCACAGCTGATCGACGCGACCTTCGCGCTGCTGCTCTCGACGAGCGGCGATCCGCTCGTGATCCCGTCGCTGAACCGCGACGGCGACATCCTCTCCGACCTTGTGCTCCCATTGTTCGGTTCGATCGCCGGCTCCGAATCGCTGCTGATCGCGCTCGACGAGAAACTCGTGCCGCGAACGGTGATGGCCGAGGCCGCGCACGGAACGGCGCCCTCGCTCCGCGGCAAGGACGTGGCCAACCCGATGGCGATGATCCTCGCCGGCGCCGCCCTGCTCGGGTACGGCGACGAGGAGGCCCAGCAGGCCGGCCGAGCGATCCGCGAGGCGTGCCTCGAAGCGGTCGCCGACGGCATCCGCACCGCCGACCTCGGCGGCTACGCCGGCACGAGCGAGTTCACGGACGAGGTGATCCGCCGCACTCAGCAGAAGCTCGAGGTCTGGGCCACGCTCTGACCGGGAAACCGCGACGCAAGCCGCTCCCGAAGCGAAGACCTAGTAACAGACTGTTACTAGGTCGCGTGGCTACAAACCTTGGCCCGCCTCAGTTCGACCGGCAATATCCTTGTAACAGTCTGTTACTTGGTCTCGGCAACGGCACGGCTGAAGGCGTCGAGATGGCCCTGGCTGAAGAGGACGAAGCGGACGAGCTCGACCGGTGGGCGCTGCGCTTCGCGCGCCGCCGTTACGGCAACCGGAGCGGCCTGCTCGACCGGATAGCCGTAGACGCCCGTCGAAATCGCCGGGAACGCGATGCTCGTGCAGCCGAGCTCCGCGGCCAGTTCGAGCGCCTGTTGGTGGCACGACGCCAGCAGCTCCGCCTCGCCGGCTTCGCCTCCGCGCCAGACCGGGCCGACCGTGTGGATCACGTAGCGCGCAGGGAGACGGCCGGCCGTCGTCGCCTTGGCGTCGCCCGTGTCGCAGCCGCCGAGCAGCCGGCACTCGGCGACGATCTCCGGTCCGCCCGCACGGTGGATAGCACCGTCGACACCGCCGCCGCCCAGGAGGCTCGAGTTCGCGGCGTTGACGATCGCGTCGACGGCCTGGTCGGTGATGTCGCCGCGGACTGCCTCGATCACGCCTGAACGCTAGCCCTGCGCGGCGAGCAGGCGCGGCGCCGCGCGACAATGCTCGACGAAGACACCGACCACCAGCGGATCGAACTGCGTCCCGGCGCAGCGATCGATCTCCGCCAGTGCCTCGATCACGGGCAGCGGCGGCCCGTATGGACGCGGCGAAGTCATCGCGTCGAAGGCGTCGGCAACGGCGAGCACCCGCGCCTCGAGCGGAATCTCGTCGCCGCGTCGCCCGCAGGGATAGCCGCCGCCGTCCCAGTGCTCGTGGTGGAAGAGCACGTACGGGATCACGAAGCGAAAGTCGGGTTGCCGCGCGAGAATCCGCATCCCGGCCGCCGGATGACGCCGGATCGCCGCATACTCGCCTTCGCTCAGCCGCTCGGCCTTGTCCCAGATCGTGTCGGCGATGGCGAGCTTGCCGACGTCGTGCAGGAGAGCCCCGATGCGTAAGCGGCGGATTCGCCCGGCGCCCCACCCGAGCCGCAGGGCGATCGCCTCTCCAAGCCTGCTGACGCGCGAACCGTGGCCCTCCATGTAGGGACGGGCATCGATCGCCTCGCAGAGCCCCGACAACATTGCCACGGCTCACACATTTCAACCTGCCGCGGCCGAACCCTTCCAAGGCGTTCGCTTGCGACGCCGACCATAAGCGGCCGTGCCGATCTGCGCGGCACGGCCGCTAAACCCAGCGAGCAAAGGCGGTGCCCGTGAATCGCTGTGCAACCCGCTGTAAGCGCGCTAAGCCCCCGCTAGGCCTCCGACTCGGCCCCCAACATTCTCCGCCTGATGAAGCGGAACACGAACGCCCCGACCACGAGCAGGATGACGATCGCGGCCCCCGCGATCAGCCCGTAGCGGCTGATCGCCGCGGCGGCCGCCTGGCCCGCGTAGTAGGCGACGAGGCCCACCGCAACCGCCCAGACAATTCCGCCTGCAGCGTTCCAGAGGAAGAAGAGCCACCAGTGCATCTTGCTGATCCCTGCGAGCCACGCCGCGGTCACCCGCAGGACGGCGATGAAGCGGGCGAGGAAGATCGTCTTGCCGCCATGACGCTTGAAGAATCGCTCGGACCACGGCAGCACCCGCGAGGCGTGACGGTCCAAGAACTCCCAGCGCTGCAACAGCTTCCGCCCGCCGAGCCGGCCGGCCCAGTAGCCGACGTTGTCGCCGAGGATCGCGGCAACGGCGGCGACCGCGATCACGGCGACGATGCTCATGTCGCCTTGGGAGGCGAGAACCCCCGCGGCCACGAGCGCCGTCTCGCCCGGAAGCGGGATGCCCGCAGACTCCATCGCGACCAGCAGGAAGAGGATGAAGAGCCCGTAGTCGCGGACGAGCGACTGCATCGTCCCAGTCTAGGAAGCCCTCCTGGGGGACGGGCTCTCGGGCGCCCTTGTCAAGCGACGCGGTACGCCATCAGCACCGCGTCGACGAGCCGGCCGCCGCGGCGGAAATGGTCCCGCCGCAGGCCCTCACGCTCGAAGCCGAACTGCTCATAGAGCTTGATCGCCGGCTCGTTGTGCGGGAACACATGCAGCTCGAGCTTGTCGATCTCGCTTTCGCGGGCCCATTCGACCGCCTGCTCGAGCAGCGATCTTCCGATCCCGCGGCGCCGGTGGCCGGCGGCAACCATCAAGCCCAGATCGGCGACGTGATGGCTCGCGGGGTGCGAGTCGCGAGCGAGCGAGAGACGGCCGACGATCCCGCCCTCGTTCTCGGCGACGAAGACCGCCGCATGTGGCGAGCGCCGAACCGCACGCAGATAGCGGCGCTCGTCCCCGACGTTGCGCCAGTCTCCTTCGGTGATCAGCCAAGCCTCGGGCTCCGAGCTGACCGCGCGCCCGAGCTCGACCAAAGCACCGGCGTCGGCGGGCGTCGCACGTCTGACGATGTACCCGTTCATACGACCACTCCGTGACCGCCGCGACGTGGGTCTCCGGCGGCATCGAGACTGCCGTCCTCGAGCAGCTCGACCGCCGCGGCGCCGCCGAAGTAGAGGTTCCGCCGCCGCCAGCGCACGAGCTCGTAGCCCCACTGCGCGAGCCTGTTCAGCTCGGCGGGATCGGAGCCGCCCTCACAGTGGAGGTGCGGTTCCTCGAGATGCACACGCGGCTGGGCAATCGCCTTGCCCACATCCATGCCGTGGACGACGGCATTGAGGACGATCTGCAGGATCGCTCCGCGCAGGCGCACCGACCCGGCGCTTCCAACCACCAGGCGCGGCCGGCCGCCGTCGAGCACGAGCGACGGCGCCATCATGCTCGTCAGGCGCCGCCCGATGGCCCCGCTCTGGTTACGGCGGCCGAGCGGATTGAGGTCGTACTCGCCGAGCATGTTGTTGAGGTGGATGCCGGTGCCGGGCACGATCACGCCCGCCCCGGAGCCGTTCGAGGCGGTCAGCGAGGCGGCGTTGCCCGCGGCATCGACTGCCGAGATGTGGGTCGTCCCGGGAGCGCCGGCGGGCTCGGCTCGGCCGGGCTCGCGGGCCTCGATCCGCGCTGCCGCTGCATCGACGTCGGCGAAGAGCCGGCTGGCGAGGCCGCCGCGATAGAGGTCGCTTGTGAAGCTGCCCCCGCGGGCGCGGGTCTGCTCGCGCATCACCTCGGCCAGGCGCGAGATCGCCTCGGCGCTCCCCGGCGGCCCTCCGACACCGAGACGCGAGAGCAGCTGGAGCGCGTAGGCGATCAGGATTCCACCCGAGGAAGGCGGCGGATTCGAGACGAACTCATGGCTGTCGAACGAGCTGCGGATCGGTCGCCTCGAGATGACGCGGTATTCGCCGAGATCCGCCTCCGTCAGGCTGCCACCCGCCGCCAGAACGTGCTCGCTGATGCGACGGCCGAGCTCGCCGCCGTAGAAGGCGCCCGCGCCCTGGTCGGCGAGCAGCTCGAGCGTAGTAGCGAGCTCGGGCATCACGAGCCGGTCGCCCTCGACGAGGCGCACGCCTTCGGGACCGAAGATCTCGCGACCCGTCTCCGTGCGCCGCAGAATCACGTCGAGGATCGCGTGCAGGAAGGCCTGCGGCTTCGTGAGCTCGTGCCCCTGACGCGCGACGGCGATTGCGGGCTCGAGCAGACGGTCCCACGGCAGAGTCGCGTAGGCGCGGTGCGCTGCCTCAAGCCCGGCGATCGCCCCGGGAACGCCGACCGAGGCAGCTCCGATCCGGAAGATCTGCGACGCCCCGCGATCGAACTCGACGTCGACCGCCTCCATCTCCCCGGGCGGGCGCGCTAGCCCCTGGCCGGGAATCGCGATGAAGAAGTCGTGCAGCCGGACTCGCCCCGTCGACGACTCGCGGACGAGCAGGAAGCCGCCGCCGCCCGGGCTGGTGAGCGTGCTCTCGGTGACCCAGGACATGCAGGCAGCGGCAATGCACGCGTCGACCGCGTTCCCGCCTTCGCGCAGCACCTCGGCGCCCGCCTCGGCGGTGAGCGTGTGCCCGGCCGCCACCGCGCCCCTCATACCGCAAGCGTAACGGCCACATCAGGCGGGAAAGCACGACCCGGAGGCCGCATGGAGTCGCCTGAAGCGCCGCCGTCGTCGTTATCGTGCGGGGCAGTGCCCGTCCGCACCTCCCCGCTGGCGCGCGAAGCCGTCCTCTGCGCAGCGGCCGCCGCGTTTCTGGCATCGCTGCTCGTCTGGCTCGGGCCGCCCGGCGCGGACTTCGCAGCCCACGCCTACCAGCGCACCGCCTTCCTCCAGCACGGCTTCGCGGTCTGGAACAACTTCTGGTACGCCGGGCGGTACAGCTTCATCACCTACAGCGTCATCTACTACCCGCTCGCGGCGCTGATCGGAATCAAGCTGCTCGCCGTCGCGACCGTGGCGATCGCCGCGCTTGCCTTTACCGTCGTCCTCCGACTCGAGTGGGGACCAGCGGCGCGCTGGTCGAGCTGGACGTTCGCCGTCGTTTGGTCGTGCATCGTAGTCTCCGCAGCCTTTCCCTTTGCCCTCGGCGCCGCCCTGGCGCTGCTTGCCATCTGGGCGCTCCAGACAGGCTCTCGCTGGAAGTTCGCCGCACTCGCCGCGTTGACTCTGGCAGCGAGCCCCCTCGCGTTCCTCTTGCTCAGCCTCGTCCTCGCCGGGATCGGTGTCGCGCGCTGGCGTGAGGGCCGGAAATTCTTCGTGCCGGCGGCGATCATCGTCGCGATGGGGGCGACCGAGGCGGTTCTCTGGCGTCTCTTCGCCGACGGCGGCCGCTATCCGTTCTCGTGGCAGGAACTGCTGGCAGTGTGCGTCTTCTGCGTTCTGGGCGCGGCACTGACGTGGCGGGTCGAAGGCGCTCGCCCGCTCCGCTGGTTGTTCATCGTCTACCTCGGAGCCTGCCTGGCTGCCTTTGCGATTCCTTCGTCACTCGGCGAGAACGTCGACCGGCTGCGCTACGTCGCGGTTCCCGTTGCGGTGCTCGCGTTGACGCTCCGCCAGTGGCGGCCGCTGCCGGTGGCTGTCGTCACGCTGGCGCTCGCGACTTCCTGGAACCTGACGCCGCTCGCGTTCAGCTTCGTGAAGACGTCCGAGGACCCCGCCTCGGCCCAGGGGTACTGGCGGCCTGCGATCACCTACCTGCACCAGCACCTAACCATGTCTTACCGCGTCGAGGCAGTCGACACGGCGGGACATTGGGATGCGGTCTACCTGCCTCGCGCCGGCATTCCACTGGCTAGAGGGTGGTTCCGCCAGAACGACTACCCGCAGAACCGCCTCCTCTACAGCGAAGACGGGTTCGGCCAACGCGCGTATCTGAGCTGGTTGCACTCGCTCGGAGTCCGCTACGTCGTCCTCACTGACGCGCCGCCGGACTACAGCGCCCGGGACGAGGCGAAGCTGTTGCGGGGCGGCAAGTCGGGCCTGACGAGAGTGCTGAAGACGCGGCACGTGAGCATCTACGCGGTACCGTCCCCGCGCCCGTTGATCACCGGGCCAGCCCCCGCCAGCGTGGTCGGCTTGACCGAGAGCCAGGTGACGGTGCGAGCGGCCGAGGCGGGCACGTACCGGCTCGCGATCCGCTACTCGCCGTACTGGATGGCCTCGACAGGCTGCCTCGATCCCGGCAAGGACTCGATGATCCGGCTGCGGATACCCGCGCCGGGCACCGTGAAGCTGAGCATCCACGTCAGCGCGCGGCGCGCGCTGGATGCCTTCGCGGGACAGCGGCCGCAGACCTGCACTAATTGAGCGCGGCGGCAAACGCGCTCAGCACGTCGTGCACGACCGTCGGCGAGCTGTTTCCGGAGCGGAAGTCGAACTCGGCGAGCCCTGCGACGCCGCTGTGGGCGCGCTCCAGGACGTAGGCGGCGCGCCAAGCATTGACCTGCGAAAGCGGCCAGTGGTGGATGTTGCCGCCGAGGTTCGGCCGTACGTCGTAGCCCGGCGTCATCCCGGGCACGTAGCGGCGAGCAAGCGCGCGGCGCACGGGTCCACCCCCGGCGAGCGCTCGCTGGCCTGACGCCCACGCGTCGGCGGCGGCGCGCGGGTCGCCCTCGAACGGTGGGTACTCCTCGCCGACGTAGGCGAGAGCCGCGCGGTTGAGCGTCCGCCAAAAAGTCGTCAGTTCGGCGGTGATCGCGAGGCGGGCGATTCCGAGTGCCGAGTGCGCGACCCAGACGAAGCCTCGTATCGAAGCGTCACCGAGCGCCGGCCGCCCGAAAACGAGTCCGCGCAGGACGCCGCGCGTGAGCTCCCGGATCGGCCCACCCGCGGCCGTCCCAGCGCTGGGCACGATCTCGTCGAGCTGCCAGGCGTCGAGTTGCGCGCCCGCGTCGGCCGCGGCCCGCATAGCGTCGCGGTAGCGGGCGCCGAGCTCGACGCCCCACGAGACGCGCGCGGAGGTCGAGCCGAGCCGGGCGAGCGGCGGGACCTCGCCGGCAAAGCGCTTCGGCACCAGCGGCTCGTACTCGGGCGGCAGGCGTCGCTGCTGCCGGTACCAGTCCTCGGTGAGAGCGAACATCGGCGCGTAGCGCCCGCTCTCGAGCTCGGCTATCTGCTCCGCCACCGCCAGGCTGGGCCCGTAGCTACCGATGTAGACAGCCACAGAGGCAGGCAGTCGCGCCCGTCGAACCTGCGCGAGCAAGGTCGGCACGATCGTCGGCTCGAAGTACGAGAGCAGAACGAGGCGCTGCGGAAGCAGTGCTACGGCTGTAGGAAGCTAGGCGGCTCGAGGGAATCGTCGGACAGCGGCCGCTCGCCGAAGACGCGCTGCCGCGCGCCCTGGTAGCCGAAGCCCGTCGCGATCACCGTCACCCAGATCTGGCCGTTTAGGCGCTCGTCGACCGTGGCGCCGAAGATGATGTTCGTGTCGTCCGTCGAGGCCGAGCGGATCACCTCGGCGGCCTCGTTGACCTCGTACAGCGAGAGATCGTCGCCGCCGGCGATCGAGAGCAGGATGCCCTTGGCACCCAGGATCTGCTGGTCGATCAACGGCGAGCGGAGCGCCCGCTCGGCGGCCTCGCGCGCACGGTTCTCGCTCGTTGAGAAGCCGATTCCCATCAGGGCTGTTCCGGCCTCCTTCATGATCGTCCGCACGTCCGCGAAGTCGAGGTTGATGAGGCCCGGCAAGGTAATCAAGTCGCAGATCCCCTGGACACCCTGGCGGAGCACATCGTCGGCGATCCGGAAGGCGTCGAGCATCGAGGTCGACTTGTCGAGCACCTCGAGCAGCCGCTCGTTCGGGATCACGATCACGGTGTCGCAGTTGCGGCGGAGCTCTTCGACGCCCTGCTCGGCGGTACCGCGCCGGCGCGTGCCTTCGAAGCGGAACGGCGTCGTCACGATCCCGACGGTCAGCGCGCCGAGCTCGCGCGCGATCCGCGCGACGACGGGCGCCGCGCCGGAGCCGGTGCCGCCACCCTCGCCCGCGGTGACGAAGACCATGTCCGAGCCGCGGAGCGCGTTCTTGACCTGGTCGTAGGCCTCTTCGGCGGCGCTGCGTCCCAGATCGGGATCGGCGCCGGAGCCCAGGCCCTCGGTCAGCTCCCGGCCAATGTGGATCTTGACCGGCGCGTCGCTCATCCGCAGCTGTTGGATGTCGGTGTTGACGGCGATGAACTCGACCTGCGCTAGCCCCGCATCGATCATCCGGTCGAGCGCGTTCAGGCCGGCGCCGCCTACCCCGACCACCTTGATCACCGCCAGGTAGGCGGCGGTCTCGCCGCGAGGTACGCGGTGGAGCCTTGGCGCTTGCTCCGGCAGCGGCTGCAGCATCGGGGGCGGCTCGGGAACCGGCTCGAGGCGAACCGGCTCGGGGGTGGGCTCAGGCTCAGGCTCGGGCTCGGGGTCGGGCACCGCCGCCACAGCAGCTGCCTCCTGCTCCAGCGCAAACTCGGGAACGTGCTCGACCGTCTCTTCCTGCGGCTCCATCGGCTCGGGCGGCGGCGTGGCCTCGGGCTCGGACTCGGCCTTCCCTGCCTGCCTCTGCGCAGCCTCGGTTGCGCGGAAGAGCTCCGCGAGCGGGCCTTCACGCATGCTCGCGCGGCGCCGCGCCATTGAGAACCTCCTTCGCTAGTTCGCGGTAGGCCTCGGCGGCGCTACCTGTCGGGTCGTACTTGAGCACCGAGCTGCCCTTGACGGGCGCCTCGGCGTAGCGGATCGTCTTGCGAATCCTCGTTCCGAAGACGAGATCGCCGAAGTTCTCCTCCAGGATCTCGACCGCCTCGCGCGAGTGCAGCGTGCGCTTGTCGTACATCGTCGGCAGGATTCCCTCGATCCCGACTTCGGGATTCAGGTTCTCGCGGATCATCGAAAGCGTGTTCTCGAGCTGGACGAGGCCGCGCAGCGAGAGGTACTCGCACTGCACCGGCACGATCACGCCGTTGGAGGCGACGAGCGCGTTAATCGTCAGCAGCCCAAGCGACGGCGGCGTGTCGATCAGGACGTAGTTGTAGTTGTCCTTCACCGGGGCAAGCGCCTTCTCGAGTGCCCGCTCGCGGCCGATCATGCTCGAGAGCGCGAGCTCGGCGCCCGCGAGATCGATCGAGGAAACGGCGAGATCGACCTCCTGGTGATGGATCACCTCGGTGATCGGAACCCGGTGCACGAGCACGTCGAACATCGAGCGCTCGATCGAGTCCGGATTCAGGCCCTGGCTCATGGTCAAGTTGCCCTGCGGATCGAGGTCGACGAGGAGCACCTTCATTCCCTGCTCGGAAAAGGCGACGCCCAGGTTCAGCGCCGTCGTCGTCTTGGCGACGCCGCCCTTTTGGTTGGCGAAGGCGATGACCCTCCCCAGTGTGGCTCCTTTCGAGATGTCGTCCCGGGTTCCCGGTCGCGGAAGCAGGCGTGCCAGCCCCATCAGACCCTTTCTTTCGTCTGATAGTAGCCGAACCCTTTATCGTGTTAAATGCAGGCGTTTTTCGACCTGCGCCATGGCGCGGTTCCAACAACCGGGATTAGCGGCCGCGCCGCGTATGTCGGCACGGCCCTTTTGGGTCGGCATCGCAAGCGACGCCTTGGTGCAGCAGTTTTCTTGTTATTTCGGGTACGGAAGCACGAGCTCGAAGCGTGCACCGCTCGGCTGGATCGGTTTGTAGATCAAGTCGCCGCCCTGCGCCCTGGCAAACGACTGCGCAATCGAGAGGCCGAGCCCGGCTCCCTCGGCGCGCTTTGCCGACTCCTCGCTGCGCGTGAACCGCTCGAACAACTGCGGCACGAACTCCGGATTGACGCCGCTCCCGCTGTCCTCGACCGAGAGCCGGAAATGCCGGTCCTGCTGTTCGGCCTGGATTCGTACTGGGGGATCGCCGTAGCGAAATGCGTTTGTGATCAGGTTCGAGACGATCCGGTCGAAGGCGTCGAGATCCGAGACCGCCTCGAGCTCGGCCGGCACGATCAGCTCGATCGACGCCGCGCGGTCTGGAACCAGCGAAGCGACGAGCTCCTCGACGCGGTTCCGGACGCGAATCGGCTCCGGCCGAATCCGAATCGCCTTCGCCTCCAGCCGCGAGAGGTCGAGCAGCTGGTCGACGAGCCGGCGCAGGCGCTCGCTCTGGTCGTACAGGGCGCGCCGAAGATCGGCGATCTGCTCGTCATCCAGTTCACGCCCCCGCAGGTGCAGGGTCGAACTGATGCCGTAGATGACGGCGGCGGGCGTTCGCAGCTCGTGCGAGGCGAGCGCGATGAAGTTCGTCTTCAGCTCGTCGAGGCGGCGAAGCTCCTCCTGCGCGAGTGCGGTCTCGAGGAACGAGGCCACCAGCGCGCCGATCGTCCGCAGCAGCTCCGCGGCGCTCGAGTCCAGCTCGAACGGCTCTCCGCCGTGATCGGCGGTCAGGAAGCCGATGCACCGGTCCTGGCTCAGCAGCGGCAGGACGAGCACCCCGCGGACGCCGTAGGCCTCCGCAACCCCGGGCGGCAGACCGTGTTCGGCGGAGACGTCCTCGATGAAGACGAGGTCGTTCGTCTCCAGCGCTCGCTTGAAGATCCGCCAGTCGTCGAGGCTCGACGAGAGCTGCCTGACCTCCTCGGCCGAGATGCCGTGCGCGGCAAGCAACTCGAGCTTGTGCGTCTCCGGGCGGAACCGTGAGATTCCCGCTCGCCCGAAACCGAACGTCTCGGAGACGCTCGCGCAGATCCGGTCCAGCAACTCGCCGGCTTCTCGGACTCCCTGGGCAGACCGCGCAAGATCGCGGACGGCGGCGAGCCCTGGCCGCAGCTCGCTCATTTCGGCACGTACTTTAGCCTCGGATCTGCCTAGTCCTCCTCGCCGTCCCAGTAGTCGAGGTTTTCCGCTTTGATCATCACGCCCACGCCGCGGAAGTAGGTCTTGTTCGAGCGGGGGTAGTAGACGATGTCGGCGCCACGGTCACGCGTGCCATAGGCGAGCATCGTCAACCCGCCCTCGCCCGCACGGAAGGCGTGTGCAACCCGGGTCGCGGCAGGACGGGCGACGACGTGACCGCGATGCAGAGAATGCTCTTCGTCGCCGAGCAGAGCCGTTCCCGTGCCGTCGAGGATCACGAAGAGCTCCTCTTCGACGGAATGGCAGTGCGGCGGAGCGCTGAGCATGCCCGCTTCGATCTCGTTGTAGTTGATGCCGGTGAGCACCGAGCCGGCGGCGATTCCGAGGTCGCGGTTGTGGACGAGCACGTCGCCACGGCCCCAATCCTCCTCCTCGAGCTCGTCGATGTTGACGATCCGCTGCGGACGCGGGCTCGGCTCCGGCAGCTCGGGATCGCCGAGCGCGAGCTCCTGCGTCCACTGGTGCGTCGAGATCATGTCCGCCCAGAGCATCCCGATCCGGCCTGCCTTCAGGCGAGGGAAGAACGCGTACTCGGCCTGCGCACGCGTGCCGAAGGCCAGATAGTCGATCCCCTCCGGGCCAGCGACGACGGAATGCGCTTCAGCGCCCGCGAGGTGGACGAGGCAATCGCCGGCTCGGATCTCGTAGGTCGTCTCGCCGTCGCCGTCGTCCTGCCACGAGAGGCCTGAGCCCTCGAGGACAAAGAAGATCTCCTCTTCGCTGCCCTCCATGTGCAGCGGCGTCGAGCGCGCATGCGGGTCGACCTGGACGCGCTTGACACCGACCGTGACGCTGCCGGCCGCGCTGCCGAGATCGGTCCACGTGGAGCGGAACGCGCCTTCGTCGGCCCGGAAGGGCTCGACCTCGTCCCAGTGCACGACGTGCTCCGCCACGGCCCGATTAGACCACGGGCACAACTCCAGCGTCATGCGCTTGCCGGCAACGCTCGAGCGCGTCGGCCGCGACGTCCGTGCCGTCGCGTTCCGTCTCGAGCCACGCCTCGCCCTCACGCAGCAACTCGCGGACCTCGGCGAGGAGTTGCCTCGGTCCCGCGCCTTCGCGCTCGAGGGCCTCGATGCGCTCGAGCCGGTGCATGACTGCGCGTGCTTCGTCCACGCGACGAACGTAGCGGTCGAATGCGGACCGGACCGTGCCCGGCGTGTGACGATTACGCAACGGCCGTGAGGAAGCCCGTCGGCCGCGCCCGCAGCCCCAGTAGCGACTCGTCGAGTGCGGCCACGAGCGCGGCGCGATCGCCGTGGAGCAGCGTCTCGACGAGCGCGCGCCTGACTGCGTCTACCGTCGACGGCTTCGCCGGCTCGCCGGCCACGAGCGCCCGCAGCCGTTCCAGCTGGTCGGCGCGGTCGCGCGCGGTCTCGCCGAGCAGGAGGGCTGTTCGAACGGTTGCGGCCCACAGGCCGTCGGCCCCGCCGAGCAACGCCATCAGCGCCTCGCGCAGCTGCTCCGAGCGGAACGGCTCCGTCGCGAAGAGCGACAGCTCCCAGCGGTCGAGCGCCTCGGCGAGGTCGGGGTCGTCGTCCGCGTTCGAGATCCGATCGAGCAGGTCGCCGGCGAGGTTGCCGCGGAAGGAGTCGAGCCGCGAGGGCTCACCGGGCGGCTGGGTCGCGGCGATCGGCAGGACGGGGCGGATTCCATAGGGACGCCAGTCGAGCCGTTCGAAGAGGACGGGCCCGGCGGCAACGGCAGCCGCAGTCGCCAGCCGCAGCGCGGTGACGGCGTCGGCGAGCTCCGCAGGCGCGTCCGGCGGGGCGGTCTCTGCGGCCAGGAGCGGGCGCTCGAGCTCGAGGACGCAGACTCGGTCGGGCTCCCGGCCGAAGGCCGGCGGCAAGAGGCGTGCCGCGTCCGGCCACGACGCGGCCAGCTCCCCGGCCGCCGCGACGCGGACACGGATCCCGCGGCCGAGCTCGATCTGGCTGCCGGCTCCGAGCCCGATCAGCGGCGCGACGGCCGCGTAGGCGCGCCGGCTGCCGAAGAGGGAGCGCTCGAGCTCGCCGTAGGCTCGATCGAAGACTTCGTCATTCCAGTCGAAGCCGCCGCAATGCTCCGCAACGTCGGTCACGAGCGGCAGGAGGACGGTGCGGATCAGGGCGCCGTTGTCGCTTCCTTCGCCACCCGCGTGCGCGCGTGCGAAGATCGCCGCCGCGGGCTCGCGACGCAGCTCCTCGAGCGCGGTCAGCGCGTCAGGAAGCGCCGCTAAGCGGCCGGCGCGCGCCTCGACGTAGGTGCCGACGAGCGGCCGGTACTCGTAGAGGGGGCGCTTGCCGCCGTCGTGCTCCTCGAAGGAGAACTGAAGCTCGGCGCCCGCCTCGACCTCCTGTGAGAGCAGCGCGAAGCTCGCGAGCCCGAAGAGGCGGAGAGAGCGGTAGAGGTGCGGAGCGCGTACGGCCACGCGTACCCCTACGCGGTTTCGGGTCCCTCCCCTGCCTGGCACTAAGGCATCGCTTGCGATGCCGATCAAAAAGGCCGCGCCGACATGTGCGGCGCGGCCGCTAAACCCGGTTGATGGAGCGGCTCCCAGCCGCGGACGGAAACGCCTGGCATGCCGGACACCAATACGCGGTGCGGTTGTCGTCGCCCTGGCCCCGCGCTTCGATTGGCGTGCCGCAGCGGCGGCAGCCACGGCCGGCGCGGTTATAGACGAGGCGCCTTTCTCGCCCGGTCTCGACCGAGGCGGTCATCAGCTCGTCCGCGGCTTGAAGGACAGCGCGGAGCTCCTCCTCGGAGACCTCGGCAAGCTGCCGCCAGGGGGAAACCCGAGCCTGCCAGAGCGCCTCCGCCTTCCAGACGTTTCCGATTCCCGCGACGAGCCGCTGGTCGAGGAGCGCGTCGCCGACGGCGCGGCGGGGGTCGCGGCGCAGGTTGACGATCATTGCGTCCAGATCCGGAGGCTGGTCGAGGATGTCGGGCCCGAGCCGGCGGACGCCGCGGTCGTCGAGCTCGAGTACCGGCCCGTTCCAGAGGACGGCCTCGCGCTCGGCGCCGCGCAGGACGAGCCAGGGCCGGCCCAGGAGCTTCGAGCCTCTGGCCCGCACCTGCCAGCGACCCGACATGCGGAGATGGCTGCGCAGAACCACTCCGTCCTCGAAATGCAGGAGCAGGTTCTTGCCGACGGCCTCGACGCCGAGCAGCCTGCGTCCGTCGAGTCGGTCCACCAAGCGCTTGACGGCCGCCCGGGGGTGCGGCGTCTCGACCTCCACCTGCTCGCCGACGAGGAACTGCAGCTGCCGTGCAGACTTCGCCAGGGAGTCCCCTTCGGGCATCCCTGTCAGACTAGCCTTGTTAGAGTCCGGCCCC
>WNGJ01003859.1_pt1 | contig 15905 bp, 12 predicted proteins | sample 5400611 | NCBI WGS metagenome assembly WNGJ01 (sample SAMN13153375, study PRJNA577476) | soil metagenome | isolation source: 40 cm soil or saprolite under Garry oak tree replicate 1 | place: USA:California | collected 2016-06-15 | reverse complement strand
CAATCACGGCCAGCGCCGTGGGGGCCCAGAACGCGAGCATCCATTTGAGCCCACTCTTCACGCCGGCGAGCTCCTTCACCAGTTCGACCCGGAGCTCCGCTAACCGTTGCACGAGCTTCGCGTCGAGTTGAGTCCAGCGTCCGCCCCACTTGGCGTCGAGCTCTGCGAGCCGCTGCTCGAGCTTTGCGTCGAGCTCGGTCCAGCGCCCTTGCCACGCGGCGTCGAGCGTCGCCAGCCGCTGCTCGAGCTTCGCGTCGAACCGGAAGAAGTTGAGCTCGTTCAGCTCCCGCAGGTCGGCCCGGTACGTAGCATCGACGGCATTGAACCAGTTCACAAAGCGGAATGCGGAATGCGGAGTGTGGAATGCGGAATTGTAAGCATCCACGGCGTTAGACCAGGCCATAAAGGGAAATGCGGAATGCGAAGTGCGGAATGCGGAATTGCAGTGCCGAGGTCGAACCGGGAATGCGGCCGATCGAGCCAATGCCGGCAGGGCCCGCCCGCCGAGTCAATTCCTGGCACGGGATGCTCCTGCTCCCTGCTCCCACCCCCCTGCTCCCTTTACAGCGCCTGCTCCCCGCTCCCCGCTCCCTGCTCCCTATAAGGAGCGTTACCAAAACGCCGCGAACTGAATCATTCCTCACTCAAGCGTCGGCGCACTGACCTTGGCCGGTGTGACGGCGATCACCATGAAGTTGTTGCGGACTTGTTACAGACCGCGACCATCCGTTACGCCACGACTGGTCGGCCTGAGGCACGACTGTTGCGAGGTGCAGCGTTGCGTGCATGCCATGGCTGGGATGTCCGCTCTGGCCACGCGACACGCAAGTCGGCTGATGGCCTTGAGTTAATGCCAGTGTGGCGGGAGCGATACAGCTCCAGACACGACCCTAGTCAAGTTGCTGTGGTGCTGATACGTTACCCGTCCCTCGGTGGCCGGGGCTAGCCCTTGAGCCGCGCCTTATGGTCTTAACCCGGGGAGTAGCGATGGCGAAGGTCCGTAGCAAAGCCGAAGCAGAAATACACGTGTCGGCGGGCCAGGCGGCGGTTTTCGCACGTCGTGTGGAGAACTGACCGACATGGAGACTGTGCCACGCGACGTGATGACTGAGCTGTCCTCGGGCGGGGCGTCCGGGGCGACGGCGCACCTGCATTTCAAGCCTGTGTATGGTCCGATCGAGTTCGCGCCTTCGCTTCATCTCGAGGCACCGCTCCGCGTGCGCCTCGGCCTGCAGCAGCGGGCTGTTACCAACCTGCACAATCACGTGCTGCGCGCGGTCCGGCGCTTCGCCGTACTGCTGGTCGCCGACCTCGCCTCGTTTTACGTCATGCGCGAGGTGGTACGGGTGGTGCGCGACTACGCCTCGTTCGGCGATAGTCTCGCGACTCAGCTCGAGGGTGTCCTGCCACACGGAATCCTGAACGGTTGGCAATACGCGGTGGCTCTATTCGTCGCCCTGTTCTTGACTGGCAACTACGGGCGGGGCGATCAGCGGCGCGACCCGCGGCGGTTGCTCATCGCGTGCGCGCTCGCGACGGCGCTCCCCCTCTGGATGACGATTTGGACGCGCGGGCTCGAGCCGGTGATGGTGCAGTACACGATCACCACGCTACTGGTGTGGGCGGGGCTTCTGACGGAGCGGCGAGCGATCGACCGGATCGTGGTGCGATTCTTCCCCATGTACCGCAATGCCGCGGCGACCCTGTTCGTGGGTCCGGCGGAGGCGTGTCGGGACGCGATCCAGAGTCCGACGTTTGCGTTGGGGGGAGAATGCCGGCCGGTGGGGTTCGTGGATGTACACGTTCCCGCGGCCCCCGACGCGTTGGGGCACGCGGTGGACTTCCGCACGGTGCTGCACCGGACGGGCGCCGAGGTGGTCGTGGTGGCCGGCTACCTCCCCGACAACCGCTTCCGGGAGGTAGTGGCCGCGTCGCTCGAGGCGGAGTCGCAGCTGCTCTCGGTGCCGCGGTCCATCGCGATCGCGGGCGTGCAGCCCAATCTGGTGTGGCGGCGGGGGCAGCCGCTGATCGAGCTGACCGCGCCAAACCTCAAAGGTTGGCAGGTGTTCGTGAAGCGGTTGCTGGACATGTTGGGGGCGGGCGTCGGGCTGGTCGTTCTGACTCCGGTGCTGGCGCTCGTCGCCGCGATCGTCAAGCTCGAATCGCCGGGGCCGGTGTTCTTCACGCAGCTACGCGTTGGGCGGGGCGGTCGGCGCTTCCGGATCGTCAAGTTCCGTACGATGGTGGACGGTGCCGAGCAGCGGCGCGATGAGCTGCTCTCGCGCAGCCTCTATGGTGATGGGCGCTTGTTCAAGGTGCGCGACGATCCCCGGATCACCCCGCTGGGTCGCTGGCTGCGGCGCACCAGCATTGACGAGCTGCCGCAGCTTGTCAACGTACTGCGCGGAGAGATGTCCCTGGTCGGTCCGCGGCCGCCGCTGCCGTCAGAAGTGGCCCTGTACGAAGAGCACCACTACGCGCGGTTCGACGTGAAACCAGGCATCACGGGACCGTGGCAAGTCGCCGGGCGCAACGGCGTCACCTCGTTTGAGGAGGTCCTGGGGCTCGAGAGGAACTACATCCGCGGATGGTCCGTGTGGGCGGATGTGCGGCTGCTGGCGAAGACCATCCCCGTCGTAGTCCGGATGCGCGGAGCGTTTTGAATGGCTGGATCCGGCATGCCCAGGCCGCTAGGCTGGACAGCGAATATTGCGAAAGCCAGCATAATCTCCAAATATTGAGGCCGTGGCGGTTCCTTCGGACGCGCTGAGTGCCTGGCAGTTCCTATCCAACGCGTTGGAACGACGCGCGTTTGTACATTGCAACTCAAGCAGTTGCTGGTCGGGAGCTGAACAATTCCCGTCGCGCCGGGCATGAACCGCCTGAAACCGGACGAAGGGGCGTGGGCCCGCGTGCTCGGCAGTCTGGGTATCTCGGGTGCCGGACCCGAGTTACTGTGGGAGAGCCCGCTCGACTGGGGCCGTCGGGTGTACCGCTCCAAGAATCGCGTTTACAAGATCGTCCTACTTGAGAATCACACGACCGGGGACCTTCGCAATCGGACTCTACAGGAAGAATCCGACATACTTCGAGCCCTCACCGGGATCCGCGGGATACCGGCGTGTCTCGAATACCGACCTCTCCCGGGAGCAGAGGTCATTGTCATGGGGCTCGTCGACGCACTGCCTTGGGCCGCCTATCGTGGCAGGCTGGCGAAGGCGTGCCTCACGTTGCCGCGGCTTGTCGGGCTGCTGTTCCGGGTGTCCGCGCGTGGGATCGCTCACGGAGACGTGAAACCAGAGAATGTTCTCATCGACGCATCTGCCAATCCCTGGCTTGTTGATTTTGACCAAGCTCACTACAGCACGCCCTTCCGAAGTCTGCTAGCCAATTTCCTGGGTTGGCGGATTAGGGGGGTGACCATCCATGGCGGAGTCGTGCAATTCATCAAAGCTCTAATTAAGTCGCTTCTTCCCGGTCCGATGCTTCGGCTCGCGCAGCGCGCAAAGCGTCGCCTGGGCTTCGGTGCTAGTGCAAGGATTCCTTCCCTTGCTCCTCTGCCAGAGGCGGCGAGCACACAGCTTGCGCTCCTCCACCGGGCCTGGCAGATGGCAGCGCACTCGGACGCGAATGCACCTGGAGAGGGCGTCTCGTATTACAGCATGACGTTTCAGGGCTTTCCGTTGCCGGGGGAGCGACCGTGGGAAGAGCGCTGGCGCGTATTTGAAGAGGCCTTGAGCTGGCCCAAAGCGCGTGTCTTGGAATTGGGCTGCAACCTCGGGCTGCTGAGCACGTTCGCCAAGCTCAACGGTGCGGAAGCGGCCTTGGGCGTTGATGCCGATGCGGACATTCTGGAAGCGAATCGCCTAGTACAACGGGCGTTTAACATCGACTACCCGGTCATTCAGCGCAGTTTCGATGATTCGAGGGCCTGGGAGGAGGAGCTCGCGGCCTTTCGTCCAACCATAGTGACTGCATTGTCGGTCCTCAACTGGGTCGCACAGAGAGATCGGTTTATGCAATTCTTGGGACGCTTCGACAGAATCCTATTCGAGGGCCATGACCCTGATGTGATCGAATGTCGGCGACTAGAGGCTGTAGGATTCACCCGGGTCGAATTACTGGCGAGAAGCGAGCGACAACGCCCCGTGATTCTCGCATCTAGGTCTCGCTAGTGCCCTCTGAAGAGGGTGCTCTTTGCCTGCGCCGCCGCTAACAGAACGCCATCACATGGAGGACCGTCACGCAGACATACACAGAGATGTCAGGCTCTCGCACCTGGTTGGAACTCTACGGATTCTTCTCCCGACGACGGTGGTGTTCGCGACGTATCCCGTTCTATTACGCAGAGCTGGCCTCGAAGTCCTTGGCGTATGGAGTCTCCTCTCCACTGTTGTGGGGTACACCGGACTGCTCGACATCGGGTTCACCAGTGTTCTGACGAAGGCGATGGCAACTGGCACCCGCGAGCTGGATGTGGCGCGGCTCGCGGCGTGGAGAAGGAGCGCTGCGGCAAGTTACCTAGTAGGCGGCATTGCCTTGGCGATCGGTGGCTTGCTCGTCGGAAGTCACCTTGCGGCGGTCGGCGTCGCGTCGCGCTTCCAGCGGGCGGTCATGATCGGGCTGGTGTCACTCATTCTTGCCACCGTTTGCCAGCTGATGATGAAGCTCGAGCTGACCGTGTTCAAAGCCAATCATCAGACGTACGTGGAGCAGTGGGTTCTGTCTCTTGCGACAACCCTGACGTATCTCGCGGGCTTGATCGGAGCGTATCTCGATCGTCCTATTGAAGCGCTTGCGTTAGGAGCCCTCGTTTCAAACGGTCTGCTCTACGTTTGGGTCTGGACTGGGGCAAGGAGGACGTTTCCAGATTTGTTTCGTGCACTAGCGTCGGCTTCTCGCCCAATCCGCGTGGCTGACTTTCGCGACTTGGTTCGTCACGGGAAGCACTTTTTCTCCCTTTCACTCGTATTCGTTGTTAGAGAACCTGTTTTTCGCTTGCTGATCGCGTGGATTCTCGGAGCTGGCGCGTTGGGCCTGTATGACATTGCCAACCGAACACCGATGTTCATCCGGGAGTTGGGGGCGAGCGGGTCACAATCTCTGTTCGCCGGCTTGGCGAGGACCGATTCCTCTGCTGGACGAGGGGAGACGGAGCGCGTGCTGAGAGCCGCCCTCTTTTATCTACTTGCTATCGGGGGCACGGGGCTCGCTTTCTTCGCGGTGAATCGCGACTTGGTTTTCAGCGTCTGGCTCGGGAGGGGTGCTCCCTCGGGATTGAGCCTGTCGGGCTTGCTCATGGCAGTGTGGTGGGGGATCACCCTTCTGAACGTGCCGTTCTACTGGCTCCTCCAGGCGCGGGGCCTCGAAAAGCCCCTGGCCAACTCGGTATGGCTACATGCGGCGAGCGTCGTCGCAGTGGTTGCCGTCGCACGTCCGTCCCTTCACAGCCTGCCCGCGATCCTAGCAGTCTGGATCGTGACCGGCATCGCGACGCAACTGTACATTTATGTCTTGGCAGAGCGCGCTACTCACCTGACCACTGCGATTCTGTTGGACCGCAATGTTCTCCTGTATCTCATATGCTGTCTCATCCTGGTTTGCGCTGGAGTGTGGGTGCAGGGTAGATGGGTCCACGTCTCGCTGCCAAGTTTGTTCGTGTTCGCGCTGTCGTGGCTCTCTGCGTACGGCCTGGTGTGCGGTCCGCCGCTCTGGAAGGTCCGACCGGTGCGGTTGACGACCGGTTCGACTGCGTGACTTATCCTCCGGGTGGGATATGGCTAACGGTCGTCAAAGTTCAACGGGCAGTAGAGTTTTGTACTCTGTCTCGTGGGGAGGCGTCTACCTACTCGCCTGCGGCCCGAGCTTGTGGAGACTTCGACCGGCGAGGCGGGGCTTGAGCGTACCGGCTGTCGATGCTTGATCCAGAAGTCAGTTTCTCCCTGGTCGTTGCGGTCCGCAACGGAGCCAAGCACCTCGAGAGATGCATTCGTAGTGTCGTCGCACAGACCTGGTCGTCCAAAGAACTCATCGTGATCGATGGAGGGTCGACGGATGGGACCCAGAACATCATCAAATCGTTCCCAGACTCGATCGCTTATTGGGAATCACAGGCCGATCGTGGGATTTACCATGCGTGGAACAAGGCTTTGAGGCATGTTCGGGGGACTTGGGTGTATTTCCTCGGAGCCGATGATTATCTGTGGTCACCGGACGTGCTGAAGCAGTTATCACCTCACTTGGCGACGGCTCATCCTGCGTTTCGTGTGGCGTACGGCCGCGTCGCGAGTGTCACGGCGCAGGGTGAACTGATTGTTCTCGAGGGAGTACCTTGGGAGCGGGCGCGCTTGCGGATTCTTGAAGAAATGACGATTCCGCATCAGGGTGTGATGCACCACCGCTCTTTGTTTGAGATCCACGGTGACTTTGATGATTCCTTTCGAATAGCTGGGGATTACGACCTCTTGTTAAGAGAGCTCGTGGATTCGCGTCCCTTGTACCTACCGGACGTTATCGTTGCAGGAATGCAGGTTGGAGGTTACAGCACGACTCCCGCTTTCGCGATGCAGACCCTTCGTGAATTCAGGCGGGCTCAAAGAAAGCATGGCATCAGACATCCCTCTTTGGGATGGACGTGGGCTTACCTCAAGGCCTGGATCAAGTATGCATTATCGGGAATCCTTGGACAACGGATCACTCGCTCTCTTACGAACGTGTATCGCATGCTCTCCGGGCGCCCTCCGCGGCGGATGACGTTCTGAGATGGATGCGCGCGAGAGAGTGTTGGAATCGAGACGGCGTCTGAGTCTTCCGGAACTGGGGCTAGTTGCCCTCTTCTTTTATACGCTGCTCTCGTACCCGTTCTACCTGAAATATGTGGCGTACAGTGCATATCAAACCGGCTTTGTCGCATTCCTGCTTGCGGTCATAGTTTTTTTTGTAGTCGAGCCACGAGTCCTACCCGTAGGTCGCACCGCTCTCCGGCAGCGGCCTATCGCACTCGGAGTTGCCTTGTATGGAGTATACGTGCTCGCGGTTGGTGTGGCTTCACTTCTGAACGCTGGAGAAGGGTACCTCATTACGGAACTGGGGAGGTTACTAATCAAGACCGTTCTTGGAGTAGCCTTTGTCGCGTGCGTCAGCGAGGGGGCCCACGGATGGATGCTGGACCGGTACACTGACGTCATGCTGGCCGCGGCCATTGCTGGGACGATCATGGTAGTCGGGGTGGCGCTAGGTTGGTTTTCGCCGATCGGAACAATTCAGCTTCCTTCAGCGGGCTTGCGCGACGACGGAATCCGTGACGCCTACATGCTTGGCTTCGCTTGGGGTGCCCTTCCGCTTCCCGGTGGTGGGAAAATCATCCGGCTCCAATCGTTCGCCGATGAGCCAGGCACATTCGCGTTCGCCTTGCTGATTGCGCTGATCTGGTCAGTTCACAAGCGACGCAGCTACTCTACTCTCGGTCTGACGGCAGCGCTGCTGCTAACGTGGTCGATTGGGGCGCTCGTGGCTGGGTTTGGCGCTCTGACAGTTTACTTGTGGCGTCGTCTGTCAATGCTGGGACTCATGGCGCTGAGCGTCGCTGCGATCCTCACCGTCGTAGTAGCAACTCGTTCGGTTGAGCCGTGGACTGAGGTCGCTCGCCTTTATCTGCAGACCAAGGTAGGGCTCTCTGAGGGTTCGTCGCTTGGCGACCGACTGAGTGACATCGGCACTGTCGTGGGAGCTGTAGAAAGACATCCGTTCGGATTAGGCGGCGGCGGTGTAGCCAGGGTGCTCAGTGTGTCGCTTGGTGTGGGATGGATGAGGGCACTTGTGGAAGCGGGCTTCATTGGATTCACAGCGTATGCCATCGCGCTGGGAACACTCACGTGGCTGGGTCTTCGTTCGGCGCTGACAGGCAGAGGTGACGTAGCGGCTCTCGGGAGCGTCATGGTCATCCTGGCGTTCGCAGGCTTCCAACGCGCACGCATGGATGAGTCCATTTGGCATTGGTGGTTGATAGGTGCGTTCGTTCGCGCATTCACCGTTGCTCGGGTAGCAGGCAACAGCAAGCCCGTCGAGTCTGACACACTATCAAACGCGGTGACCCCGGAGGCCAGATGACGAGCGTTTCGGTCATCACGTTGTTGGCAGGTTGTATGACTTGCGTCGTGCATCCTGCATATGGGTCGGCAATCGCCAATTCGGTGACAATCCATCTCGCCCAACAGTCCTCCCCCTGGGTGCCGGTCAAGATGGTCGTCGGAGGTGGAGTAACTCCCGAGTACCGGCCGAACGAGGCGGAAGTCGCGCAGCTTTCGCTCCTTGGCAACCGTCGTTTGCGGCTGATCAACATCGACAGTCGAAGGGTCGTGCGCGATTCCGGAGGTGCTCTTCACGTCGAATGGTCGCCGCACTTGTTGGAGGGTTTGCGGTACTGTCGAGACCATGGCTGGGTTCCGAGAATCATTATAGGACAAACACTGCTCGATTCCCCAGGTATCGGCCGCCCGGGGGCTGATAGCTCCGATTCCGTCTTTTGGGCTGTGTATCGGCGATACATTGACGCGACAGTGCGGTATGTTGTGGAAGAGTGGGGATTCAGGGAATCCGAGTGGGAAGTCGGTAATGAGATGGACATCCCTGGCGAGAACTGGGTGGCCGGGGGCACCGCGGGTGTGGGAAGCGATTCACTCCGGTTCCTAAGCTACATGCGCATGTATCGTGAGATCAGTTCCGTAATCGGTGAATACAAGCGAGGGCATCCAACCATTATCCTCCGGATCGGCGGGCCGGCTGTGTCACCGGGCGCATTCCTCAACCCCCAGCCGAGCGCTAACTGGACCATGAGGTTCGTAGATGAGATCTCTCGGGATAGGTCGACGCTAGCATGTGACTTTGTCAGTTTCCATTTGTACGGGAATTCAGCCAGCGGGCGAGAGGCTGTGGCCGGGCTTGAGCGCCTTCGCGCCCGCATGGCGATAGATGGGATCTCGCTCCCAATCAGCGTGTCAGAATGGGGCGCGAGTTGGCTCGCAGATGCCAGTCTGAATTTCACGCCGCTTGCCGGCGCATTTGCGCTTGAGTTTGTGCGTACCGTTGCGGCCGCGGGAATAGATGATGCGTTCTTCTTGGCCCTTCGAGAGTTTCCGAATAAGAAATGGCCTGTGTTATTCACAGCGACGGGCTCACCGACGCACACAATGCTCGCACTTAGGCTGCTGGCGGAACTTCAGGGGAGTCGAGCTGAATGCTCGCTCGATCGACCAGGCGGTCGTTGTGTGGCTGCTGTCACCGGGGATTCGATGCGGATTGTCTTCTGGAGCCTCGACTGGGAAGCGAAGAGGTTGCCCGACCGACAGTTTGCGCCTGCTGGCGGGACCAATCAGGGACTAGTGATCCGCGTTGCTTCTAAGCTCTCTTCGCTGAGAACTGCGAAGCCCACTGAGTTGCTACTCGATGGTGCTTCTGTCGGTGACTCTCTTGTCGCCATCATCATGAATGAGGACTCCACCCTCACGGCACGAATCGGCGGGATACGTACGGGTCCCGGGAGTTACGGCCGACTTCGGATGGCCCTCTCGACGGCTACTCTGGTGAAGTAGTGCAGCTTCGGCTGGTAACTATGCATTCGACACGACAAAGGGAGTGAATCCTCACCTGCCCACCCAGGCTGTCGGAGACCTGATGCGTAGAGCGAGAAAGTTTGCCCTCCTGCTCTCTCATCGACGCTGGGTTCGCGGCTTGTGGCACGGAGTGGCAGCGGCGGTTGAGCATCGGAGACTGCCAATCTCACAGAGAACCGCTACCGTCGTCGACGTGGGCGCACATAAAGGACAGTTCGCGCTCTATGCCCGGGAACTTCTTCCGTCTGCTGAAGTTCACTGCTTTGAGCCCTTGGATGAACCGAGAAAAGTACTCGGGCACCTCTTTGCGGAGGATTCATCGGTTCACGTCTACCCATTTGCCCTCGGTGCAAGTGAGGGTGTTGCAGATATCTTCGTATCTCAGCGAAATGATTCGTCGTCGCTGCTCAGAATCACTGAGCAACAAATGTCGCGATTCCCAGGTACCGAACTGGCGTCCGTTCGTTCTACGACCGTGCGACAATTGGATGTCGCACTCCGGGACGCGCTTCTCAAGAAGCCAGTGCTCTTGAAGATCGACGTGCAGGGGTCTGAGCTTGACGTCCTCAAGGGTGGTACGAATGTCCTCCGAGCCTGCTCTCAAGTTCTGGTCGAGTGCTCCTTTGTGGAGTTTTACGACCGGCAGCCACTCTTCGACGCCATTTATACGCACCTGGCTGAGCGTGGGTTTGTCCTCTCTGCCGCCAACTGTTCCGCACGGGATGCGATGGGTGCGTGGCTTCAAGCCGACATTCTGTTTCAGTCCACTCAGATGTTGGGAACGTGAAAGACGTCGCGATGATGCGGGTCGGCGTGAGCCTGCTCGCTGCGAAGCCGGGGCTTGAGGGGGGCCTCGGAACGTACATCCGTGCAATTGCGCAGGCTCTCGCTGCGCGATCGTCGGAGCGGTACGTGTTCTTCGCTCCATCTGTCATGTTTGAGTTCTGGGCGAATGAGCTGCCGACGGGCGCAACGTTAATCGCCTGCTCGGTCAATAGTCGCACACCAGAGCTAAGGGCGGTCTACGAGAGCGTTGTACTTCCCACTCGAGCCGTGCGCGCTGGCTGCGATATCATGTACTATCCACATCTAGTGGCGCCACTGCGGCGCATGCCGAAGGCGGTCGTCACCGTTCACGACGTAATGCACCTAACACAACCCGCCGCGTTTTCGTGGTACAAACGACTGTATTTGCGGGCTAGTTATCAGCGCCTAGTGGTCGGGGCAACCACAATAATTACTGCGTCCGAGTTCTGTCGTCGTCAGTTGACCGAGTTACTGGGCATATCTCCCGATCGGATTAACGTCGTTCTCTCTGGTGTTGATGAGGCCTTTTCTGCGAACCGATCCGGTGCCCATCCACCAGACGCGCCGCGCGGCCAGTATCTCCTCAGCGTCGCTGCGGCGTATCCCCACAAGCGGCTTCCGCTGCTGGTGAGAGCGTTTGAACTCACGGCGGGCCGCTTTCCTTCTTTACGTCTCTTGTTCGTTGGACTCGGCACAGGACTAGATAGGGAGCGAGAGAGACTAAATGCAGCGATCAATCGCAGCGCAGTTCGCGACCGCATCGTGATCTTGGATCGACTGCCGTGGGATCACCTTCCCGCGCTCTACCGAGGCGCGGTTGCACTTGTCCACTCTAGCGCGTTTGAGGGGTTCGGCCTCCCAATAGCCGAAGCCATGGTCGCGGGCACACCTGTGGTTGCGTCGCCAGCTGCGGCCGTGGCTGAGATTCTCGCAGGGCACGGTACGATTGCAGCTGGGTGGGGCGAGGAGGGGCTTTCCTCAGCCATCGAGTCGGTTCTGCAGTGGTCGCCAAGCGAGCGAGCGCGGCGCCTGCGTATGGCTCAAGACTACGCGCGCGGGCGTTTCGCATGGGACGGCGCGGCGGAGGCGCTCGCAGGCACCTTTCGCAGGCTCGCAGGCGCGCCCAGCGGCGTGATTGCGCAGCCGTAGGCGAGCCCGGTGCGGGTGCTCCTGTACTCGATCAACTACGAACCCGAAGTCGTCGGGATCGGAAAGTTCAATGGCGAGATGGCTCGCTGGCTCGCTGCAAAGGGGCATCAGGTGAGGGTCGTCACAGCCTACCCGTATTATCCACAGTGGAGGATCATCGGCAATTACTGGCCATGGTGGTACCGACGAGAGGACTTGGACGGAGTGAGAGTCTATCGAAGTCCTCTTTGGGTACCCCGAAGGCCCGCGGCTGTGAGTCGTATCGCGCACCTAGTCAGCTTCGCACTCAGCAGTGCTCCGATTGCTCTGTGGCAGAGTGTTCGCTTCCAGCCCGACCTGGTCTTCGTATTGGAGCCCCCTCTCGTTTGCGCGCCGGTCGCTCGGCTCGCAGCGTGGTTGGCAAGGTCCAAGTCCTGGTTGCATGTGCAGGATCTTGAGGTCGACGCGGCGTTCGATCTTGGTCTTCTCCGCGGCCGCTGGATTCGGCGAGTGGCCGCGTGCCTTGAGCGGTGGCTCCTGCGTACGTTTGACCGCGTCTCGACTATCTCGGATCATATGCGGACTAGGTTAGTAACAAAGGGAGTGACGGAGTCACAGTGTCTAGTATTCCCGAATTGGGTGGACACGAGGACGATTCGCCCGCTTGACGAGCCTAGTGTGCTTCGTTCAATGATCGGGATTCCGCCTGACGCAACCGTTGCACTTTACGCGGGGACCATGGGCCACAAGCAAGGGCTGAGTATCTTGATTGACGCAGCCCGGCGGCTGTCAGGGACCCCGATTCGGTTTGTTCTTGCCGGAGGCGGGCCGGCGCGTGATGGACTGGTCGAAGCTGCCCGCGAGCTAAGCAACGTCACCTTCATTCCGATTCAGCCGCCGGGCGCTCTGAACGCCCTTCTCAACCTCGGCGATATCCACCTGCTCCCCCAACTCGCAGATGCAGCTGATCTCGTGATGCCATCAAAGCTCGGCGGAATGCTGGCTTCGGGGCGTCCCGTAATCGCCACAGTCCATCCTGGTACACAAATCGCCCAGATGATCGAGGGTTGCGGGCTCGTAGTTCCGCCCGGGGATTCAGTGGCTTTGGCTTCTGGCATTCAATGGTTGCATGAACATAGCGGCGAGCGGCGCCGGCTAGGCTCGGAAGCGCGTAGCCGTGCGGAGACTCTCTGGCAGCGTGACGCGACGCTTGCCGCGTTGGAGAACTCATTCCAGGCCTGCATGTCGGAGGAGTGACGGCGGGGAGATGTATCGACAGCCTTCACGGGTTCTCCTTAGGCTGTATGTTTGACCCCGGCAGTTGACTTTAGGAAGGGATTTATAGTCTCTTGATCCACACTACGAACCTGATTACCTCGGGCATCGGGAGCTTTCAATGAGTTATCCAGCCCGCGCGGGTGAGGACTCTAGCGGTTCCCTTGTCTCAATACTCGGACTTGCCTCCACGGCCCTTCGGCACGTTCGCGCCCTAATTTGGTTCGGGCTTGCGGGACTCGTGGTTGGCATTCTGCTACCGATCATCCGTCCGAGATACGTTGCACAATCGACATTCGTACCGGAGACTTCCAACACATCGCTAGCGGGTCTCATCGGTTTGGCTGCTCAGTTCGGCGTTAACGTTCCTGGAGCCGCGGATCAAGAATCCCTCGATTTTTACGGGAAGCTCCTTGAGTCACGCGAGCTCTTGGAGGCGGCCGTTCTCGCTAAGTATAGGTTCTCGACTGGAAGACCAGGACGGCCCACCACCGACTCGCTCCAGGGCACGCTAATGGATGTTTACAAGATCAACGATGACAATTCTCACAAGAGGTTGCTGAGGGCGATCGACAAGCTGGACGACAACACGTCGGTGCATATTGACATGAAGGCAGGGACTATCACGGTCGATGTGATTGCCCGCTATCCAGAACTTGCGGTCCTGCTGAACCGGCGCCTTCTGGACTTGATGAACGACTTCAATCTCCGCCGCCGCCAGTCGCAGGCTGGTGAAGAGCGTCGATTCGTCGAGGCTCGGATGCAAGCTGCGCAGCAAGAGCTGACACAGGCTGAAGACGACATGGCGCGGTTCCTGGAGCGTAACCGGCGGTACCAGGATTCGCCACAGTTGACCTTCGAGGCATCCCGTCTGCAGCGGAAGGTGGACTTCCGCCAGCAGCTATGGACTACTCTCGGCCAAGCCTATGAGCAGGCCAGGATCACCGAGGTTCGGAACACCCCCGTCATCACCATCCTCGACGCTCCCGAAGGATCTGAGCAGCGCTCGGGAAGAGTCATTTTCAGCGTAGTGCTCGGTGGGCTGGTTGGGGCCCTGTTTGGCGTGATGACTGCGGCCGTGGCCGAGTCGCTGGAGCGTCAGAAACACACCTATCCTCAGGACTACGCCGTGCTTCGCGATCTCGTGCTCAAAGCTGCGCGAAAGACTGGTCTGGCGCGCCTACTAAATCGGCCGAGTCGGGCGGCATAGGGAGGGCAAAAACCTGCTCTGCACCGCAGCATCGCGAGGCCGGCGGGGCTGCCTGCCCAGCAGGCCATGAGTTTGCGCGGCCTTGGTCGAAGGCTCGGGCTGATCGGACTCACCGCTCTCTGCGGCTGCCTCGATCCGACCCGTATCCGGTTGCCGGTGGGGGATCTTTGGGCACCGTGGGATACGAATCGGAAAGCAGTGGTCGTGGCTGCTGGGGACCTTGCGAGCGATGCGTACGGGGATGACCAGGTCGGGAGCCTAATGGCGCAGCTCAATTTCGACGCCTTTCTGACGCTCGGGGACAATGCATATCCGGATGGTTCGCTGCAGAATTATGCTGACTATTGGTCGCCCGTGTTCGGTCGATATAACTCGAGGACCTTTCCTGCTCCTGGCAACCACGACTACGTCACACCACAGGCGCGGGGATACAAGGCCTATTTCGATTCACTCGCCCCGAATTATCCCAGGAACTCCGAATACTATGCTTTCGATATTGGTGGGTGGCGTTGGTTTTCTCTCAACAGCGAGATTCCCTCGGACTCAACGTCAGCTCAATACATCTGGTTGAAGGCTCAACTGGAGGTCTCGGACCTGCCTAGCTGCGTCGGGGCCTACTGGCACCGTCCCCTCTTCAGCGTTGGCCAGGAGGATCCAGATACTCAGATTGTGCCAATCTGGAACCTGCTGGCGCACAATGCGCCCCATCACGCACACATCGTTCTGACGGGACACGACCACAACTATCAAAGATGGAAAGTGATTGATGGCATAACGCAATTTGTTGTGGGGACTGGTGGCCGCTTCAGGTTCCCGCTTACGCGGTCGGACAGCATGATTGCCTTCGCCAATGCCGACCACTATGGTGTACTCCAGCTGGGTCTGTGGGAAGGGGGTGCGGACTTTCGCTTTGTCACGATTGATGGAATGATCCTCGATAGCGGCAGCATCTCTTGTTACTGAGTGTCGCCCTCGATCTCAAGGGCTAATTGGTGTGACTTCCACCTTGTCGCGCTGGGCTTCGTACCAAGTAATGGTCTGCCTCAGCCCCTCCCTGAAATCGACCTTGGAACGGAATCCAAACTCCTTCTCAGCCCGGCTAATATCCAGCTTCCGACGTGGCTGTCCATTCGGCTGCGTAGTGTCCCACCTGATGCTCCCGCGGAACTTGGTCAACTCAACTATCAAGTGAACAAGGTCACGAATACTGACTTCGAAAGCTGAGCCGATGTTGACCGGTTCGGGCCCATCGTAACGCTCCGAAGCCAAGACGATCGCTTCGGCGGCGTCGTCTACGTAGAGGAACTCACGAGTGGGCGATCCGTCGCCCCAGACGACGATCTCCGGAGCTCGTGCCTCCCGCGCGTCCACACACTTCTTGATCAGTGCAGGAATCACATGGGATACCTTCGGGTCAAAGTGATCACGCGGTCCGTACAGGTTGACAGGAAGCAGATAAATCGACCGAAATCCGTATTGCTGCCGGTAGGCTTGCCCTTGAACCAGGAGCATCTTTTTTGCTAGCCCATACGGAGCGTTGGTTTCCTCGGGGTACCCCATCCACAAGTCGTCCTCTTTGAAGGGCACTGGTGTGAACTTGGGATAGGCGCAGACAGTTCCGATCGACACGAATTTCTCGACGCCGCGTTGACGGGCTATCTCCATCAGCTGGACGCCCATCATGAGGTTGTCATAGAAGAATTCGCCAGGTCGCTCCCGGTTGGCGCCGATACCGCCGACGACCGCGGCGAGGTGGATGACGATGTTAGGGCGCATGTCGCGGTACATGCCCTCCACTGCCTCGAGCCGACGAAGATCGTAACGCTCCCGCTCCGGAGCGAATACGTGGGCGGCGCCGCGCGCTCGTAGGGCCT
>WNGJ01004054.1_pt1 | contig 15907 bp, 9 predicted proteins | sample 5400611 | NCBI WGS metagenome assembly WNGJ01 (sample SAMN13153375, study PRJNA577476) | soil metagenome | isolation source: 40 cm soil or saprolite under Garry oak tree replicate 1 | place: USA:California | collected 2016-06-15 | reverse complement strand
GGAAGTATGCGGCGGAGGTCAACCTGCCACGGGTGGTGGTGATCAACCAGGTAGATCATCCCAAGGCGGATAGCAGGATAGGCCGTCAACGGATGATCGAACTGTTGCAGGAGAAGTGGGGGCGTCAGATTGTGCCGGTGCAACTGCCGATCGTCGATCAGCACGGTTTTCATGGGGTGGTGGACCTAGTGACGATGAAGGCTTATTTGTATAAGCCTGATGGGGATGGGCGAGGTGAGGTTGGGCCGATTCCTGAGGCTATTAAGGCTGATGCAAAGGCTGCGCACGAAGCGTTGGTGGAACTTGTGGCTGAGGGGAAAGATGAATTGATGGAGGAGTTCTTCAGCGAGGGGACCATTCCGGAGGAACATCTGATTGGCGCATTACATGAGGCGATTCGGGAGGATCGGATATTTCCGGTGCTCTATGTTAGCGGATTGAGAAACGTGGGGACCGATCATCTGCTGGATTTTCTGAAGGTGTATGCGCCTGCGCCGACGGAGCGGGAGCCGGTAGCCGCGCATGGAATTTTGCATTCGATGCGCACCACACGCGTCAACGGCAGCGGAGCCGTGGATGTTCAGGACGAGATCGTCATGCGGAAAGTGGGTGATGAGGAGCCGCTTGCGCTCTATGTGTACAAGACGATGACCGACCCCTTTGCGGGAAAGATCTCCTTTTTCAAGGTCGTAAGCGGCATGATGAAGACTGACAAGTCAGTCGTGAATTTCACTCGGCAGGAGCCGGAGAGGCTGGCTCATCTTTCCATCATGCAAGGACGCAAGGCGGTGGAGGTGCAGGAGTTGCATGCTGGAGATCTTGGCGCTGTAGCCAAGCTGCGCGTGACTCTGACTGGAGATACTCTCGGCGATAAGTCGCATGAGATTTTTCTGGAACCGGTGGCGATGCCGGAGCCGGCGATGACCTATGCGATCGAACCGAAGTCGCGCGCGGATGAGGATAAGCTGGCACCGGCGCTGCACAAGGTCATGGAAGAGGATTCGATGGTGCGGTTCTTCCGCGATCCACAGACGAATGAATTTCTTGTGGCGGGTGCGGGGCAGCAGCACATCGAGGCGGTTGTTTCGAAACTGAAGCGGCGTTATCACACGGATGTCACCTTGAAGGCGCCGAAGATTCCCTACCTCGAGACGGTTCGCGGACGCGCCGAAGCTCAGGGCCGGTATAAGAAGCAGACCGGTGGGCATGGTCAGTATGGCGACTGCAAGATTCGCATGGAGGCCCTGCCGCGTGGAGGTGGAGTGGTGTTTGCGAACGACATCTTCGGCGGCGCAATTCCGCGGCAGTATGTTCCTGCGGTGGAGAAAGGGATTCGCGAGTCCGCCGCCCGGGGATTTCTGGCGGGGTATCCGGTGGTCGATATCAAGGTGACGGTGTTTGATGGCAGCTACCACGATGTGGACTCCAGCGAGATGTCGTTCAAGATGGCTGCGCGGCTAGCCTTCCGCAAGTGCATGGAGCAGGCCAAGCCCGTTCTGCTGGAACCCGTGATGAAGGTGGAGATTGAGACGCCGGACGACTTTGCCGGCGCGCTGCTGGGCGATTTGAACTCGCGCCGCGGCCGCGTGCAGGGTATGGAGAGTGCAGGGGCTGGAACCACAGTCAGGGCCGAGGTCCCAATGGCGGAGATGCTGAGTTATGGAACGACGCTGACGTCGATCACGCAGGGACGAGGCAGTTTTCGGATGGAGATGGACCACTATGAGGTGGTGCCTCCGCTACTTGCGGAAAAGGTCCTGGCGAGTGTGAAACGGCCGAATCAGGACGAGTTGGAAGAATAGGTTGCATTGACGGCACTGGGGGAGGAAAAAGCATCTTCCCACGCAGATTCTGCTTCATATCTTAACGGAGAATTCTGTATGCCACGTCCCTTCTGGTCCGGTCAGGTTCAAATCTCGCTGGTTTCGTTTGGTATCAAACTGTTTCCTGCCACAGAGGCGAAGAGTGAGATTCGCTTTCACCAACTGAGCCGTAAGAGCGGGGAACGAATTAAGCACCAGAAGGTGTCTGGTGATGAGGAGCCTGTAGACAAGTCGGACATTGTAAAGGGCTACGAGTATCGCAAGGGGGAGTATGTCACGGTCGAGCCGGAAGAGATTGAGCATCTGCGCATTCCGTCGCGACACACCCTGGAGGTAGCGCAGTTCGTCGATGCGGACGAACCGGCTCCGGAGTTCTTCGAGAAACCGTACTTCGTTGTGCCGGAAAATGACGTTCAGGCCGAGGCTTTTGCGGTTGTTCGCAAGGCGTTGCAAGAGACGAAGAAGGTCGGGTTGGGCAAGATCGCGTTTGGCGGGCGCGAACACCTGGTCGCCCTCTCCGCACCGAAGGATGACAAGCTTGCGGGCATGATGGGGTACACCATGCGATATGCCGAGGAGTTGCGCGATCCCGCGGAGTATTTCAGGGAGATCAAAAAGGTTTCCGTTGATGAGGATCAGCTGTCGCTGGCGAAGGAGTTGATCAAACGCAAATCCGGGAAGTTTGTGCCGGAGAAGTTCAAGGATGAGTATGAGGTTGCACTCCGCGAGATGATCGAGGCAAAGGTGAAACATGCTCCGATTCCGCGCGAGGAGCCTGTGCGGAAGTCTGCGAAGGTGATCAACCTGATGGAGGCGCTGCGGAAGAGCGTGCGGGGGGACGAGGCGCCAACAGCGAAGAAGAAGGGCGTCAAACCTGCGGCGATGGGAGCCAGGAAAGGTATTGCACTGGTGAAACCGGCGGCGAAGGCAAGTAAGTCACGGAAGTCGGCGTAGACCCTATGGCCACCAAGAAGAGGTCTAAACCGAAGTCGACGTCGAACGCGGCGGACGCGGTTGATGAGCAGCTTGAACGGTACCGCTCGATGCGAGACTTCAAGGTCACGAGTGAGCCGAGCGGCGGGGGAAAGGCAAAGTCTCTCGACAAGCAGCAGTTGCCGTTTGTTATTCAGAAGCACGCGGCTTCGCACCTGCACTACGATTTTCGGCTTGGGTGGAATGGTGTGCTGAAGAGCTGGGCGATTGCGAAGGGGCCGAGTTATTTTACCGGCGACAAACGACTCGCGGTGCAGGTCGAAGATCATCCGATTGACTATGGCGGGTTTGAAGGCATTATTCCGAAGGGGCAGTACGGCGGCGGGACGGTGATGGTCTGGGACCAGGGAACGTGGGAGCCGCAGCCCGGTCATACGGATGTGGACGCGGGGCTGCGCGCGGGTTCGCTGAAGTTCATCTTGCATGGCAAGAAGTTGAAGGGGAAGTGGGCGCTGATTCGCATGGGCGGCAAGGCGGCGAATGAGCGGAAGTCGAATTGGCTGCTGATTAAGGAGCATGACGAGTTCGAGCGTGGGGAGAGCGATCCGGGCATTACGGAGGAGAAGCCGAACAGCGTTGTCACGGGGCGCAGTCTGGAGCAGATTGCAAAGAGTGAAGACCATGTTTGGAACTCGAAGGATACTGCGACCGGAAACGCCTGGTATCGCAAGGATAGTCCCGGTGGGGAGAAGGTTGCTTCTGCGAAGAGTTCTGCTGCGGGTGCAAAAGCTAGAGTCGCAGATTTTGGTTCTGCCTTAAAAAAAGCGCCGAAGGAGAAGCTGCCGGACTTCATCGCTCCTGAGCTCGCATTGCAGTCGGAGACGCCGCCCGCGGGGGACGGATGGCTGCATGAACTCAAGCTCGATGGCTATCGCATCCAGGCTCACAAAGATGGCGATCGGGTTCAGTTGCTGACGCGTACGGGGTTGGACTGGACTCACCGGATGAAGACGATTGCTGCTCTCGTGGCGGAACTGCCGGTGGAGAAGGCGATTCTTGACGGCGAAGTGGTTGTGCTTGCGGACAACGGCTCGACTAGCTTTGCTGATCTGCAGGCGGCGTTTCAAGAGGGCGTGAAGAAACCGCTTACTTACTTCGTCTTTGACCTTCTGCATCTGAATGGGCATTCGATCCGAGGTCTGCCTTTGAGTAAGCGCAAGGACCTGCTTGCCAAGGTTGTGGAGGGTGCGGACGAGTTTTTGCAGTTCAGCGAACACATTGAGGGCGGCGGCGGTGAGGTGTTCAAGAGGGCGTGTGAGCTGCATGCAGAGGGCATTATCTCGAAACGGGCTGCGAGTAAATATGCGAGCGGCCGCAGTGGCGACTGGTTGAAGTTGAAGTGCGTTCATGAGCAGGAGTTCGTCATCGGCGGCTTTACGCTGCCGTCGAATGGGAGCCACGGAGTGGGTGCTCTGCTGCTTGGGTACTACGACGGGGGGAAACTGATCTACGCAGGGCGAACGGGGACGGGCTTTACACAGAAGACCCACCGCGTTCTGCGTGATCAGCTTGATGAGCTTCGCCAAAAGACAAGCCCTTTCGAGAAGCTGCCGGCAGAAGCTGGACGCGGGGCTATCTGGGTGAAGCCCAAGTTAGTGGCTCAGGTGAATTTTGCGACCTGGACCGCAGATAACCTTGTGCGTCAGGCGTCGTTCAAGGGGCTTCGCGAAGACAAGCCTGCCAACGAGGTTCGGAGGGAGGAGCCTAAGGTCGGACCAAGAGGTGGAAGCCCGCAGAGAGCGTCACATGCAACTGCTGTTGGAGTGGCGGCTAAGGTTACGAGCAAGAAGGTGAAGACGCCATCGAAGTCATCCGCCACAAGCGCGCCTGTGCGACTGACTCATCCGGAGAAGATTCTCGATGAGGAGTCGCGGCTCACGAAGCAGCAACTCGCTGATTATTACTGGGCGGTTGCGCCGCACATGCTGCCGCATGTCGAAGGAAGACCGCTGTCACTGGTGCGGTGCCCCGAGGGCAGCGGGAAGCCGTGTTTTTTTCAGAAGCACGTGAACCATATGCTCCCGCCTGGCATTGGAGCGGTTGATGTGCCGGATAAGAAGACGGGCAAGATTGAGCCGTACATCACGCTGTCGAGTGCCGAGGCACTGGCGGGGTTGGCGCAGATGGGAGTGCTCGAAGTGCATCCGTGGGGCTCGCGAAACGATGATCTGGAACATCCGGACCGCATCATCATCGATCTCGATCCGGATGCGGCGATCTCGTGGACGCGACTGGCGGAGAGTGCGGCGGAGGTTCGCAAGCAGCTCAAAAAGCTTGGGCTGGAGAGCTTTCTGAAGAGCACGGGCGGCAAGGGGCTTCATGTCGTCGTGCCCATCGTTCCGGAGTATGACTGGACGGTGATTAAGCAGCTTGCCCATGCCTTCGTGTTGCAGATCGAGAAAGAACAGCCTGCCTTGTATCTGACGAAGATGAGTAAGGCTGCACGCAAGGATCGGATATTTCTCGACTATCTGCGGAACGAGCGCGGAGCGACTGCGGTGGCGGCGTTCTCTCCGCGCGCGCGGCCCGGGGCGCCAGTTTCGCTTCCATTGAATTGGAGCGACCTGAAGTTGGCGGAACGGCCTGTCGCTCATGTGGCTGATTTTGAGGAGTGGAAAGGGCGGCTTAATCGCGATCCCTGGAAGCTGCTTCTCAAGTCGCCGCAGCGGATCACGTCGAAGATTTTAGGCAACTTCAAAATCTCTCCGTCGAAGTAATTCTTTGCTGAAATCAAGTGTTCGAGAATGGACACTCTTTCTCGTTTGTGGACGATCTGACCCGGTCGGGGCCTACTAAGTGGTTGAAAATGGGTGGCTGAGATTGGTCTTGGGGTTGCACTTAGACCCAGCGCAATGGACATCTCAAGACCAGATATTAAGAAGAAAAAGATTCGTCGGCAGTTGATTCTGGCTGGCTGCGGAGTTGCGGCGCTGGCGTTTGTAGCGTTTTTTGTGACGCGACTGAAACCGGCCGCTCCTGAGGTGGACCGGGCGACGGTTTGGACCGACGCAGTGAAACGGGGACCACTACTGCGGCAGGTGCGCGGGCCGGGCACGCTGGTTCCCCGCGAGGACAAGATCCGGCTGATTCCCGCTGAGACCGCGGCGACGGTGGTGCGGATTCGCGTGCTGCCGGGCGCCAAGGTGGAGCCGAATACCGTGCTGATGGATCTGGTGGATCCGCAGCTGCAGCAGGAGTTGCTGGACGCGCAGCTGCAGTTGAAGGGCGCGCAGGCAGACTACATCAATACGCGGGCCAAGGTGCAGAGCGATCTGATGGACCAGAAGGCGGCCGGAGCGACGGTGGGGGCGGATTATTCTCAGGCGCAGCTACAAGCACGGACAGACAAGTCGTTGTATGACCTTGGCGTGATCAGCGGGTTGACGTATAGCGCTTCCAAAGGCAAGGCAGATGAGCTGACTACGCGCAACGAACTCGAGAAGCAGCGGTTGACACTGAACGAGAAGGCAATCGAGACGCAGCTTGCGGTACAGCAGACCAAGGTAGAACAGGCTAAGGCGCTGTTGGCTTTGAAACAGAAGCAACAGGAAGCGTTGAGCGTGCGTGCGGGAATCAGTGGGCTACTGGTCGAGCTCGATCACCAGGTTGGTGAGCATGTGGACGTCGGAACCACTCTGGCGAAGGTGGTGCAGCCGGATCAGTTGAAGGCCAGCTTGAAGATTGCAGAGACGCAGGCGCGGGACATTCAGATCGGGCAGCCGTCTGAGATCGATACGCATAACGGCGTGATCGACGGCAAGGTGATGCGCATCGATCCGGGGGTATTGAACGGAACGGTCACAGTTGACGTAGAGCTTGCTGGAGCCCTGCCGCTGGGCGCCAGACCCGACTTGAGCGTGGATGGGACGATCGATCTGGACCGAATGGCGGACGTGCTTTTTGTAGGGCGGCCGGCATTCGGGAATGAAAACAGCACGATCAGCCTGTTCAAGCTGGGTGTGGATGGCAAGATGGCGGTCCGGGTTCCGGTGAAGGTAGGACGGGCCTCGGTGAACAGCATTCAGGTAATCGAAGGATTGCAGAACGGCGATACCGTCATTCTGTCTGACATGAGCCGATGGGATAACACGGACCGGATTCGCTTGAATTAGGCAACTTGAGAAAGGGAGAGTAACGATGACGACAACGGAGACGATTATTCAGATCGAGGATCTGACGAAGATTTTCTACACAGACGAGATTGAGACTCATGCACTGTCGGGCGTGCACTTGAACATCAACCGCGGCGAATATGTGGCGATGTCGGGGCCTTCGGGATGCGGAAAGTCGACGCTGCTGTCGATCATCGGGTTGTTGGATACACCGACTGCCGGACGCTACACGCTGAATAGCAAGGAGGTCGCGAACCTGAACTTTGCGGACCGTTCGCGGATTCGCAATCAGGAGATCGGGTTTATCTTTCAGAGTTTTAACTTGATCGGGGACCTGACGGTGGCGGAGAACGTGGAGCTGCCGCTGACGTATCGCGCGGGGATGCCGGCGGCAGAGCGAAAGCGGAGAGTGCAGGAGTCGCTCGAGCGGGTGAACATGGCGCATCGAATGCGGCACTATCCGGCGCAGCTCTCGGGCGGTCAGCAGCAGAGAGTTGCCGTGGCGCGAGCGTTGGCGGGTTCGCCGTCGATTCTGCTGGCGGACGAACCGACGGGAAATCTGGATTCAAAGAACGGCGAAGCGGTGATGAAGCTGCTGCAGGAGCTTCATCAAGAAGGCGCGACGATCTGCATGGTGACGCACGATCCGCGATTTGCAGCGCATGCGGAGCGGCAGATCCATCTGTTCGATGGCAAGGTCGTAGCGGAGGGTGAACTCAACAAGCTGTTGGCGGAGGTAGAGGCATGATGATGCTGGAAGACCTGAGACTGGCGCTGCGGCAGATTTGCCAAGCGATAGGGATACCGGGGAATGCGGCAACCGTGGTTTCGTTGGTTGTGCTGGGAGTAGCGCTGAATCTCATCGCGCTGCGTGCGGTGGAGTATGCAGGGATTGGAGGACACACCTGTCATGACCGGACGGCGCTCGAGAGTGCGGCCCAGACCGAGTTGAAGGTGATGCGGACTGTGGCGGTGTCGGCGCTGAAGAAGGTTGGTGACGGTGGGCGGAGATGGTGTCTGGCGCGGCAATGGATGATGGGCAAGGAGACGAAAGGCACGGGGTACCACATGGAGGTTGTCTGTGACCTGGCCGCTCCCACTGGCAGCGAAGGCTGTGACGTGATGGTCGTGAGCAGATCCAGCCGGAAAATGGCTATGGCTTCCCTGCCGTGCTGAACGTTAACGTAAGGGCTGTTGCGCTGCGCCTACCTTGATGAGCGTGTTGAGGAGTCGACCGCTGAAGTAGCAGCCGCCAATGAAGGTCCCGACACCGGCGTTGCGCTGGTTGGCTTGTTCTGCAAGTTGAGAAAAACCAGGAGAGCACGCAATGAATTCGATCATGCCTGATCTGCGGTACGCGCTGCGGCAGTTGCGGAAGACGCCGACGTTTGCGTTGACCGCGATTGTGACCCTCGCACTGGGAATCGGCGCGAATACTGCGATCTTTACCGTATTCAACCAAGTGCTACTGCGGACGCTTCCGGTGGAGAAGCCGGGTGAGTTGGTTCGGCTGACCTATACGGGAACCTACAAAGGCCGGTTGAGCATCTTTGGTGGCGATATCCACGACTATTTTTCTTATCCGATGTATCGCGAGCTGAGCGACAGGAATTCGGTATTCAGCGGGCTCCTGGCAAATAGCGAGGCCCAGGTTGGAGCGGTGTGGAAGAACCAACCGGAGCTCGTGAATGCGGAACTGGTCAGCGGTAACTATTTTGATGTGCTGGGTGTGGGCGCAGCTGTCGGTAGAACTCTGCTGCAGAGCGATGACCGGGTTAAGGAAGGCAGCCCGGTCGTGGTGTTGAGCTACGACTACTGGAAGACAAAGTTTGGGTCTTCGAGTGAGGTGGTGAATCAGACGTTGCTGATCAATGGGCATCCGTTTGTGATTGTGGGGGTGGCGGCGCAGGGTTTCGGCAGTGCGATCAACGGATATAAGCCTAGAGTTTTTCTGCCGATGACGATGCGATCGCAGGTGGCACCGGGCGTCGATGATATTGCCGATCCGCGATCGACGTGGCTGAACATCGTAGGACGGTTGAAGCCAGGGATGAATGCCGCAGCCGCTCAAGCGGCCCTGACGCCACTATGGAAGAGTCTGCGGGCCGAAGAGCTGCAGAAGATAACGGCGGGGTCAGCATCGTTTCGTGAAGGATTTGTGGCGAAGTCGAGCATTGTGCTGGTGGACGACAGGAAGGGCTTTTCGCCGTTGCGCGACGATTTACAGACGCCGCTTATGATCTTGATGGGCATGGTGCTGTTGCTGGCGGCGATGACGTGCGTGAACCTGACGAGCCTGCTGCTGGTGCGGGCTGCTGCACGGAGCCGGGAGTTTTCAGTTCGCTATGCGCTGGGCGCGGCGCGTGGACGCGTTCTTCGGCAGATGTTGATTGAGGGGCTGCTGCTGGGAACGTTGGGTGGCGGTTGGGGTCTGGTGCTTGCGCCGATGGCGGCGTCGCTGCTGGTCAAGCAGATTACGGGAAGCAGTGGTGAGGCGCCGATCTCAACAACTCCTAGCGGCGCAGTGTTATGGTTCAACGTTGCGCTGTCGGTGGGGATCAGCCTCCTGTTCAGTCTGGCGCCGGCCTGGCAGATGATGAAGCCCAGGCTGAATGAGGCCTTGCGACAGCAGTCAGCGAGCACGCTCGGAGGTGCACAGCGGTTTCGCAGGACGGCGATTGCGATGCAGATTGGACTGAGCGTCCTGCTCCTGAGCGGGGCAGGACTGTTTCTGCGCACGCTGCACAATCTGAAGACGCAGCAGATGGGCATCGCGAGGGACCATCTCCTCGGGTTCGCGATCGATCCAACGCTGGCGGGTTATGCGCCGAAGAATTCGGTGGCGGTTCAGGACCGTGTGCGGAGTACGCTTGCGGGATTGCCGGGCGTGCGAGTTGTGGGCGGGACGACCGATCCGGTGTTGTCGGGGAATCAGTCGATTAGCGGAATGCGAGTGGAGGGGTATCCGACACCTGCGGACGAGGTGGAGAGCGTGGAGTCACCGGAGATTACGCCGGACTATTTCAAAGCGATGGGGATTTCTCTGGTTGCGGGGCGTGATCTGACAGAGGCGGATGGACCGGCTGCGCAAAAGGTGGCGGTGGTGAATCAAAGCTTTGCGCTGAAGTACTTCGGTTCGCCGCAGAAGGCGCTGGGTCACTATGTCGGGAAACATTCGAAGATGGATATGCAGATTGTGGGAGTGGTAGCCGATTCCAAACATCGCGGCGTGCGAGCTGGCGTGATTCCGATGGTGTACACGGCAGTTGCGCAGGATACGGATGCAACAGGCATGCAGTTTTATGTGCGGACGACGCAGAGCCCTGAACTGGCTGAGAATAGCGTTCGGGCGGCGTTACATGGGCTTGATTCAAAACTTGTGATCGATTCGATGATGACGATGGATGAGCAGATCGACAACAACGTTTCGAACGAGCGGATGATCGCGCTGCTGGCGACGAGCTTTGCACTGGCCGCGTTGCTTATGACGGGCGTGGGACTGTACGGGGTGCTTGCTTATGCGACGGTGCAGCGGACCAAGGAGATTGGAATCCGCATGGCTCTGGGAGCGCAGCGGCTCGCGGTGGTGAGGCTGGTGCTGACGGATGTGACCAGGGTGGCACTGGCCGGAGTAGCCGTTGCGATTCCATTGGCAGTCATGCTGGCGCGGTGGTTGCGCAGTCAGCTATTTGGAGTGGAGTCATTCGATCCGCTGACAATGGCGGGTTGTATCGCCCTGACGGTGGCAATGGTACTTGTGGCTGCGGCGCTCCCGGCGCGACGGGCCGCCTCCGTGGAACCAACGAAGGCGCTGCGGACAGAGTGAGGAGAGTTCGATGAACAGATTCATGCAGGATGTGGAATATGCGCTGCGGCAGTTACGAAAGGCGCCGGGATTCACGCTGACGGCGGTTTTGACGTTGGCCCTCGGTATAGGGGCGAATGCGGCAATATTTACGTTGGTTCATGCGGTGCTGCTGCGTAACCTGCCGGTGGTTGATCCCAAGACGCTTGTCCGTGTAGGCGACACCGACGACTGCTGCGTGAACGGTGGGACCCCGGACGAGAACAAGTATTCGTTATTCGCGTATGACTTGTATAAGCATCTTCGCGACAACACGCCGGAGTTCGAGCAACTCGCCGCGATGCAGGCAGGGTTCGGCTATGGATCGGTTACAGCGAGAAGCAGCAAACCGGATGCACTTCCAAAGGCGCTGCGCGGAGAGCTTGTCTCGGGCAACTACTTTCAGACCTTTGGATTGCGGCCTTATGCGGGACGGCTGCTGGCGTCGACGGATGACGTTGAAGGCGCTCCGATGGCGGCGGTGATGAGCTATCAGACGTGGCAACGAGATTACGCGCTGGATCCGAGTGTGGTCGGAAGCACCTTTGTGCTGAATACGAACCCGGTGACAATCATTGGCATTACGCCGCCTGGATTTTATGGCGACCGCATGACGGACGCTCCGCCAGACTTTTTTATTCCGATGGTGATGGAGCCGGTGATGGGCCCAACCAGCATCCTGCATAAGCACGGGGCCAACTGGGTTTATGTCCTGGGCAGGGTGAAGCCGGGGACGGCGCTTGCTCCGCTGCAGGCGAAGATGAGCGGGGACTTGCGGAACTGGCTGGCACAGCTTCCGCTCTATCAGAGGGAAGATCAGAAGAAGAACCTGGCGCAATCGCATGTCGTGCTGACACCTGGCGGAGTCGGTATTGCGAACATGCAGCAGGAGTATGGCAAGGGGCTGAAGTTTTTGATGTGGATCTCAGCGCTTGTCCTGCTGATTGCATGCGCCAACATTGCAAACCTGGTGCTGGTAAGAGGCCTGGCACGACGCGCTGAGACTTCGATACGAATGGCGTTGGGTGCGCAGAGAAAGAGGTTGATCCGGCAGATGCTCACGGAGAGTGTGGTGCTGTCGTGCATGGGGGGCGGGGCCGGACTGATCGTTGCGTATGCCGGAACCAAGGTTCTGCTGGCGGTGGCATTTCCCAATGCCACGAATCTTCCGATCGATGCGAGCCCGTCTCCTGCCGTGCTGGGGTTCGCGTTCGGGCTTTCGCTATTGACGGGCTTGATCTTTGGGATCGCTCCCGCGTGGGTAACGTCGAACTCGGAGCCGGCCGAGGCGTTGCGCGGATCGAACCGATCGACAAAGGACCATTCAGGATGGCTGCAAAGGTCGTTGGTGGTTCTGCAGGCGGCGCTTTCGCTGGTGCTGCTGGTTGGCGCGGGCTTGATGGCCAAGAGCCTGAATAAGCTGGAGAACCAGGACTTTGGAGTGGAGACGGAGAATCGGATCGTCGCTCATATCAGTCCTGAGAATGCTGGTTACAAACCGGAGCAGTTGCAGCCGCTCTATGAGCGGATCGATCAAGGGCTTCGAGGTTTGCCGGGAGTCCAGAGGGTCGCTTTGTCTCTGTACACACCGTTGGAGGGAAACAACTGGGGTGAGGGCGTCTACATTCAGGGGCGGCCTGAACCTGGGCCGAATGATCATATCGGCGCTTCCTGGCTCCGCGTTGGACCGGAGTTCTTCGACATCGTTGGACATCATGTTCTTCAGGGGCGTGGAATTACGACGCAGGACACGGCGACATCGCTTCCGGTTGCCGTGGTCAATCAGGCCTTCGTCAAGAAGATGTTCCCCAAGGGGGAAAATCCGATTGGAGTCCACTTCGGAATCTCGGGAGTGAAGAGCTCGGGTGACTTCGAGATTGTCGGAGTTGTTTCGGATGTGAAGTACAACGACGTGAGACATCCGACGCGATCGATGTACTTCCGTCCATTATTGCAAGTTGCGCATACGGAACCGGCGAGTGACATTCGTTCTTTGTTTGCCGGGGCGATCATGCTGCAGACCAAAGGCTCAGTGGATGGCTTGGAGTCGCAGGTGAGACGAGCGCTGGCAAGCATCGACCCGAATCTGACGGTGACCCGCTACGATACGTTTGCGGGACAGATCAGCGGACAGTTCAACCAGGAACGCCTGATTGCGCGCCTGACACTTATGTTCGGCGTGCTGGCCCTGGTCTTGGCGTCGGTCGGACTGTACGGAGTGACGGCTTACACCGTTGCCCGCCGTACACCGGAGATCGGCATCCGCATGGCGATGGGCGCAGGTCGCGGAAGCGTCATCGGGATGGTGCTGCGCGAGGCCATGTTGCAGGCCGTCATAGGTCTGGCGATTGGGGTCCCTGTCGCACTGCTGTGCGTCCGCTTCGTACAGTCGCAGCTTTACATCGTTGCCGGGCATGATGTGGGGGTGCTCTCGGTTGCCATTTCGATTCTGACACTCTCAGCGTTTGCGGCTGGATTGATTCCGGCGCGACGGGCAGCTTCTACCGACCCCGTAAAAGCACTACGGACGGAATAGGAGAACGGACATGATGCAAGACCTGCGGTATGCGCGGCGAGTTGCATCGGTAGAACCAACACAGGCATTACAGACGGAGCAGAGACGATGATTGAACTGAAGAATTTAGAGCGGAGCTACAAAACGGGACACACGGAGACGTGGGTATTGCGCCGAATCAACCTGACGATCCGCGAGGGGGAGTTTGTGACCGTGATGGGTCCGTCCGGAGCGGGCAAGTCTTCGCTGTTAAATGTGCTGGCGATGCTGGACGACCAGTGGAAGGGCGAGTTCTATTTTGCGGACCATGCCGTACATGGAATGAACCGCAAACAGAGGGCAGACCTTGCCCGGCGACGGATAGGGATGGTCTTCCAGAGCTACCATCTGCTGGATGATCTAACGGTGGCGGAAAATATCGATCTGCCTCTTTCGTACAAGGACATTCCGAAGTCGGAGCGACAAGCGCTGGTTGCGGATACGCTCGACCGCTTCAACATCGTAGGCAAGAAGGATCTGTTTCCCAATCAGCTCTCCGGCGGCCAACAGCAGTTGGTGGGGATCGCTCGGGCCGTGATTCACAAGCCAGATCTTCTATTGGCCGATGAGCCGACGGGAAATCTGCATTCAGAGCAGGCAAAGGAGATTATGCAGTTGTTTCGGGCGTTGAACGAACAGGGAACGACAGTGGTGCAGGTGACCCACTCTGAGACGAATGCGGCGTATGGCACGCGGACGATCGAGCTGCGCGATGGCTGGCTGTCGCGTGATACGGCGGGACTGCCTGCGATGGAAGCGGGGGTAAGCGCGTGAGAAGGAGTTTTTCCTGGCTTGGTCCCGTTGGTGTAGTAGCTCTTCTGGAGGCCGCTCTGCTGGCCCAAACGCCGCAGACGGCTGTCATCCAAACGCCTCCTGCCGCATCTCAGCCGGCGTTGAGGCTCGATATACCGCACTCCGGCAACCCGTTTCATGCTTACCGTCCCACGCTGGTCCCACAGCCGAACCTGGCGAATTCGCCTCGAATCGATACGCTGGTGAAGGACGGCGTTCTCGAACTCAGCTTGAAGGATGCGATCGCGCTATCGCTGGAGAATAATCTGGATATCGCGATCGCTCGCTACAATATTCCGATTGCGGCGGCCGACGTTCTTCGCACACAGGCGGGCGGATTATTCCGCGGAGTTAATACCGGCGTAGTGCAGAATACGCCGGGGGGTGGCGTGGGCGGGTTTGGTGCGGCTTCGATTGGTGCAGGCGCGGGCGGAACGTCGGGCGGAGCGGGTGGCGCTGGTTCGGGTGCGGCGGGTTTCGTGTCATCAACGCTGGGTACCGGAACAAATGTTTCGACTTTCGACCCTTCGATCTCTGGACAGTTGAATAACGAGCATTACACACAACCATTGTCGAACACTTCCCTCTATGGAACGCAGACGTTGCAGGACAATACGACAAACGGAAATATCAGCTATTTGCAGAATTTTCCAACGGGAACGTCGTTTTCGGCGATATTTGATAACAGTCGTGGTGCGACGAACAGTCCAAACAGCTTTTTGAATCCAACGCTGAACTCTTACTATCACGTTTTGCTGCAACAGCAGTTGCTGGCTGGATTCGGCTTTGGACCGAACCTGCGCTATTTCAGGATTGCGAAGAACGATCAGAAGATCTCGGATGAGGCATTCAAGCTTCAGGTAATTTCGACGGTTACGCAGATTGCGAATATGTACTGGGACCTTGTGGCTGCGTATGAAGACGAACAGGTGAAGAGCCGGTCGCTGGATTTTGCTAACCAGACCCTGGAGAGCGATCGGAAACAGCTGTCATTGCAGGCGATTCCGGCGATGGATGTCATGAAGGCCGAAGGTGAGGTTGCGACTCGCGAGCAGGACCTGACCATCGCGAAGACCACTGACTAAAAACCTGGATGATCCGATTCTTGAGGCGATGCCGGTACGGCCGACCGACCATACCGGGAGCCTGGAGATCACGCAAGGCCCCACGGAAGATATGATTGCGCGGGCGCTGCGTGACCGGATTGAATTGGGCGAGTCTGACCTTGATATTGATAATCGGCGCATCAGCCAAATTGCGGCTCGTAATGCCGTGCTACCTTCTGTTTCGCTTACGGCGTTCTATGGGGGTACGGGGCTGGCAGGCTTACCGAATCCGGCATCGGGCATCATATCGACAGCACCGACTAACTGGGGCGGAGCGGTCACGAATGCATTTAACAACAGCGCCCCAGATTACTACCTCGGCATGTCGGTCAATATTCCGATCCGAAATCGCATTGCGAAGTCTGACCAGTATCGGGCAGAGCTGGAGACCAGACAATCGGAGCTTCGGCTGCAGCAGCTGAAGAAGCAGATTCGGATTGAAGTGCGGAACGCGCAATACGCTCTTGAGCAGAGTGTGGCGCGAGTCGGATCGGCACGAAAGGGACGCGACTTGGCACAGAAGACCTTTGACATTACCAAGAAAGAGCAGGAGCTTGGTGCGGGGTCGAATTACCAGACCTTGACCGCGCAACGCGATCTGGCGGTGGCAGAGTCTATGCTGGTTGCGGCGATGACGGCGCACCAGAAGGCAAAGATCGAGTTGGATCGGTCGGTTGGGTCTA
>WNGJ01003624.1_pt1 | contig 15908 bp, 31 predicted proteins | sample 5400611 | NCBI WGS metagenome assembly WNGJ01 (sample SAMN13153375, study PRJNA577476) | soil metagenome | isolation source: 40 cm soil or saprolite under Garry oak tree replicate 1 | place: USA:California | collected 2016-06-15 | reverse complement strand
GTTGCGTGCGCGGCTATGTCAGCCGGTCACCCCATCAGGGGTTCGTCGCGCGGCCCTTCGCGGCTCTCGTCGCGGGGCTCGCCTCGCCGGCTAGTGGGTCAAAGGGGGTCGTACGCGGCGGCTCGTGGGAACGAAGGTCGAGAGGCAAGCTCCCAACGTACTCCAAGTAGGGCTGAATGTCACACCCCGCCCGGAAGTCGATGGGCTCTCCGTCGTCGTCGTAGATCAGCAGGACGGGAACCGCCGTTCCGAAGTCGGCCGCACTTGGCAGCTCGACGGTTCGCTCGGGCGGTCTTGGGTGGCTCACCCCGTCAACCCCTGCGGGCGGCTCTCAGTACGCGGCAACGATCTCGTCCCGCGCGTTGCTCACTGTCGCGTAGCTCATACGGAAGTAGTCGCCGCACTCGCACTGGACGATGAACATGGACGAATGCATGACGCGACCGAGCACGGTCATCGTGTGGCCAACGTGCTCGGCGGGCTGAATCGTCCACGAGAGTCCGGCAACCGGATCGCCCGTGTCGAGCGTCTCGCCCGCGTGCAGGGTCATCTCTTTAGCCATATGACCATTATCCGTCAACGCCACGCCGAGCACACTCCCCGAAAGTATAGGCCGACCTATACGAAGGTCTAGGTTGAGCGGCCCGCAAGTCCTGTTGACACCCGTGGTCTACTTGCCGCACGTGTCCCCCGACTCCCTCGATTCCCGCGTCGCCGTCAACACTGACAACATTGGTGACCTTCAACGGGAGCAAGCCGAGTTGCGGAAGCGCGCTCATGCTCTAGAGTCCACCGTTCACGGGGTCAACCTACTGGCGAAGGCGGTTGACGAGTTGCAAGAGTCCATGCCGACCCTAGCTCGGCGTGCGGCACGCGAAGCAGTAGCCGAGGACAGACGAGCCCGGCACAGCGACCTATTCTCGAACCTACGCACGTATGCGGCCGTGCTTGCTGCCGGTGTCGCGCTCGGCGCGCTCATCGTCGGCCTCGTCTTGCGCTAGAGATTCGCCGTAGCCGTGACTGGCAACGGCCGGGACGGGAGTCGCCTTTCGCCGTCATGTAGCCGCCGTGCAAACACTCCTTGCCGACCCACTCGCGGATGAAAACCTCGGGCGCGAAGTAGCGGTGGCCGTTGCGGCAATGCAGGTTGACCATCGAGGAGATCACTCGGCGTCATCCTCGATGTTGCCATCCTCTCCTGTCCACTCAGGGAAGATGAATGCTGTGCGCGGCGCGCCGTGTTTACACGTCTCATACTCGGTGACAGGCTTGTCCATCTCCTGCTGCTCTGTGCAGCCATCGGCGAACCTGACCCATACCTGTTGTAGCTGGCGTGGCGTCATGGCAACTGATCGAACCTAAACACGATCCCGTCCCAGGTCTCGCGGTGCGCAACGTCGCCCGCCAGATAGAAGACGCCGACTCGATCCTTGTTGACGCCGCGCGCCGTGATGTCGCAGCGGGTGAGGTCGGCGTCCTGCACGATCGGCGGGTCACCGATGTACGCCTGAGGCAGCACGGCCAGATTCGTGTCACGGTTGATCGTGTCCACGAGCGACGATGAGAACCAGCCGCCTTGATGGAACTCCGGTGACCATTGCGTATCGCGCCACGGCCGTAGCGCCCGCCACTCGTGCATCAGATCGAGCAGGTACTGCGGGTCATGGTGCGGGTACTCCACGTCGAACAACACCGAGCACTGCACCCCGTAGCCGCCGCGCTTGATCTTCGCTAGAGCAGCGTCCATCGTGCGCGCCAGATCGACCGCGCTGCCTGCCGCCTGCGCCCCGTCGTTCATGATGCCCAGCTCGATCTTCGGTGCCAGGTTCTCCATTAGCGCGGCGGTCAGGTTCGGGTCGGTCGTCAGCCAGTAGAGCCGCGTGATCCCGTACCGCTGCGCCTTGTCCAGATCGGGCACGCGCGGGCCGGACGGATTGAGGAATGCCCAGCGCACCTAGCGCAACCTAGCGCCGCAGACGCCGCAGCGCAGATACGACCAGGGCCAGAGATCGCCGCAACGCGGACAGGGCTGGCCGCGTGCCTCGTCGGGCGCATAGCGTCGGGCACCACGCAGCGCGCGCTTCAGCGCCCCGGCCGACTTCGGACGCGACCGGCTAGCCACGCGCCAACTCGGTTTTCCACCACTCGTTTAGCCGCGCGCACTCGCGCTCGGCCGCGCGGCGGTGCTGCGCAAGATGTTGCCGATGCGGCTGATGCACGCCGTCAAAGGTCGCAACCACCTTGTAGTTGTAGAGAGTGTCCTGCACGTACCAGGTGGTCAGCGGGTGCCGGATTATCCGGCGCTCGTCTTGCGAGATCGGCAGTCCCTCGAACTCGGTCACGATGAAGCGTGGGTCGCTCACGACGTGAGCCCTAGCAAGTCCTCTGCCGCCGTGATGATCGTCGGATGGTCGCTCGTCATCTGACAGTCCCACACTCCCGGCGCACGCTGGAACTGGTAGCAGCCGAAGCCGACAGCCTCCACGCGCGCCTTGTCCTTGTCGTACCCCCAGACACGATCGCGCGACTGGTTGACGGTGACGAAACGCAGTTCCCGCAACGCGCGCAACTGGTCGGCGGTCACTTCCGGTAGCTCCTCGCTCACGGCATCCGCTCCGCGAAATCGAGCGCCGGCAGCCACAGTCCCCACGGCTGATTGTTCGCACGGAACGCAACGGCGGGCACGGTGCCGTCCGGCGCGGATGCGGTCACCTGCTTGACCCACTCGCGTAGCTGATGCCGCTCCTGCCGCTTTACGTCGAGGTACAGCCAGCCGTCAACGAGCAAGTCGGCCAGCTCGTCCCGGTTGCGCTGCAGCTGCAAGACGTTGTGCCCCGCCTCGCGGAAAAGGGCGGCTACCTCCTGCTCACCGGCCGCGCCTTTCGCACGCTGAGACTTGCTCACGAGTTGTCCTCGTCGGTAAAGCGAATAACGCCCTCGTCGATGAGCCGGTGAACCACTAGCCCGATCACTTCCTCGGTCGGCAGGTCGTACAGCATCGGCTGCGCTTTGCAGTCCTCTAAGACTTCAAGGATGATGCGCTGCGCTAGCGGGCTTTTGGGTAGCTCAGGGGCGGTCACCTGAGGTACCACCCGCCGCGTCCCTGCCGATCACGCCGCCAGCCCAGATGCATCCACAAAGGGGCGAGCAGCAAGAGCAGGGACACGCCGCCACAGAACACGAGCAGGGCTGGGACGATGAAGGTGGCGAAGTCAGTCATACCCGACATGTTTGCCAGTCGATGAACGCCTGCACTTCCTCGGGGAAGCCAAGGCGTAGCTTTGCGAGGTTCTCGTTATCAGCTTTGGCAATCAGTCGGAGCAGTTGTGCGGTGAACCAGTCGCCATCCCCGGCGATGAGATCAGCGATATGCGCCCTGTCGTATTCGGAGATCATTGCTCCTCGCCTACTTCCTGCACGTCGTCCTCGCTCAGATCGGCAACCGTCTCGTCCGTCGCCAAACCGTGCGCCGACTCCGGGGTCTGCGGTAGCCAGCGCTGCAACTGCCGCACCGCCGACTTGCGCCACATCGCCTCCGTGTCGTCCGCCCACGGGCCTGTGTTCTGCTTGCCGAGCGCGGAGCGTTTCCGCCGCGCCTCTACGTCTTCGGGGTAGAGGACTTCGAACGGCTTCCCGCCGTTCGTGAGTTCAGCCACCGCATAAACCGCCTGCCACTCGCGCTCGGCGGGCGGGCCAGTAGGACGGTGGTCGAGCACTGCCCTAGTTCCGTATCGAAAGTCAAACTCGTCACCGTCCCGTACAACCACTGCGGACACCCGTCTGACCTTTCCACTTCGATACGCAAGTTCCACCATCCCTCTGTAGCCGAGAATGAACACCGCCTCGCCCGCGTGAGGGGCAAGGTAGAAATGACCGAGCGGGCCGAGCGACAAGCCGAGCTGCGCGCCCAGCCTGAGCCCGCCCACGATCGAGTACGGGTTGCAGTCCACGAGCTTGGGGTTCATGCGCAGGTAGGTCATCGCCGCCGTCTCGAACTGCTCCACGGTCAGCGAAGGGCCGAGCAGCTTTTCCAGCTCGGGTTTGTTGCGGTTGATGAGGTCAATGATGTCTTTCTTGTCGCTCGGTTGCGCGACGGTTTCGAGTTCGGCGCGGATCGGCGCGGTGTCAGCCTTGGCGGTCATTCGGCAGCCTTCGCCACGGTGACGATGAACACGTCGCCGGAAGGGAAGCCCGCGACGAGACTAGGGCGGCTCTCGCCGTTGACGATCTCGTCGGCGTTCATGGTGAAGGTGGCTTGGGCAGTGGTGCGTCCGTCGAGGCAGCCCATGAGCCAGTCTCTAAACTCGCGTGGTGTCACGATAGATAGAACCTCCTGACGCTGTTCGCACGCACAAACTCGGCGTGAATGGAAGGGTGCGCCGCCTTGAACGCAGCGGCGTTGAAGCGGTGCTCGGTCACAGACGGCCAACGGCACGCCTGCTCGTCAAACGGCGAGATGAGCTGCTCGGCCTCGCCCATGTACGCCTGAATGTTCTGGACACGCTGCTTGTATTGACGGTCAACCTCGTCCCGTTGCTCCTTCAGTCCGCGCGCCTCTTTCACCCACGCCCACACGTCGCCCGTCGCGCGGATCGCGGAGCCGTTCGAGGAAGGAAACTCGGCCTTCAACGATTCGTCGTCGGCTTTCGTGCCGCGAGCGGGCGGGGGTTGCAAGGTGCGAACCGCATCGACGATCTCCTGTTCCAACTCGACCATGCGAGCGATCAGCGCGTCGTCCCGCTCGATCTCTCGCACTTCGAGCCGCAGTCCGCCGTAGCCGCCGTGCAAGACCGCGAGCAGGCCCACGTCGAGCCCGCACACCTCCATGCCGTGTTGGACTTGCATGACGTAGGGGAACAGCGAGTGCTCGTCCTCGTCGTTCCAGCCGGTGCCGCGCGTCTTGATCTCCGCGATTGCCTTCTGCCCGTTCATCGCCGCGAGTCCGTCCGGGTGGACGATCATCCACGGCCGTTCCGGGTGGACGAACCCGTCAGCCGGTGCGGGCATGATCTCGTAGCCACGCTCCGCGACGATCTCCGCGATAGCGGGCTGTAGGAGCGTGCCGAGCCGCATCGCCTCGGATTCCTCGCGCTCGATCCCGTGAACCTTTTCGTACCACAGCAGGCGACGGGATCGGTAGGGGTCGATCCCACACGCCGCCGCCGCCTCGCTTCCGCCGATCTTCTCGCGGCGGCGAGTGTCGAGAGCGGTGACGGTCACTAGGCCGCGCGCCCGCTTGCGATCTGCGTCTTGACACGCTCGATCTTCGACACGTTGTAGATCGTGGCGGATGACTCCACGAGCACATGCAGATCGCCCTTGTGCGTTCGGTAGAGCGCAAGGTCACTCAGATCAGCGAGGCCCATGCGGTCACACAAAGCCTGGACGAGCGCCACTTCGGCGGCTGTCATCGAAAAGGTCATACCGTCCCTCCATCCCTAGATTCCATCGCCAGCGAAGCATAGCAGATCGTTGCGGATAGTGCAACGGCCCTCGGCGTATGACTCGGCCTGCGGTACGCCGTGTCTCTCACTGAGGGCCGTGCGTGCGATGGAACCAGGAGCGGCACTCCTGACGCCGAACGCAGTCTAACCGTGGGCGTCAAGTGTCGGCGCTAACGCCCCTCCTGACGACGACACTCGGGCGTCTCAGAGTCTAGCGATGCTCAGGAACGTCGTTGGCTTGCGCTGGTAGCGCTGTTCCTCGCGGAGCGAGATGAAGATCGGCCCGGACTCCTGACCGTGTGACCACAACAAGGGGTTCGCGCCCGGCTGCCTGACCATGCAAACGTGATCCCCCGACCCTGGCCCGAACACCACGAGCGCGCCGATCCCTGCCTTGCGCGCGTCCGTGTAGTGCGGCAGATGATGGAGCAGCGTCCCCGTGTAGCCGGTGCCGTCGTAGCCGAAGCCGTTGGGATCATCGAGCCCCGCGATGTGGCAGAGCATCGTCACCGATTCGGAGCAGTCGCACGTTATCCCGGCAGGCAACGAGAGCGCCTGTTGCAGCATGTGCAGCGAGTGGATGCGCCTCGTCCGCATCGGCCGCACCTGTGCGTAGTGGATGCGCCCACGTTCGCGGTATGTGTAGTCCATCAGGCGGGCGCACTGTGAGCGTTCGGCGGGCGTTGTCACCGTATGGCTACAGCCCGGTCATGCTGCCGATGCGCGCGATGGATGCGAACGTGCCCGCCTGGACGGTCACGCTGGCCGGCCCGGAGTAGTCACCCTCCATGTTGAATTGGCTGCCCGCCGCGCCATAGACCACATACGTCAGGGTGCCAGCCCAGCGGTTGCCGGCCAGTAAGTCCTTCTGCATGGGCGCATATGCGTTCGGCGCAGCGCCGCTCGGGACGAGCACGCACTCGCCAAAGGTAATCAATGCGTCGGCCGCATATTGCAGATAGAGGGTGACAACAAAGAGCCCGCCTAGACCTGCCGGAATGCCTAATGCATTTTGAGCAGGGTTCCAATAGCCGTCCGAGTCCTTCTCGACCGTATCGAGCGCAAGATTCCCGAACCCGCCTGTGTAGCCGGCGAGGTTGTTCTGCAGCGAGACGAGCGCGCCGCTTGCCACCTCTGGCCCGCCGCTGCCGCCCTCTTCGCTGATGAACGGCACTAGAGGTACTGCGCGTCAAAGAAGCAGTCTGCCGCGCCTATCGTTTTGGTAGCGAAGGTCGAGCTGTTGCAGATCACAATGCCGCGCGAAAAGAACCGCCCCCAGTCGCCCCAAAACACGCCCTTGTCTGCGACGGTCGCAACCTTGACCACAAACGAAGGCACAGCGCCGTCAGCCGGGAGGCTTATCGCGTCGTGCAACTGGATGAACTGCGCCGCGCCCGCGCTGTTATAGACCGTGAAGCCGAACAAGCGGCCCGCCCCCGCCTTGATGACGTGCGATGCCTCGGCCGCGTTACTCCAAACGTTGAGCGGCCAGCCTTGTGCGCCTTCCTCGCCAAGCACCGTTTGCATGAACGCAAGGACGGCCTCGTGCGGCGCGGGGGTTTCTATCGTGCTCATCTAGATAGCGAACGCGGACAGGAAGACGGCCGAGACCGTCGAAATGGCCGCGCCTGCCGTCACCTGCATCGTCAGCACGTACACCTGACCGGGGAAGACGGGCGATGCGTCGAGTCCCTGAATGTCATCTACGGTCAGGATCGCCGCGCCGTGCTGCGAGCCGGTCAACGCGCCTGTGGCGGCCACGAGCGTCCCGGCCACCTGCGTCTGGCGCAGCCGCAGCTGTACGGCGGTGCCGGACGTACCGACCGTGTACGCGGCCCAGCCGGTGAGCAGGACGCCGGTTTTGACGGACAGGTTGCCGGCGAGCGTGAGCGAAGCGATGATCGTCTCTGCGGCTGCGGCGGGCGAAGCGACGACGGTTGTGCTCGCCGCAAACCTGTCGCTCAGGTCAACGCCGGAGCTGGTGATGCGGATCGGATCGGCAGGCACTAGCTACACGCTCTCATCACCGTGCGACGTTAGGGCTTTTGGGCCTGCATCGCAAGTAGGTCGCGGTGCGCGCGCATGATCGTCCGGCGAAGCCGCCGCTCGGCGGCAGGGCCAACACCGTCCGCGATCCCGAAGAGGGCGTAAGTCTGGATCGCAAGCCCGCAGTCGGCGCAAAGCCGCCTGTGACTTAGCGGGCCGCACTCGGCTGAGCGTCGGCCGCACGAGCGGCATGTCTTGTAGTCATCGCGCGGCAAAGCGTTTCGAGGGCAGTTTACTTCGGAGGGGAGGGGTATCCGCTCCGGAGCCGGGAGGTATCCCCTCCGAGACGTTGTGCGTGGGAGCGTGGGCACCTACTCTCGCCGCTGAGTGTTCGTCCACAGCCACCACGAGTACGCCCCTGAGCGGCCCTACGAGCCCGGTATCGCAACGGCGCAGCAGGCCGCAGACGCATGGGAAACTCAGGCGCAGGGGGCCACTACGAAGTGGGCGACGAATCTTCAGCAGACGACGAAGCCGATCGTTGCCGCCGCCGTCGCACAGAAGGCCGTCGCGAAGGCGAACTACGCCGCCGCGCTGGACTCGGGCCGCTGGGAGCAGGCGCTGAATGCTGTCGGCGACGCGGGCGTCAAGTCCGCCGCCGCCGCCAAGGCCGGTAACTACGGCACGGGGATCACCGCCGCGAAGGCGAAGTACCTGGCGAAGATCGGGCCGCTGCTGACCTACATCGCGAGCGGGCTCGCACAGCTCGAAAGCATGCCGTCCGGCACGACCGCCGCAGGTGTCGCGCGGGCGACGTACTGGATTCAGTACATGGCGGGCGCAAAGGGCCTGTAGGCCGGCGCCTGACTCGCCATGCCTTACGCACAAATCCTCACTACTGCATCGAAGGCGTCGCTGACCGGTGGCGCGTTTGCTGACGCGCTTTCAGCGGCGTCCGGCGATTCGCTCGCCGTGGCCAACTTCGGGTCGGGCAGCGCGCGAGTGCTCGAAGCGTGGGCGATTGACAACGCGAACGTGCTCGAAATCTCCTGGGTCTACACGCGGCCGGAATCGACGCACGACCAGCAGCGCGGTATCCGGCGCATGATCCCCGGCACGACCTACGGCGCGGTCGCCGCTCGCGGCGCGCTGCCGGTGCTGGCGGGCGACGAGACGATCAATCTGTTCAAGTCGGACTCGGCGACGATCAATGTCTCGGGCACGGCCTCCGACAACGTGGTCATGTCCTGGGTTACGGAGTACGAAGACCTGCCGGGTGCGTCGGCGGTGTTCGTCAACGCCGCGCAGGTGCAGGGCCTTCGTAAGTCCTCGCTCGGTATCCGTTGCGACGCGGTCGCCTCCGGTACGGCAGGTTCTTACGGTGCGACTCGTGCAATCAATGCCGACGATGACCGCCTGCACGCAAACACCTGGTACGCGATCCTCGGCTGGACGACGCAGATCGCCGTCTGCACGGTGTCTCTGCTCGGCCCGGACTGGGGCGGGCAGCGGATCGGCGGGCCGGCGGGCGTGATGGCGCAGTACTCGGATACGTGGTTCCTCGACCAGTCCATCAAGTGGGGGCAGAAAGCGCTGATTCCCTGCTTCAACTCGAACAACAAGGGCAACGTGCTCGTGCAGGTCGTGGACGACGCAGCCTCCACGTCGCCGAAGGTCAATTTCTCCCTCTACGAGCTGACAGGTCAGCCGGGTTAGGAGCATCGTGGCCGGTGAGACATATGATTCCGTCCCCGTCCGCGTCGAGCGTGACGACGAACAGGGCGTCTACAAGCTCGGCGTCGTGCTAGACAACGCTTTCCTGACCTTCGCCTCGGTCAAGACCGGCCACGTTGACGAGCTGGTCGAGCGGACTCGCGCGGAAGCCGAGTCCTCGTCACCTTCCGAGCCTGCGCAGTAGCTCGCCGTGACGCGAGCGCGCGTCTTCAGTGGCTGACGTACAGATTCTCCGGCCCTCGGCGGGCGGGGTGCCGAGTAACTACACGCTTCCCGACGCGGCAGAACTGCGACTGAAGGCGGTCTACGCCGAGTTCACCGACAACGGCGCGGGCTCCGACTGGCTACCGACGGTGACGATCCTGTCGGACTCGGGCGACGTGATAGCACGCGCTGACGACCAGGACGTAAAGGTAACGGCAGGTGATGACGCAAACGTCACCTGGTTTCCCAGGGTAAGACGGCGCCGAGCTGCCGTCACAACAGACACGCGCTGCAAGCTGCTCGGCTCGGGCAACGGCACGGACACGATCACGATCACGCTGACGGGAGCGGTGCCGGCGGACGGGGTGCTGCAAGTCGTCTTGATGCAAGCGACGATCGGGAACGCGCTCGACACGGGCTCGACAGTCACGAACGTCACGGACAGTAAGGCGGTCGCGGGGTGGGTCTGGCCGGCGACAGCAGCCGCCCAACCGCTGATCGGGGAAATTCGCGAGACGGTCAGCGGCTCCGGCCCTGCCACGACTTCGCAGGCGCTCTCGGTCGCACGACCCTGCACGGCAGGCGATCTGCTCGCGGGTGACACGATCACTATCACCTACTCCACGGTTTTCCCGCTGCTGTTTCGCACTTGCGGGCTCGTGATCTGGCAGCGCGCCTTCTACGAATCGATCAAGCAGTTCGGCACGGTCACTTACTCAAACGGCGACGACCATCCCGGCGCAGGCGCGAGCCTGACCCGGCTCTCATGGGATGACGACTTCGGGCCTGGCACCGCGATCGCTGACCGTGACGCGCTCGTGATCTCGGCGCTCGGGGCGTATCCGGCAGTAGCGGGCGCGTCAGCGTTCGTCGGCTCGAAGATTGGGGAGATAGCCTCAGGGTCGGTCAGCGTCGCGGCGTTCTGCTACGGCGCGAAGGTGAGCGAGGCGTTCGACCCTGGCGGCACCTGGCCAGCCGGTGCGATCCAGCTCGTCGGCAACTACCAGACCGTCTATCCGCGCACGTTCTCAAGTGCGATCTAGCGAAAGGGAGGAGCACGGAGCATGAAACCAGGGCAGAAGACGACCGAGTTCTTGGTCACGGCGGCGATCATCATCGGCGCGGTTGCGTTCGCGATCGCGGACAAGCTGCCGCCGAAGTACGCGGCGCTCGCGACGGCCGTGTCAGGCGGGGCGTATGCGCTCTCGCGCGGGCTGGCGAAGATTTACCCGCCGAAGCAAGGGCCGTAGGATCGGCTGAATGGCCCAGCCGCTGATCGTGACACTCCCGCCGAACCTCGATCTCTGGGGGGGCTGCATCATCCGTGTCACGGCCGTCAACCCGACGACGGGCGCAACGGTGACCGGAGTGCGGGTAAAGAACATCAGTATCGAGGGTGACCAGCTCGAAGGCGGCGACCTGTCCTCGGGCAAGTTCGTGGCGCTACTGCGGAGCGCGTAGGCGGCACCGTGGCGAGATTCATCGGCGGGCCGTGCGACGGAATCCCCCTACTCGGGTCGGCACCGCCGACGACCACCTGTAAGGGCGTCGTCTACACGGAGGGCGGCGACGGCAACTACTACCCGTCGCTCTCAGCTCCCGCCCCAGGCACGACCGGCGGGCCGATGCTCGATACGAAACAGATCGGGCAGGCCTGGCACCGGCTGATGCACGTCTACGCGGTCGAAGCACCCCATCAGCTCCGGCGGGCTCGGGCGGCTCGCGCCCGTCTCGGGCGTCTGACAAGATAAGCCGATGCCGATGCTCGCCGTCACCGAGTCGCAACTGATCGACGCGGCCGGCACGATTCAGGACGTGTACGAATGCACCTACGCGGTGGCGGGGCATCCGGGCTCGTTCACGTTCACGGTGCCGAAGTCGGGCGACGCGGTAGCCGCCGCCGAAGCCGCCGTGAGCGCGCTGGTGGCGCAGGTGAACGCGCTCTATGGCCTCTAGTGCGCTCGTCCCGCCCGATCTCGTCTTCGAGGACTTGTCGGCGCTGGTCAACCCGTCCGACTCCTACACGGTCGTCTCGGCGATGCCGTCCGACATGGAGGGCGCCGGCACCGATCTCATCGAGTCGGTAGAGATCACCTTCACGGTGACCGGGCACCCCGGATTCTTCACCGTCGAGATACCGCTGATCGGGTTTCGTATCTTCGAGTCCGGCATTGACCTGTCGAGCGAGGCGGGGATCGTGAACGCCTTGTACGGGCTGTAGATGCCGGTCATTTTCGGCGGCGCGCTCGTCTCGTTGCTCGTGCTGGTCGGCGTCTTCGGGCTGCTCGTGCTGCACCGCACGGCGGGGATCAACCTGCGCGCGTTCCTGGCCAGTTTCGCGGAAAAGAGTGGTTTCCGGCGCTGGTTCTTTCGCGCGATCGGACTAACCGCTCTCGTCGGTGCGATCGACCATGTTGTCCATCGCTTCCGGCAGGCGATTGCCACCGCGCTTGCGCCGACGCTGCCGCTGCTCGGCCGCTGGTTGCAGGCGCTCGGGTCGGCGGCGCATTGGACGTACAAGGAGTACGGCGATTGGGCGACACACTGGGCGGATAACTTCGCCTGGTTCCGGCACCGCACGCTGCCGCATGAGATCAACAAGAAGGTAGTGCCCGTCAAGATCGCGGCCGCTCACGCGGGCGAACTGGCGGGCCGTGTGGGAGCACGCGAGCGCGCGCACAGCAAGCGGTTCGAGCACGGCATCGACCGGCTCAGGCGCGAGACGGGACTGTTGGCCGGAATCCTGCTTGGGATCGACATTCTCGTGAAACGTCACCACGCCAAGGGGCATCACTACGACCACACGCACACGCTGCCGCACGCGGCGGCAGGGGCGGAAGCGGCGGGACGGGAGGCGGCGCGGCTCGGCAAAGTAGTAACTCGGCACGGGGCGTTGCTCAAGAAACTGGCGGCGCTCGCCACGATCGCGGGCTTTACCGCCGTCCTACGGGTGGCACTCGGGCGCATGTGGCCGTGGACACGGTGCAGCAACTTCGGGCGCCTCAGTCGCTTGCTCAAGTGTTCGCACTTCGGTTTTCTTGCCGACCTGCTGACGCTCGGGCTTGCGTTCCTGGCCGTGGTCGATCCGGTTGATATCGCCAAGGCGGCGATCCTGTCCGAGGAAGCCATGGACTTGATCGTGCGCAGGATCGCGGCACTGAATCCAGAGCCGCCGGCCTAGGCGTGCCGCTCAACCCCATCGAGGTCGTCGGCGGCATTGCGATCGGCGAGGGCGTCGGCTCGGCGATCGGCGATGTAGTCGAGCCGCAGCTACGCGACCTAAAGAACACGCAATCGGCGGCGCACCCGAAGGTGCCGCTTCCCGGCGAACTTGCGGCACGGCTGATCGCGCAGTCGCGGCCGCATCCCGGCGTAGACCCCGGCACAGATGCCAGCTATCACGGCTACAGCAGCCCGCGCTTTGACGCGATGATCGAACTGGCCCGCGTCTACCCGACTGTTTCGGAGGCGTTGACCATGTGGCGGCGCTGGGACGCCGCGACAGGAGACTACGTGGCGACACAGACGCAGGTCAAAGGCTGGCTGCAATACGGCGGCTTCTCAGAGACGATCACGGCCCAACTGATGAAGCTACGGGAGGAGCGGCTTGATCCCGCTGTGGTCGCTACCGGCGTACAGCGCTCGATCTTCGCGCCGCCGCCGTGGCTGCCGACGCCGGACTACTCGCCGTTTCCGCCACACGCGGGCGCGCTGCTCAGCGTTCCGTCCTTCCGCGCAACAGGCATCGACGCCGACCACGAGGCGTACGACTCCGGCCTAGACGACGAGCGGCTGAGAGTGATGACGGCGCTTGTCGGCCTACCGCTGTCACTAGAGCAGGCCGCATCGGCGTACTACCGCAACATCATTAGCCGCGACGCCTTTGCGCGTGCTGTTGCCGAAGGCAATACCCGTATCGAGTGGGGGCCAGCGGCGCTAGAGCAAGCGCGCCAGATTCTCACCGCGAACCAGTACGCCGAGCTACAGCTACGCGGCTTCATCACTGAGACGCGCCGCCGCGAGCTGACCGCGCAGCACGGCATGAGTGAGTTTGACTCGGATCACCTGTTCGACATTCTCGGCCGCTCCGTCAACGTGCATCAAATCGTGACCGGCGAGGCGCGCGGCGGAACGTACAAGCCGCCGCCCGCAACGCTGGCCGAGCAGAGCGCCGGTATCCCGGCCGCGTTCCTGGCCTCGTTGCAGCGCGGCAACCTGCGTCCTGAGTACTACGACCTCGCGTTTGCCAATCGGTATACGTACCCGTCGTTCTTCGCGATCCGTGGGCTGCTTACAGGCGAAGTGCTCAGCGCCGACGAGGGTTACCAAATCCTGCTGGAGATGGGCTGGAAGCCGACGTTGGCGCGCAAGGTCGCTGATTTCTACGGTGTCGCCACGACGGCTGTAACTACCGGGCCGTTGACCAAGAGCGCACGCACGCAAGCAGTCACGGAGATACGAAGCGCGTTCCTGATCGGCCAGGCGGACGAGCCGCAGGCGCGCTCGTGGCTGACCGCGATCGGGGTTGTGGCGAGCGAGCAGGACGGAATACTGCCGATCTGGAACGTGATGCGCGAAGTCCCGCAGAAGGGTCTGACGGCCGCGCAGATCGCGAAGGCGTACCACAACCTGCCCGCCGCCTGGCCGCGCCAGCGCGCCCTTGACGAACTGCAACTGCTCGGGCTGACCGCCGACGATGCGGCGACGATTCTTGACGAGTGAGCGCGGCCTGTTACGCTCGGCCGATGGGCGACCCATGGCGCTGCCCCTCGGACTCTCCCCACTCGGTATTTCGGTACCGAGCCGCAGATGTTCGGGGGGCAGCACCATCTACCAAGCGAGGGTGATCGAGTGAGTGAGCAGGAGCAGGAGCAGACTCCCGACGTGGAGACGCAGGAGCAGGACGGGCCGGAACCAGAGGCGCTCGCCGAGGGCACGCCGTCCGAGGAGGAGGAGGCAGCCGAGGCGGAAGCGGCCGAAGGGCACGAGGCCGAGGGTGAGCAGGAGCAGCCGAGCGGTGCGGTCGGCGCCGTCGGGGAACGAGAGCTGGAAAAGATGTTCAAGAAGGTGGACGCGGCCAACCTCGCCTACCTGAAACGGTTGGAGGGGATCATGGGCGACGAGATCGGCGTGCTCGAAACCTGCCCGCGTTGCGGTGACCCCTTCGTCGGTCTGATCTTCCCGCCGCTGATGCGTCCCGCGAGCGAGGAGACGAAAGCGGCCGTGCTCGCGTCGGTTGGCGAGCAGCCCGCGCAGGCGACGCTTCAGACCAAGTACGCGCGCCGTTGTGAGGACTGCGACGGTAACGGCGTCGTCTTGACGGGCTCGCGCACGAACCGAGACAAGGCGATCAAGTGCCCGGAGTGCAAGGGCCGGGGCTGGATTCCCGTCGGCGACGAGTTGCGCGTCGGACGCTCGGATATCGAGCCTGCCGCGACGGGGAACGGCCAGACCACCGACACGTTCACGCGAGCCGACGTGACCGAGCCCGCGCCGGACGTGGACTTGTGGGGGCGCAAGGTCGGCGACCCGGACTACGGCGTGCATCCGATGTACGCGCACGCTCGCTGAGATGCCACAGGTCATCTCTTTCCACAGCGAGCCGAAGCAGGTCAACGGCTACATCGAGCAGGCGCTAGTCCTGCTCGACGCGCACGAACTGACGACGGACGAGCGAGCGCGCCTGCTTCCTACGGTGGTCGAACTGCTCGCGGAGAAGCCGATCGGGATGCAGCCGGACGTTCCGCTTCCACGTCTTGCCGTGCCGACGGGCGCGAGGCATTAGGATGCGGCCCGTGAACATCAGTTGAGCCGGAAGCGCGCCTCAGGTGCTGATCCCGCCAGACAGCGAGCACCTTCGGGTTGCGCCTGATCTTCGAGCGTTGCCCGCACGAGCACTCGGCCACGAGCCCGATCAGGTGCAGGCGGTCACAGCCGAGGGCGTTGTCGTGCTCGCGTTGGCGGACGGGCCTGATCTTGACGTGATGGGCCACAGGTAGGAGTATCGCGCGGTGACGCAATGCACGAAGCACGCGCCAGTCCCGCCAACGCCGCCGAGCCTCACGCTCGAAGCGGCTGCAATGCACCCGCGCTACAAACACCTGCTCGAACCGGGTGCGCAATGCGAGCGCGAAGCGGGACACGAGGAGCCTCACAGGTGTGGGCTTTTGCGCTGGTATGACCCAACGGCGCTATTCGTCGGCGGCGAGCGCGTCTGGTGACGCGGTGCATGAGCCGCCCGCAGGGGTTGACGGGGTGACGTGACCAAGAGAGTTGTCATCCAGCCGCGCCCCGACTCAACGCTCGGCGATGAGCCTGGCGAGATCGTTAGCTACTGGCTGATGCCGTGGCGCGTTGTCGGGCGAAACCTGCGCGGGAATGTGATACTCGAATCCGTGACTGACCTTCGTTCCCACGAGCCGCCGCGTACGACCCCCTTTGACCCACTAGCCGGCGAGGCGAGCCCCGCGACGAGAGCCGCGAAGGGCCGCGCGACGAACCCCTGATGGGGTGACCGGCTGACATAGCCGCGCACGCAAC
>WNGJ01006478.1_pt1 | contig 15910 bp, 13 predicted proteins | sample 5400611 | NCBI WGS metagenome assembly WNGJ01 (sample SAMN13153375, study PRJNA577476) | soil metagenome | isolation source: 40 cm soil or saprolite under Garry oak tree replicate 1 | place: USA:California | collected 2016-06-15 | reverse complement strand
ACCGAGTCCTTCAAGGTCAGCACTCCGGCGTCCTCCTACCATCTGGACATCCTTCGCGTCGGCTACTACCAGGGCAACGGCGCGCGCAAGATCGTCTCGGCGATGCGGCCCACCGCCTCCCTCCCGCAGACCCAGCCGGCCTGCAGGAACGACACGGCGCCGACCGGGCTCATCGACTGCGGCAACTGGGCGGTGTCCGGGTCGTGGACCGTGCCCACCACCGCGGTGTCCGGGCTGTACCTCGCCCACATCGTGCGCGACGACACCGGCGGGGGAAGCCTGATCCCCTTCGTCGTCCGCAACGACGCGAGCCATTCGGACCTGCTCTTCCAGACCTCCGACGAGACCTGGCAGGCCTACAACACCTACGGCGGCAACAACCTGTACTCCTGCACGGTCAACTGCCCGCCGGGTAACCCCGTCCCCTACAAGGGCGCCGCCAAGGTGTCCTACAACCGGCCCTTCCACACGGCGCTCGACGACCAGGGCCGTTCCTGGTTCACCTACAGCGAGTACCCGATGATCCGCTTCCTTGAGGCCAACGGGTACGACGTGAGCTACATGAGCGGCCTGGACGTCGCCACCCGGGGGCCGCTGCTGCTCAACCACAAGGCCTTCCTTTCCGTCGGCCATGACGAGTACTGGTCGGGCGATCAGCGGGCCAGCGTCGAGGCCGCCCGCGCCGCCGGGGTGAGCCTCGCGTTCTTCAGCGGCAACGAGGTGTTCTGGAAGACCCGGTGGGAGCCGAGCATCGACGGCTCGAACACGGCGGGCCGCACCCTGGTGACCTACAAGGAAACCCATTACAACGCGCCCACCGACCCGCAGGACCCGCCCACCTGGACGGGTACCTGGCAGGATCCGCGGTTCAGCCCGCCGGCCGACGGCGGGCGGCCGCAGAACGCGCTCACCGGGCAGCTGTTCGTGGTCAACGCGGGAACGACCGACATCCAGGTGCCGGCTCAGTACAGCAGGCTCCGGTTCTGGCGCAACACCCCGGTGGCCAATCTGACCACCGGCTCGATCACGCTTGGTTCTGGGATCGGCACCCTTGGCTATGAGTGGGACGAGGACGCGAACAACGGGTTCCGGCCCGCCGGGCTGATGGACATGTCGTCGACGACCGCCACCAACACCGACTCCTTCATCGACTACGGCAGCACGACCGCGGCACGCACGCAAACTCACCACCTGACGCTGTACCGCGCCCCGAGCGGCGCGCTGGTGTTCGGCGCGGGGACCGTCCAGTGGTCGTGGGGCCTGGACAGCGCGAACCCGTCGGGCAAGTCGGACTCCACCATGCAGCAGGTCACCGTCAACCTGTTCGCCGACATGGGCGCGCAGCCTTCGACGCTGATCTCGGGGCTCACGGCGGCGACCGCGTCGACCGACACGACGGCACCGGCGTCCACGATCACGTCGCCTGCGGCTGGCGCCAGCATCTCGGACGGCACCACGGTCACGATCACGGGGACCGCAGGTGACGCGGGCGGCGGCGTGGTCGCGGGTGTCGAAGTGTCGACCGACGGCGGCAAGACCTGGGACCCCGCGACCGGCACGACGAACTGGACCTTCACGTGGGTCGCGCACGGCAACCCGACGGCCGCCATCGAGTCCAGGGCGGTCGACGACAGCGGCAACCTGCAGACCCCGGGGCCCGCCGCCGTGGTCAACGTGAACTGCCCCTGCTCGGTCTTCGGCACCGGTTCGGTGCCCGGCGGTGCTGACTCCGGCGACACGGCCTCGATCGAGGTGGGCATGAAGTTCACCACCGACACGTTCGGCACGGCCACCGGAGCCCGCTTCTACAAGGCCGGCACCAACACCGGGACACACGTCGGCAACCTGTGGACGTCGAGCGGGCAACTGCTCGCGAGCGCCACCTTCAGCGGCGAGTCGACGTCCGGCTGGCAGCAGGTGAACTTCTCCCAGCCGGTGCTGCTGAACCCGAACACGACCTACGTCGTGTCCTACTTCGCACCCAAGGGTCACTACGCGGAGGACAGCGCGTACTTCTACCCGAATCCCTCACCCCAGCCGGACGGTTCCGGCAGCGTCGACAGCCCGCCGTTGCACGCGCTGCGCAACACCGGCGGCGTCGCCAACGGCGTGTACACCTACTCGCAGACCAGTGCCTTCCCTGTGACCACATTCAACGCGGAGAACTACTGGGTCGACGTCATCTTCTCCCCGTCCGCGCCGCCGGGCCAGGCCACCGGCGTCACCGGGAACGCCGGCTACGCATCCGCAGCCGTCAACTGGACCGCGCCGGCGTCGGGCGGTCCCGCCACCACCTACACGATCACGCCATTCATCGGATCGGCCGCGCAGACCCCCACCACGGTGACCGGGTCGGCCGGATCGGCCGCGCCGACGTCGGCCATCGTGACCGGGCTGACCAACGGTACGACGTACACGTTCACGGTCACCGCGTCCAACCCGAACGGCTCCGGTCCGGCCTCGGCGCCGTCGGCACCCGTAACGCCGTCGGCCAGCGCGTCGCTCGTGCAGAACGGGGGCTTCGAGAGCGGCCTGGCGTCGTGGACACCCGGCGGCATCGTGCCACCGGTCGCCAGCGGCGCCAAGACCCACTCAGGCACCGGCGCCGCCTTGCTCGGAACGTCGTCGGGCAACGAACCCCTGGGCGACGGCAACCTCGCGCAGACGATCACGGTGCCCGCCGCCGGCACGACCTCGCTGAGCTTCTGGTACAACCCGGCGACGACGGACTCCACCTGCTCGGGCAGTTGCCAGTTCGACTGGCAGGAGGCCCAGATCCGAAGCACCGCCGGGACGACGCTTGCGAGCGTCTTCAAGAGCAACTCGAACTCGCAGGCCTGGACCCAGGTCACCTTCAACCTCACGCCGTACGCGGGCCAGAACGTCGTGCTCTGGTTCAACGTGCACCAGGACGGATCGAACCCGCCGGACGACACGTCCATGTACCTGGACGACGTGTCGGTGACCAACTCCCAGCCGACGCCGCCACAGGCGCCCGCTGGCGTGACGGCCACAGCCGGCACTGGGTCGGCGACCGTGAGCTGGACCGCACCCGCCAACGGCGGCAGCCCCATCACCAGCTACACCGTCACCCCCTTCACCGGCACCACCGCCCAGACCCCCGTCACCGTCACCGGCAACCCGCCCGCCACCGCCACCACCGTCACCGGCCTGACCAACGGCACCGCCTACACCTTCACCGTCACCGCCACCAACGCCATCGGCACCGGCCCCGCCTCCGCCCCCTCCAACCCCGTCACCCCCACCGCGTCCACGCCGCCCGCCTTCGTGCAGCAGGCCAGCGCCCACTCCCCGAGCGCGAGCAGCCTGGCCGTCACACCACCAGGGAACGTGACCGCGGGCGACCGGCTCGTGGTCGAGGTCATGGCGTGGAGCGCGGCCGGCGCGACCGCTTCCACGGTGACCGACGCGGCAGGTAACACCTATGCGGAACTGCTGCACACCAATGCCTCGGACGGAACCGAGCTGAGCGTGTGGAGCGCGCCGGTCCGCCGTGGTGGAGTACTCGGGCCTGTCCGCCGTGTCCGGTGCCAGCGTGGTCGATGTCTCCAAGACCGCGACCGGAACCACCAGCGGCGCGGCGACGGTCAGCTCCGGCGCCACCGGCGCCACGTCGGCCAGCCAGGAGCTTGCCGTCGGCTTCTACGCCGACTCGGGCTTCAGTGACTCGCTCACCGCGGGCAGCGGGTTCACCAGCCGGGTGAACCTTTCGCCGACCGGCGACGCGGAACTGCTCATCGAGGACCAGACGGTCGCGGCGGGCGCGACGCCGAACGCGTCGGCAGGGACGGGCGCCAGCACGATCTGGCTGATGGACACCGTCGTCTTCAAGTCAGCGGCCACCTCCCAGCCGACGGCGCCCGGGGCACCGGCCGGAGTGACGGCGATCGCGGGCAACGGGTCGGCGAACGTGAGCTGGACCGCGCCGGGCAGCGGCGGCAGCCCGATCACCAGCTACACCGTCACCCCCTTCACCGGCACCACCGCCCAGACCCCCGTCACCGTCACCGGCAACCCCCCGGCCACCTCCACCACCGTCACCGGCCTGACCAACGGCACCGCCTACACCTTCACCGTCACCGCCACCAACGCGATCGGCACCGGGCCGGCTTCGGCGGCCTCGGCCGCCGTGACGCCGGGCACGGCGGGGCCGATCACGGTCGATAAGACGATCTTCACTGACGGATCAGGCACGATGACGAGCCCGAGCCTGACCACGGCGGCGGCGGGCGAGCTTGTGCTCGCGTTCGTGTCCGGCGACGGGCCTGCGGGAGCGGGAAAGCAGACCTACACCGTCACGGGCGCCGGCCTCACCTGGACCCTGGCCAAGCGCAGCAACACCCAGTCCGGTGACGCCGAGATCTGGTGGGCCCGCGCCTCCGCGGTGCTCACGTCGCAGACCGTGGTCGCGACGCCAAGCGCGGGCGGGTTCCACGGCTCGCTCACGGTGGTTGCCTTCACGAAGGCCGCGGGCATCGGTGTCACGGCAGCGTCCAGTGCGGCCAGCGGCGCCCCCGATCTTGCGCTGGCGGGTACCGGCACCGGGTCGTGGGTCTACGCGGTCGGCAACGACTGGGATACCGCGGTGGCCCACACGCCGGTCAGCGGCCAGGTGCTCGTGCACCAGCGGGTCGACACGGCGGCCGGCGACACGTTCTGGGTGCAGTCAACCACCGTGCCCAACGGTGCGGCGGGGACAGTCGACATCCACGACAGCGCCCCGACGACTGACCAGTGGAACTACGCGGGGGTAGAACTGCTGCCAGGGACATGAAGCGGCGGGAACATGGTCCCGAACGGCTGCCGCGGATGCGCCGTCCGCTCTTGTGCAGTGCTGGCCCCCGGGGGGTCGGCCCCCGGAGGCCAGCACTGCGGTCGGCACCACCCCGGCGCCATGTTCCGTCGGCCGCTGCGTGAGTCCCCGTCGCGCCTGGGCGCCGGCTTGGCCCCCCTTGCCCGGCCGGCGCCCAGGCGCCCATACATTCAGAGGAAGTCTGGTGCGCGCAGATACATCCAATCTCGCATCCGAACGGCGTGCGATTCAGGCAACGGCGGCGTCAGGCCGGCGGCTGCGACCCGCGCGCGCACTCGGCGGCCCGCCGGAGCAGCAGCGTGCGTTCCCGGGTGTTCCTGGTGAGAGCTGCCGCACGCGCGAACTCAAGCTGGGCCTCGTCATCGCGGCCCAGCTTGGCGAGCAGGTCGCCACGCACGCCTGGCAGCAGATGGTAGTCCTTGAGGGCCGCCTCCGCGGTCAGCGCGTCGACGAGCTGCAGGCCTTTGGCTGGGCCGTAGGCCATCCCGACCGCGACCGCGCGGTTCAGCTCCACCACAGGTGAGGGCGTGAGCCTGGCCAGTGTCTCGTACAACGACGCGATGCTCACCCAGTCCGTCTCCGCCGCGGTGCGCGCCCGGGCGTGGTAGACGGCGATCGCGCCCTGCACCACGTACGGCCCGACCGGGCGGTGAAGCTGCTCCGCGCGCAGCAGCGCCACGAATCCACGGCGGATGAGGAGCTGATCCCAGCGCCCGCGGTTCTGCTCGAGCAGCGGGACCGGCTGCCCCTGCTTGTCGACCCGCGCCCGCAGCCGCGACGCCTGGATCTCCATCAGCGCGACCAGGCCGTGGACTTCCGGCTCGCCCGGCGCGAGCTTGGCCAGAATCCGGCCGAGGCGCAGGGCCTCCTTGCACATCGCCGGCCGCATCCAGTCGTCGCCCGCGGTTGCCGAGTAGCCCTCGTTGAAGATCAGGTAAATGACCTCGAGCACGGACGCGAGCCGGCGGGCGCGCTCGGCGGGCGGCGGGACCTCGAAGGGGATCCGCTCCCTGGCGAGGGTCCGCTTGGCCCGCACGATCCGCTGGGCCACGGTCGGCTCCGAGACGAGGAACGCGCGCGCGATCTCCTCGGTTGTCAGGCCGCCGAGCAGCCGGAGCGTGAGCGCGATACGCGCCTCGGTGGACAGCACGGGGTGGCAGGAGATGAACGTAAGCCGCAGGATGTCGTCTTCGACGCCGTCCTCGTCGACGACGGCGTCGAAGTCCGCCACGCCGCTGTAGGCGGCCATCTGCTGTTGCGACGTGATCTGGTGACCAAGTTCCCCGAGCTTGCGCCTGAGCCGATCGTCTCTGCGCAGGCGATCGATCGCCCGATGCTTCGCGGCGAGCATGAGCCAGCCGCCCGGGTTCTCCGGTACGCCCGAATCCGGCCACTCGCCGAGCGCGGCGACGAGAGCATCGTGCGCCAGTTCCTCGGCCAGGCCCACGTCACGCACGAGCCGGGTGAGAGAGGCGATGATCCTGGCGGACTCGAGCCGCCAGACCGCCTCTACCACCCGGTGTGCGTCTGAAGTCACCACGCGTCGATCAGAGCACCGTCACCCGTCCCGGCGCAAGCCGGGACGGGCCGTGAAGCTACCAAGCCGGGCTCGCCGTGAAGCTACTCTGGGCCGAACACTTGGCGGATATCACCCTCGCCATCCCCAACGATCTTCCAGAAACGCTTCGACAGCTCGATCGCCTCCTCCTTCGACCGCACGTCGATCAGCGCGAAGCCGACAACGGCCTCCTTCGCCTCGGTGAACGGGCCGTCGGTCACGGTGATCTCTCCTCCCGAGGACTTGATGTGTGTGCCCCGAGGGTCAAGGCCGCCCGTCGCGAGCAGCACGCCCGCCTTGGTCAGCTCCTCCACGAACCTGCCCATCTCGGCCATGAGCCGCTCGTCCGGCTCGTCGCCGCCCGTGGTCGTCATCAAGAACCGCATCGTTTCTTTCTCCTTCTGCACTGGTTCCGGTTGCCGGGGCTGGACGGCCGGCGCCGCCCGGCTCAGGCACTGTATTAATGCGGCGAACGGCGAGCGGCGAAATCGACACCGGCTTGCAAAGTTCTGTCCGGCGCGCGGCTCGCCGCGCGGGTGGCACGCCTCACCGAGTGGGGGTATCCGGCAAGGATCGTTGACGCCGCCGAGGCGGCTGGGCTTGAGCCATCGCTGCGGCTGCCCGGGCCCGCATGCGACGTCGCCTGGTTTCCCGCGGAAGGCTACGTGCTCACCGAACCGCTGACGAGCGAGCTGACCGGGCGCGCGGTTCGGCGTGGCGCCACCGTGCTGACCGGCGAGCAGGGGCACGTGGTCGGCCTGGACGCCGACGGTGGCACCATCCGCGCGGTGCGGACCGCCGCTGGCCGCGTGATACCGGCGGATGCCGTGGTGTGCTGCGCCGGGCGCTGGACTCCCGAGGTGACCGCGCTGGCCGCAGCGGCGTGCCCGGTGCCGCTGGTCCCCTGGGCGGCGCCCGGTGCCACCGCGCCGGGGCTGGTGGTGCTTGCCGGGCCCGTGACGCCGCCGGGCCCGGTGCGGGTGATCCATGCCCCCGGGGTCTTCCTGCGGCCCCATGCCGGCGGGCTGGTGCATCTTGAGGCGCCGGACGCCGCCGTGGACCTGCACACCCGCAGACCGAACTGCGGCGCTGGGCGCAGCGGCTGCTGCACCGGGCGCAGCGGGTCGTCGGCGGGCTGGATGATGCGGGTGTCGCCGGTTATCGCGTCTGCGTGCGCCCGATGCCGGCGGACGGCCAGCCCATCGTGGGCTGGCTGCCCGGTGTCAGCGGGCTGTACCTGGCGGTGACGCACAGCGGCGTGACCCTCGGCGCCCACCTGGCCCAGCTCATAGCCGCCGAACTGGCCGGCGGCACGGCAGGCGCCGAGATCGCGCCCTACCGCCCCGGGCGCTTCACCCCTACCGGCCTGGCACCCGGATGAAATCCATTACCGAGCTGGCCTCGCAGGTCTTCCCGTCGCCGGAGAATGCCTGATCCCAATCACGGTGCGGGCGTGGCGCACGACAGCGCAGCAGGCCGGAAGATAGACGACGCCATCATCGCGTCAGCCAAGCGCGGAACTTGGACCGCGCTGAATAAGTGAGCGTGCCCGGAATCCGGGCTGGCCTGGAAGGCCCAGGCCAGCGGCGACCTCGGCGGTATCGGGCAGAGCCTGCCTGGGACCGCGCTGAATAACGTCGAGTCACAGTCCGGCGTTTCTGCCGGCAGTGTGTCCGGCCCACTGGGATGATCTTGGTGTGCAGGGTCAGACACGGCTGGACCGGGAGCTGCTGGATGCGGGCGACCCACCTCGTTACCCCATCGATGGGCCATCAATGGGTTAAGAACTTGGTGCACAATAACGATTGACGATCTTGGACCGCAGGGTCCATGCTGGTCACGCGCTCGCCGCTTGACAACGAGTCTGCGGGAGCGTGCGCAGAACGCCTATTGCGCACCATCTCGTGATTCAGTGCTGCACAGGCCATTACCCGTAGTGCACGTGGCCCGCAGTTGATCTTGAGCCCATGTCGGCGATTGTGCGCCTGACGCCGCGGGGTGACCGTGAATGTGCCATAGCGGGTTCTGTTCGACCCGCTATGGCACATTCACGGTCATGGTCTCGAGGCGGACTCGATGGTGCATGTTGACAGTCGTGTGATCCGGCGGCCTTCGGGCCATCGAGCGTCATCCGGCGACGACAGGCGGTCACCAGGCTGAGGAGATGCACTGGCTCTTTCGTGATCGCGGTCCCTCACCCGCGCCATACGCGGGTGAGGGACCGCGATCACGCTGAACGGCACATACCGGCAGCGTTCAATACCCATCAATGAGCCCATTGATGGGTAACACCGGCGCCGTCGGCCGACGGCCCCCCCTGCGAAGATCGAATCCACGTGTCAAGTCATCTGCGGGTCCAACTACTCTCCGGCTTGACATGCAGCCGTTAGGCTGCATGTTTGAGGGCGGCGGGAGATGGACGAAGTGTTCAAGGCGCTGGCCGACGCGAGCCGCCGGCGGCTGCTGGACAGCTTGAACGCCCGGAACGGGCAGAGCCTGCGGGACCTGTGCGCCGGGCTGGACATGGCCCGGCAGTCCGTCAGCAAGCACCTGGCGGTGCTCGAGGCGGCCAATCTGGTCACCACGGTATGGCGCGGCCGCCAGAAGCTGCACTACCTGAACGCGGCGCCGATCAACGCCATCGCCGAACGCTGGATCAACCAGTACGACCGCGAGCGGGTGCGCGCGCTCGCGGACCTGAAGACAGCACTGGAGGAGGAACCGATGCAAGCCACCGCGTTCGTCTACACGACCTTCATCAAGACCACGCCGCAGCGGCTCTGGCAGGCGCTGACCGACCCGGCCTTCACCCGGCGCTACTGGGGCGCCACCTTCGAGTCGGACTGGTCCGCTGGATCTGCGATGACCTGGTCGCAGAGCGGTATGACGATCACCGATCCTGCTCAGGTCGTGCTCGAATCCAGGCCTTATCGCCGGCTTGCCTACACCTGGCACACCTTCACGCCGGAGTTCGCCGAGACCTTCGGGCTCAGTGCCGAGGCGGTCGCCAGGATGGCCAGCGAGCGCCGGTCGAAGGTGACCTTCGAGATCGAACCACACGGGCAGACGGTGAAGCTGACCGTCGTGCACGATGACTTCGAAGCCGGCAGCGCCGTGCTTGAGGGCATCAGCCAGGGCTGGCCAGCAATCTTGTCCAGCCTCAAGACGCTGCTCGAAACAGGTGAGGCCCTCCCCGCCGACCCGGACACGGCACGGGAACAGGACGCGGTACGACCGTAAGGGCCCCCGGCGCACTACCCGACGATCAGCGAAGCCGAACTCCGTCCCAGCACAATGACGGCCACAGCCAGCCGCGCCGCACCGGGATGCCAGGACGCGATCTGCACCTTGGCCGGAAAGCTCAGCTCGGCGACCAGGCTGTCCATCTCCGCGGGCCAGCCGAAGCCGACGAGGGCATCGCTGCTGACCCAGGTGCCTGGCACGATCGTCAGGTGGCCGTTTGCGACGGAGGCCACTTCGAGCTGCATCGCCAGTGCGCCGCTGCCGCCACCGCCGCCGCCGCCACCGGGGCCGACGCCGCCGGGGCCGTCCGGGCCGGCCGAGCCGCCGGGGCCGAAGCTCACCTGGAGCGCGAGGTACCGCCCATCGGGGCTGAACGCGCCGTTGGCGACCGAGTTTCCGCCCGGCATCCGGACAACGGTCACCCGGCCGGTCGGCACGTCCAGCACCCGCACACGGCAAAGCGGAGAGCACCGTGGCGTCCAGGCGATCTCGGTCGCGCTCGCCGCGATCACACCGCCGAATGTGCGGCTGGCCGCCGGTGTGGCGGGATCCCACAGCTCGTCGGCCGTCATCCCGGGCAGCGCGGCGGCGGGCGCCAACAGCAGGCCACGGCCGACCCCCCGGCTGATCACATAACCCGCCGGAAGCGTGAGCCGCCGGCGGAGCGGCGCGCCCGTGACGCTGACTTCACGCGCCGTGCCGGCCGTGGTGCCCATGTCGGCGCCCGGCGGGTAGCTGGTCAGCCAAAGCGCGGCTGCGGTAGCGGCGGGCGCGGCCTGTTACGCCGCGCCGATCCGGGTCGCGGATCCCGAATCGTCCGCGACGAAGTACACGGGCCGCGGCGGGCCAGCGCAGTTGCCGCAGCCGGCCTGCGCCGCAGGGTTGGGCTGGACCGCCCAGCCACTGCGGCCGACGCGGATGAACACGTAACCGAGGCTGGCGCGTGGCAGGCCCCCGATCGGCGCCGTTCGCCCGGTGGCGGGCCAGAACCAGGCGGGCTGCGTTCCCGTCACCGGCAACCGGAAACCGCGGTCCCGCAGCACGGACTGCCCGATGATCCCGTCGGGAACCTGCGGCAGGCCAGCCGCAGCGCCGCGGGACGCCGCAGCAGCGCGGGCGGGCGGCGGCAGCGGGCTCGCGGCTGGGCGCGGCCGGTGATGCGGCGCGGGCCGCCGGTGCGGGCCAAGGTGTTCCACAGCCACGACGGCCAGCAGCGCGGCGAGGACGGTAATCGCGGCCAGCCGCCCGGGCCAGGACCGCGAACCCCGGTCCTGGCCCTGCGAGACAACGTCAGGCATGACCGCGTCAGCGATCGCGGTTGCGGGGATGGTCGCCGACGATCCGCTCGCCGCCGCAGCGGTGACCCACCGGCACGATCCGCTCGCCACCACGGCGGTGACCCACCGGCCGCGCCATCGCCGCGACCGGACCGCCGTTCCCGGCTTCGGCCGGGAACCTGGCCACGCGCCCACCGGGCACGGTCGTCGCGTTACGGCCGTGGCGAAGGATGACCACCGTGGCATCGGCCCGGCTCATGTGCGCGAAGCCTCGGGCGCACCCATACGAGGATCGTCTCACCCCCCGCAGCACCGGGCGGGACTGGCGGGTGCAGGGCCCGAAGCGCCACCCCCGGGGGCCCGAAGCGCCACCCCGGGGGCCGGGCCCCGGGGATCCCTCGCCTTCTACCTCTCAGGGTCCAGCATGTTCCGCATGGCCGCCATGGCCCCGGCCGTGTGGCTGCGGACCTCGCCCCTGCTGGCCCCCATGGCCGATGCGGCCTCCTCTTCGGGCAGATCCAGGTAGAACCTGAGCACGAGCGCTTCCCGCTGCCTCGGCGGGAGGGCGCGCAGAGCCGAGATCACGGTCGGGTGTTCCTGCGTGATCGCTCCCTGGCCGGCTCTGGGCTTGCCCGCGGCGTGCCCGGGCGTGTTCCAATCGGCCACCGCCTGGTGCCGCGACACCGACCGCGACCTGTGCATCACGGATTGACGCAGGTAGGACACCGCCTTGTCGCGGTCCCGCAGCAGGCGCCAGGCGCGGTGCATGGCGACGAACGCGTCCTGGGTCACCTCCTCCGCGGCGCGGGCGTCGCCCATCAGCAAAGCCGCCAGCCGGACCAGCGTGCGGTACTGCGTGCCGTACAGCGCCGTGATCGCCTGGTCGGCATCCCAGCCGGCGTCGGCGGGAGCCGGGCCGGGCGCGGTGTCTGCTGGCCGGGTACCGGCCAGGTCCCCGCGCCGCGGCGCGACGGGTTCCGGCCCGCCCGCGGTGATGTCGACGATGCACACGGAACTCCCCCCACCCGTCAGACGTGCCGCCCGTCCAGCGGGCCCGGCGGCCGTCCTGCGGCCTGTCGGCCGGCCACCGGCGCGCGCGGGCAGCGCGATGACCGCGTGCGCATCGTCGCGCGGGCGGCAACGGAGGGCGCGGTGGGCCGTCTCCCGTGGATCTGGCGCGACTACTGGCGTGTCAAGATTTTAGGAAGATTTAGGATGGCATGTCAAGTTATATGGTACATAGAAGGCTACAAAGAAGAAAATGTCAGAACTTACGTGTCAGTATCAGTAGCTAGATGCCATCCTGTGCCGAGAGGATACGATGGATTCTTCTAACCTCTTCCGGGGGATGTGAACATGGCCGGTGAGGACTGGAAGCGATTAAGTGACTACGTGGTAGCGAGGCGTATCGCGCTTGGCATGCGGGACCGCCGCGCACTTGCCGCCGCGACCGGCGTCACCGACCGTACGCTGGGGAAGATCGAGAACGGCAAACGTGTGTCTGCCAGCACCCTCGGCGCGGTCGAGAACCATCTCGGCTGGGCACCCGGGTCATGCCGCCGGATCCTGGCCGGTGGCGAGCCGGTCATCCTGCCCACCGACGCGAGCCACCAAAAGTACGACGACCCGACGCTGCAGCACATCGCCGAGACGCCAGGGCTGCCCCCCGACGTGGTGCGCGGGCTCATCGCGCTTGCCCGCAACTGGCGCGAGCAGGAGGACGAGCGCGGTGAGCCGGCACGCCGCCGGGCCTGACCGGCCGCACCGCCGGGCCTGACCGGCCCGCCGCCCTGCCCCGCCCGGCAGGCACGCCGACCGTCGCCGCTGACCGTCGCCGCTGACCGGCAGCAGCCGCAACCGTGTGCCCGCCGGTGACCGCACGGGGCCACCTGCCGAGCGGACCCGCCAGTTACCCCGGCAGGCCGGGCAGGCACACCCGGATGCCCAGGACGACGAGGCACACGCCCGTGCCACCACCCGGCGGGGACGGCGATGGGGCGGGAGTGGGTAGCGGCGACGGGGCAGGAGCCGGCGCCGGCGGAGGGGCGGCCGGCACGGGCGAAGGGGCGGCAGGAGCTGGCGCCGGCGCGGCGGCGGGTTGCGGCTGCGCCGCCAATGGCCCGTGCGGTGCTGACGGCGCTATGCCCACCGGCTGCATCTGGCTACGGTTGCCGGTGTGCGCGCGGTGCTGCCTGCCCGGCTGGTGCGGCACGACCGGGCCGGGTGCGTACGACGGCGTGGGCGGGCTGTGCCTGCCCGGCGTGGGAATGAGCAAGATCCCGGCGGCCGAGGCGCCCACCACGGCCGCCGTCGCGGCTGCCACCCATGCCGCCGGCTGGGTACGAAACACCTTCGTGGTTCGCCCGAGCCACGCCCGCAGCCCCACGAGCAGCGCGATCCCCGCCGGGGCGAGCCCGGCCCGCCACCCCGCGCGCCGCGAGGCACGGATCGCCTCCGCAACGGCCAGCCGCTGGCGCTTGGCGTCAAGCGCGTCCGACACGTAGATGAACAGGTCGCCATCTGGATCCCGGTGCAGGAGTGCCCTCAGGCCCTCCGGCAGCTTGATGCGCTCAAGGCGGATCACGGCATACCCCCGATGCCAGCTGCTGGATCGCGTCCCACCACTGTCGGGGATCGCCCTCGCCGCCGACTACCGCGATGACTTCGCGGCCTTCGACCGCAAGGTGCACGGGGGAGCCTTGCGGTTGAGGATGCCCCGCTGCCGCCAGCAGGGACGGCGGCACGGGCGGCTGCGGCGCAGGCTCGCCGAGCGCTATGCCTGCGGCCTCGGCGATCTTCTCGAACAGCTCCAGCCGCTGCCGAAGCTCCGCCTGATCGGCCCGTGCCTCCAGAACCTCGTTCTCAAGCCGCCGCAGGCGACGTCTACCGAGTCTCACGGCCCCTCGCAGACCTTCCTCACGGACCGCCCACCCCACTGGGCATTTTACGCCTTTTGCGCCACCGCTGATGGCAGTACCCGCTGGACGCACCCACCACACCGCTTCGGCCGGCTCGCGGAGACGCGCCCCACCTGGCGCGCCACGCGGCAGCCGTCAAGACCGTGCCGGCCCCACCCCCTGGAACCCCCGCATGCGCCCATGTGGCGCGCCACGCGGCAGCCGTTGAGAATACTGATCCCGAACGGCTGCGCGGGCTGTCACGACCATGCCGGTTCATCGCCCGTGGTTGTGGTGTGCAGCCGGCGCGGCGTGGCATCCACCGGCGAGCTCTCCGGCGTCAGGTGGAGTGCTCGATGTGGCTCTCATGGGCTGGGCCGGCTCGGGGCGGCAGGGCGGTGAGCCGGGCCTGGATCTCGGCGGTGACGGAGTCGGGCGGCTGGTCGGCGTCCACGGCGAGCAGGATGCCCCGGTCCCGGTAGTAGTCGATGAGCGGGCTGGTCGTCTCGGCGAACACCCGCAGCCGGCGGCCGATCACTTCGGCCGTGTCGTCGCTGCGGCCGCCCTGGCCGGCGCGGCCCAGCAGGCGCTGCACGAGCACCGGCTCGGGCGCGTACAGATAGATGGCCGCGTCCAGCGTCAGGCCGAGCCGTGCCCCCAGGTCCGCCGCGGCGGTGGCCTGCGGCAGCGTCCGCGGGAACCCGTCCAGGATGTATCCGCCGCGGGCGACCGCGGCGACGACCACGGGGGTCAGCACGTCGAAGACGATCTGGTCCGGCACCAGGTCGCCGCGCTCCTGGTAGGAGCTGATCTCGTGGCCCGCGGGTGTGCCGGCCCGGGCCTGTGCCCGCAGCAGGTCGCCGGCGGAGATGTGCGCCACGCCGAGCCGGGCGGCGAGCCGCTTACCCTGCGTCCCCTTGCCGGCGCCGGGGGGAGCGAGCAGCAGCAGCCTCATCACGCGTCCAGGCCGGCCGGCGGGACGATCTCCCGTTTGAGGATCTTGCCGGTCGGGCCCCTGGGCAGCTCGGCGGTGATCCACACCTGCCGCGGGTACTTGTACGCCGCGACCTGAGCCTTGACGTAGTCGCGCAGCTCACCGGCCGTGACGTCGGCACCCGGCTTGAGCACCACCGCCGCGCCGACCTCCTCGCCCAGCGCCGGGTGCGGCAGGCCGACCACGGCCGCCTCGGCTACCGAGGGATGCTCGTAAAGCACCTCCTCGATCTCCCTCGGGTAGACGTTGTAGCCGCCGCGGATGATCATGTCCTTCTTCCGGTCGACGATCTCGAAGTAGCCGTCCTCGTCGACCCGGCCCAGGTCACCGGTGCGGAACCAGCCGTCAGGGATCGCCTTCGCGGTCTCCTCGGGCTTGCGCCAATAGCCCTTCATCACGTTGTGACCGCGGATCACGATCTCGCCGACCTCGCCGCGGGGGGTCTCGTTGCCTTCGTTGCCGACAACGCGCATCTGGACCCCCCGGATCGGCGTGCCGATCGAGCCGGGCTTGCGCGGCCGGTCCGGGTGGTTGAACGAGGCCACCGGCGAGGTCTCCGACAGGCCGTACCCCTCGAGCACCAGGCAGCCGAACGCCTCCTCGAAGCCGCGCAGCACCTCGACCGGCATCGCCGACCCCCCCGAGACGCAGACCCGAAGGGCGGACACGTCGTAGGAGGCCCTGTCCGGGTAACCGAGCAACGCGACGTACATCGTCGGCACGCCCGCGAACACTGTCACACGGTGCCCGGCGATGATCTGCAGCGCCTCACCGGGGGTGAACCGCGGCAGCAGGGTCAGGCACGCCCCGGACGCGACCGCGGTGTTGAGAGTGCAGGTCTGCCCGAAGGAGTGGAACAGCGGGAGCCCCCCGAAGATCACGTCGCTGGGAGCAAGCTGGATCAAATCAGTGCGCATCACCTCGGTATTGCGGGCAAGGTTCGCGTGGGTGAGCTCGGCGCCCTTCGGCCGGCCGGTCGTGCCCGAGGTATACAGGATCACCGCGGTGTCCGCGTCATCCCGGCCGGCGACCTCATGCTCCGGGGTTGCCGAGGCCATCAGATCGGCGAAGGTCGCCGGGGCGACGACGATCGCGTCCGCATCGGCC
>WNGJ01003623.1_pt1 | contig 15911 bp, 13 predicted proteins | sample 5400611 | NCBI WGS metagenome assembly WNGJ01 (sample SAMN13153375, study PRJNA577476) | soil metagenome | isolation source: 40 cm soil or saprolite under Garry oak tree replicate 1 | place: USA:California | collected 2016-06-15 | reverse complement strand
ACCAATGCCGCGAGGCGCGACTTCTGCCGAGCGGCGTTGTTTTTGTGGATCAGTCCTTTGCGGGCAGCGCGGTCGAGGACGCGCGCGGCGAGCGCGTAGGCGACCGCGGCGGCGTCGGCGGTCGCGGCGGCGCGCACGTGCTTCAGCGCGGTGCGCAGCGAGGAGCGTTGGGCTTTGTTACGGATGGTGCGCGAGCGCGCCTGGCGCATCGCTTTCTTCGCGGATTTGATCTTCGGCATGGAGCGGAAAGTAGACGGTAAGTTGCGTGGGGTCAAGCGTATACATATCTTTGGCCGTCACCTACCCGGGTACGCCCTATCTGGTTCGAATTCCTTCTCTCGGCACCGGTGTTGCTGTTTTCGATGGTGGCCCACGAGTACGCCCACGCCGAGGCCGCGTATCGGCAGGGCGACTCCACTGCGTATATGCTCGGGCGGCTGACGTTCAATCCCCTGAAGCACATCGATCCCTTCATGACGGTGCTCCTTCCGATCCTGCTCTGGTACAGTACAGGAGGGAGATACACTTTCGGCGGCGCGAAACCGGTTCCCGTCAACCCACGGAATTATCGGCATTATGTGCGGGGAGACATCATCGTGTCCCTCGCCGGCATCGCGGTAAACCTGGTGTTGTTCGTCATTTTTACGGCGCTGTTTGCGACGGTGGGAACGATCGCGGAGGCGTTGCCCGCGCTTAGTTCGACGTTGGGGGTCCTCCAGCGGATGACCTTCTACGGGATGCAATGGAATCTGGTACTCGCATTCTTCAACCTGATTCCGATTCCTCCGCTCGATGGCAGCCACGTGTTCTATCATCTCTTGCCGCCCGGGGCAGGGATGCAATACCGCCAGTTCCAGCGATTCGGCTTTCTCCCGATCCTCCTGGTGAGCTACATGCTGCCAGGGGTTATTCAGTTCTTTCTGTGGCCCGCATTCCAGCTCCTGCGGCTCGCCCTAGGACTCGTCGTCCCCGTCGCGCTTCCGGGCGGTCTCCCCACGTGACCAGTCCCATCCTGCGCGACCCCGGTAACAGTGGCTTCGTCGTCGAGCTGGAGAAGTTTTCCGGACCGCTCGACCTGCTGCTGCATCTGATCAAGGAAGACGAAGTCGACATCACCGATCTGCCGATTGCGAAGATCGCGGTTCAGTTCCTCTCAGTGATCAATGACCTGGGGCTCAATCAGGCGGCGGACTACCTCGAAATGGCGGCGCGGCTGTTGCGCATCAAGGCGCAAATGCTGCTGCCGCGCCGGCTCGGCGACGACGAATGGGAGGACCCGCGCGCGGAGCTGGTGCGCCGGCTGCTCGAGTACCAGCAGATTCGCGAGCTCGTGGAGTGGCTCGGCCACGCCGCCGACGCGCGCGCGGAGCGGTTCGGCCGCGGCTACGAAGCGCCGCCGCCCGAGGCGCCGCCCGCGCCGCTGCAGATCGACCTGAACGACCTGCTCGCGGCCGCGGAGCGCGTCATCGCGCTCATCCCCGATCCGAACTTGCACCACCGCGTCGTACCGCGCCCGCTCGACGTCGAGGGCGCGACGGCGCGCATCCAGGCGTTGCTGGCCGAGCGCGAGACGTTCGGCTGGCGCGACGCCGTCGGGGGGGGCCCCCAGGCCACGCTGGTGGACGTGCTGTCCACGTTCATCGCGCTCCTCGAGCTCGCCAAGCGCAGCGTGCTCACGTTGTCGCAGCCCGAACCGTTCGGCCCGATGGTGATCACGCGTGGAATCTCTCGCGAAGCTGCTTGAAGCCGCGCTGTTTGCGGCGTCGCGACCCCTGACGCTGGAGGAGCTCGAGTCCCTCGCGCCGTCGGAGGGGAATGTCAGAGCCGCGCTCGACGAGATACGCCAGAACTATCAAGAGGACCACGGCGTCGAACTGGTTGAGATCGCGGAGGGATGGCAGTTCCTCACGCGGCGCGAGTATGCCGAGACGATCGAGCGCGCGCAGTTCGCGCTGCGGCCGCGCCGGTTGTCGCCCGCCGCGCTCGAGACGCTGGCGATCATCGCGTACCGGCAGCCCGTCGGACGCCTGGAAGTGGACGAGATCCGCGGTGTCGATTCGGGCGCCGTGATGGACAAGCTGGTGGAGCGCGGCCTCATCGAAGTCGTCACGCGCGGCGAAGGCCTCGGCCGCCCACTGCTCTACGGCACCACGCCGTCGTTTCTGGAGATTCTCGGCTTGAAAGACCTGGAGGATCTGCCGCGGCTCGACGAGCTGTCGGTGGCGCTCCGGCGTCCCACCCCCGTCGACGAACCCGAATGACCCTCATGCGCCTGCAGCGCGCAATGGCGCGCGCGGGCGTCGCCTCACGCCGCAAGGCGGAAGATTTGATCCGCGCCGGCCGCGTGCGTGTGGACGGCGAGACCGCGACGATCGGGATGAGCGTCGATCCCGATTCGCAGAAGGTCACCGTTGACGGCCGTCCGGTCCGCGCCGCGACCCGCACGACCTGGCTCGCCCTCAACAAACCGCTCGGCTACGTCGTGAGCCGCGCTGATCCGGAGGGACGCCGCACGGTCTTCGGGCTTCTCCCCAAGGTGCCCGGTCTCACGTACGTTGGGCGGCTGGACGTGATGACGTCGGGGCTGCTGCTCCTGACCACGGATGGCGGCGCGGCCCACCGGCTGATGCATCCGCGCTATGAGGTGCCCCGCACCTACTGGCTGGGCGTGCACGGCGCCGACGCCGGCGCGATCCGGACCGCGCTCGCGCAACGGATCGTGATCGATGGTCGCGCGGTCCGCATCGTCGAGTCGCGCGTGCGGCCGCAGGGGAAGTCGGTGGAGATCGAGCTGACGCTCGCCGAAGGGCGGCAGCGGATCGTGCGCCGTATCGCGGAAGTGCTGGGGCTCAAAGTCGAATGGTTGCACCGCGTGTCCTACGGCCCGGTCCGGCTCGGCAAGCTGGCCGAAGGCCATTGGCGGGAGCTCACCCGGCAGGAGATCGGAGCGATCGAGCGACTACATGGAGCTCGCTGATCGGACGGTAATGCTGCTCGGCGGGAGCGGTCTCGTCGGGCACGCGGTGGCGCGGCGAGTCCTGGCGACGCCGCCGCCGCCGCGCCGCCTCGTGCTCGTGGCGTTGTTCGAGGACGAAGTGCGAGCCGCCGCGCGCGCGCTCGAGCCCTACCGCGGCGGCGTGACGATCGACGTCGAATGGGGCAACGTCTTCATGCCGGCGCCCGTCGCCCGACTCGACATGGCGACCGTTATGGCCAAGGCCGAGCACCGCGCTCTGGTGCTCGGCGACTTGCTCGGTGATCTCACCGATGCGGTCCTGGAACGCAACCTCCTGTTTCAACTGCTGGTTCGCTACAAGCCCGACGCGGTCGTGGACAGCATCAATACCGCGACCGCGTTCGCGTATCAGGACGTCTTTCAAAGCGCGCGGGACTTGCTCGACCGAGCCAAAAATGGCGGCGCGCCGCTCGATCGCGCGGCGATCGAGCAACATCTGCTGCGGCTACCGATGCCGCCGCTGATTCGCCACGCGCAGATCATCACCGAGGCGCTGCGGCGCGCCGGCACACAGGCCTACGTGAAGATCGGGACCAGCGGCACGGGCGGGATGGGGTTCAACATTCCGTACACGCACTCGGAGGAGCGGCCGAGCGCCACCTTGCTGACGAAGTCGGCGATCGCCGGCGCGCATACGATGCTGCTGTTCCTGTTGGGACGCACGCCCGACGCACCGGTCACCGTCGAAATCAAGCCGACCGCGACGATCGCATGGCGCGAAGTGGCGCACGGTCCGGTGCGCCGCAAAGGCAAGCCGATCCCGCTCGTAGACTGCGACACGCCGGTGCGGTTGCAGGAGGCGTTCGCCCCGGGCGCGACACCGTGGCGTGACCTCGGCCGGCCGCTCGACGGCGTGTACATCGACGTCGGAGAAAACGGCTTGTTCGCGCGTGACGAGTTCGAAACCGTTACCGCGCTGGGACAGATGGAGTTCATCACGCCCGAAGAGGTCGCCGACTACGTGATCCTGGAGCTGCAGGGCCGGCCCACCGGCAAGGACATCGTTGCGGCCCTCGACGCGTCGACCGCGGGGCCGACCTATCGCGCCGGGGTGCTGCGCCGCAACGCAGTCGGCCGTCTGCGGGCGCTCGAGGACAGCCTCAAGTCCCGCGGGGTGGCCTACGAGATGCTGGGGCCGCCGCGGCTTACCAAATTGTTGTACGAAGCCTATCTCTGCCGGCAGCTGTGCCCCAATGTCCGGGTGCTTGCGGGCAGCAAGCCGCGCGCGCTCGCCGATGCCGCGTGGCGCCTCTTGGAAGCCGACGCGGCGCTGCGGCAGCAAATTATCTCAGTGGGATTGCCCATCGTCGCGCCCGATGGAAAGACTGTGTACCGGGGGAGCATCGTGGTCGTGGCCCCCGAGCCGGACCGTGACCCGTTGAGCGTGGCGCCGCGCGGCTGGGTAGACCTGCGGCCGGAGCAGTTCGGGGTGTGGATCACGCGCGCGGGGGCGATGGTGCGAGACGCGGAGGTGCGCGCGAGCGGGCCGCAGAGCTCCGGCAGCGACATCGACTGGAACGCGATCGATCCCGATGATACGATCGAGCCGTCGCGCTTCGCCACGTGGGTCTTTACCGTCGAAGACAAGGGGACGCGCATTAAGCGCTGATGATGGCGATCGACACTGGAGCATTGGACCGTGCGCTCGGCGCGATCGGCACGACATTTCGGCTGACGCGCCTCTATCCGCCGTCTCATCCGGCGGTCCTCGAAGCGATGCGCCAGATCACGGGCGCGCTGCCGGCGCTCGCGTCGCTCGGCACCGTGGAGTGGAAGATCGGCGCGACCGGTCTGCTGTGGCACGGGCAGCACCTCCTGCCTCGCAACACGCAGGTCGCCGAGCTCGCCGGGCTGCTTTTCGCGCGCGGCATCCGGTCAATTCAAGTCAATCCTGGCGTCACGTCCGAGCATTGGCTCGGCCTGTTCGGCGTCGCCGTGGGGAACGTCTCGCCTGATGACGCCGTCCTCGGCCGCATCACGCTGCACCTGGGTCGCCGTGCGAGCCAGCGCCTTTCTGCATCCCGTTCGCTCGCCGAAGTGCCTCCGGCGCCAGTTGAATCGCCGCCGCCGTCAGTCGCCGCCCCGTCGGAGCCGGTGTTTGTCGCCGCCTCTTCGCCGCCGCCGTCAGAGGCGGTCAGTCCCCCGCGGCAAAGCGGCGTGTTCCGTCCAGATGTCCTCCCGGCGGACGTGGAAGCGCGGCGCGCGGTCGCGGCGTTGCTGGCTGCCTCGCGCCCGGAAGACCAACGCGTGATCATCGGGAAGTTGCGCCAGCTCACACCGCAGGTCATAGCGCTCCGCGATATTGGCGCGGTCGCCGAGGTCGTCGCCGGGCTCGATCGCTCCCTGGGCAAGATCCAGGATCCTGACATTCAAGAGGCCATCGGGGAGGTGGCGGGGGCGCTTGCGGACGAGGCTATTGTGGAGCGTATGGTCGCGCGCCTCGGTGAGCCGCGTGTCCCGCCGGCCGAGCGCGCGCATCTGGTGAATGCAGTCGGCGCGCTCGGGGCGGTGTCCGCCGGGTCGGTGGTGGACGCGTATCTGCACGCGGCGCCGGAGCTGCGCGAAGCCTATCGGGCAGCCATGCGGGCCGCGGGCGAACGTGCCGTGGAACTGCTGCAAGCCCGAGTCGAGAGCAAAGTGCCGGAAGTGGTGGCGGCCGCGGCGGAATTTCTCGGGCTGAGCGGTGACCCGCACGTCGCCGAGCTGCTCATTAATCTGACGCGTCACGCCGACGAGCGGGTGCGGGAAGCGGCACTGCTCGGGCTCGCCGAGCTGGGTGGACGCGAGATCTCGCGGCCCGCGATGCCGGCGCTCAAGGATGAATCGGTGCTGGTGCGCACCGCGGCCGCGCGGGCCGTCGCGGCGGCGGGCGAGGTAGGGGCCACCACCGTTCTGGTACGGCGGCTGGAGCAGGAGAAAGACGAAGGGGTATTGGCTGCGTTGCTCAAAGCGATCGGGCACCTCGGCGCTCCCGAAGCGCTGGAGGTGTTGGCGAAGTTCGCCGAGCCCGGGGGACGGCCGCGCCGCACGCCGTTCGTGCGCGCCGCAGCAATTGAAGGATTGGCGCAGCTGGATCGAGTGGAGGCGAAGGCGTTGCTGGAACTCTACGCACGAGACAAGGAGCCAACGGTGAAGCGGGCAGCGGAAGCATCTCTGAGATGACCACACGCACGGCGAAGACGAACGACGCAGTGCTGACGCAGACCATCACGCGCGAAGTAGCGAAGCGTGTGGTCGGCCAGGAAGTCATGGTCGAGCGCCTGCTGATCGGCCTGCTCACCGGCGGCCACATCCTGCTTGAGGGCGTGCCGGGACTGGCCAAGACGCTCGCGGTGAAGACCGTCGCGGAATGCCTGAAGATCAGCTTCTCGCGGATCCAGTTCACGCCTGATCTGCTGCCGGCCGACGTGATCGGCACGATGGTCTACGATCAACGGTCGCAGGAGTTCTATCCCAAGAAGGGGCCGCTGTTCGCCAACCTCGTCCTCGCCGACGAAATCAACCGCGCGCCGGCCAAGGTACAGTCGGCACTGCTCGAGGCGATGCAGGAAAAGCAGGTGACGATCGGCGGCGAGACGTTCTTCCTGGGCGAGCCGTTCCTCGTGCTCGCGACGCAGAACCCGATCGAGCACGAAGGCACGTATCCGCTGCCCGAAGCGCAGCTCGACCGATTCATGCTCAAGGTCCGCGTCGGCTACCCGACCCGTGACGCGGAAAAGGAGATCGTCGGGCGCATGGCGGGGGGCCGGCCCATCGATGTCCAGCGCATCGCCGAAGCGGACGACATCCTGGCCGCGCGCAGCGCCATCGCCGAGCTGTTCATGGATCAGAAGGTCGTCGATTACATCGTCGATACCGTCCGCGCGACCCGCGAGCCGCAGGCCATCGGCCTGGCGGAGCTCAAGCCGCTGATCGCGTTCGGCGCCTCGCCGCGCGCCTCGATCTACCTGGCGCAGGCCGCGCGCGCGCACGCATATCTGCGCGGACGCGCGTTTGTGGTGCCCGAGGACGTCAAGGCGATGGCGTTCGACGTGCTCCGGCACCGCGTGCTGCTCACGTTCGAGGCCGAAGCCGAAGACATGGACACCGACCGCGTCATCGCGAGGATCCTGGAGGCGGTGGGCGTGCCGTGACGTATGCGGGACAAGAGCGCCGGCGTGCCGTAACGTCCCCGGTTCGCGCCCGTCGGCGGGCCGTGCCCGCCGAGGTGCTCAAACAGGTGAAGGGGATCGAGCTGCGTGCCCGCAACCTGGTCAACACGCTGTTCACGGGCGAGTACCGCTCCGTCTTTCGAGGCCAGGGCATCGAGTTCGCGGAGGTGCGCGCCTACCAGCAGGGCGACGACTTCCGCGCCATCGACTGGAACGTGTCGGCGCGGATGGGTCACCCGTTCGTCAAGACCTTCATGGAGGAGCGCGAGCTGACGCTGCTCCTCATCGTCGACCAATCGGGTTCACTGCATTTCGGCCGCCCCTACACCAAGGCGGGCCTCGCCGTCGAGGTCGCCGCCGTCCTCGCACTCGCTGCCGCGCGGCACAACGACCGCGTCGGCGCGTTGCTCTTCGCCGACATGCCGGAGTACGTCGTGCGGCCCGCCAAGGGGCGGGCTCACGCGCTGCGAGTCATTCGCGACCTTGTGGCGTTCGCTCCACGGGGGCGCGGCACGAACCTCGCGGGCGCGCTGGCCTATGCGGGGAAGCTGCTGCGCCACCGCGCGATCATCGTCGTGCTGTCCGATTTTCGCGCCGAAGGTTGGGAAGAGGCGCTTGGCCAACTGACTGCGCGCCACGAAGTCGTGGCGATCACGGTCGACGATCCGCGCGAGTACGATCTCCCCGATGCGGGATGGGTGGAGCTCGAAGACGGGGAGACCGGCCAACGTCTCCTGGTGGACACGAGCCACGCACCCACGCGCACCCGCATCCGTGTCGCGGCGGAAAAGATGCAGCAAGAGCGCAGCCGCAGGTTGGTGCAGGCCGGAGTGGATCGCGTCTCGCTGCTGACGACGGTGCCCTACGCAGTCCCGCTCCGGCGTGCGTTTGCGGAGCGCGCCCGGCGACTGAGCCGATGATCGCACCAGCGCTCCTGCTGCTCGTTGTCCAGGCAAACGGCTGGGTCGCCGCACCGAGTCAGCCGACCGTCGGCGACACGATTCAGCTCGAGCGCGCGGTCACGACGTCCGCCGGCTGGCGCGTCCGCGTGGGCAAGCTCGCGTCGGCGACCGTCGCGGAGCCGCTTGGCGATCCGGTGGTGCTGGCGGCTCCGGGCGGGTGGGTCGTGCGCTACACAGTCGTCGCCTGGACGCCGGGCGAGATCAACCTGGATATGCCGCCGCTGTGGCGCCTCGGTCCCGACGGTTCCGCGGACTCCCTGTCCGGCGGGACTGCGACGTTCCACGTCGCGAGCGTCATCCCGGATAGCGTGCGGTCGCCGGCTCCACAGCCATCCCTCGGCCCGCTGCGGCTCGACCGGTCCAGCCCCTTCCCGGTGATTGCCGCCGTTCTGCTGGCCGCTGGCACCTTGCTCCTGCTCATGCTGTGGCGGCGTCGCGCGCCACGGCGCGTCCTCGCCGGTCCGGATCTGGCAGTCGCTGCCGAGGTTTCGGATGCGCGGTGGTTGGCGGCAGGCGAGCCGAAGGCGGTGGCTGCGCGTGCCGCGCAACGCCTGCGCCGTGCGCTGTCGCATGCCATCCCGGATGCCCACGAGGCACTCAGCACGGAAGAGTGCCTGGCCGCCGTCGAACGCGCGCGGCCCACTGCGCCGCTGCGCGATCTGCGCGAGCTGTTGCTCGGACTCGATCAGGTCGCGTTTGCGACCGCGCACGGCGTGGAAGTCGCCCCGCTCGCGGCGCGAGCGCGCGCGCTCGCGCGGGAGCTGAGCACCAACGGCGGAGGGGGAGGAGGGGGGGCACCGCGATGACGTTCGCGCGGCCAGTCCTGCTCGTCCTGCTCCTCGCCTTGCCGTTGTGGTGGTGGTGGCGCAAGCAGCGGCTTTCCCGTCTCGCCGGCGCGCCGATGAGCGACGTGCGTCCCGCGCTCGGTCCCGCGGAACGGCTGTGGATCGCGCGCCTGCCGGTGTCGCTCCGGTCGTTCTGTCTGGCGGCCTGGATCATCGCCGCCGCCGGGCCGCGCCTCGGTTCGGCGCGCGCCGAGCTCCGCAGCGAAGGCATCTCGATCGTTCTGACGCTGGATATCTCCAGCAGCATGCTCGCGGAAGACTTCTCGCCGAACAATCGGCTCGACGTCGCACGCCGTACCGCGACGGAATTCGTTCGCGCGCGCTCCTCGGATCGAATCGGGCTTGTCGCGTTCGCGGGACAGGCGCTCACCCAGGTGCCGATCACCACCGACTATGAAGTGCTCGAAGAAGCGATCCGTCAGATGCGCGTCGGCATCCTGGAAGACGGCACCGCGATCGGCACCGCGATCGCGACCAGCGCCAACCGCCTGCGTCGCGCGCCGGGGAAGAGCAAAGTCGTCGTCTTGCTCACCGACGGAGAGAACAACAAGGGCACGGTGGATCCGCGCACGGCGGCACAGGCGGCCGCGGCGTTCGGCATCAAGATCTATACGATCGGCGTCGGGACGCAGGGCGAGGCGCCCGTCCCAACGGGGCAGGGACCACTGGGCCTGCGCTACGAGACGATGCCGGTAAAGATCGATGAGCAGCTGCTCGGCGAGATCGCGCATACGACGGGCGGCCGATACTTCCGCGCCACGGACGCCGCCTCGCTCTCGAACATCTTTGCGGAGATCAACCGGCTCGAGAAGACCCCGGTGCAGCATCTCGTTTATCATCGCTTCGAAGAGGCGTATCGCGTCCCGCTCGGAATCGGGCTGCTGGCCCTGGCCCTCGAGCTCGTCCTTGCCGGCACATTCGCGGTGCGCGTGCCATGATCACGTTCGACGCGCCGGTCGTCATTATCCTCGCTCCGGTGGTCACCGGCGCTGTGTGGGGCGCGGCTGCGTGGGCGCGCCGCGTGCGAGTCCGGCGGGCAGCGGCGTGGTCGGAGAGCACCGCACGCATCGCGCGGGCGGCGGGGAAGCTCGGGGCGCCCGCGCTGGGCCTCGCCGCCGGGTTGGCCGCGGTCGCGCTGTCGGGGCCGCGCTGGGGTGAAGAGCGGATCGTCACCGAAACGCGCGGGCTCAACCTCGTCATCGCCATCGACATCTCGCGCTCGATGCTGGCCGAAGACGTCAAGCCGAGCCGGTTGGGCAGGGCGTTGCGCGAAGCGAGGCGCCTCGTGCAAGACCTCGATGGCGATCGCCTCGGCCTCTCGGCATTCGCGGGCACGAGCTACATCCTGTCGCCGCTGTCGGTGGATGGCTCGGCGCTCACACTCTATCTCGATGCCCTCGATCCCGACGTTGCATCGGAGGGCGGTACGTCGCTGGCGCCGGCGCTGGCGCAGGGGATCGACCTGCTCCATGCCAGCCCGGAGATCGCCGACCGCGTGCTGGTCGTGTTCACGGACGGCGAGGCTCACGACTCCCTCACGCAGTCGGTGCAGGAGGCGCGTCGTCTCGCGGCGCTCGGCATTCATCTGATCCTCGTCGCAGAAGGCGGGCGCCAGCCCACCAAGATTCCCGTGCGCGACGATCGCGGGACGCTGGTTTCGTGGCAGCAGGATGAAACGGGGAATCCGGTCCTTACCAGCAGGCGCGAAGATGTGCTCGGAACGGTGGCCGACGCCGCCCAGGGGACGATTGTCGCCGCGGAGTTGCCCGACCAGGCCGGTGCCGTGCGCGATCTCGTGGCGTCGTACAAGCGGGCGACCGCGACCGAGAGCCGCACGCAGCGGGGGCGGCCGCGCGCCTGGATCCCGCTCCTGCTGGCGGCGCTCGTGCTGGGGTCACAAACGCTCACGCGTCGCACCGCCGCGCTCATCGGTCTGCTCTTGTGTATCGGACTTCCAACCGCTGGCCACGCTCAGCGGCCTCGCTCTCCGGCGGAGAAAGCGTGGGACAAAGGGGACATGCGGGCGGCCGCGACTGCCTATCTCGCGGACCTGAAGGCCCACGAGGACGACGACACGGCCTGGTACAACGCGGGGACCGCGGCCCTTGCCGCCGGCGATCCCACACTCGCGCGCTCGACGCTCGCGCGCGCCTCGTCCTCGCTCGATCCCGAGCTGCGGTTTCGTGCGCTCTACAATCTCGGCCTGCTCGGGCTGCTCCAGGCGAAGGCGGACACCGCCAGTCGCGAGGCGCACCTCGCCGATGCCGAGCGCGCCTATCGCGAGGCGCTGTTGCTCAAGCCGTATCACGTCCGTGCGAAATGGAATCTGGAGCTGGTCAACCGCCAACGGCGCGGCGGCGGTGGCCAGGCGAACAAGCCAAATCCGCCCCCTCCGCCGTCGGGTGGAGGAGGTGGAGGCGGCCAGCCACAGCAGCCACCGCCGCCCCCCAGTGCCGGGGGCGGGATGAACGAATCGCAGGCCGATCAAGTCTTGCGCTCGATCGGCCAGGAAGAGCTGCGCACGCGTCGCGATCGTACGGGTCGCACGCGGCGCGCCGCGCCGGCAGGAGTGAAAGACTGGTGACCGGGATCCTCCCGTTCGTCACGGCATTACTCGTCGTTCAGGGGGCGGAGGTGACCGCCAGTGTGGATCGCACCCGCCTGCGCGTCGGCGAAGAGCTCATGCTGACGATTCGCGCGCACACCCGGGCGGCAGATCCCGTCGACATCACGCTGCCCACGCTGAACGGATTTGCGATCGTCGGTTCTCGCGACATGACGGAAGTCGCGATCAGCGGCGGCGCCGGGTCGATCCGCACGACGGTGCGCGAGCTGACGTTGCGCGCGCAGCAGCCGGGAGCGTTGCTCATCGGACCGGTGCGCGCGCGTCAGGGCGGCAGCATTGTCGCAACGGATCCGATTCTCATCACCGTTGACAGCGCCGCCGATCGGATGACGTCCACCCTGAGTCCGCTGGCTCGCTCACTGCTCGAAGCCACGCCGGCGCCGGTCTCGCGGCGCGCCGATAAAGTCGCCCTCACGATGCTCGTGCCGAGCGATACCGTTTTCGCCGGCCAGCAGGTGGACCTGATCGCCGCGGCGTGGATTCCGCGCGACCTGGGCGAGCGCATGCGACGACCGCCGCTGCTGACGCTCGTGACGCCGGAAGGGGTGTGGGCCTATCCCACGGCGGCATCGTCCGGCGCAGCGCTGTCGCGGCAGGTGAACGGGCGCTGGATGGATCTGTTCATCGCGCACCAGGTCGTCTTCCCGCTCGTATCCGGCCGACTCATCGTGCCGCCGGCGTCGGTCGAGTACGCGCTCCCGGTCACGTTCTCGTTTTTCAGCCGCGAAGAACGCTACACCCTGCGCAGCGACTCGATTGCGATCACCGTGTTGCCCCTGCCTCCCGCCAATCCCCCCACTCCCCCGACGAACGTCGTCGGAGAAAAGCTGAGTCTGGATCTGCAGATCGATCAGACCAGCACGCGGGTCGGCGAGCCGGTCGAGGCGGAGCTCACGATCGGCGGCATCGGCAACGTCGCGTTGTGGCCCGCACCAGAGCCCGGGCTGCGATGGCCGACAGGCTTCCGCTCCTATCCGGCGCAAACAGAAATGCGGCTGGCGACAGACGCCGGGCGCATCGCCGGCAGCAAGACGTTTCATTTCCTCGCCGTGCCCGATTCGTCCGGCAATTTCGTGCTGCCAGAGGTCCGGTACCCGTACTTCAATGCAACGGCCGGTCGCTACGAGATGGCGGCGGCCCCCGCGCGCGCACTCGCGGTCGCACCGGGTGCGGAGCCACGCGCGGCGCGGGTCCTGCCTCCGTTGCTGCCTGCGCGAGGTGACCTCCCGGTCGATCGCCTGACCTGGCGTTTCGGGTGGCAAGGGTGGGTCGCGCTGCTCGTCGTGCCGCCGTTTATCGCCTTGCTCGCGAGCCGCCGCCGACAGCGCGCGCCCGGCGCCGCTGTGGTGGCCGCCGGGCCCGAGCTGACGCCGCTGGGCAAGCTGGAACGGGACTTCCTCGCCGTGTTGTCGAGCCACGTCTCGGACCCGTTCGCGCGCGACGGCGACGGGCTGGCCCAGGCGCTCCGCGCGGCTGGTGTGGACAGCGCCGTGGCCGATCACGTGAAGCGGTTGCGCGACCGCCTGCGCGCCGCGCGCTACGGCCCGCGCGGTCTGGGGGACGCCACGGAGCTCGCCGCAGAAATCGAGCAGGTGCTGGGCGTATTGGGCGCCGAGCGTTCGGGCGGGGTGCGGCGGCCGCATGCGACGCTGACCGTGGTCGGGATTCTCCTGGTGATCGCGGGGAATGTTGGGGCCCAGCAATCGCAGACGCCGAGCGCGGAAGCGCTGTTCGAAGCGGGAGCCCTGCGCGCGGCGGCCGATTCCTTCGCCGCACGGGCCGCGCGCGAGCCGCGCGATCCGGCACACTGGTACAACCTCGGCGCGACACTGTTTCGCGCGGGGGCGGACGGCAAGGCGACGGCGGCGTGGATTCGGGCGGCGCGCCTCGCGCCGCGCGATGCCACGATTCGACGGGCGCTGCGGTTGTTGCCGGCGCCGGATCCGGTGACCGAGCAGATGCTGAGCGTGGGGTGGGCGACGCCGGCCGAGTGGGGGTTGATCGCCGCGGTGGGGTGGGTGCTGTTCTGGCTGACGGTGGCAGTTGGCGGGCGCCGGCGGATCGTCTTGCTCCTGTTTGGGGCCGTTGCGATCGGGGCGTCGGTCCTAGGCGCGCTCGAATGGCGGCGCCGCGCTCAGCCGGTCGCGGTCGTGATCGCCGACGCGGCGCCGGTGCGCGCCGCGCCCTACGGCGGCGCGAGTGCGGCTGCCACGGTGCAAGCGGGTGGTGCGCTCCTCGTCGGCCGCGGTTATGGTCCGTGGATCGAAGTCCATCGCAGTGACGGAATCGAGGGCTGGGTGCTCCGAGGGGAGATCACGGGATTGTGAGTGTGCTCGCGCGTGCGCGCGTCCACGTGCTTGCCGGGAATGTCGCCGACCAGATCGCGGCCGGCGAGGTCGTCGAGCGCCCCGCGGCGGTCGTGAAGGAGCTGGTCGAGAACGCGCTCGATGCCGGCGCGCACGCGATCCGGGTGGAGCTGGAGGATGGCGGCAAGAACCTGATCCGCGTGAGCGACGACGGCTCGGGGATGGATCGGGAAGACGCGCAGCTCGCCTTGCAACGCCACGCGACGAGCAAGATTCGCACGGCGACCGACTTGATCGGCGTTGGGACGTTCGGATTTCGCGGCGAGGCGCTGCCGGCGATCGCTTCCGTGTCGCGCTTCGAGCTGGAAACGTGCGCCGACGGTGATGCGGCGACGCGCCTGCGCGTGACCGGCGGGAAGCTCGACGGTGGAAGCGCGGAGGAGACCGCGCGCCAGCGCGGCACCACGGTCACGGTGCGCGGCCTGTTCTACAACACGCCGGCGCGGCGGAAATTCCTGCGCGCGACGGCCACGGAAACGCGGGCGGCGGTCGAAGCGCTCACGGTCCTCGCGCTCACGCGCCCCGACGTGGCGTTCTCGCTGACGAGCGACGGTCGCGGGTTGCTCGACTGTCCCCCGGCAGCGCGGCTCATCGATCGCGTACACGCCCTCTGGGGCGGCGAGCTGGCGGACACGATGCTCGCGGTCTCGCACCGCGCGGGGCCGCTGGAGGTCACGGGACTCGTGCAGCGTCCGGCGCAGGCCCGCCCGGCGGGCCGGAAGGGCTACGTGTTCGTCCGAGGCCGCCCCATTCGCGATCCGTTCATCCTGCGAGCCGCTGAGGCAGGGTATCGCTCAACGATCGCGCCCGGCGACCGGCCGTCGCTGCTCTTGTTTCTCGACCTACCCGGCGACGCGGTCGATGTGAACGTCCACCCGGCAAAACTCGAGGCGCGGTTTCGCGACAAGTTCTTCGTCGAAAGGGTGGTTGAGGAGGCTGTGAGAGAAGCGCTGGCTCCGCTGGGTGCGGCTGCGCCGTTGGGTGGTGTCGGGTTTCAGGTGTCAGGTGCCTGGTTTCAAAGCGTAGGATCCGCTGAGGGAGTGGCGGGTGTGCCATTGGAGCTCTTCCGTGCGGAGTCTCTGACACCTGACACCAGGCACCAGACACCGCTTTTACAGGTCTTCGACACCTACATCCTCTTCCAGACCGACCAGGGCATCGCGATAGTGGATCAGCATTCAGCCCACGAGCGTGTGCTGTACGAGGACGTGATGCGCCAGTTGTCGGGTGACGGCGCACCCGCGCAGCGCCTCTTGCTGCCGCTCACCCTCGACTTCGCGCCCGCCGAGCTCGATGCGATCGACGCGCATCGCGAGCTGCTGGCGCGCATCGGCTACGAGATCGAGCCGTTCTCCGGCCGCAGCATCGTCGTGCATACCGCGCCGAACCCCCATCCACGTTTCGAGGCCGCTCGCTGCCTGCAGGAGCTCGTCGCCGATCTGGCCGGCGGCCGGTTTGGTGGCTGGCAAAATCGGTTGGAGCGCTTTGCGGCGACGTACGCGTGTCGGGCGGCGATCAAGGCCGGACAGACGCTGGACGCCGGCGAGATGCGCGAGCTGGTGGTGCGCTTGCTCACGGCAACGCTCCCCGCCCATGACGTGCACGGCCGCCCGAGCATGGTGCAGCTCCCCAAAGAGGAATTGGAACGGCGGTTTGGCCGTACCTGACACCAGACACCAGACACCAGTCATCGTAGGCCCCACCGGCGTCGGGAAAACCGCCGTCGCCGTCGCACTCGCTGCCCTCACGCCCATCACCGTGATCTCGGCCGACGCGCGCCAGGTGTATCGCGGCCTCGACATCGGCACCGCGAAGCCGGATCGCGAGACGCAGGCGCGGGTCCCGCATCGCGGGCTGGACCTCGTGGCGCCCGGCGAGCGTTACAGCGCGGGACGGTTCGCCCGTGATGCCGCTCAATGGATCGCGGAAACGCGCTCGGCAGGGC
>WNGJ01004987.1_pt1 | contig 15913 bp, 16 predicted proteins | sample 5400611 | NCBI WGS metagenome assembly WNGJ01 (sample SAMN13153375, study PRJNA577476) | soil metagenome | isolation source: 40 cm soil or saprolite under Garry oak tree replicate 1 | place: USA:California | collected 2016-06-15 | reverse complement strand
ATCGCAAGAGCTGGGAGCACCCGACGCCGATCCCACCGAACGCGGTGGAGTCGTACACCGTGGACCTGCACCAGCAAGCGTACACCTTCAAGAAGGGACACCGCATCATGGTGCAGGTGCAGAGCACCTGGTTCCCGCTCTACGACCGGAATCCCCAGACCTTCGTTCCCAACGTCTTCAAGGCGCGGGCGGCAGACTACCGGGCGCGGACCCACCGGGTGTATCGCACGGTGCAGACCCCGTCGCACGTGGAGATCGACGTGGTGAAGTGACTAAAACGGGTCGTCCCAGGCGATCTCGAACACCCCGTTGCACTTGGGACAGCGCATCTCCGTCGGCTGTCCGCGCAGCGGCACGCGGTGCCGGCAGGCGGGGCACACCGCGTAGGTGGCACCCCAGCTGAGTGGCAGGTTCACGGCATCGGCGGGCCGGGCCACCACCGACCAGCGTTGCGGCCGCAGCGGCACGATCTGCAGGAACGAGCGAGCCACGCTCAGCTGCTGCTCGTTGACGTCGACGACGGCCTGCTCCGGAGTGAGGCTCACGACTTCGTACCACGCCCCCCGCCGCAGCCGGATGTTGACGTCACCGCGCACCCGAGCCCATTGCGGCGCCTCAGCCATCGAGCACTCCCATGAACCGCATTTCGTTGGTCGCCTCGAAGCCGAGCTGCTCGTACAGCGGCCGGCCCTCGAGGCTGGCGTGCAGGACGAGCCGCCCCACGCCCTGCTCGCGTGCCCACCGGATCACGTGCTCCATCAGGGCGCGCGCCGCGCCCTTCCGGCGCCAGGCGGGCTCGGTGTACACGTTGAGCACGATCGCCTCGGGGCCCTCCCGGATCGGGCCGCGGCCCGCGATGGGCCGGGGCAAGAGCGTCCGCAGCTGGACCCCCGCGCCGGCCACCACCTCGGTGCGTCCCGCGGGAGCGGCGAGCCAGGCGACGTATTCGCCCGCCGCGATCATGCGGGTCACGAGTCGCCGCGTCGCCTCGACGAGCGCCGCGTATTGAGCGTCCTCCAGCTCCCCCATGTCCCGGAACATCTGGGCCCGGTGCCGCGCGATGATCGGGACGTCGGCCAGCTCGGCTCGGCGAATCGTGAACGACTCGCTCATGCGCCTCAGCGGCGCCGCTTCGGCTTCGTCTTGCGAGCCGTGGACCTCTTCGCCCGCGCCTTCGTTTTCTTCGCCGGCGCCTTTTTCTTTTTCGCCGGCGGCCTCACCGCTTGGGCCGCCCGCGCGTGCACGGCGAACGCCGCGCCTTGCGGGTCGAGGCCGCCCGCGATGCGGTCGCCCCCGGGGACCTCCATCGGCCCCATCACGATCTTGCCCCCCGCGCGCGCCGCGGTCTCCGCCGCGCGATCGGCGTTGGGTACCAGCACGTAGCACAGCCAGTGAGGCGGCGCCTCGGCCGACTTGTTGTACATCCCGCCCAGCATCGTCGTACCGCCCCCGCGCTTGAACATCCAGTAGGTGTTCCCCGGGCCCATCTCCATCGACGACGAGTGCTCCCAGCCGAACAGCGCGCGGTAGAAGTCCCACGCCCGCTTCCAGTCGGTCGTCACCAGCTCGTGCCAGGAGAACCCGCCGACCTTCACGTCGTCGCGCGCGCCCAGGCCCTGCGCCTGGCGCACCGTCGCGTCCACGTCCGGCACGGCGACGTACGGCATCCAGTGGGGCGGGGCTCCCATGCGACGCGCTTGCTCCGGGAGGCGCATCAGCCCGCCCATCGGCGAGCTCCCGGCCATCCACAGCCGGTAGGCGGAATCGTCCTTCCTGGCTTGGACCTTCCACCCCACGACCTTGGAGTAGAACCCGACCGCCGCGTCGGGGTCGGTCGTCATGAGCTCGTGCCACACGAAGCGGCCGCGCGGGAAGGTTGGTGGGGCGGGCATGACCAAGGTCCTCTCGAAGGGGGTGCCTGAACTTATCACCCGGGCGGGGCGACCGCCCGCTCCTTGAGCATGCGTCGCAGAATCTTGCCCGACGGCGACTTGGGAATCGCGTCGATGAACTCGACGGCGCGGATCTTTTTGTAGGGCGCGACCCGCTCCGCCACATAGGCCATGAGGTCGGCGGCCGAGATGTCACCCCGCGGGACGACGAAGGCCTTGGGAACCTCGCCGCAGTGCTCGTCGGGCAGCGGGATCACGGCCGCGTCGGCGACGGCGGGATGAGTGCGCAGCACGGCCTCCAGCTCGGCGGGCGGCACCTGGAAGCCCTTGACCTTGATCAGCTCCTTCGCCCGATCGACGATCGTGAAGTAGCCGTCCGCGTCGGCGTGGCCGATGTCGCCGGTATGCAGCCAGCCGTCGGCGTCGAGCGTGGCCGCGGTCGCCTCCGCATTGTGCAAGTACCCTCGCATCACTTGCGGGCCGCGGATCAAGAGCTCGCCGTCCTGATTGGGCCCCAGGTCCTGACCGCTCGCGACGTCCACGACGCGGCACTCGGTGCTCGGCAACAGTTGGCCGACCGTGCCGGCTATGGCCTTGCCGGGCTCGTCGCAGTTCGCGTGGGTGACGGGGCTGGCCTCGGTGAGCCCGTAGCCCTGGATGAAGGCGCAGCCCAGGCGCCGGGCGCACGCGGTCTCGAGCGCCGCTTCCAGGGGAGCGGCGCCACTCATCATCGCTCGCAGGCAGGACAGGTCGTAGCCGTCCACCGCCGGATGCCTGGCCAGGGCGAGCACCAGCGGCGGGACCACGAACGCCCGAGTGATCCGTTGTCCCTGCAGCAGCGCGAGGAACGGCTCCAGCTCGAACTTCGGCATCGTCACCAGCGTCGCCCCCTGCCGCAGGGCGAGGTTCATGACGACCTGCAACCCGTAGATATGAAAGAAGGGCAGGACCGCGATGACGCGATCCTGCTCGGCGACGTGGTGCACGGCATCGGTCTGAACGAGGTTCGCCACCAGATTGCGATGCGTCAGCATCACGCCCTTCGGGAACCCGGTGGTCCCGCTCGAGTACGGCAGCGCGGCGAGGTCCCGCGCGGGCTCGATGTGCACCGCGGGCGCGGGGGCGTCGGTCGCGAGCAGCGTCGCGAACGGCGTCGTCCCCCCCGCCTCTCCCAACGTGAACACTTCCGCGACGCCCGCTCGCTGCGCCGCCGGTGCCGCGCGGTCGAGGAACGGCGCCACCGTGACGAGCAACCGGGCGGCCGCGTTGCGGAGCTGATACTCGACGTCCTGCTCGGTCGCAAGGGAATTGACGGTAGTGACGACGCCGCCCGCGGCCAGGGCGCCGTAAAAGGCGAGCGCGAACTCGGGGCAGTTCGGCATGAACAGGCCGAGCACGTCGCCCGTGCCGAAGCCCCGCGCCCCGAGGGCAGCCGCGACCCGCTCGACGCCTCGGGCGAGCTGCCCATAGGTCAGCGTCCGGCCGCTGGGCCCGTCGATCAGGGCGGGCTTGTCGCCGAGCCCGGTCGCCCGCTGCAACACGAGGTGCTGCAAGGGGACGTCGGGCACGGCGACGTCGGGATACGGACTCCGAAAGATCATGGAGCGCCTCACCCCTCCCCGGGCGTTATACTACCGCACCTTTCCCCCGGGGGGAACGCCCGTGCGTTTCAGCACCACCGCCCTGCTCGCCCTGGTCGCGGCCGCACCGCTCGCTGCCCAAGGCCCCCGGTTCGAGATCACGGTGAGCCCGGCCGTCCGCAACACCCCCGTCACCGGGCGCGTGTACGTGTTCCTGAGCCGCCGCAACGACGAGGAGCCCCGGCTCCAGGTGCACCACGAAAGCGACTGCACGCCCTTCTTCGGGGTGGACGTGAGCGCGCTCGCCCCCGATGCAGTGGCCGCGATCGACGGGGCGACCCTCGGCTATCCCGTCGCGAGCCTCAAGGCCATCCCCGCGGGCGACTATTACGTGCAGGCGCTGTTAAGCGTGTACACCGAGTTCCACCGCGCCGACGGCCACACCCTCTGGCTGCACGACGACCAGTGGGAAGGCCAGCAGTTCAACAAGTCGCCGGGCAACCTGGCGAGCGACGTGCAGCGGGTGCACCTCGACCCGCAGACCGGCTCCACGGTGCGCCTGTCGCTCGTGCGCGCGCTGCCGCCGATCGAGCTGCCACCCGACACCCGCTGGGTGAAGCACATCAAGATCCAGAGCAAGCTGCTCTCCGACTGGTGGGGCCACCCGATGTACCTCGGCGCCACCGTGCTGCTGCCGCGCGACTACGATCGCGACACGACGCGTCGTTATCCGGCGGTCTACCAGCAGGGCCACTTCACCCTCAACCCGCCGTTCGGGTTCTCGACGGACAGCGTGGAAGAGACGCCCGAACAGCGCGCGGCGCGGCTCGCCCGCACCATGCGGGAGCCCGGGTTCGAGTTCTACCGTGCGTGGCGCTCCGACGGCTTCCCGCGGATGATCGCGGTCACGTTCCAGCATCCGACGCCCTACTTCGACGACTCCTACGCCGTGAACTCGGCCAACAACGGCCCCTACGGCGACGCGATCATGCGGGAGCTGATTCCGTATCTCGAAGACCACTTCCGCATGATTCGCCAGCCGGGAGCGCGGTTTCTCACGGGGGGCTCGACGGGGGGCTGGGAGGCGCTCGCCCTGCAGGTGTACCACCCGGACTTCTTCGGCGGCACGTGGGTGCTCTATCCCGACCCCGTCGATTTCCGGAGCTACGAGCTGGTGAACATCTACAGTGACACCAATGCGTTCGTGTACCCGGTGAGCGAGTGGATCAGCTACGAGGTGCCCGCCGAGCAGGAGGTCACGGCTCAGGGGCGCATCAGCGTGCGGATGGAGAGCCAGTTCGAGGCGGTGCTCGGCAGCCACGCACGGTCGGGCGAGCAGTTCGCGATCTGGGAGGCGACGTACGGCCCCGTCGGTGAGGACGGCTATCCCGCTGAGCTATGGGACCTCGGGACCGGACGCGTCCGGCGCGACGTGGCTGAGTACTTCAAGGCCCACGACTACGACCTGCGGGACTATCTCGAGCGCAACTGGGCCACGCTCGGCCCCAAGCTGCGCGGCAAGATCCACGTGTTCACGGGCGACATGGACACGTTCTATCTGAACCTGGCCGTGTATCGCCTGGAAGAATTCCTCACGCGGGCCCGTCCGGCGGCGGACGCCGAGTTCGTGTACGGGCGGCCGATGAAGCCGCACGGCTGGCAACCGTGGACCAACGCCGCGCTCATTCGGATCCTGGCGGCGCGGGCGGCCAAGCGCTAGCGGGCGAGACCGACGCGCCGGGTCAGGTCTTGGAACCTGGGATCGGGACGCACGCCGTCAAACAGCGGATCGGCGGCGAGGTAGACGAGCCCGGGATCGCGTTGACGATAGGCGAACTGCAGCCACAGCAGGGCTCGTTCTGGCTCACCGAGCCGCATGTACGCCAGCGCCCCTGCGTACAGTTCGATTTCCGCATCATCGCACTTGACGGGCGAGCCGACCTCGCGGCCCTGCGCGGTGCTTATCACATCACCTTCGCGCCCCCCGGAGCGACTCGCGCGATCAGCGATTCGGGCAAGGAGCTGGTGGTCCTGCGCAAGCAGGCTGATGGCTCCTGGCTGCGCGTCGGGGACATCTGGAACTCGGACCTCCCGGCTCGCAGGTAGCGGGCCCGGCTATCCCTCCCCACCCGCGCGCCGATGTAGCTCGCGCACCGTGGCGATGGTGTCGGCCATGGCCGGCCCTTTGTCGGGACGGTAGCGCTTGACGCGCGCGAACCGCAGCGCCAGCCCGCCGGGATACTGACGGCTCGCGTGGACGTCGTTGAAGGCGACCTCGACGACGAGCTCGGGGCGCACATACACCGTGTGCCCCCCGTCGTCGCGCCCGACCTCGAGCTCGAGCAGCTTCTGGGTCTGCCACGCGAGCATCTCGTCCGTCATCCCCTTGAACGTCTTGCCGAGCATCACGAACCGGCCGGTGTCGGGGTCGCGGGCGCCCAGGTGGAGATTCGAGAGCCGGCCGCGGCGGCGCCCGTGGCCCCATTCGGCGGCGAGCACCACGAGGTCGAGCGTCTGGGCCGGCTTCACCTTGAGCCACGCCGCGCCGCGCGCCCCCGCTTCGTAGCGGGCACCGAGCGCCTTGGCCATCAGCCCTTCGTGACCGGCAGCGAGCGCCTGCTGGAAGAACGCCGCGGCCTGCTGCGGGTCGGTGGTCACGAGGCGGGGCACGCGCTGCGCCGCGGGCACGACGTCCGCCAGCGCCGCGAACCGCCGGGCGTAGGGCTCGTCCAGGAGCGGTGCGCCGTCGGCATAGAGGATGTCGAAGAAGAACGACGCGAGCGGCAGCTCGGCCCTGAGGCGGTCCACGTCGAGCTTGCGACCGAAGCGGCGCATCGTCACCTGGAACGGCAGCGGCGTGCCGTCGGGGGGGGCCCGGAGCGCGATCGCCTCACCGTCGAGAATCGTCTCGCGCAGGGGAAGCCGGCGCGTCGCCTCCACCACCTCCGGCACGGCTACGGTCACGTCGTTCAGCTGGCGCGAGAAGACCCGCACGTCGTCGCCGGCCTTGTGCACCTGGATACGGGCGCCGTCGAGCTTGTACTCGAACGCGGCCTCGCCGAGCTCGGCCAGGGCCTCCGCGACGTCCCCCGCGGCCTGGGCCAGCATCGGCTGGATCGGCCGGAACAGCTCGATCCGGAAGCGCGCGAGCCCCGCAGCTCCGTCGACGAGCGCGGCCCGCGCCACGGCGGCCAAGTCGCCCGCGAGCATCGCCGCACGGCGCACCAAGCCGGGCTCGAGTCCGGCGGCCCGCGCCACGGCTTCGGTCACGAGTCCCTCGAGCGCCCCCTGGCGCAGCTCGCCGATCAACAACCGGAACAGGAATTCCTGCTCGTCCTGGGTCGCGCGCGCGAACAGCTCGCGCAGCAGCCGGTCTTTAGTCTGGGCCGAGCCCTTGCCGGTGGTGTGGGCGAGACGCTCGAGCTCGGCGTCGACCTGGGCGAGTTCTAGGGTCGGTGTAGCGGCCGCGCGCTCGGCCCGCGCGGCCTCGAGGGTGGCATAGCCGACGCCGATCCGTCCCTGCCGGGGGGCGCCCGAGAGAAAGGCGATCGCGGTTTCGATTTCCTCGGGAGCGGCCTGCTTCAGCGAGGTGGCGAGCAGGTCGATCTTCGCGAGCCGGCCGCTCGTCTGGGCGACACGGCGGGAGGTCTGGACGAGGTCGTCGAGGCGCACGGGTGAAAGATGCACCCCACCCCTGCGCACCGCCTCAGCCGGGCGGGAATGCCCGCCGCGGGGTGATTCAGCGCTCGGGTCGGGATGCGGCTTCAGCCGCGACCAGCTCCTCACTCAGCTGCCACAACCGCCGCCGCGCCGCGGGATCGTACGCCTGCGGCTCGGCGCGCCCCTCCTCCAACCGGTCGAAGTAGCGTCCGCTCACGCCGTCCAGCTCGGGCGCGATCACCAGCCGGCGCGTTGCCTCGAGCCCGTCTGCAATCGTGCTCATCGTGTACCCGAAGGACTCGCGCACCATCTTGGTGGGCATGAGCGACGCGGGATGCAGGGCGTTGACCGTGACACTCGTCTCGCCTGCGGCGCGCAGGCGCTCCGCCAGCTCGAAGGTGAACATGATCTGGGCCAGCTTGCTCTGCCGGTACGCCGTGAAGCCGTCGTAGCGCCGCTGGAGCATCACGTCGTCGAAGTCGATGGGTGCCTGTCCCACCGACGCCACGTTCACGATCCGTGCGGGCGCCGAGCGCCGCAGCAGCGGCAGAAGCAGGTGCGTGAGCAGGAACGGCGCCAGGTAGTTGACCGCGAAACGGAGCTCGTGTCCGTCGGCGCTCGTCTCGCGCCGGCCATGACGCCCACCACCGCCGATCCCGGCGTTGTTCACGAGCACGTCGAGCCGCGGCTGGTCGCGCTCGATCTCGCGAGCGAGACCGCGCACCGCCTCGAGCGACGCGAAGTCGGCCCGGTAGACGCGCAGCCGGTCGTTGTGCGTAGCTTGGCGGATCTCCTGGGTCGCGCGCGCCAGCCGGTCCGCGCTGCGGCCGTGGAGCAGCACGGTCGCACCGCGCGCGGCCAGGTCCTGCGCCAGCGCCCTGCCGAGCCCGTCGGTGGCGCCGGTGACGAGGATCGTCTGCTGGTCGAGGGGACGCATCAGCCCGCCCGGGCGCGCTCGTTGAGGATGCGGTCGACCCACTCGAGCATGCTCCAGCAATCCATGTGAAGGCTCTCGCGGCAGGGGGAGCTGCAACAGGATGCGCAGGAGCGTCGCGTCATGCAAACGGCCACTTGCTCCCCCGCGCGGAATCTCGTACTCTCTCCTCGCCCGAATGGCAGCGGCAGAGCGCTACATCATACAGGTCGAGCGCCCCGGTGAGCGCATCGACATGGCCACGATTCGTGTCCTGCTCGGGGACACGGGGGTCGAGCTCGACGCCGACTACGGGCCGGTCCCGGTCAACCCGAAGCTCGGCCGCTACGTGGTGCGCGGGCTGGCCTCTCCCGATGCCCGTGCCCGAGCGGAGGCGATCCCGGGCGTGCGCTTCTTCGCCGACGTCCGTCAGGAGCCGGCATGATGACGGCGCCGTAGGCCCGCGCTCCGCGCCCCCCTACTGACCGCCGGCTTCAGGGCGAGCGCCTTCACCGCCGCCGCCGCGTCGACCACACCGTAGCCGAGATCGTAGTCCCAGCCGTCGCCCCCCAGGTCCCGCGCGGTGCGCTGCAACAACCCCCGCAACTGAGCCGGGCCGAGCCGGTCGGCGGGAAGCCGCTGCCGCAGTGCGGCCGCCACGCCCGCGGCTACGGGGCTCGCCGCCGAGGTGCCGGAGTCGGCCTCATAGATTCCCGATCCCGCGAACTGACTCAGCCCGGCGAGGTCCGGTTTGCGGGAATCGAGGCCCCCGGGACCCTGCGACGAATACCCCAGGCGGCGGTCGGTCACGGTCACCGCGGCCACGGTGACCACGTCGGGATGCGAGTTCGCTCCGTGGATGCTCTGCCCGGGACCGGTGTCGCCCGCACCGCACCGCGCGTCCGGACAGGGGACGCCGCAGTTGCCGGCCGCGAAGAACACGTCTGCCCCGGCGGCGACGAGGCTGCCGGTGATCTGGTTGAAGGGGTGGTCGGGGTTGGCGCTATAGTTCTCGGACGAGCCGATCGGCGCGTCGTTCGATCGGTCGAACAGGCCCCAACTGTTGTTCACCACCCAGCGTCCCGGCAGCGCGTGCACCCGCTCGATCAGATCCGCGAACGCGCTGATCGCATCCGACAGGAACGCGGACCACGTGCCGGCGTGCGACTTGAGGAGGGCGTAGTCGAAGATCTCCGCCTCCGGCGCCGCGATCCGTGCGTCATAGGCCGTCATCGTCCCGTGATCGGGGCGGCTCGAGCCCGGCACGTACCCCGGCGTGGCCGCCCAGCCGCCGGCGACGGGGATCCGAGACCCATCGATGCCCGTGTCTACGACCGCGACGTGCACGCCGCGGCCGGTGAGCCCGACCCGCTGCAGCGCCGCCACGCCGAGACGCCGGGCGACGTCTCGCGTGTCGCCGACCGGCGCCTGCCCGCAATACGGAGCCGGACACACCGAGACCGACGGGTCCGCGAAGACGCCGAACAGCGCGCCGGCGCGGTCGCGCCGCAGCCGGGCGATGGCGTCTTCGTTCTCGAACTCCACCCGCACGGCGTAGGTGTCGATCATTCCGCGGCGGGCGTAGCTGAAGCCACTCGCGGCGGGCCGGTCGCCGAGGGCGAGGGGCCCGATGCGCGCCGCCACCGGCACGGGGTGATACGCCTCGTCGAACATCGCCCCCGCCACCCTGATCTGGCTGTCCAACAGCGCGCCCGCCGGTCCGAACGCGCGCCGGCGCCAGCCTTCCTGGAGAGGCTCCTCACCGCGGATCAGCACGATGCGACGAACCATGGGGACCTCCTCAGCTCTCTCGCGGATCGACGAGCGCCGCGACCAGCGTGTACAGGATCAAGAGGAGCGACCCGTACAGCTTCTGGCCCGGCACGTGCTCGAACGGCCCACCCAGAGCGAAGACCCACACAGCGAAGGCGCCCGTGGACACGATCGCCTGCGTGACCGCCGGGCGCCTCCCCGGTGCCGCGGCCTGCTGCAAAGTCCACCACGCGGTGAGGATCAAGCCGACGACGAACGCGATCCACAGGATGGTCTGCCGGGGCGCACCACTCGTGCCCGTCACCAGGCCGGAGACGGTGACCCACGCCCCGACGATGTCGGCCGGGATGTACTTGACCAGCTTGTCGAAGTAGGTATCGACGGGACTAGCCGCGGCGGCGGCCGCGGGCCCGGCAACACGAATTCTGCGGCTCATAGGGCCTCCTTGGCTTGGCCGGGCGCGAAGCCAATGACCGTGGTACACGGGCGGCAGGCGTCCGGTTCGCGGTAGGACCCGTTGCGCGGCGAAACGCTAGCTAAAGGCGCCTAGCCGGGAGTTTCTCTCGTCGACCGAAGGCAGCGAGTTTTTGTTACGTCATGGAGCGGGAGCCACGCGGGCGTCCCTTCACATGCATCCGTTCGCCCGGTTCGACCACAGCAGCTGGACCGCGTAGCTGCCGAGCTGCTTGTTCTGCCAGGCGCAAATGTCGCCGATCTCCCCGTGGTCGTCGTCGTACCAGCCCTGGGGAGGAATCGGGTCGGTGATCGCTTCTGCGAGCTCGTGCGAGCAGACCGACGTGAGCGCATCGAGCGTTCCCAGCTCGCCGAGGCACCCCGCGCAGTTGGGATACGGCACCACCGCGTAAAACAGCTGCGCTTCGATATGGTCGTGATAGCCGCAGAAGGCCTGGCAGGAGCGGTCGCCGCCGGCCACGACCGAGACTCCGGGCGGGAGAAACACGAAATAGAGCGTATCGGGCGTCGGCGCGGGGACGCCGGAGCCGCTCGTGAGCTGCTGTTGCAGCATGTGACGGATCGCGCTGTCGGTCACGTTCGTGCCGAGCGAGTCCGGGACCGTCGCGGTGCCGACGTATCTCCCTCGCCCGATCGCCTGCCTGTCCGTGCCGTACTCCGCGAGCTGGTCGACGTACGGACTCGCGACGAGGACCTGGAGGAACCGGTTCAAGCTCTGCGCGGTACTCAGCTGCGGGGCGTCGTTCCACGCGGCCCCCCAGAAGACGGTGAACACCTGCACCGCGCCGAGCAGCGGACCGCCGCGATACGTGAGCTGGGGTGACGGTGGCGCGGCGATCCCCGGCGCCGGGGCGAACACCTCGCGCGGCGCGTGCAGCGGCACGATGCGGACGGGATCGTCCAGGGCCGGCGCGATCGCCCGACGCTGGCGCGGCATACGGTTGGAGGGGGTCATGGCTCCGCGTTGCTACCCCAGGACCTGCGGTTCGGCGAGCTCAGGCGGGATCATCTGTTTCGCCCTGAGTTGGCTGATCCTCCTCCCGTGCGGGGCGAGAGGGCAGACGTGCCGCGAGCCGCATTATCGCTGGAGCGAGAAGATCGACACGGCGCTCGCCGCGCTTCCGGCGACACCGGCGGATATCGCCGGGATCCTGACGAGCTGGGCGCCGCGGAGCGTCGCGCGCACGGACATGTGCGCCCCGCGCGCCGGGCGCGAAGACAGCGTCTTCGTGCTCACGGGGTGGGTGCGGCGCATCCAGCTCCACGAGTCCGACGGTGACTGGCACATCGAGCTGACCGCGGCGGCGAGCGCGCCGGTCACCGACTGCGTCATCGTCGAGATCCCCGCGGAGCGTTACGGCGCGGTGTACCGCGCGGCTCGCGCCGCGCTTGCCACCCTGGTGGACACCACGCGGTTGAGCGCGCGCGGCGAGGCGGCTGCCCCCGTGCAGGTCCGGTTCACCGGTGCCGCCTTCTTCGACGGATACCATCAGCTGCCGTGGCCAGGCGCCCCGCACCCAGTCCTGCACGGCCGCTGCAATGCCTCCCTGCGCGCGCTGTGGGAGCTCCACCCGATTTACAAGGTGGAGCCGCCACGGCGGTAGGGGCACGGCAATGCCCTGCCCCTACCGCGCCCGACCGAGCTCGATCTTCCCCAAGCGCTGTGTGCCGCTCAGTGCGAGCCACAGCCGCCCGCGAATCGAATCCACCGCCATGTTGCGCACCACCGCCACCCGCGTGGGGATCGCCACCGTCTCGGTGCGCTCGGTGGCGGGGTCGAAGGCCACGATGTCGTTCTTGCCGGACTCATCGTACCAGATGCGCCCGTCGCTGCCGATCGCGATGCCGTACGGCTGGCTGCCGCTGCCGCCGGGGCACGGGAACTCGCGCACCTGCCCCGTCGCGGGATCGAGCCGACCGAGCCGGTCGCGTGCATAGTCCGAGTACCACACGATACCCTTGGCGTCCACGATGAGACGGCGTGGGCGGGAGCCGGGAGCGGGGAGCGGGAAAATGCGCAGGTCGCCGTTCGCCGGGTCGACCCGGCCTATCTGGCTCGTCCCGAACAGCGCCATCCAGATCGCGCCGTCGGGCGGGGGGCCGGCGACGATGCCGTACGGCCGCGCGTCCGGCGTCGCGACCGGAAAGAGCTTCGCCTCGCCCGACTGCGGATCGAGCCAGCCGTACAGGTTCGAGCCCTGGACGGTGAACCAGATCTTGCCGTCGTGATACAGCGGCGTGTGCGGGTCGCGCGCCTCGGCGGGCAGCGCGTACTCCTTGATGGCGCCGGTCGTCGGGTCGAGCCGGCCGAGCCGGCCTTTGAAGTTGGCGGTGTACCACACGGCACCATCGGGCGCGACGATGATCCCATGCGGGCCCGACACGGCGGTCGGCGTGGGGTAGTCCGTCACCGAGCCTGTTTCGGGGTCGAGCCGCCCGATGTAGCTGTTCGCCTGGTCCGTGTACCACACGATCCCGTCGCGGCCGACGGCCGGGTCGTGCGGGAACGCCTTGGGCCGGGGCAGTGGGTACTCGACGACGGTCAGGGCCGTGGGCACGAGAGCGGCGCTGCTACCGACCAGCATGAAGCCGAGCATCAGCCCGGCTGACCTATGGGTCATGATGACCTCCTCTCTCGGTTTGATATTACCTTTGCGCCTGACCCCTCACGCAAGGAGTCCCTGGTGAAGGCGAGCGCGACTATCCTCACCCTCGTGGCAGCCATGGCGTGCGGCGGCGGCGGGCAGACCTCGCACACCGTGCTCGTGGCGCCGCGCCTCAATCTGCTGCCGTACGGCAGCGTCGGCCTCGTCACCTTCTCGATCGAGAAAGCCAAGGGCACGCTCAACGAGTTCGCGACGCGGCGGTTCGAGGAGTATCTGCTCGCCGCGCAGAGCGGCATCGAGGTGCAGGAGTTCTCCCAGGCCGACTCGACGCCGGCGCTGAGCGGGGCGCGCGGCGTGCCCGTGGTGTTTCTCGGTCGTCTCAAGCTGTCCGACGTGAAGCCGAGCGGCGGCCTGATCGGGTTGACGCTGCCTCACGTCGAGGCGACGGTCACCGCGACGCTGGCGGTGGAGCTCCGCTCCACCAAGACCGGCGGTACCCTGTGGCGGTCCAGCTCGGTCGCCACGGAGAAGGTCGGCCAGCTCGCGATCGTGGACGGCGTGCCCGAGTTCGCCGCCCAGGACCCCAACGACGCGTACGGGCACCTGATCAACCGGCTGGTCTACGACGTGACCTACGACCTGCGGTCGACGTGGGTGAAGCAATAGGGTAGCGCTGCCGACCGTCACCGTCGCGTTGCCGCCCGGAGTCCCAACGCGCCGTTCAGCCAGCGCACCAAGGGCAAGAGCCGCGCGAAGTCCGCCGCGAGCAGCGCGGGCAACCGAGCACTCGTCGCCTGGGCGTCACTCAGCCGGCGGCCCGCGGTGAACGACTGGTACCTGAGCCAGCGCGCCGCAGGGTGCGTCTCCGGGAAGCCCCGCGGCATGCGCTTCAACACTGCCTCGTCATCCAGGCCGTCGAAGCGCCGGACGAAGCCCGGCGCGCGCACGACGCGCTCGAACCCCGTCCCGTTCTCGGCGATGGCGTCGCGCAGCCGATTCAGGATCGGGCGCGATGGCATCCAGATGCCGGCGCCGACGAACGACCCGCCGGGCGCGATGTGAAAATAGAACCCCGCCCCACCGCCTTCCGCATCACCCCCCACGCGGGCGTCCGCGTCCCGATGATAGAACCAGCACGCGGCGTGCGTCTTGTAGGGTGACTTGTCTTTGGAGAACCGGATATCCCGATAGATCCGAAACATCGATCGTTTGGGGTCTCCCGTGATCTCGGGCGCGAAGCGGGCCAGGCGCACATCCATTTCCTCGATGAGCGCCCGCATGGGCTCGCGCACCTGGCCCTCGTAGTCGGCGCGATGGGCCTCGAACCAGGGCTTGGCGTTGTTGCGCGCCAGGCCGCGGAAAAAACGGAATGTGGCGGTAGTGAAGGGCATGGACGCCTCTGCTCAGTGGTCTTTGAGTCGCAGCACCGTCCGGGCGACGCTCGCGCACCCGCCCTACAATCACGCGTAACCCCTGCCGTCGCCACTCCTGCCGGGCGCGCAGCGTGCGCTCGAGCCCGGCGTCGAGCCTAGCGCAGCGGCATCTCGGCCACGAACAGGTCATAGCGCCCTGCCCCGTTCATGTTCGAGTTGAAGATGACGACTCTGCCGTCCGGGCTGGGCGTGCCCCACGGGATCTCCCAGTACGTCGGGTTCACGGAGTAGTGGTGCAGCAGCAGCCGCTGATCGCTGCCGTCGCTCCGTTGCACGCCGATGGCGTGTCGCCACAGAACCGCATCGGCCCACCGCGGGTCGTCATCGTAGCCGCTCAGGAACGACCACTGCCTGTTGAGGTCGCCCCCCAGCTCGGCGTCGGATTGCACCCAGTTGCCGGAGTGGTGGACCAGGGTGCCGGCGCTCTGATTGAGGATTTGCGTCTTGGCGACCGTGTCGCCGCTCACCCAGTAGCGGTCTTCGGCGAACGGAGCGCTGGCGTTCACGTTGGCGGTCACCCACTGGCTGCGCAGGCTCGCGTTGTGCGCGAACCAGACGTCGATGCCGCCGTTCTGGACCGGGCCGAGCGAGTTGTTGGACAGGTCCCACAGGCGGATCTGGCTGCCACCGTTGGTCAGGACCACGTAGCGGCCGTCTCGTTCCAGTCGCCCCTCGTCCAGCCATGTCTCGGAGTGGGTGAGGTACTGATTCGTTTGACTGTTCCACGCAAAGGCCGTGGTGGCGTCCACCAGCCCCGCGAACCACACGTCGTTCCTGTCGTGCTGCAGCCAGGCGAACGCGCTCACGTTGCTCGGGAAGTTCCCGGTGTTCTCGATTTGCATCGTCTCCGAGTTGAAGCGGTTCAGCACGCCGTTGTGGACGACGTACGCGATGCGCGGCTGGGTGGCGAGGTTCGAAAACGAGAAGCACAGGTCGCGGTCCGGCTGGGCGGCACCGGGGATGTTGTTGTCGGGACCCCACCCGATGGTGGCGCGGTTCCCCCCGTCGGCGTAGTCGTGCCCGGCGCCGGTGTTGGGCGCGGGGACCGAGCTGCTCGTGACCTTCCAGACTTTCACACCGGTCACGGGGTCGTTGTAGGAGAAGCCCGCCGGCTGGCTCGCCACTGCGAGCGCGCGGTAGGCGGCGGTCTCCGGCGCCTGCTTGCTCGCGACGGGGAGCAACGTGGGATCCGGCCGGGCGCCTGCGGGGGGGACGGGTCCCGCCCCGTCACGCGCACAGGAGAGCAGGGCGAACGCGACCGCTAGAATCATGCGACCGGACATGGGACCTCCTTCACGCCCGGGCGCGTGGCGAGGCTCAGTTAATACACAGGCGTCGCTCGGTCGGGTTCCACGAGCCCGACCTTGACAGGCGGTCTCCGGTGGCGTATTCCGAGCAGCCAAACTCAAAGGAGAGGTCCCATGGTCGTCACGATCGAGCGTCTCGGACTCGCCCTGTGTCTTGCGGTGGTCCTCCCCATCGTGGGCGTCGGGCAGTCCGATCCCGCCCTCAAGAAAGCCGCCGACGCGCGACAGGCCGCGCAATGGGCCGGAAACGCGGAAGAATGGGGCAAGTACACGAC
>WNGJ01017325.1_pt1 | contig 15917 bp, 12 predicted proteins | sample 5400611 | NCBI WGS metagenome assembly WNGJ01 (sample SAMN13153375, study PRJNA577476) | soil metagenome | isolation source: 40 cm soil or saprolite under Garry oak tree replicate 1 | place: USA:California | collected 2016-06-15 | reverse complement strand
CGCCCCGGCGGCGATCGCGTCCGTCCACAGCAGGTAGATCATCACGCCCATGAACACCGCCGAGATGGCACCGGCGGCCGGCATGATCGGGATGCCCAGAAGCCGGAAGTTCTTGGCCGGCGAGGACTCGTAGAGCCGCTTGCGGCGCAGCGGGAAGACCACGGCCGCGATCATGACCGTGCCCCAGACCACGAGCAGCACCTCGATGAAGGTGAGGAACGCCACGGCCTTGAACGCGATCAGCCACATGAACACGACGGCACCAGCGGTCGACACCCCGATCGCGACCACGGGGGTGTGCACGGTCTCGCTCACGAAGCCGAGCTTGTCAGGCGCCACGCGGTCGAATGACCAGGCGATCATGCTGCGCGTGGTGTACGCCAGCTCGGCCGGAATCCAGAACCAGATCCACGCGGCGAACGTTGCCAGGATCACCACCGACAGGAACACGTTGTGGCCGAGGATTCCCGCCAGGACCGCGAACCAGGGCGCCGTGGAGGTTGTGGCCCCCACGCCACTGAGCGCGTTGAAGGCAACAGCGCCCTGGAAGCTATAGCCGAAGTCCTTGTTGGCCAACAGCGCGAACAGCGCGATCACCAGGCCGGTCGCGATCACCGCGCCCAGCATGCCGAACAGCTGCGACCTGCTGACCTTCTTGACCTCGCCGCCGATCCCGACCGACTGGACCGCACCGAGCAGCGGCAGCAGCGGCCAGATGATGAACTTCCAGCTTTCATTGAAGCTCGTCCCCGCTGTCACGAACCCGTGCTTGCTCGCGGCGGCGATGACATCCCTGGAGTGCAGCCCGGTCAGGCTGGCCAGGCTGGAGTTGAACCCGCTCCTGCTGCCGAACACCATGACGCCGGCGATCACGGCCAGGCCGACCACGGCCACGACGAACAGCACCCGCTGGACCGTGAAGTACCGCCTGGTTCCGGACGCGAGCAGGGCACCGGCGGCGACGATGATCAGCGCGCCGATCCAGAACACGCCCTGCGGCTTGGCCACGCTCTGGCCCCAGCTCGTCATCGTGGCGTTGCCGGAGACCGTGCCCACGGCGCCCAAGAACGACGACAGGCCGACCTGGACGATCAGGCCAGCGGCGAGCGCCGCGTAGTACAGCAGGATGATCGTCTCGATCAGCGACATCACGAAGGCGACGCCGGGGTTGATGGTCCTGGACAAGAAGACGTAGACCCCGCCGGAGCGCGGGAACACGACCGACCAGCAGTAGAAGGCAGCGGCCACGAAGATCATGCCGAGCGCGGCGAGCAGGGTCGAGATCCACGGCTGCGCGCCGGGATACAGGCTCGGCCCGTAGTACTGGTTGTAGGCGATCGCGATGCCGACCGAGACCAGGCCGACGTTGAAGATGAAGACGTCGAGCGTGTTGCCGACCCTGACGAGGCCCGAGGCCTTGCGTGAGAAAACTCCCGGGGCTGATGTTGCGCCAGAAGCCACTGCTTCGGCCATGTGCCCTCCCGTGCGAGCAGGAAGTCGGCGGGGCTGCTCAAGCAGGCAGTTGCAACGCAACTTAGATTCCCCTGAATCGGATGTCAATGCAGATCTGGTATCATTGGTCGAATATCGGCTAAGCTGACGGGGCTGCGGTCGAGATTCGAGGAAGAGAGCGTCCCGCGATGAGCACCCCGCCCCGAGCGCCTCGGCGGGCGCGGCCCGCCGAGGCCGCCGAGGACAACCTGGTCAATTCTGACGAACCTGGTGGTGGCAGCGCAGTGACGGGCGGGCACGTGGCCCGCGGCCCGGCAGTTGCCGGCACCGTGGTGGGCGGCCCCGCGGTGGGCGGCCCCGCGGTGGGCGGCCCCGCGGTGGGCGGCCCCGCGGTGGGCGGCCCCGCGGTGGGCGGCCCCGCGGTGGGCGGCCCCGTGGTAGGCGGCAGGGCACGGGGCCAGATCCTCGATGAGATCGACCGGCGGGTGATCAAGATCCTGCAGGAGGACGGCCGCCGGCCGAACACGGAGATCGCGCGGGACCTGCACGTCTCGGAGACCACGATCCGCAAGCGGGTGTCCCAGCTTGTCTCTCAGGGGCTGATCAATATCGTGGCCGTGCCGACGCCGCGCGCCGTCGGCCTGAACCTGTCGGCGATCATCGGCATCTCGGTGACGCTGCCCAAGCTGAAGGAGATCAGCGAGGAGCTCAAGCGGCAGCGGGAGGTGCGCTACGTCGGGCTCTCGACCGGCCGGTACGACATCATCGTCGAGGCGTTCTTCGTCGACCAGCAGCACTTCCTCGACTTCATCTCGATCGACGTCGTCAAGTTCTCCTATGAATGGGAGATCGCCTGACACCGGCCCGCATCGCCGTCAACCGGTGAGCGCTCCGCCGCGTCTACCGAGCGGATCCCGATGCGGATCCGTCCCAAGCGGGGAGCTTGATCACACTGGCTGGCTATCGGAAGCGCGCGATTCGGCACACCGGGACCATCGTGGCCGGGCTCGCCGCGGTCGCCGGGGCGGTCAGCCCGGCGGCGGCCGCTACCGCGCGGCCGAGCCATTCGCGGCCGGCGTTTGTCCACGTGCGCGATATCCGCGTTCCGTGCAACCCCGGCAGCGCCGCGGTCGATCAGCACAAGCGCGCGGTCTGGGTCAACTGCATAGCCAGGATCAGCGAGCGGACTCAGCGGGTCGTGGCGCGTATTCACAAGGGCGCCGGCGGCATCGTGGCCGTTGATCCGCATCTGGGCGTGGTCTGGGAGGCCGACAGCGGCGGCACGATGATCGAGGTCAGCGAGGCCACTAACAAGGTCATCCACCGGTTTACCGGCCTCGGCCCCATCGTCGGCGTAGCAGTCGACCCGCGTACCCGCACCGTGTGGGTCTCCGACAATCCGTTCGTGCGGGAATACAGCGAGGTGAAGTTCCGCCTGCTGCACACGATCAGGCTGCACGTGAACCGGCTCGAGCAGCCGTGGGACATCAGGGTCGATCCGACCGCAGGAATGGTATGGGCCGCCGTCATACCCGGGGGTCCCCAGCAGACGAGGACCTGGGTCGCGCAGATCAGCGAGTCCGCGCACAAGGTCGTCCACACCTATCCCTACTCCAACGGCACCGCGATCACTGCGCCGGATCCGAAGCGCGGCATTGTCTGGATGGCGATCGGGAACGGCACGGGTCCTGGCACGATCGAAGTGATCAAGGAGTCCACCCACCACATCGTGCGGACGTTTACCCTTCCCGTGTCGGCCCAGGGAATGACCATCGACTCTCGCGCCGGCACCGTCCTGGCCTCCGGGACGAACAATCGCTTCCTGGTAGTCAGCGAGAAGACGGGAAAGATCATCAAGACGATCCGGATGGGCTTCTTCCCGGCGCACCCCGCCGTCGATCAGGCCACGGGAAACGTCTATGTCCCGATCGTCTTCCGCGGCATCGTTTCGCAGTTCCACCTGAGGACGCGGGGCTCCTGACGGCAGCGCGGGGCAGGTCCGGTTACAAAGCCGGAAGCAGTGGCTGGTAGGTGATCCGCTCGCGCCACGGTACCCAGGTCGCCGCCCGCCGTGGCGTGATCATCCGGCCGATCGGGCTGGACACGCAGAGCCCGTCGAGGTCCTCCCCGCCCACGCGGCGTAGCACCAGGTCAGCCACGGTCCCGCCGATGCCCGGCGGGTCGATATCCCAGGTGCCGCCGTGGACCCCGGCCCGCACCAGCTCGACCGCCGCCGGGGTGCCGTTGCGCGAGACCATCCTGACCTCGCCAAGCCGGCCGGCCTCGCGCAGCGCCTCGACGGCGCCGAGCAGCGTCTCGTCGTTGAACGGCACGAGGCCGTCCAGCTTGCCGAAGTCGGCGAGCACGTTCGCGGTTTTCTCCTTGCCGCCCGAGGCGACGTCGGTGGTGTTCTTGTACCGCGGGTCCCCGGGATCGTTGACGGTGACCAGGCCGGAGGCGTCGAGCCCGTGCCTGATCCCGAGCAGCAGCTCGATGTCGTCGACGACGTCGGGCCCGCCGATCACGGCGACCCGGGCGCCGGGCGACAGCAGCGAGGCGAGATATTCGGCCATGTAGACGCCGTGATTGAAGTTCGGGTAGACCACCGAGGCATCGACGGTGAACCGCGGGCGTTCCATGCTGATCACCGGGACGCCCGCCGCGCGCGCGTACGCGACGGCGCCGGCCGGGGTGGCTGGGTCGATGACCCAGATCACGATGGCGTCGTAGCCCGCGTCGGCGCCAGCCCTGACGTGCCGGCCGGCCTGCTCGCGCCAGTCCGGCTCGGCGTGCATGCCGTGGCAGATCGCGTCGACGGCCGCGTTGGCCTCGTAGGGCATCGGGCTGACGTAGAGCACCCGGGTCACGGCGCTCCTGCCCCGCGAGACGGGGTGGTACCGCCTGAGCCGTCGGCACCACCCGCTTCGCGGCGCGGCCCCGCCTCGTGCAATCGCGCCGGGAGGTCAGCGGACAGCACCTCGCAGCCGTCGGCGGTGACCAGGACCTGCTGCTCGAAGACGAAGATCCCGGCCAGGCCGCCGTCCGGATGCGACGGCGCCATGATCGGCTCGAGGCAGAGCACCATGCCTGCCCTGACGGCCACGTCGTCGGCGGGGTCATCGTGCTCGGTGATCAGGGGCCGCTCCCAGAGCTCGAGCCCGATCCCGTGCCCGGAGACCGCTCCGACCTGCTCGGTCAGGCCCGCGTCGGCCACGTACGCGACGGCGCTCCTCAGCAGCTGCGAGACCCGGACGCCAGGCCGGACCGCGGCGATCATCGCCTCGGTCGCGCCCGCCGCCACCTCCGCGTACCTGTGGTCCTCCGGCCTGATGTCACCGACGCCGATCAGCCGCAGGATGTCAGAGACGTAGCCGTCGCTGGCCCCGCCGCCGTCGACGAAGACGATGTCGCCGTCGGCGAGCACGTTCTCGGACGCGGGCGAGTCGACGAGCGGATACCTGGTCCGGCCCGAGACGCAGTTGACGAACAGCGGCTTGGTGCCGGCCGTCGCTCCGTTGGCGTACATCGCGGAGCCGATGATCGCGACGAGCTCCTTCTCGGTCATGCCCGCCCTGGCGGCCCGCAGGCCAGCCCGGTACCCGGCCGTGGCCGCGCGCACCGATAGCCTGATCCGCTCGATCTCCGCGGGACTCTTCAGCATCCGCAGGGCCGATAGCAGCCTGCTGGCGTCGGCCGGCTTCGCACCGCCGCCGGCGAGGGCCGCTGCCTCGCCGCCGAACGTCGTGACCTGATCGGCGAACTCCTTGGCCAGAGCCATGACGCTGCCGTATCCGAGCTCGAAACCGACCCGGCCCGGTTCGGCGCCGATCGAGGCCAGCTGGCCGGCCACCTTCGCGGGCAGCTCGGCCGCGTTCTGGTAGGTGTCGACCGTCCCGGCCCAGGAGGTGCCCGCGGCGCAGCCGGCGTCGAAGCCCGACGCGAGCAGCACGGCCCGGCGCGGATCGAGGGGCGCGATGAAGACCGTGGGCAGCCACCGGCCGACCGCCCAGATCACCGAGTTGTAGCCGGACAGGTAGCGGACCGGCTCCTCCTGGGTCAGCACGAGCGCGTCCAGCCCCTGCCGCTCCATCAGGGCGGCGAGCCTGGCGTACCTGCGCCGGTACTCATCGAGCGGAAAGTCCGGCCAGACGGGCGGGCGCTCGCCGAGGTCGAGGCCCGCGCCGTCGATGCCGTCGATCGCGTCGAGAGCGGAGTCGAAGTTCACGCCCGCTCCGCGGGTTTGATGCGCCGCTCCGCGGACTTCATGCGCCGCTCCGCGGGTTTCATGCCTCGCTCCGAGGCTTCACGTGCGCCTCGCCGGCTCGGCAGGGGCCTGCGACCCGGTCCTGGTCCTGCCGCGCAGGGCGAAGTACCACCAGAGCAAGCCGACGACGATCGCGCCGATGCCGAGGTCCTCGATGACGGGCAGCGGCCCGAGCGTGGGATTGGTGATCTCGCGCGGCCAGGCGGCGTCGAGCAGGATGATGACGGTCCACACCAGCCCGGCCACCGTGATCGGCATGCCCCACCGGCCGAGGCTGAACCGGGCCCGCTCGCCCGGCCAGCCGCGCAGCCTGCGCCAGAGCACGGAGCCGAGCACCAGGATGTACGGGATGATGATCAGTGCCGTGATCGAGGCCACGATCACCGGGATCTTCTTGATGAAGATCAGCGGCAGCAACGACAGCACCGCGGCGACGACGATCGTGCCGATCGGCTCGGTTGTGCGACCGGACAGCCTGGTCAGGAACGCCGAACCGGGGAGCTGCTCGTTCCGCGCCATGCCGTAGATCATCCGGACGATGGTCGCCAGCGTGGCGATCGCGGTGCTGAACACCGCCACGAGCGCGCCGGCCAGGAACAGCTTGGCGAAGCCCGATCCGAGCGCCGAGGTCAGCACGTCGGGGATGAGGCTCGGGTCGGCCATCGCCGACTTGACGCCGGGAATGGCAAGCAGCAGCGCGAAGTCGAAGATGAACAGCACGATCGCGGTTCCGGCGAGGCCGGCGATGATCGCCTGGCTGGGCTTGATCCGCGCCTTATTGGTTTCCTCGGCGAACGCGCCCGCGGTCTCGAAGCCGACCAGCTGCGTCACGACGAGCGCGACCACGACGAGGAACGGCCAGAGATAGCTGCCGCTGCCCGCGACGCCGCCGGTGCTGCCGAGTACGGATATCGACTGGTGGGTGTGGAACAGCAGCCCGATCGCGGCGATGAGGAGCACGGCCAGCTCGAGCACCACGCCGATGCTGTTCAGGATCGACACGACCCGCACGCTCGTGGCAATGATGATCGCCGCCAGCACCGTGGTGATGATCGAGATCACCACCTCGGTCGCCGTGGTCAGCTTGAGGCTGGTAAAGAGCCCGGACAGGACGACGCCGACGACATCACCGACGGCCGGCATCACCAGCACGATCGCGATCACGTAGAACAGGCCAGTCATCCAGCCGAGGAAGTCACCGCCCAGCCGGCTCGCCCACTGGTAGATGCCGCCGGTCAGCGGATAGTGCGAGCTCAGCTCGGCCCAGGTCACCGCCAGCAGCAACTGCAGCGCGAAGATGACCGGGATCGCCCAGATGAACGCCGGCCCGCCGAGAGCCAGCGTGGCACCGGTGATCAGCAGCGCGCCCGTGGTCGGGCCCTGGAACGCGACCGCGAAGAGCGACCCCGTGAAGAAGCCGAGCGCCCGCTTGAGCCGTGGCTGCACGCCGAGCTGCAGCAGGTACTCGTTGTCGCTGGTGTCCGACGTGGACTCGGGCACCGCTTGGTTGGCAGGCGTTGTCTCGCTCATCGGGCTCCCTCCAGCCATCGCAGAGCTTCGAGCTTGACTCGGATGCTAGGGCGGACAGTTCGCATCAAACAATAGCGAGCGGACGATTCCGCTCTTGATCGTCACGTAATGGCCTTGCAGGCTCGAATTTCGAATCAGCCACCCGAGGGGAGCTTTCCAGCCCGGCCACGGTCAGCCACACCGCCGAGAACGACGCGACGCTGTCGCTCCGGCTGGTCCCAGCGGGCCAACGTGACGGTCTGCGTGCTGAGCTCCGGCGGCAAGGTGATGCGCACGGTGGCCAGGCCAGCCAGCAACGCCGGCGGCAGCGCGACATCGACGGTCGCGCTCACCGTGGGCTGACAGCTGCTAGCCGGTCAGGGCGCTAGCGGGTCAGGGCGCTCTGTGCCGCTCCGGCGTAGAGCTCTGCGGCCCGCCAGCAGTACCAGGCGACGACGCTGCGATACGGCCGGTAGGGCTCGCCGAGCGGGTCGAGTTCCTTGGCGGTCGGCGTCGGGATCCCCCACGCGAGGCCGTAGCCCCTCCTGACCCCGAGGTCGCCGGTCGGCCATACATCCAGCCGCCTGAGCTGGAAGATCAGGAACATGTCCGCCGTCCACTTGCCGATGCCGCGGACCGACGAGAGCCTCGCGGTCAGGTCCTCGTCGCTGAGGGCGCGCAGCCGGCGCGGCTCGAGGACGACCGTGCCGTCCAGCACCTTCGCGGCAAGGTCGCGCAGGGACGCGACCTTGCCCCTGGACAAGCCGACGGCCCTGAGCGTCTCGTCGGAGAGCGCCAGCAGCCCCTCGGGCGTCGGATTGCCGTTCATCGCCACGATCAGCCGGCCGTGAATGGCCGCGGCCGCGGCGCCAGCGAGCTGCTGGTAGACGATCGCGCGGATCAGCGTGGCGAAATGCGTCTCGGTGCGCGCGCCCAGGCGGGGAAGGCCGGTCTCCTCGACCAGCCCGCGCAGCACGGGATCCTGCTCAGCGAGCAGTTTCGCCGCGGCCGTGTAGCTGCGGATAGATGGTGGCGTGCTAGCCGGCTTATCAGGCATGTGTACATCCTTCCCCCCGCCACTGACAGTGGACAGGGCCCCAGACCGGGCATCCGCCGCCCGAGGACAGCACAGCAGACGGCTGAAAGGTGCCGGCCTGAGTCGCCCGGGCGCCCGGTGACAGAAGCTCATCGGTACTGTGCTGCGCATGAGCCAGCCCGAGCACAGCTCCGAGGACACGAACGCGGCCATCTGGCAATCCGAAGAGATCGTGACGCACTGGGCCGCTGAGGCCGCGAACCGCGAGCGGCTTCACGCTCCGCGGCAGCGGTTCATGGCCGAGTTGCTTCCCTTTGCCGACGACGGCGAGTTCACCGTCCTGGACCTGGGCGCCGGCGCGGGGGCCCTGTCGCGGGCGATCCTGGAGCGCTACCCGCGCAGCACGGCGATCCTCGCTGACTTCTCTGACCAGATGATGGGCGCGGGCGCGCGGGATCTGCAGCCGTTCGCTGACCGGTACCGGTACGTCACGTTCGACATGTCCGCCAGCGACTGGCCGGCCGGGATCCCCGGGACCCTGGACGCGATCGTGAGCTCGCTGTTCGTGCACCATCTGCCCGGCGAGCGGAAGCGGACCCTGTTCGCCGAGATCTTCTCGCGGCTCCCTCCAGGCGGGTGGAGCCTCAACTACGACCCCGTCACCACCGGCGACCCCGTCGTCGAGGCGACGTGGCAGCGGGTCGGGGAGCACGGGAATCCGGAGATGACCCGCAGGCGGCTGCATCCCACTCCCGAGGAGCACGCCCACTGGCAGAACCACATCCGGTACATCATCCCGCTCGACCAGCAGCTGAGCTACCTGCGAGCCGCCGGCTTCCAGGGCATCGACGTGTACTACAAGCGGCTCGAGTGGGTCGTCTACGGCGGTCGCCGGCCCGAGTGAGGTGACCGGACGCTAGCGGGCCCGGCGCCGCCTGCTGACCGATGCCAGCAACCTCAGGTCGACGTGGTGATCGCCGGATGCGAACGGCGTACCCGGCGCGCTCACGTCGAACCGGCCGCTGTCCGGCACGTAGTCCTGGCCGCGGGCGACGACGCGGCGGAGCGCGCCAAGCGCGGAGATGTCGGTCAGCGGGTCGCCGTCGACGACGATGAGGTCGGCGTCGTACCCGGGCGCGAGCCGGCCGGTCACGGTGCCGACCCCGAGCGCGGCCGCGGCCTCCGTCGTGGCCATCGCGATCACCTGCTCCGGTCCGAAGCCGAGCGTGACCAGGTACTCCAGGCCGCCGACGAGCTGATGGTGCGGCGTGTTGTCGATGCCCGCGTCGGTACCGGCGATGATCCGCACGCCCATCTCGTGCAGCGGCTTGACGTGCTGGCCGACCGAGATGCTGGCCAGCTTCGCGACGTAGGGCGCGTTGACGTTGATAGTGGGGCAGACGAAGATGCCCTTCTCGGCGATCATGGCCGCGAGCGTCTCGTTGAAGCGCCGCTCGTTGGTCGCTGTCACGAAGGAGCAGTGCTCGATCGTCGTGACGCCGGCCTCGACGGCGTGGCGGATGCCGTCGATGCCGTGCGCGTGCGCCGCGACCGGCATGTCCACGCGCCCGGCTTCCGCCACGACGACGGCCAGCTGCGCGGTGCTGAACTGCGCGTACCAGGGGGCCGAGCCCGCGGTCATGAACCCGCCGGTGGACATCACCTTGATCAGGTCCGCGCCGTGCTTGTGGTGGGTGCGGACCAGCCGGCGGAGGTCGTCCTCGCTGTCGGCCTCGGCCCCCATGAACCAGCAGTGCCCGCCGGTGACCGTGATCGGGCTGGCCGCGACGACCATGCGCGGCCCGCGGGCGAGGCCGGCGGTGATGGCGTCACGGACCACGATGGCCAGGTAGCCGCGCGCGCCGAGGTCGCGTGCCGTGGTCACGCCGATCCCGAGCAGGTCCCTGGCGGTCTTGAGCATGAGGATGAGCTGCTGTTCGTCGCTCTCCTCCCGCATCCGCCTGGCCGGCTGCGGCCCTCCGTCGAACCCGAGGTGCACGTGGCTGTCGATCAGGCCCGGCATGATCGTCGCGTCCTGATAGTCGTTCCTTGGCAGCGCCGCGAACTCGGCTGGCAGCGCGTCCGACCGCCCCACCCAGCGCACCGTGGCGTCACCGATCACGACCGCGGCCTCGGCCAGGGACCCGTCGCCGGTCAGGACCCGCGGCGCGGTGAGTACCTCGGCCATGTCATCACCTCACCACTGCGCGAGTCGCGCCAGCGCGCGCACCGCGGCCGACAGCGAACCAGACCACGCTAGGGAGCGGAGCAAATCGCGGTCAAGGCCCGCGGATCGGCGCGCCATCGGTGTACCAGCCGGTTGCCGGGACCACGATCGCGCGGTGCAGGATAGCCGTGTGCCCGCACGCCTCCGTGACACGATCGATGCCACCACCGCCCCGATGCTCAGGGCCCGCGGCAGCTACAAGTGGACGGCGCCGGGCCCCGGCGGTTTCGGAGCGGCCGTCGCCGAGATGGACTTCGGTGCCGCGCCTGCCATCCTCGACGCCCTGACCGGGCTGTCCGCCGATGCGGCCTTCGGCTACCTGCCGCCGCAGCTCGCCGAGGAGCTGGGTGCTGCGTGCGCGGAGTTCGAGCAGCGCAGGCTCGGCTGGACCGTCGATCCGGCGTCGGTACACCCGGTCCCTGACGTGATCAAGGCGCTCGAGATCGCGATCGCGCACTACTCGCGGCCTGGCTCGCCGATCATCTTGCCGACGCCCGCGTACATGCCGTTCCTGATCGTGCCCGGCCTGCTGGGCCGCGACATCATCCAGGTAAAGATGCACGACCAGGACGGGTTCTTCACCTTCGACTTCGACGCGATCGAGGACGCCTTCCTGGCCGGCGGGCACCTGATCGTCTTCTGCAGCCCGTGCAACCCGCTCGGCCGCGTGTTCACGCTGGAAGAGATGACGCAGCTCACCGCCGTCGTCGACCGCCACGGCGGCCGGGTCTTCGCGGACGAGGTACACGCGCCGCTGGTCTACCCAGGACAGACGCATATCCCGTACGCGTCGACGTCGGCCACGGCGGCCGCGCACACGCTCACCGCGACGTCCGCCTCCAAGGCCTGGAACCTGCCAGGCCTCAAGTGCGCGGAGGTCATCCTCACCAGCGAGCCCGACCGGCAGCTGTGGGAGGAGATGGGACCGTTCGCGTCGCACGGCGCGAGCAACCCGGGCGTCGTCGCGAACATCGCCGCGTTCAGGCACGGCGAGGCGTGGCTCGATGAGGTCATCGCCTACCTCGACGAGAGCCGCGCACTGCTGGCCCGGCTCCTCAACCGCCATCTACCCCAGTTGCGTTACCGCCCTCCCGACGGAACCTACCTCGCATGGCTGGACTGCACGGCGATGGAACTGGACGGCTCCCCAGGAGATCTCGTCACCGAGCTCGGCCACGTCACCGTCGTGGACGGACCGAGGTTCGGCGACGGCGGGGCCGGATCGTTCCGGTTCAACTTCGCGACGCCGCAACCCGTCATGGCCGACATGATCGAGCGGATCGCCGGTGTCCTGAACGGCGGTTAGGCGCCCTTTGCGGATGCAACGCGATCCGCGCCGTCGTGCTGCTACTCCGTGCGCGATCTGACCGCCGACAGCCCGGCCGCACCGCGGCGCCACAGCGCGGCGGCCAGCTGCCAAGCGCCGCGGCGCCGGTCCTGAGGCGGATGCTGCCGCGCGACTCCGCACCTCTGGCGGCACCTCTTCCGCGGATGCCTCAGGCGGCGGCTCCGGCCCGGGCTCCTCTGACGTGGGCAGCGTCACCGGCACCTCCCGCACGGCCGGTTCCGGCGGCGAGTCCTGCGCAAGTGCCTGCTGCGCCCGCTGATTCGCGGGCGCCTCCGTCGGCTGCCCGCTCGCCTTCGCGCCGTGCTTCCTCTGCCCGGCCTGGCTCCTGTCGCGAGCCCGTCTCGGCTGAACCGCCGTCGTCTCGGCGGCAGCCGCTTGCTTCGGACGCAAGCGATCCACCAGGTCTTCTGGCAGCACCGGCGGCGCGATCCGCATCTGCGGCTTCGGCCTGTTGGTCGCGCCTGGCACGCGCCTGGACAGCGGCGGAGCGCTGCTGTCATCTGCCATGCGGGCCATACCCCCTCGGGGAAACACGGACCCAACTGACGCCCGTCTCCAGGAGAACAGCGCAGCACGCGTCACCCAACCAAACAAGCGATATCGCTAATTTCACACGAGAAACTAACCACCGCGCCGCCGGCTTCGCCGGGATCCCGCACGTCAGGCGGAGCCCCGCCAGAGGACGAACCGGACGCTACATGGGTCTCACGTACCGGTGCCGACGCGCTTGCCCGCCGCGAGCAGGGCGTCATCGTAATGAATCCGGTCGCGTGCGATCCCAGCCTTCGTGAGCACCCGGAGCGTTTCCCGGACCATCGAAACCGGGCCGGCCACGTAGGCCTCGCAGTCCTTGTCCGGCATGTACCGCGCGGCTACCCGGCCGACATTGCCCTGCATGCCGTCGAAGGCTGGGTCGTCCGACATGACCGGAGTCAGCCGGAAGCCGGCGCAGGCATCCGACAAGCGCCACAGGTCGCGGAGGTCGTAGAGCTCCGTGCGGCACCTGACGCCGTAGAACAGGAATATCTGGCGGCCAGGATGCCTGCCCGAGTCCTTGACCGCCTGCTCCGCGATCGCCTTGAGCGGCGACAGGCCGGTGCCGCCCGCGACCAGGAGCACGTTGCGGTTCCCGGCCGAGCCGAGCTTCATCGTGCCCATGGCCGGCCCCAGGATGAGCTCGTCGCCGGGTTCGGTGTGGTGGACGAGCGCGTTGCTCACCCAGCCGCCGGAGACGGCCTTGACGTGCAGCCGGACCAGCCCGTCCTCGCGCGGACGGCAGGCGATGGAGTACGGGCGCCAGACGTGCGGCCAGCGTGGCGTCTGCACGGTGACGTGCTGTCCAGGTTCGTACCGCAACGGCTGGTCTGGGGCGATGGTGAGCACCGCGATGCTGTCAGAATGCCGCGCGATGTCGACGACCTCAGCCGACCAGTGCGCCGGGGCGGCGGCGCCGTCTTCCTCCGCGCTCCTGATCATGAGCGCCGAGGCAGCCGCGTAGGTCTCCTCCCACGCCTCCCGCGCCGCGGGAGTGAACTCCTCGCCAGCGAAGCTCCGCAGCGTCGCGATCAAGGCCGCACCCACGGTTTCGTACATGGCCGGCTCGACCGAGTACTTACGATGATCGCGGCCGAGCTGCTTGAGATAGGCAGCCAGGTCCTCCGGGCTCGTCAGGGTCTCGATGATCCTGGCAAGGGCGTGGAACAGGCGGTCGCGCTGCTCGTCCATCGCCGGCGGGAACAGGTTCCTGAGCTTGGGGTCGCGGACGAACAACTGCGCATAGAAATAGCCGACGGCGGCATCGCCGGCCGCCGCGACGCTGGCGAAGGTGCGCCGGATAGCCGCGATCCCGGCGTCAGTGCCGTCGCCCGAAGCCGCCGCGGCCTCGGGCTCGGTCGCCGTGGCCTGCTGTGCGCCGGCCGGGTCTCCGCGCTCCGGGCCGCTCACGGCGGCCCGTTCCGAGCCGGGCGAATCCCCCGGCGCCTCCGTGCCGGCCGCGACCTTCCCTGTCACCGTGGCGTGCTCGGATGCCTTACCGTTCCCGGACGCCCTGGCCCGCGCCGCTAAGCCGTTCGCGGCCGCGGCTTCCACGTCGGAGTCGTCGTCAGGCAGGTTCTCCAGTGCGGCCCGAACCCTGGCGAGCACCTCGACATCCCTGCGCCACGTCCGCAGCCGCCACCAGCCAGTCTTGCTGGTATCCGCGTGCCTCGCGCCAGCACCGGCGGACGGCGCTGGCCGCGATTCACCGCCGGCCGGGCCTGACTCCCGGTCAGCCGGCGCGACGATGGTGCTCGATGCTGTCGAGTCGGAGCGGCGTGCCATCCTCGCGTCTCTCTGCTGGCGATCTCTGAGTCCTGCTCACTGGCGGACTCCTCGCACAGCGCACTCCGCCAGTTACGCTTCGTGAGAGGCTATCGAGCCGGCGTGCCGCTCCGGGGGATTTCCCGGCACCGAAAGAGATTTAACGCGCGATGGCTCGAATAGGCGGATTGTCGGCGGCGTGAGCGGCGTCTTCCTACTCGCCGGAGAACGGACCAGCGAGTACACATATTGCGCTCGAATCCGGGCAACAGCTGGTGCTGATTCAGACGAGAAAGCGATCAATGAGGAGGAGCGCGCCGATTGCGATCATCGCGACGCCGGAGAGGCGGGCGAGGATCACGGTCGCGACCGGGCGAGCGTGCACGACCTTGCGAGCGAAGGAGCCAAGGCACAGATAGAAGACGCCGCAGGTCGACGTGAAGACGAGCCCGAGCAGGCCGAGCTGTGCCGCGAGCGGCCAGTCCCAGCGGGCATTGGTGAACTGGGGCAGCAGCGCGAGGAAGAGCAGCAGGCCCTTGGGGTTCAGCGCGCTCACGCCCGTACCCCTGGCGAGGATTTCCCATGAAGTCCTGCCGTGTCCGCTGTCCGCGTCCGTGACGGCGCTCGTGGCCTGCTCCCGCACCAGCGTCCTGGCTCCCTGCCAGATCAGGTAGAGACCGCCGCCGATGGTCAGCGCCGTCAGCGCGCCCGATGACCTGGCGACGAGTGTCCCGACACCGGCAGCCACGACCACGGTGATGCCGGCGTAGCCGATGACGATACCGCCGACGGCGGGGACGACGGTCGGGCTGCGTACGCCAGCGCCGAGGACGAACGCCCAGTCGGGTCCGGGAACGGCAACGAGCAACGCGGCGAGCGCCCAGAAGGCGGCGACGGAACTGGCGGCCATCGAACCTTCCCCTCAGCGAGAAGCCTTACAGGAAAGATATCTCCGACCGATTGGAATGTGTTCCTAAGTTCTGTCACGGGGAGCGCACTCTGTGGAAGGATCTATCGTATGGACGCGCTCGATCGGAAGATTCTTGCGCTGCTGCAACAAGACGGACGGCTCACCGTCACCGAGGTCGCCGCGCAGGTCGGCCTCAGCGTGTCGCCCTGCCATCGGCGGCTGCGCGAACTCGAACGCAGCGGCGCCATCCGGGGTTACCGCGCCGTGGTGGACGCCGAAGCCCTCGGCCTGGGCTTCGAGGCGCTCGTTTTCATCACGGTGCGGCGGACGGACAGGGAGACCCTGCTGGGCTTCGAGGCAGGGGTCGCGGACATCCCCCAGGTCGTTCAGGCCGAACGGCTCTTCGGCGACCCTGACTACCTGCTGCGCGTCGTCACCGCCGATCTGGCTGCTTACCAGCGTCTGCAGGACGAGAAGCTCACCGCGCTGCCCGGCGTGCAGCGGATGACGTCGACCCTGGTATCGAAGCGGATCGTGCAGGACCGCCCGTTGCCCGGATAACCGGCCCCGCCATGCCCCTGGCGGTCGCTACTTTTCAAATGACGAACACCCGGTGGATCCTGCGTAAGCCCGCGACCATGCCGATGCTCGCGCTGCCAGTCCCGCACGCGCGGCGACGGTTGAATCGTTAAATTCCACCCCATCACCGCCGCCCCAGCCCCCAACGGTGCCCGGGCGCCGATCCGTCGAGCACCACGAGCGTCTTACCCCGCGTTTGTCACGAAAACTTGTCCGTTCTGGCCCTTCATATCCGTCTTGCGCCAACCGAATCCGGGGTAAGACGGCGCGGCGGGCGCGAGCCTGACTGAGCGA
>WNGJ01009395.1_pt1 | contig 15921 bp, 17 predicted proteins | sample 5400611 | NCBI WGS metagenome assembly WNGJ01 (sample SAMN13153375, study PRJNA577476) | soil metagenome | isolation source: 40 cm soil or saprolite under Garry oak tree replicate 1 | place: USA:California | collected 2016-06-15 | reverse complement strand
ATGGCAGGCATTCGCTTCTTTGCCACCGGGGGCATCGGCGGAGTCCATCGAGGCGCAGAGACAAGTATGGACATCTCCGCCGACCTCACAGAACTGAGTCGCACACCGGTACTCGTTGCCTGCGCCGGGGCAAAGTCGATCCTGGATCTCGACCTCACCTTAGAATACCTGGAGACGCAGGGAGTACCCGTAATTGGCTGGCAGACGGACGAGTTTCCCGCCTTCTACGCGCGATCCAGTGGACGACGTTTGACCCATCGTGCCGATGAGGTTTCAACTATCGCAGCCATCGCTCGCGCGCAATGGGAATGCAACCTGCACGGGCTGGTCGTTGGATGTCCCATTCCAGAGGAGTACGCCATGGAACCAGGTCCACTCGAGGCCGCCACTGAGGAGGCGCTGCGCCTGGTACAGGCAGAAGGCATTCGTGGATCGGCAACTACACCATTCCTGCTCGCCTATGTAGCGAAAGCTACCGCTGGCGAAAGCGTCAAGGCCAATAAAGCGCTGCTCGTCAACAATGCGCTCTGGGCTGCGCGCTTTGCGCGTGCTTACTACAAAAGCGGCATAGATGGTTGATTTCTTGACGTATTGAGACTACAATACATACAAATACGAACTACTCTTGGGCGTGAACCAACTTGACTTATTTATTTGGTGTGGGGCGACCGCTAACTGCGAGCATAGCCCCCGGCAAAGGAGCGTTGTGTCGTGACTGCTAGATACAGTAAAGTTATTGGAGGCATCATCCTCACTATACTTTGGGTCTGCATTTTCCTATTTATCAAACCCACGCTTGTAATCGATTTCGGTGCTGGGATTATCGTAAACTTCAGACTCACGCTGATCGTGCTTGGTCTCCTCATCTTAATTTTCTACCACATCTTATACCCGTCGAGCACTGAAATAACCAGGTTGAGCTGGGCCTCTTCGATCACTATTGCATGGGTGTCTGTGCTCCTCTTCTACCACTTTCAACCAGACCAGGGCACGGAAGCAGCGTACGCCGCGGGAAAGATTTACGATGGTGCGGTCGGCTTCTTCACTCTGGTGGGAGGTTTAGCCGTCTGCTTGTTGTGGATACGCTTCTTCTCAGATGAAATCTCATTAGAGGAGTAACAAATTCGAGGGCCGATAAATCGGCGATGGGCGTCCTGAACGCAGTGAAGGATCAATCGGCCCCTACAGATACCTGGATTATTTTGTTAAAATCATGATCGGCCCTTGCACCTCGCATCCCCTCATTCCTAATGCCGGAAATGCCGTTGTCCCGTGAAGATCATTGCCATCGCATAATGGTTCGCCATGCGAATAGACTCTTCATCGCGAATGGAGCCGCCAGGTTGAATAATTGCAGTGATGCCAGCTTTGGCGGCGGCTTCCACGCCATCCGCAAAGGGAAAGAACGCATCAGAAGCCAGTACCGATCCCCGCGCCCGGCCCGCTGCTTTCTCTAAGGCGAGTTGCACACTAGCCAGGCGATTCATCTGTCCAGCTCCAACTCCTACCACTGCCAATTTGTGCGCCAGCACAATCGCATTTGATTTAACATGTCGCACCACCTTCCATGCAAACATCAGATCCGTTACCTCTTCTAAGGTTGGCTCACGCTCAGTTACGACACGATATGAAACCTCTTGTTCACCCACAGTATCAGGCGTCTGTAAGAGTAGACCACCGCTAATGCTGCGTACATCGAACTGGCTGGTAAGCCCTACTTGCTTCTTTACACCGTTCAAACTCTGGGTATCAAACGAACCATGCGTTGCCAGCAAGCGCAGATTCTTTTTCCCGCGCAGGATAGTCAGGGCTTCAGGTGTAAATTCCGGGGCAATGATCGCCTCATAGAACAACTGGCCAATCTCACGAGCCGTTGCTGCATCAAGAGGGCGGTTGCTACCAATGATTCCACCAAATGCTGAAATGGGATCGCCTGCGTGAGCTTTCTTGTAAGCCTCTAGCAACGTGTCATCACAGGCCAGGCCACAAGGATTGGTATGTTTGATGATGACCACTGCTGGAGCGGTGAAACTGCTCACCGATGCAAGCGCAGCATCGAGATCAAGCAGGTTGTTAAACGAAAGTTCTTTGCCATGCAACACCTCCGCATCGGCTACCGTCGGATGCGAGGAAGTCACAGGGACTCCATTCCAACGATAAAATGCGGCCTGTCGATGCGGATTCTCGCCATAACGTAAGGGCTGAATGCGCTCCAGAGCGAGCGTCAGGTTTTCAGGGAAATCCTCCGGTTCAGCAGTCTGTGTGCGCAGGTATTCCGCGATGGCGGTATCATAGCTAGCTGTATGCTGAAAGGCAATGGCTGCAAGGCGACGGCGCGTATCAAAACTAACCTCGCCCTGCTCTCCCCACTCTTGCATCACAGAAGCATAATCTTGTGGTCGCACCAGTACAATTACATCCTGGAAATTCTTGGCGCCAGCGCGAATTAAAGAGACACCACCAATGTCAATCTGCTCCAGGGCCTTGTTCATCGTTGTGTTCGGGTGAACGATCGTATCGACAAAAGGATAGAGATTAACAACCACGATATCTATAGGAGCGATGTCATGGTCGTGCAATTCTTGCATATGAATAATATTTTCACGACGTGCAAGGATGCCACCAAAAATCGCCGGGTGTAAGCTCTTGACTCGCCCTTCGAGTATCTCAGGGAAGCTGGTAAGTACGCTGATCGGCTCTGCTTCAATTCCCGCTGTTCTAAGAGCTTCAGCAGTGCCGCGGGTTGAGAAAATCGTGACGTCATGGGACTGTAATTCACGTGCCAACTCTGTTAGACCTTCACGGTTAGCAGCGCTGATGATTGCTCGCATTCAGTTATCCTTTCAGCTCAGTATTTATACAAACATCTCTGATCTTTCCGCGTTTACGTCGTCTACTACTCGTGTAACGATTTTCCTGCTCACAGGAGTAGACAGCACAATCGAGGTCGTAAGCTGTCCATACTCCGACAGCCTGTCGATGAGTGATTCTAGATGCACCACAGAAGAGGCCATGACCTTCATGATGAGAGAATCACTGCCGGTCACACGGTAACATTCGAGCACCTCCGGGATTTCTTGAGCCGAAGCGCTAAAACGTGTGCATCTCTCCCCTGGGGAGTTACTTATGCGAATAATAGCGGTGATGGGATACCCAATCTTAGCTGTGTTTACTTCTGCTCGATAGCCAGTAATAATACCTGCATCCTCCATTCTCCGCACACGCTCCGCTACAGCGGGCGAAGAGAGTCCAACGCGTTGCCCAAGCTCACTAAAGGAGAGCCTGGCGTTTTCCTGTAACGCCTCTAAAATGTGCCATCCGGTCTCATCGAGTAGCCTTTCGATTTCTGAAGTCATTTCCTATTTTACCTTTGCATTTTAACTAATATTGCCGCAATCCCTTAACTTTCCCATTCATTATATCATAATTTGCTTGTACAATTACATCATGAGAGGCGAAGAGCTAACGAAAATCTTACGCAGTAGCCAATCTAAAGAGTCAATCAAATAGGAGGAATATCATGATGATAGTACTCGCAATACTAATCGCTTTTGTTGTGCTTGATCTTGTATCCTGGCGTTGGGGTGTTGATAGCACTGAAGACTTTAACAGTCGTGAATGGGACAGGCGGCTAGATTGGGGAGCGATCTAAGCAATCGCTCCTACGGAGCGACCACAAGGATAGTCCTTCGCCGCGGCGTTGCAGTGGTGAATGGACTATCCTACTATACTCCGTTGGCCAGTGGAGTCCTTAGAAAGGACAACACACAACAGACAATTTTTAATGACCGCTGCGAGCTTGCTGGTAGCGGCGGGCGACCTCATCCCAGTTGACTACATTCCACCAGGCATTAAGATAGTCTGCGCGCACGTTCTTGTACTTAAGATAATAAGCATGTTCCCAAACATCGTTGCCCATGACCGGGTACAGGCCAGTCATCAAGGGACTGTCCTGGTTGGCAGTCGAGATGACCTGTAACTGGCCAGCCTGGTTCAGAACAAGCCATGCCCAGCCAGAACCAAACCGTTTGAGACCTGCATCGTTAAATGCGGCTTTGAACTGGTCGAATGAGCCAAATGCCTGTTGAATTGCAGAGCCGAGGTCACCTGTGGGAGCGCCTCCGCCGTTGGGTGACATAATCTGCCAGAACATGCTGTGGTTAGCATGACCTCCGCCATTGTTTTGTACTGCCGTACGCGTGCTGTCGGGTACCTCTTTGATATTCCGCAACAAATCATCGACCGAGTAAGATGTCAACTGCCCGCTCTGACCTTGCAGCGCATTATTCAGGTTGGTGACATACGCTTGATGGTGTTTGTCGTGGTGTAGATGCATCGTCTCGGTATCAATGTACGGCTCTAAAGCTTCGTAGGGATACGGAAGGTCTGGAAGTTCGAATGCCATGGTTTACACTCTCCTTACTGAAAATATAATCAGGTTATCACTCGTATCGTCACAAAGTCTTGCCCTATCTTCATTCAGCTTGAAGCGTCTCAGCAAGGTTAAATAGGCCTGGAGAGGCGATACGTAAAAGTTCTCCGTATTTAGTTGTAGTAGATAGGCGAGCAAATGTCAAGCTCAAGAGTGCTTTTAGCACAGACTGTACGCATTTCCTGAACATAACCCGCAAAAACATTGGCGTTCTTGACTATGATCTCTCTGTTGATCTCTTAACACATGTCCGTATAATAGTGATAACGCGTTCCCGAAAAAGATCGTTTTAAGGAGCTAGTTTTATGAAACTACAAGACCCCGGACCTGGCAAATGGCAGCTTTTCCGTACCTGGGCAAGCATCGGGCTACAATCCTTCGGAGGTGGGGCATCGACGACGTTCTTAATACAGCGTGCGTTTATAGAGAAGCATAAATGGCTGTCGATGGAAGAGTTTATGTATCTCTGGAATTTATGTGTTCTTACTCCTGGCATCAACCTGGTGGCATTAACAGTCTTGATTGGAAAGAAACTGCGTGGAACCTGGGGCATCGTTGTCTCACTCGCTGGTATGCTCTTGCCAAGTGCAACGATTACCTGCCTGTTAGCAGTTATCTTTCTACAAATCGAACATGTAGCAGCAGTCCAAGCTATTTTTCGGGGTGTGATTCCGGCAACGGGTGGCATTATGCTAGTTGTCGGACTTAATTTTGCGTTACCTCTCATTCGCAGAGCGTACAAAGAAGGATTTTTCTATTTGCTAGCAAGTAGCGTTCTCACCATTGCCTGTGCGCTTGCGGTCATTCTACTGAAGCTCTCGGTGATCGTTGTAGTTCTCGGTACTGCTTTCATTAGCGCGCTCCTCTTTGCGCCCGCACCAGATGCTCCTCTTCCTCAAAAAGAGCAGGGGGAACAGCAATGATCAATCCATTCATCTACTTTCTCCTGTTCCTGAAAGCCTCGCTCTTCTCAACCGGCGGCTTTAGTAATTTGCCCAGCTTGCACCAGGATTTGATAGCCAACGGCTGGGCTAAAGAAGTCGACTTCGGACAATCTATTGCTATCGGACAAATAAGCCCTGGCCCAAATGGATTATGGGTAGTCAGCTTAGGCTATCTCACCTATGGGTTTCCTGGTGCATTGCTCGCCTTGATTGCTATCACTATCCCTGCGTTCCTAGTGCTTGCAGTCTCTGCCGGTTATACACGCATCGAACATCGAACATGGGTGCAGGGCGCCATGCGTGGTGTTTCACTCGCCGTTGTCGGTCTCCTGCTCACCGTCGTCTGGACTATTCTGCACCAACCCGGAGTAGACTGGAAAGGACTGCTGATAGCCGGGGGCGCTTTCGGGTTAGCCTTGAGCCGTAAGGTGAACATCCTGGTTATTTTAGGCCTGGCAGGACTCGCGGGATATTTATTGTATCGATGAGCTTCGAGAGACAAAAATTGAGCTTGCCAAAGCTTCCTCTGACAAGCCCAAAGTCCTGAGGCTATTACTCACTTCTAAAATGTTACGAAGAGACTCTGGAGTATTTACTGTCGTTTGTCTAATGGCACAAAGCGCTCATCCATTGCCCCGGTATATTCAGCTTCGGGACGGATCAGGCGATTATTGGCTACCTGCTCAAGAATATGAGCGGTCCAACCTGCTACGCGGCTTGCCGCGAAAGTGGGAGTGAACAGATCTCCTGGTAGGCCTACCGATGCCAGCACCACAGCGGAATAGAACTCAACGTTGGTGTAGAGACGACGACCGGGCTTCTGCTCCTCTAATAACGCCAGAGCTAGCTCTTCGACCCTGCGTGCCAGGGCAAAATGCTGTGGATCGGCAAGTTTGGCCATTTCTCGCAGCTCTTCAGCTCGTGGATCTTCCGTCTTGTAGATCCGGTGACCGAAACCCATCAAACGTTCACCACGCGCAAGAGCACCTCGCAGCCAGCTCTCTGCTCGATCTTCAGTGCCAATGGCTTCGAGCATATCCTGTACCTTTGAGGGAGCGCCGCCATGCAAAGGCCCTTTAAGCGCTCCGATTGCCCCCACGACCGCTGAGGCGATATCCGATTCGGTGCTTGCTATGACACGCGCAGTGAAGGTTGAAGCGTTCATCCCGTGATCAGCCAATAATACGAGATAGGCATCCAAGGCTTTAACGTGTTCTTCCTTCGGCATTTGCCCGCTGAGCAGGTAAAGGTAATTGGCAGCATAGCCTAGTTCGGGATGCGACTCCAATGGCTCTAACCCGTTCCGCAGCCGCTGGAAAGCTGCCAGGGTAAGCGGAAAGCGTGCCGTGAGCGCAATCGCCTGGTCAAGGTTCGGTTTGCCCTGGATTGTCGCTGCCCCCCAGGCTGAAAGTGCCGTACGCAAGACATCCATTGGCGCTGCAGTTGGTGGTAAGTCGTTCAGAACCTGCAAAACTGCCGTTGGCAAAGTACGCTCTTCCAGCATCTGCACTTTCAGATCTACCAGTTCCATCTTAGTTGGCAGCTTACCAAACCAGAGCAGGTAAGCTATTTCCTCGAATGAGGTTGTACGGGCAAGGTCATGAATGTTATAGCCACGATATATTAGCCTTCCGGCTGTCCCCTCCACCTTGCTCAGCGCGGTTGTTGCTGCTACCACGCCTTCTAACCCTCCACGGTTCTGTCTGACCGTTGAAGTTGTTCCTGATGTCTCCGCTGTCATCTCTTTTGCTCCTTTGCTTTACAGGATATCCATCTTCCTGCTTAGCATACGAATTATCCTTCTACCAATGTATTACCACGGTTTTCTACGAAAGTCAATGTCATTTGATTTAGATTGATATTACTTGATTTATATTGATTTTACTATGATAATGGTGTATACCTGTTGACAAAGTGGCGTGGACTTTCTATCATTGACAGTAGATAATGAGGGTTACGGTGCTCATTATTAGGATTAGACCCAGAAGGACGAATTGCGCATGATCGAGTTAGAAGGTGAAAAATATCTGGATGGAAACGAAGCAAGCAACCTGTTGGGGGTGAAAATGTCGACCCTCTACACTTACGTGAGCAGAGGGGTCCTCAAGAGCTACAAACAGGGCATCAAACGGCAGCGCTTATACAAGCAGGCCGAACTCGAGGCTCTTTTACGCCTGCGCCCAAGCGATACGCCCTCGTCTATCTCAACTGCTAAACAATCAACAGACGATACATCCTCTTCAAAAAAGGCCCTCACCGAAATCCCCCTTGCTGAGGATTGGGTACCTTACATGTAAATGTGCGCTCTACTGGATAAAAAGAATGCTAGAAAATAAAACCTCTCAAATACTCGCTATCGCCAGTTCCGCAGGTGGCTTTAAAGGCGTCTTCGTGCATGGTGTACTCAGCGCGCTTGAAGCAGCAGGCATACGCGCCGGTGCCTACGCAGCAGCTTCATCTTCCGTCTTTCCATCTATTTCTGCTGCCATAGGACGGGCAAATGAGATAGGTTTGAAATACTGGCGTGTTGCGCTACGAACGTTAAAGCAACCAGGGAACGGCATGAGCGAGGCTGTGCTCCAGAGTATTGCAGAGTCTGGTCACATACTGCGCAACGACACATTCCAATCAGGCATGTCACGCTGTTTTATCTCGACCAGCGCCGTGATAACTACCGAAGGCTCGGAACTGACGCAGGGCGATGGAGCCAGGCGTCTTGGCCGGCGCCTGCTTCTGCAAGCTGCCCGAGCCGATTGCAGTTGGGTAGATCAGCACTTGCGAGCGTATTTATTCGATACTGCCGCTACAGATGAGGAGCATCGTCTGACTACTGAAAATATTGACGAAGTTCTATACGCCTCCACGCGTATGTTGCATGCCTGGACAATTCCAGCGTCAGTAGATGGTCGTCCCTTTATTGATGGTTCCTATACCTGCGCCTGTCCTGCTATAGAGATGGCTCAACAAGGATATCGTGAAGTCATAGCTATTGCGACTGAGCCAGGAGTTTTATACAGGAATATTTTTCAAAGTGAACCTGTACCCACCGTCCGGAATGGTGTGCCGATTCATATTATCCGACCGGATAAAGACCCTGCAACCATGGGCGCTGATTATACCGATGTGACCGATGAGGGACTGGTTGCCGGATATGAGCATGGGATGCAGAAAGGTCGGGAGTTTCTTGCAAGTTGGGTCGGATAGAAATGAACGCATAAAAAAGGCGTTCCCCAAGTGGAGGAACGCCTTTTTTATTTACCTATAAATTATAACATATTCGTGAGCAAAAGTCAAGTAAAATTTGAGCTTGCTTGCTTAAATTTTACTTATGGACAACATCGCGCACGCTCATTTACAGGTTGAAGCTGGCTGATACTGGTTCGAGGCCATAAGCTTCGCTCCCTGGAGATGAACTTGTTTCCGCCTTGTTATAGTTGGTAAGCAGATCCTTCCAGGTTTCCTCTCCCCCAATATGATAGACGGTAATTCCAGCAAGCGTTGCCGACAAGGGGGAGTCTCCTACATGTAATAGTGTTACAGCATGCCCCGATTGTTTCACTCGTGACAGTGTGTCTAGCAAGGGATCACTGACAGTACTTGTAATAACAACGACGGTCGCGCCAGCCGGAAGGCGGGTGCGCTCAATCTGTATCAGTTCTTCAATAGAGCTGCCGAAGTACGATTGGATACGCGCCAATACTTCCATAATACGTTTGCGCTGCTCTTCGTTACTAGCTGGAGGCAAATGAATACGACGGCGTTTCAATTGGTCTGCAACCACTGCCTCCACTCGTCGTTCCTCTTCTTCATCATCCGGGTTAGGAGCCAATGCAGGGGAGAGTTCCCCCGACTCATCGAGAGAGGACGAAAGGTGCGAAGTGGAAATCGACATACCCATTTCTGGCATATACATAATAGTGTTCGCATAGAGTCCTACAGCATATCCCTGGTCGAGTGCCCAATCAGCAACCGAAGCGGTAGCACAGATGGACAGTTCCTGGAGTTCGGGACGAATACCATACCACGCGTCAAGCTGCGAGATCACGTTGAGAAAGAGCACTAGCGTATAGGTTGTGGTGGCCTGGTACACTTTGCTTTGCAATTGCATCATGCGCGCTGTGGCTTTCCAATGAATGCGCCGCAGGTCATCTCCGTACGTGTAGTCACGCACGCCAATCACACGTGAGGGGTCTTCTAACAGGCGGCGCGGCGCGCGATTATCTCCAAAGGGGTGACGTGAAGGCAGGCCAAAGCGGGTAATCGGAACCACCATAGGGTAGACAAGCAGGTATTGCCGATTGTCGAGCGTTTCCTGGCGATTGAGAAAACCAAACACATCACCACTACGTAGCACTGCTGGTCCAAACATATGCACGCCTCGCGCATCGCACAGAACGGTGTAGGGCCGTGTCACTCGCTCGTACCAGCGCAGGCTAAACAGATTCTCAAGCATTACCATGTTGCGCGCGGTACTGATGTGCAGGCGACGCCCTTTAAAGGTCAGGGGTCGCGGAACACTATCTTCAATCTCAAGCCACGGGAGTGGTAAGAGCTTGGCATTCTCGATAGAGAGAGAGAGCGCTATCTCCTCGCCAAACAAAACACGCTGTTCGCTAAAGCGGCGTTGATAACGTAAATCTTGCAGGCAATACTTCGCCCAGATGTCTGTAGCTGCCAGCACTAGCACTCCCAGAAGTCCGATCACCAGCAGTAAAGGCTGACGGACAAGCAGACCTAGAAGAATAATCGCAATGCACAGATAATACCACTGCTTTTTCATGACTCTACCGGCACAGAAACGCTATGCAGTACATCCTCTATGATTTGTTCCATGACACGTCCATGCAGGCGCGTCTGGCTTGTGGCAATCATACGATGAGACAGAACGGGACGCGCTACACCACGTACTCAATCCGCGCTGCTGGAAGCGATGGAAGAGCGCCAGATCAGCGTAGAACGTGAAACGGTAATCTCCTGTGAAGCCCGGTAAAGAGCGAGGGTACCTCGTGGGCTGACACCTAACTCGACCCCGCTGTGGTTGCGGGTAGCTCGCACAAGCTCGACAATGTAGTTTTCAACGGCTGGCTCGACCCGCGCCCGGCGGATCATTTTTTGCAATACATGTAGACGTTCTCCGGTCAGAACAGGCTGAAGTTCCTCTAATGGCTGTGCTTCTTTAAAGCGCTGTAGAATCAGTCGTTCCTCCGAATGACTTGGATAATCGAGGTGCAAGCGCATGAGGAAGCGGTCGATTTGTGCTTCTGGCAAGGGGAAGGTGCCTTCCAAAGGTGCCTTCCAATTCGATTGGATTTTGCGTGGCGATGACAGTAAATGGGCGTGGCAAGATTACCGTTTCACGTTCTACGCTGATCTGGCGCTCTTCCATCGCTTCCAGCAGCGCGGATTGAGTACGTGGTGTAGCGCGGTTGATCTCATCAGCAAGCACAATCTGCGCTAGTAATGGTCCGGGCCGAAACTCGAACTCACTTTTCTTCTGATTAAAAAATGTGATGCCAGTAATATCTGAGGGCAACAAGTCTGGAGTGAACTGAATACGTTGAAAAGTACATCCGAGAGATTTTGCCAGCGTTTTTGCCAGGGTGGTTTTGCCAATCCCAGGCACATCTTCAAAGAGTACATGTCCTTCACAGAGCAAAGCGACCATCAGAAGGTCTATTACTTCCTCTTTGCCTACAATCACGCGACTGGCATTCTGGCGAACAGCGCGAGCAGCCTCCTGAACCTGGCGGATTTCATCTGTCTGTGTCATATAAGTCCCTAAAAGGAAAGGATTGGCGTCGGCGTCATGCATCTATCTATGAAGCCTTTATGAATTATACGCACATAAGATGACAAATTTCATCACAATCCGCTATATGGCGAGTCACATGATACGAAGCGGCCGTGAGTTTAGTTCAACCCCCGCCTCTTGTCTGCACTTGCACAGTTACAGTTTGAGACTTTGCCTGGTGTCCATTTTGATCTGTCGCAATTGCGTAAACAAATGCCTGCACAAATTTTTGTCCGAAGCCATAGGTCAATACGAACCATGGAATGGTCGCATTGCCATTGCTATCGGTTATTTGCGGACCCGCAGTAGTTCGGCCTCCCTGAACGCTATAGTGTATCACAAGTAGGACGCTCACACGTGGTTCACTGGTGTTCACACCAACATTCACATTACTACCATTGGTGACCCGTGACGGGATACTTGTGAACTGAACGGTTAGCATTCCACCGCCTGGTGTAGGGCTTGGTTGACCTGTGCTGGTAGGCTGAAGCGCCGGAGTTTGGTGCATTGGAGGTTGGCTACTTTGATTACTACCACTTCCACCACCAGGAGTAGCAAAGCCAGGACGGAGGTCAATTGTCCCTGTAGGATTAGTTCCCTTCGGGATAGATTGAGAAGAAGAGGTGGAAGCTAAAAAGCTGGGATTGCCTAGAAACGCGGAGCTAGCCAGAGATACAAATATAATCCCTGCGACAAGAACCATTGTCGTAGCAATCATGAGTACTTTATAGGCAGGGTCTTTGCGCCAGTAAAATACGAGCCTGGCTCCTACACCCTTAGGGGCAGGTGGGGTCTGGCGGCGTATAAGTTGTTCAGGTCGCAATTGAGCCTTCTGACCGCCATCATACATCTGCCGCTCCTCGGTAGGAGGCGCTGGCAAAACCAACTTTCCCGACTGAGGCTCCTGCTCCTGTATATCTGGTTGATTGATCATCAGCATCATCTCCTGTCACATATGATAAGAAACACTCCTACGGCTATTCTTTCACTTACTATACTTTAGTATATGTGATCTTGTATCTTACGTGCAATTCGATGGGCCAGAAGTCAGGGTTATGCATTTACTTGTATAAACAGAGAAGCCAGCTTCCTTTTGCGGAAAGCTGGCCCCTGTCTTGCGAGTGCCGGGTTACCATATGTCACTTTACGATAGATAAGATTGGTTACGCCAGTTTCATAAATCTATCGGCTAATAAAGGTCACTCCTGGGCCAGGAGTTATAGAGCATGTTGAAGGGATAGGAAAAACGGGCTATATAATGGCTTCTATAACAAAATCAACAGATACATCTTCCAATGCACCTGCGTATATTACTTTGACAAATGGCCCCACTGGTCGCCAGACTGCCGGGTCGGTTGGTCCAAAAATGGCTATCGTGGGAACGCCGAGCATTGCAGCCAGGTGGGTAATACCTGAGTCGTTTCCGAGATAGCACTTGCTTTGTTGTAGTTGATGCGCTACTTCTAATAAAGGCACATCGGTGAGTACCTTGAACATATCTGGTAGAGGAGGAGACGAAAGTTGTTGTATCAAATCATGTATGCGTCCAGTATCGACAGGCCCTGCAAGTAAAAGGACAGAGCGATTTTGTTGCCATAATCGCTCGATAACTTTCGCAAAGCGAGATATTGGCCAGCATTTTTGTGCTGCTCCACTCCCTGGATGAATGGCAATGAATTGATTCGTTGTAGTCGTGTCTTTGGAAGACGTATTGACGAGACCCCAGGATGAGGGCGCAATGAATTGCGCGCCTACGTCAGGCAATCCGACCGTGTTTGCCAGGTAGTCTACGATATGTATGCGTTCGCCTTCAGGTGGTCGACCTGGAGCAATAACGAAATGTTTGACGCCTGCCGTTCTTAGATTGTGCTCAATGATACCATCAGGATCGCGCATCCAGCAAATAGTAAGATTGGTTTGCTCTAGTAGACCGCGCATGGAGGGAGTGCGAATACCAGTGCTAGAGAACAACTCACTCCACCGGATATCTTGAAAATCAAAGACCTCTTCAACGATACTAAATGCTTGCGCCAGCGACAGCACTTGCGCGTTGCTCGCCAGCGTGATATGCGCACCAGCATTATGCTCTCTTAGCGCTTTCAGTACGGGAAATGTGAGTAATGCGTCTCCGATTGCGCCCGGGCGAACAATGAGAATGTCTTTCATTTCCGACCCAAAGATAACACTTCAACGACAAGGATAATGCCCAGGCTCACAATTGCAACGAAGAGACTCCAACTATGCAAAGCGCGTAGCAGCAGGTTGAATACAATCCAGAGCGAAAGCAATGCGCCTTGACGAAGAGCATGACGCACAGTCGCTCTATAGAGTCGTGAGGAGACGAAACGCAGACTGATAAAATATGCCAGAGGTGAGAGGGTGCTGGTGAGCGCAACTCCCAGCAGTACAAAAAACGTGGCATAAGCCAGAACAGTTTGTGGTGGCACAAAGTGTGTAAACACGAGCAGCGCAGCCCACGCCAGGGGAGCCAACACCATTAATAAATTGAGCGCGATGCGATTTGTCATTTCAGCAAGTTAAAACCCTTATTTCCATTTAAAGGAGCCTCGTTCCGCCGACGGCTCTCAAGAGCTTCGGGACTGAAGTACTTCTGCCACATATCCGGCGCATCCTTGCTTTCACCGCCATGCTTAGTGATACGCTGTCGCACACGGCAAATCATGGGCGTATTGACTGCTGCTCCAGCGATAATTACCTGCCCCTTCGAGAGCGCTGGCAAGTTGTCCAGCAGATCACGTCCAACCCCCTCAATCGCAGCGGCAACGCTTTTCTGGTCGATTTCGTTCACAATACGCATAATACATTGCGTCTGACACTGGCTGAGCACATCGGCATCGAGTTTGCCAGGGCGCTGACTGATTAAACCGACACCAATGCCAAATTTTCGCCCTTCGGCCAGCACCTGCTTAAGAATCGCCGTCGAGACTACCTCGGCTCCTCCCGGGGCAAAGTGATGAGCCTCTTCGATAAGCACAAAAACAGGATAGGGCAGGTAAAATTCGCCTGAATGCACTTTACCGCGCTCGGTATCCATACGCGCTTTATTCAAACGGCGCAGCAGCGTTGCAACAACGACTTGTTGATCGCGCTCATCCACTTCGTTGAGCTGCAGGATAGTACACTGTCCGGGTTTGAAAATCTCTGGTAGGTCGAGATGCTCCATATCGTCAAACGTAAAACTATCCACAAAACGCTGATCGATACGCCAGGTTAAGGCATGCACCGTACTCGAATCATCTGCGCCTTCGCTGTCATCATCGCCTTTCTGCTTTGCAACGCTTTTTATGGCTACTTTCAGATCAGCTACGCTCCAGGGCGTACCTCTTTTCGTTTCGTTGACTTTACGCAATGCCCGGCTCAAAAGATACTGCTGCTTCTCCGTCATCTCTGGCAAAAGATGACGCATATCACCCATCGTCAACGTCGAGATGCGCACCTTGACCTGTTCAGGTTTGTAGACGCGAACTTGCACTTGATAGCTATTTCGCCTTCCGTCGCTTTGCTCGGCAAATTGAGGGAAATTGGCGATTTGATCAAGTGTGCCGTATTCGCCATGCGGATCAATGATCAGGACACAAGCTTTATTGTGGGCTTGCATCAGTTCCTCAATCAGAACACTGGCAAGGTAGCTTTTCCCTGCACCCGTACTGGCGATGATAGCGAGATGTGTACTCACAACGTCTTTAACCGAAAGGACTACAGGCACAGCGTCGGGAGGACGCGTTAGCAACGAACCGATGGTTGCGGAACCTGGCTCCCCCTTACGCTTGCGGCTGAGAATGTACGCAAGCATCTCATCATCAGCAAGAAAAATCTTCTTACCTGACTGAGGCGGAATCCACGGGTTAATGAACGAATTGGTGGAGGCGTCGTAATAGCCCATGATAGCGACGTGCAGTTCAAATAATTCGTTGGCGTGCGCGTCGTAACCAACCATTGCAGCTACCTGTGCTGGGGATATCTCTGGTTCCGCTAAGAATGAATCAGGATAGAGTTGCAGTGGAACACGTTTGATGATACGTCCCAGCACATGTTGAGTACGTTTGGCCACCCCTTGCTCTTTTACTGCTTCGTCTAGATTAGCAAGTTCATAGTACACATACTCACCGTTCTTAAGGACTTGCTCATCGTCACGCGAGACGAACGTGTATTCGTGGGCGTTTTCACCTGGTCCTTTGGTGATACCTACAGGTTTGAAACGTGGACGGACAAGAGTTGGGTCAAGCATAGATGAGAGCCTCCATTAACCGGTAGTTTCCACCTTGAGTTTCCAGGCAAAGTTGCGTTTCACAATTGAGAGTACCGAGAGATTTTCGGGAAATAGGTGTTCCAACTGGTCGATGATACGTAGCGTGACCATTGGAAGCAGGCTATTTCGCTGCGCAATGATATGCGGAATATAGCCCATATGCAGGTACGTACCTTTTTCAGGATTGTCAGGGTCCATGAAGAAGTGAAATGCCCGTACTTCTTCATCGGTCACGGTTTCGATTTCGCTGCCCAGTTCCAGCGACAAGAGCGGCACCCCATGCATGACAGTGAGTATTTCAGGCTGATCGCCAGGTACCGGACGCTGCTCCATCATGCCCAGAACCATTACGTAGATGAGCACAGCCTTCTCAGAGATGTAATCGGGCGAAAAGAGTTCTACCTGCGTCTCGTTCGAGAGGCGCGGACCCAGCGAACCAAATGCAGGATTGAGCAGGATAGTGTCATAGATTACGCCGATAGCA
>WNGJ01009029.1_pt1 | contig 15922 bp, 13 predicted proteins | sample 5400611 | NCBI WGS metagenome assembly WNGJ01 (sample SAMN13153375, study PRJNA577476) | soil metagenome | isolation source: 40 cm soil or saprolite under Garry oak tree replicate 1 | place: USA:California | collected 2016-06-15 | reverse complement strand
GGACCCTCACCTATGGCGTGCTGGCCGCCGCGGCAGCGGCGCTGCCGGTGCCCGACAAGGTCACGCTCAAGGAGCCCAAGGACTTCACGCTGATCGGGACTCCGGCCAAGCGGCTCGACACGCCGAGCAAGGTGAACGGGACGGCGCAGTACGGAATCGACGTGCGGCTGCCGGGGATGCTGATCGCGACGGTGGCCGCGAGCCCGGTCCTGGGCGGCAAGGTGGCCGGTGTCGACGAGCAGAAGGCGAAGGCAGTCCCGGGGGTGCGGCAGATCGTGCGGCTCGAGGATGCCGTCGCCGTTCTCGCGGACCACATGTGGGCGGCGAAGCAGGGGTTGGTGGCACTCGTCATCCGCTGGGACGACGGGCCGAATGCGAAGGTGAGTACCGCCGACATCGTGCAGGGGCTCGCGAGGGCGTCGCAGACCGCGGGTGTGACGGCGCGGAGAGACGGAGACCTCACGAGCGCGCTCGTCGGCGCGGCGAAGAAGGTCGAAGCGGTCTACGAGTCGCCGTTCCTCGCGCACGTCACGATGGAGCCGATGAACTGCACGGTCCACGTGCGGAAGGACGGATGCGAAGTGTGGACCGGCTCCCAGGTGCTGAGCCGCGCGCAGGCCGCGGCGGCCGAGGTCACCGGGTTCCCGCTGGAGAAGGTCGTCGTCCACAACCATCTACTGGGTGGTGGCTTCGGGCGCCGGCTCGAGGTGGACTACGTGACCCAGGCCGTGCGCATCGCGAAGCAGGTGGATGCGCCGGTCAAGGTCGTGTGGACCCGAGAAGAGGACGTCCAGCACGACGTCTATCGCCCGTATTACTACGACCGGATCGCGGCCGGGCTGGATCCGCGGGGCACCCCGGTGGCCTGGACCCACCGGATCGTCGGCCCGGCGATCATTGCGCGCTATCTGCCACCCGCCTTCAAGGACGGAATCGATATCGACGCGGTGGACGGGGCCGTCCAGCTGCTCTACGACATCCCGGCGATCCAGGTCGAGCACGTGCGCCACGAGGAGCCGGTGCTCAACACCGGCTTTTGGCGCGGGGTGGGTGTCACCCATAACAACTTCGTCATCGAGAGCTTCATCGACGAGCTGGCCGCCGCGTCCAGGCAGGATCCGGTGGCGTTTCGCCGTGCCCTGCTGGGCAAGTCACCGCGCGCTATGGCCGTGCTGGACCTCGCGACGAAGGAAGCGGGATGGGGGAAACCGTTGCCGCGCGGCCACGGGCGTGGGGTGGCCCTGCTCTACAGCGGGTGGGGCACCTACCTGGCGCAGGTCGCCGAAGTTGAGATCACCGGCTCGGGAGACGTGCGAGTGCATCGAATCGTGAGCGCGGTGGACTGCGGCACGATCGTCAACCCGGACATCGTGAAGGCGCAGATCGAGAGCGGCGTCGTGTACGGCATCAGCGCGGCGCTGTGGGGTGAAGTGACGCTCAAGAACGGCCGGGTCGAGCAGTCGAACTTTCACAACTACCGGGTACTGCGGATGAATGAGACTCCGCCGATCGACGTGCACCTGGTGCGGAATGGCGAAGCGCCGGGTGGGATCGGAGAACCAGGCACGGCGGTTACGGCGCCCGCTCTAGCCAACGCGATCTTCGCAGCCACGGGCAAGCGGCTCCGAAAGCTACCCCTTCAGTCGGGACTCGCTCGTGGCGCGGTAGAGCATCGGCCATGACCGATACGCCGCGCGCCGTGACGGTGAGCAGGCCTTTGCAGAGTACGAGCTCACCGCGCAATCGAGCACGTAGGCGCCCCGGAGCAGAGACGAGAGGAGACGCAGACATGCTTCGAGTTGCGATCATCGTCGGAAGCACGCGGCCGGGGCGGAAGGGCGAGGCGGTGGCTCGCTGGGTCCACGAGATCGCGGCCTCGCGCGGCGACGCCGAGTTCGAGCTCGTCGACATCAAAGATTACGATCTCCCGCTACTCGACGAGCCGCTCTCGGCCATCTTCGGTCGATACTCGAAGGATCACACGAAGGCATGGTCGGCCAAGATCGCATCCTTCGACGCGTTCGTCTTCGTGACGCCGGAGTACAACCATGCCACGTCGGGCGCGCTGAAGAACGCAATCGACTACCTCTACCACGAGTGGAACAACAAGGCGGCCGGGTTCGTCGGCTATGGCGGCGCGGGCGGCACCCGAGCCGTCGAACACCTTCGACTCGTCATGGGAGAGCTGCTGGTCGCGGACGTCCGCGCGCAAGTTGCGCTCTCGCTCCACACCGACTTCGCGAACTTCAGCGTCTTCAAGCCGGCACCGCATCATGAGAAGTCGCTTCACGAGATGCTGGATCAGGTTATCGCGTGGGGCGGGGCGCTGAGGTCCCTGCGCGAGCCGTGACCCGCGCGGCCGACGGACGCTCGGCGGGGACCCGGCCCCGTCCGACGAGCTAGCCCGCCACGCCCTCCATCTGCAGCGCGTAGAGCCTCCGGTAGACGCCGTCACGCGCCAGCAGCTCCTCGTGGCGGCCCACCTCGGCCACGCGGCCCTCGTGGATGACCACGATGCGGTCGGCGTTGCGGACGGTCGACAGGCGGTGCGCAATGACGAGCACGGTGCGGTCGCGCATCAGCTCGGTCAGCGCCTGCTGCACCATGAACTCGCTCTCGGCGTCGAGGTCGGAGGTGGCCTCGTCGAGAATCAGGATAGGCGGATTCTTGAGGAACGCGCGCGCGATGGCGATGCGCTGGCGCTGGCCGCCGGACAGCCGCACGCCGCGCTCGCCCACGAGCGTGTCGTAGGCTTCGGTGCAGGCGACGATGAAATCGTGGGCGTGAGCCTGGCGCGCGGCCCGCACGACGTCGTCGGTCCCGGCGCCGGGGCGACCGTACGCGATGTTGTAGTAGATGGACTCGCCGAAGAGGAAGGTCTCCTGGGTCACCACCGCGATCTGCGCCCGCAGCGAGGCTTGCGTCACATCGCGAAGGTCGTGGCCGTCCACGGTGATCCGGCCGGCCGTCACGTCGTGGAAGCGCGGCAGCAGGTCCATCAGCGTGGACTTGCCGGCGCCGCTCATGCCCACGAAGGCCACCACCTCGCCCTTGCGAATGGTCAGCGTGATGTCGGTCAGGGCCAGCTCGTCGGCCCGTGCATAGCGGAACGAGACGTGGTCGAAGACGATCGTGTCGGTGAACCCGGGCAGGGTGAGGGCGCCGGGCCGATCGGCGAGGCCGGGCGGCTGGTCGATGATGTCGAAGACGCGCTCGACGGAGCCGGTGGTCTGCTGCACGGTGTTGATCGAGCGCGACAGCCGTCGCGCCGGGCCGTAGAGCATGATGACGGCGGCCGTGAAGGAGAAGAAGGTGCCGGGCGTCATGGCGCCCTGGATCACGCGCCAGCCGCCGTAGCTCAGCGCGAGCACCATGCCGAAGGCGCCGGCGATCTCCATCAGCGGCTCGGTGATCTCGTCGGCCCGCACGTTCTGGAGCGACAGCCGGAGCAGGCGCTGGTTGATGGCGTCGAAGCGCTCCTGCTCGTGGCGCTCGCGTCCGAAGGCCTTCACGATCTTCGTGCCGGTGAACGCCTCGTGGAGGAGCACCGCGAGCTGGGCCACCCGCTCCTGGGCGCGCTTGTTGATCTTGTACAGGCGCCGGCCGACGATGCGCACGATGAGCGCGATGAAGGGAAACGCGACCAGCGCGCACGTCGTGAGCACCCACTCGCGGGCGAACATCACGACCAGCAGCGCCACGATCGTGCCGGCCTGCCGGACCGCCATGACGAGCAACCCGGAGGAGATCCGCGACAGCCGGCTCACGTCGGTGAGCACGCGCGACATGAGGTCGGCGGAGTGGACGCCGGCGAAGAACGACAGCGGCATGCCCTGGATGTGGATATAGAGGTCGCGCCGCAGCGTGGCCACGACCTTCTCGCCGATCGCTGCCATGAGATAGGACTGCAGGTAACGGGCGACGCCCTTGATGACGTAGGCGGCGAGGAGCCCCAGCGGGACCAGCTTCAACATGAGCAGGTCGCGCTTGATGAAGATGTCGTCCATGGCCGGCTTCACCAGCCAGGCGACGGCGCCGTCCATGGCCGCGACCAGCAGGGCGAGCAGGGAGCCGACGACCAGCATCGGGCCGTGCGGCCTCACGTAGGGCAGCAGCCGCCGATAGGGACCGAGCGGCATCGCGCTCACCGCGACTCGCGCTCCTTCACCAGCGTCCCGTAGAGCTTTTCCGTCGCGTCGAGCTTGGCGCGCGTGGAGAAGTGCGCTTCGACGAGCTCACGCCCCGCGCGCGCGGTCGCCCGACGAAGGTCGGGCCGCTCGATCATGCGCAGCATGGCCGCCGCCAGCTGCTCGGGCTTGCGCGGTGGCACGAGCAGGCCCGTCTGCTCGTGGCGGACGAGCTCGGGGTTGCCTTCGAGATCGGTGCCGATGGCCGCCGTCTCCACGGCCAACGCCTCCCGCAGCGTTCCGGTGAGGCCGAGGCCGGCGTAGGAGGCGTCGACGCAGCACTCGCTGCCGGCCAGGATTTCCGGGACGTCGGTGCGATAGCCCCACACGTGGACGCGGCCCTCGATCCCGCGCTCCCTCGCGCGCTCGAGCAGGCCGTCAGGTCGTCGGGCGCCGACGATCAAGAGCCGCGCATGGCCGACGTGGCGGGCGACGATGGCCATGGCGTCGATCGTATCGTCGTTCCCCTTCCAGCTCCGCACGCCGATCTGCGTGAAGAGCACGTGGTCGCGGCCGAGCGAGAGCTCGGCGCGGATCGCCGAGCCATCGACGCCAGGGTGGAAGCGATCGGTGTCGGTGCCCGAGTAGATCACGTGGACCTTCTCGGCCTTGACGCCGGCAGCGACCAGGCCGCGCTTGATCGACTCGCAGACCGCGACGATGGCCGTGACCCTGCGCGTCGTGTAGCCGAGGCGGTTGAAGGGGTCGAGCGGAAACGACACGCCGCGGTTCAGGATCAGGACGGGAATGCGCACGAACAACCCCGCCATCAGCGCCAGCGTGCGCGCCTTGCCCTTCTGGGCGTGGACGACCTGGATGCGGTGACGGCGGAGGATTCCCACCAGCTTGCGGACGGAGCGCAGGTCGACCTCCGACACCATCGGGAGGGGATAGTAGGGAATGTCGGCATCGGCCGTCTTCGCGGACCACTCCGGGCTCGGGCGGGTGGCGACGACGACGTCGTGACCGCGCCGCTTGAGCCCCCACGCGAGATCGCGCAGCTGGATGGCCGCGCCCGTGAAGTAATCGTCCTTGGGATAGAGCTGGAGAATCCTCACACCAACCGGCGGTCGGCCATCACTGCGCGAAGAAGTCGCGCACCGCGGCCGTGACCTGATCGATCTCCGCTGGCGTGTGATTCGCCGACATCGGAAGCGAGAGGATCTCCTCGACGAGGCGCTCGGTCCGCGCCAGCGTCGCCGGCCGGAGCGCTTCCACGGCTGGCTGGCGGTGCGTCGGCACCGGATAGTGGATGCCGGTCTGGATCCCGCGCTCCTTGAGGAAGGCGGCCAGCTCGTTGCGTCGCGGCGTCCGCACCACGTAGAGGTGATAGACGTGCCGGGCGTGCTCGCGCTGGGCCGGCAGGGTGAGCGGCAGGCCCCGGAGGCCTTCGGCGTAGCGCGCGGCCAGCGCCCGGCGGTGATCGTTCATGGCGTCGAGTCGCCGCAACAAGACCCGGAGCGCGGCGGCCTGGAGCTCGTTGAAGCGCAGGTTGAAGCCGACCTCGGCGTGCACGTCCTTGTTGAGGCGGCCGTGGTCACGCAGTCGCCGACAGCGCGCGGCGAGATTGTCGTCGCTCGTGAGCACGGCGCCGCCGTCGCCCATGGCGGGCAGGTTCTTCGACGGATAGAACGAGAGCGCCGCGGCCACGCCGAAGCTCCCCACGGGACGGCCGGCCCAGGCCGCGCCCTGCGCCTGGGCGCAATCCTCGAGGAGCCACAAGCCGCGGGCCGAGGCCACGTCCTGGATCGCGGGCACGTCGACGGGCTGGCCGTACAGGTGAACGGGCACGATCCCGACCGTGCGCGGCGTGATCCGGGCCGCCGCGTCCTTCGGGTCCATCGAGTACCAGTCGTCGGCGTCCACGAAGACGGGCGTGGCGCCGGCGAAGCAAATCGCCTCGATCGTCGGGAACGCGGTGTGGGATGGTGCGAGGATCTCGTCACCCGCCTTCACGCCGAGGCCGCGCATGATCATCCACAGCGCGGCGGTCGCCGAGCTGGTGAGGACCGCGTGCTTGACGCCGGCGTGGCGCGCCAGCTCGCTCTCGAACTCCTTGCACTGTGGCCCCAGGATGTACTGCCGGCCTTCGATGGCCGCCAGGACCGCCTCCTTGACCTCGTCGTCCACCGGGGGACGGGACAGTGGAATCGTCACACCGAGCCTCCCTCGAAACGTTTGTACTTGCCGCGGTGGTAGAGCAGCGGCTCGCCGTCGGCGGTGGCCCCGGCTTCCACGCGGCCCACGAAGATGGTGTGATCGCCCTCGACGTGCCGGTTGACCGTGACGCACTCGATGTGGGCGAGGGCGCCACCCAGCAGCGGCAAGCCGAGTGCGCTCATCTGATAGGCGACGCCGTCGAACTTGTCGAGCCGCGTGGACGCGAAGCGGCGCGACATCACCTCGTGGTCGGTGCTGAGCACGTTCACCGCGAACCCCCGGTTGTCCTTCAGTGCCGGATAGCTCTGAGCCTTGTGATCGACGCAGACCAGCACGAGGGGAGGCTCGAGCGACAGCGACGCGAAGGCGCTCACGGTGAGTCCGGCCGGGCGGCCGTCGGCGTCGCTCGTGGTGACGATGGTGACGCCGGATGCGAAGTGCCCGAGGAGACGACGAAAATCGTCGGGACCGATCACCGTACTTTTCTAACAGGTCACTCCAGGCAATGCAAGATCTGGAGAGTAAGCGAGGGCGAACCCTGGCAGGTTCGCCCTCGCCGGGGGAGGGCATTACGAATGGCGAGCCTCATGGGGGAAGGTCGCCGCCCCGGGGAGTACGCAAGCGACATTCCACACGCGATGACCGCAAATCTCGCGGTCTCCGACCGTGAAGACTGCGATCGGTGGGGCGCTGGGCCCCCAAAATGGGCAGTTCCGTTCTCATGTATAGTGGCCTCTAGAATGGTGACTGAAGCGGCGGTCCTGCAGGCGCTCCGCGCGGTCCACGATCCCGAAAGCCAGCAAGATATCGTGACGCTCGGGCTCGTCCGCGACATCGCCATCACCGAGGGCGGAGTGACGTTCACCCTGGCGTTCAGCACGCAAGCGCCGGCGGCGAAGGCCGCGCTCCACGGGCAAGCGACGAAGGCGGTGCGCCAGCTCCCCGGCGTGAGCCACGTTCAGGCCACGATGGGCCGCGCCGGCGCAGCGCCTGCGGCACAGACGCATGGTCATCAGCACGGCGCCGGGCCCGCCGCCGCGCCCCAGCGCCCGGCCGACCTGATCCCCGAGGTGCGCCACACGATCGCCGTGTCGTCCGGCAAGGGTGGTGTCGGCAAGTCCACGGTGGCGGTGAACCTCGCGGTCGCGCTGAAGGGCTCGCAGGGCGCCGTCGGCATCATCGACGCCGACGTGTACGGACCCGACGTGCCGATGATGCTCGGCAGCAAGGGCCGGCCCGGGATGTTCGACAACAAGATCATCCCCGTCGAGTCGCACGGCCTCAAGATGATGTCGATCGGGCTCCTCGTGAACGAGCGGGAGCCGCTGGTCTGGCGCGGCCCGATGATCCACTCCTTCATCCAGCAGATGCTGCGCGACGTGATGTGGGGGGCGCTCGACTATCTGGTGTTCGACATGCCGCCCGGCACCGGTGACGCGCAGCTCTCGCTCTCGCAGGTCATCCCGCTGAGCGGCGTGGTGATGGTGACGACGCCGCAGGACGTCGCGCTCCTCGACGTGCGCAAGGCCGTGGCCATGTTCCAGCGGCTCAACGTTCCGATCATCGGCGTCGTCGAGAACATGAGCGTGTTTGCCTGCCCGCACTGCGGCGAGCGCACGGCGATCTTCGGCGAGGCCGGTGGCCAGCGTATCGCCGACGAGTACGGCGTCCCGCTGCTGGCCCGTATCCCGCTCGATCCCGAGACCCGGGCGGGTGGTGACAGCGGCATGCCGATCACGCTGAGGCGCCCGGCCTCACCGCAGGCGGCCGCCTTTCGCGACCTCGCCGCCGCGGTGAGCCGACGGCTGGACGAGCTGGCCCCGTTGAAGTCGCTCCCGACGATCGGCTGATTCACGCCATGGGCGATTCCGCGGCGCCGGCGGCCGCCACGCTCGTCCTGCCGATCTTCCCGCTGCCCGAGGTGACGCTGTTCCCCCACACGTTCCTGCCGCTGCACATCTTCGAGGCGCGCTATCGCGCGATGGTGGCCGATGCGCTCGCGCGTGACCGTCGACTCGCCGTCGCCCGACTGGAGCCCGGATACGAACGCACCTACGACGGCCGCCCACCCGTGCGCGCGGTTGCCGGCGCCGGTGAGATCGTCAACTGGGAGCGGCAGTCGAGCGGCCGCTACAACATCCTGGTCAAGGGCCTCTGCCGCGTGAGAATCGAGCGCGAGCTGCCGGCCGACACGCTCTACCGGATGGTGAACGCCCAGCGCCTCGAGGACGTGCCGGCCGCGGACGCCGTCGATCCGCTCATCGCCCGCATCCGCGCCGCCTGCGGTCGCCTGCTCGACGCGCTCGAGCGTCCTCGCACGGTGCTCGACGGCGTGCTCGGCAAGGACCAACCGCCCGCGATGATCGCCGACCGGGCGGCGGCCGCGTTCCTGCCCGACGCCACGCTGCGCCAGGAGCTGCTCGAGACGCTGGCCGTCGACGCGCGTCTCCACCGCGTCAGCGCGGCGCTCGAAGCGCTGGTGGACGAGCTCACGTGATGCGGCGAGCTCTCGTCGCCCTGCTCGTCCTGGCCGGCGTCCTCCAGGCCGTCGACGCCCACGCGTTCTCCTGGCTGGGCGTGCGCATCCGTGATCTCTCCGAGCAGGAGATGGAAGAGATCGCCAGCCATCACGGCATCCGCGAGGGCTTCGGCGTGGTGATCGTCGAGGTGCTCGAAGGCACGCCGGCCGCGCACTCGGGGCTGCGTGCCGGCGACATCGTTGTGGCCTTCGGGGAGCGCCCGGTGACCGAGACGCGCATGCTTCAGCGGCTGATCGCGGCCGCGCCGATGGACGCCGAGGCCCGGCTGACGATCCTCCGCCGCGAAGGCCGCCGTCAGCTCAACGTCCGTCTGGCGTCGATGCCGCGCGACGTGCTGGGCGACCGCGTGGCCGCGGAGTTCGGCTTCGCTCTGCGTGACGGCCAGCCGCAGGGTGAGCTGGGCGGCGCGGCCGTCGCGTCGGGAGCGCCCGCCATCGCGGTCGTCCTACGCGGGAGCGCGGCCGAGAGGGCCGGCCTCGAGGTGGGCGACGTGCTGCTGCAGATCGGCGACCGCGCGGTGATCTCCCGCGACGCGGCGCGCGATGCGCTGGCCGACACGCCGCTCGACCGGGCGCTCTCCGTCGCGGTCCGCCGGGGCGAGCGCCGCGTGTCCGTGACGATCGCCCATCCCTGAAGCGTCCCCCGATCACCGACGCGTCCACGGATCACCCCGAATGCTTGACTTCGCGCGGTCGTTGCGCGTAGGTTGGCGCGGTCCGACCAAAGGTCCCGATCACGCCTCGATGAAGGAGCCACGCCTATGAGTGAGCAGGTGAACGAGACTGCGACCCAGACCCGTCGGTCCTTCCTGAGGGGTGCCGCCGTCGCGGCGGGAGCGGCCGTCGCTGCCACCGCGCCAACGGTGGCCAAGGCGCAGGGCCCCATCACGATGCGGTGGCAGAGCACGTGGCCGCAGAAGGACATCTTCCACGAGTACGCGCTCGACTTCGCGAAGAAGGTCAACGACATGACCGGCGGCGATCTCAAGATCGACGTGCTGCCGGCCGGCGCCGTCGTCCCCGCGTTCGGTCTGCTCGACGCCGTCTCGAAGGGCACGCTCGACGGCGGCCACGGTGTGCTCGTCTACCACTACGGCAAGCAGAACGCGCTGGCCCTGTGGGGCTCCGGCCCAGGCTACGGGATGGACGCCAACATGCTGCTCTCCTGGCACAAGTACGGCGGCGGCAAGCAATTGCTCCAGAAGCTCTACGCGTCCATCGGCGCCAACGTGGTCTCGTTCCCGTACGGGCCGATGTTCACGCAGCCGCTCGGGTGGTTCAAAAAACAGATCACCAAGGCCGATGACTTCAAGGGCCTGAAGTACCGTACGGTCGGTATCTCCATCGACGTGTTCCAGGGCATGGGCGCGGCGGTCAACGCGCTGCCCGGCGCCGAGATCGTGCCCGCCATCGATCGCGGCCTGCTGGACGCCGCCGAGTTCAACAACGCCACGTCCGACCGCCTCCTCGGGAGAACGCCGTGGAGGCCGCGTCGGCCGACATGTCGTGGAAGTCGATCGACCGCTACTCGAAGGACTACATCGAGCTGCAGACGAAGGACAAGGTACGGTTCTTCACCACGCCGGCCTCCATCCTCCAGAAGCAGCTCGAAGTCTACGACCAGGTGGTCGACAAGAAGTCGACGGACAACCCGATGTTCAAGGAGATCGTCGAGTCGCAGAAGGTTTTCGCCGCGCGGGCGGTGAAGTGGGATCTCGACACGAACGTCAGCCGCCGCATGGCGTACAACCACTACTTCGCCAAGCGCGCCGCCGCGAAGCCCGCGGACATACCCGCCACGGCGCCGGCTCCGAAGAAGAACTAGGTGCCCTTGGACCGTTCGCAGCAGGCCAGCCACCCGGCCTTCACCGGGTGACTGGCCACTTCGGTGCGCCGATGAACGCGCTGAACGTCATCCGGATCACCGACCTGTTCAGCTACTGGGTCGGCAAGGCATTCGCCTGGCTCATCCTGGCGCTGACGTTCGTCGTTTCCATCGAGGTGTTCAAGCGGTACATCCTCAACGCCCCGACGGCCTGGATCTTCGACTTCAACAACATGCTGTACGGCACGCTGTTCATGATGTGCGGCGCCTACACGCTGGCGGCCGGCGGTCACGTCCGCGCGGACTTCGTCTACATCTATATGAAGCCACGCGGGCAGGCGGCGCTCGACCTCGCCCTGTACCTGCTGTTCTTCCTGCCCGGCATCCTCGGCCTCATCTACGCCGGGTACGACTACGCCTCCATCTCGTGGCGGATCCACGAGACCTCCACGGTCACCGCCGAGGGCCCGCCGGTCTATCCGTTCAAGACGGTGATTCCCGTGGCCGGCATCCTCGTCATGTTGCAGGGGCTGGCCGAGATCGTCCGCTGCGTCGTGTGTCTCAAGACCGGTCAGTGGCCCGCGCGACTCGAGGACGTCGAAGAGATCGACGTCATCCAGACGCAGCTCGGCCACAGCGAATACGTGGACGAGGAGTCGCGGCGTATCGCGATGGAAGGCGCGCACGCCATCGACGACGCCGCGCGGCATCGGAGCGCCGTGGAGCACAAGAACCCATGAGCGATCCGTCCCTCGGGCTCACCATGCTCGGGCTCATCGTGGTCGCGATCATGATGGGCTTCCCGACGGCGTTCACGCTGATGGGCCTCGGGATGATCTTCGGCTATATCGCCTTCTGGATTCCCGGGGCGCACTGGTACGACAATCGCGCCTTCGACCTCATCGTGCAGCGCGCCTACGGCGTCATGACGAACGACGCGCTGCTCTCGATCCCACTGTTCGTGTTCATGGGCTACATCATGGAGCGGGCGGCGCTGGTCGACAAGATGTTCCACAGCGTCCAGCTCGCGTTCCGCCGCGTGCCGGCGTCGCTCGCCGTGACCACGATGCTGGTGAGCGCGTTCTGGGGCATCGCCTCGGGCATTGTCGGCGCCGTGGTCGTCCTGATGGGCGTCATCGCCATGGGCCCGATGCTGAAGGCGGGCTACGACGTGCGGCTGGCCTCCGGCACCATCACCGCGGGCGGCACGCTCGGCATCCTCATCCCGCCCTCCGTCATGCTCATCGTGTACGCGGCCGTGGCGGGCCAGTCGATCGTCAAGCTCTACGCGGCCGCGATGCTGCCGGGCTTTTTCCTGACGGGCCTCTACCTCGTCTACATCCTCGGGTGGGCGATCATCAATCCGAAGATCGCGCCCAAGCTGCGGCCCGATCAGTATCGCGTCACCGTCCCCGACTACCTGCGCCGGCTCGAGGGCGGACGCACCGGGAGCGTGGTGCCGGGGCTCGTGGCCGCCGCGTTTCGTCCGGCGCTGGCGCGCGTCGCCGGCGGCTACAAGGTGGTCGCCAACAACCTGCTCGCGGTCTCCGTCCCGCTGCTGCTCACCGTCGGCACCCTCGCCGGCGCCTGGTGGTACGTCGTCATCTACAATGCCGCACCGACCACCGCGGCCGTGACCGCGGCGGCCGCGAAGCCCGCGTCGATCGTGGCGCCGCCGGCGGCGACCGCCGAGCAGTCGCAAGAGGTGGGGATGGCCGGCGACCCCACGACGGAGACCGACAAGCAGGAAGGCGGGGAGGAAGTGACGTCGTTCCGGGACACCACGGCGTCGACCGCCGGTAGGATCCCCGCGCACTTCTATCAGTGGTTCTGGGCGTCGGCGATCGTCTGCGGCCTGCTCCTGCTCTGGTACTTCTGGCGGATGAACGGCGAACAGCTCGAGATCCTGAAGGAGCTGATCGTCTCGGTCGTGCCACTCGGCGTCCTCACCGTCGTCGTGCTCGTGGTGATCCTCTTCGGCATCTGCACGGCGACTGAATCGGCGGCGATCGGCGCGCTGGGCGCGCTATACCTCGCCGTGATGGCGCGGTATCCGAAGGCGGTGTGGTGGTGGAGTCTGCTCGGCGTCGTCGTCGGGGTCGCGCTCGGCTGGTACGAGGGTGAGGACGTCGCGTCACTCGTCGTCGCCGCTTCGATCGGGGGAACCTTCACCGGGACCGTGATCCCGGGAATCTGGTACCTCCGGAAGTCGCCCGAGCTGCGCGAGAACCTCAAGCAGGCGACGTTCCTCACGGCGAAGACCACGGCCATGGTGTGCTGGCTCTTCGTGGGTTCCGCGCTGTTCTCCGCGGTGTTCGCCCTGCACGGCGGCCAGTCCCTGATCGAGCGCTGGGTGCTGTCCATGAATCTCTCGCCGCTCGGGTTCCAGATCACGGCGCAGCTCATCATCTTCCTGCTCGGCTGGCCGCTCGAGTGGACGGAGATCATCGTCATCTTCTGCCCGATCTTCATCCCGCTGCTGAGCCACTTCCACGTCGATCCGATCCTGTTCGGCACGATGGTGGCGGTGAACCTGCAGGCGGCGTTCCTCTCGCCGCCGGTGGCGATGTCGGCCTTCTACCTGAAGGGCGTGTCGCCCAAGCACGTGACGCTCAACCAGATCTTCGCCGGCATGATGCCGTACATGATCATCGTCTGTATCTGTCTCGTCTTCATGTACATCTGGCCAGGGATGACGCTGTGGCTCCCGGAGTTCTTGTACGGCAAGTAGGCGGCTGGGTCGCGGGCGGACGGGATGCAGTCGGCGCGGGCCCTCTGACCACGATGCGCGCAGAACCGATCACCGTGTGAGGAGTTCCCAATCGAACGCGTGTGCTCGTAGGGATGCGTGGCAGGAACGGGTCATCCGGGCCCACGCCAACCGCATCCCGCCCACTCCCGAACACCCGGCCTCCCGATCCTCGGCGATCAACCAGGAACTCGTCGCCGTCGCGTCACACTGCTGATGGATCGCGAGAATCTTCATCGGTTGACGGCGACGGAGGCGGCGCGACTCATGCGCGAGGGCGCGGTCAGCGCGCAGGAGTACATGGACGCGTGCCTGGCCCGCGTGCGCGAGGTCGACGGCCAGGTCCAGGCGTGGGCGTTCCTCGATCCCGATCACGCGCGCGCGCAGGCGCGAGCCGCCGACGAGTATCGACTCTCGGGCCAGGCCATCGGGCCGTTGCACGGCGTGCCGGTCGGGATCAAGGACATCATCGACACCGGCGACATGCCGACCGAGAACGGCTCGGTGCTCCACGCCGGTCGCACGCCGTCCCGTGACGCCGCCGTGGTCACGCTGCTGCGCGCGGCCGGGGCCGTCATCATGGGCAAGACGGTCACGACGGAGTTCGCCACCCGCTCGCCGGGCAAGACGCGCAATCCGCACAACCCCGAGCACACACCGGGCGGCTCGTCGAGCGGATCGGCGGCGGCCGTCGGCGCCGGCATGGTGCCGCTCGCGCTCGGCAGCCAGACCACCGGGTCGACGATCCGGCCCGCGTCGTTCTGCGGCGTCTGGGGCTTCAAGCCGACCCACGGCCTGATCCCGCGGCCCGGCATGTTCATGCTCTCGCGTACGTGTGATCACGTCGGCCTCTTCGCCCGCACCGTCGAGGATCTGGCCCTGCTGGCGGAGCCGCTCGTCGCGTTCGACGAGCGCGATCTCGACACGCGGCCCCGGGCCCGCATCCCGTTCGGCGAAGTGGTGGGCGAAGAGCCACCGCTGCCGCCAATGTTCGCATTCGTGAAGACGCCCCAGTGGAGGCACGCGGCCGACGACACCAAGGCGGCGTTCGCCGAGCTGGTCGAGAAGCTGGGCGACCGCGTCGAAGAAGTCGAGCTGTTTCCGTCGGCGTCGGAAGCGTGGACGTGGCACCAGATCATCTCGGAAGCCGAGATGGCGGTGAATCTCGAGCTGGAGTGGGAGAAGGGACGCGATCGCCTGTCCGAGCACCTGCGCGCGCGGATCGAGCGCGGCCGCGGCGTGCGGGCGCTCGATTATCTGCGCGCGCTGTCACGGCTGCGGCCGGTGTACGGAACGTTCCGCGAGATCTTCGAGCAGCGCTACGACGCGATCCTCACGCCGGCCGCACCGGGCACCGCGCCCAAAGGGCTGGCCTCGACGGGCGAGCCCATCTTCTCCACGCTGTGGACGCTCTGCGGCATGCCGGCGGTGAGCGTGCCGCTCATGCAGGGCGAGAACGGCCTGCCGCTCGGCGTCCAGCTCGTCGGCCCGCGCGACGGCGACGCGCGACTCTTGCGCACGGCGCGCTGGCTCGTCGGACACGTGGCGAAGTAAGTATCACCGCATTGCTGTAGGACCTCGCCCAACATCCTGCGACTTCGCCGAACGCGGTTCGGCGGGGAGGTATCGGAGGGGTCGAGAGGCCCCTCCGATCTTCATGATCGCGCTAGATCGGCCCATATAGCGCGGTGCGTCTAGCGTGCGGCCAGCCGGCGGCGTAGGCTTTGCGCCTCGACGCCGCATCCAGGCAGACCGGGAGGTCTCATGATCGACGCCAGCCCCAAGCCGATGTACATCAACGGCGAGTGGGTGTTCGCCGAAGGCGGCGCCACCTTCGACGTCATCAACCCCGCCGATCAGTCCACCGTCGCCTCCATCGCCAACGGCGCGAAGCCGGAGATCGAGCGCGCCGTGCAGGCGGCGAACGCGGCGTTCCGCGAATGGTCGGCGCTCGCACCCAAGGATCGCGGCCGCATCCTGCTCGGCATCCAGGAGCTGATGGAGGAGCGGCGCGACGAGCTCGCGCGGCTCGTCACGCTCGAGAATGGCAAGCCGTTCGAGGAGGCGAAGAAGGAAGTCCAGTTCTCGCTCGGCTACTTCGGATGGTTCGCCGAGGAAGCGCGGCGGATGTCCGGCGAGTGGGTGGCCTCCCCGCAGCCGAGTAAGCGGTACTGGGTGCTCCACCAGCCGATCGGCCCGGTCGCCGCGGTGACGCCCTGGAATTTCCCGGCGACCATGGTCACGCGGAAGATCGCGCCGGCGCTCGCGGCCGGCTGCTCGGTCGTCCTCAAGCCGGCGTCGGCCACGCCGCTGACCGCGCTCGCCATCGCCCAGATCACCAGGGATGCCGGCCTGCCCGCCGGCGTGTTCAACGTGCTCACGACCAATCGCTCGCGCCTCGTCGGCACCGAGCTCCTCACGCATCCCCTCATCCGCAAGATCGGCTTCACGGGCTCGACCGA